>Ga0183100_1001516_pt1 | contig 11539 bp, 4 predicted proteins | sample Biomet2_FD_127789 | JGI IMG/M metagenome (GOLD analysis project Ga0183100, IMG submission 127789) | Microbial communities from bioreactor (seeded with anoxic lake sediment) at LBNL, California, USA - Biofuel metagenome 2 | ecosystem: Engineered > Bioreactor > Anaerobic > Unclassified ...
AACCAGTTTCTGGCCAGCCTGCTCATCCTGATCCTGATTACCATGGCAACCGGAGCTTTGTCGGGTTTTTTGGTGGCTGTTAAAATCACCTCTTTCAGGTTGGTCGAAACCCTTAAAGGACAACATACTTCTGCCGGAAACAAACACAGTCTTCGAAAAGCAATGGTAGTGTTTCAGATTTCGGTATTTATTGTATTGATTGCCGTGATGGCTTTGGTACAAAAACAGGTTCATTACGCCTTCAATAAAGATCTGGGAATCGAAAAAGAAGGTTTGCTGCGGGTTTCACTGGGCGACCACGATTACAAACTATTTTGTCAGGAAATCCGGAAAAATCCGAATGTGGTGCAGGTGAGCGGGGCATTGTGGATTCCGCCCCACAAAGGGAAAATGTATATGTCGATTCCACGGGTTGACAACAAAAGCGAAATGGTTAAAGTAAATGGTCTTTTTGTTGATTACGGGTTTGCCCAAACCATGGGAATGAAAATGGTGATGGGTGCCGACTTCGACGAAGAAAAGAACAACTCAGGTGTTTTGGTAAACGAATCGGCGGTTAAAGCCCTCGGCCTGAAAGAAATCATTGGCGAACAAACCGCTTTTGGCCCGGTGGTGGGTGTGGTTAAAGATTTTAACATGTACTCGATTCACGAAGCGATTACACCCATGCTGATTGGACTTGACCCGACCATGTGTCGCGAAATTGCCATAAAAATGCGAACCGAAAATATGCAGGAAACCATCGAATTCCTGAAAAAAACCTGGAAATCGACTGGCGGAACTACCGCTTTCGACTTCGATTTTACAAACGATATGCTGAATCAAATTTACGAGTCGGACATCCGTTTCTCGAAGACCATAGGGCTTTTGGCCATAATTGCCATTCTTATTGCCAGTCTTGGTCTGTTCGGATTGTCGCTGCTCATCAGCAGGCAAAAAACCAAGGAAATAGGCATCCGGAAAGTGACCGGCGCACGCATTGGCGAGATCGTGCTTTTCCTTAACCGCGACTTTGTGATTTGGGTAAGCCTGGCTTTTGCGATTTCAACGCCCATTGCCTGGTACGCCATGAATAAATGGCTCGAAAGCTTTGCCTACAAAACCGAATTAAGCTGGTGGATTTTTGCGCTGGCAGGTTTGCTGGCTTTGGGAATTGCGCTACTAACTGTAAGTTGGCAAAGCTGGAAGGCTGCGACAAGGAATCCGGTGGAGGCGTTGAGGTATGAATAGTTCAATAGTCAGGGTTTCACTTAGAGTGAAGCCCTGACTAAAAAACTGAAGATAAAATGAACGAAAGAAGAAATAGTCATCGCCCAAAAGTCGCCCCTTGGGGGAGATTTAGAGGGGCTTCTGGAAAGCGGCAGCGAAAAATCCGGTGGAAGCGTTGAAGTATGAATAGGTAGAGACAAGGCATGCCTTGTCTCTACAATAATTGTTACAATTTATGAAACAAGAAAAAATTAAAATTGCAAAACTGATCTCTGTTATTGGTCATCCATTACTAACAATTCCATTTTATGTGGCAATTGTAATGTTTGCATTCGAAGATTTTGAAAAAGCTTTGCTGAATTCGGTTTTGATTATCGGGTGTATTTTTTTGCCACTAATTCTACAAATGTATATCAAATCGAAGAATGGAACCTATACTAATTTTGATGTTTCAGATCGGATACAACGAAAAACGCTGTTCTCCTTTATCATTCCGTTAATGATCGTTGTAACAATCATCTCGTTCAAAACAAGTCCAGATTCTGACTTCAGTTTAAGTGTATTGTTTGCAACCATACTTGTTGTTATCTCACATATTATCAATTTGTTTACAAAAATATCACTTCATGTATCGCTGAATATTTACCTCTCTGCACTGGTCACGACGGCTAATCTCCGATTCGGAATTGCGGTTTTTCTGTTCTCTGGATTAATCGCCTGGTCGAGAATTGCCCTGAAACGGCATACCTTTAAAGAAGTGGCATTCGGCATTTGTATTGGTCTCATTATAAGCACTTCCATGCTTTATGCCGAAGGATTTTTTGATGGATTGAACATATAGCCTAAAAACAAAACTTATGCAAAACATTTTCAGAACAACTCAACGAAATTTTGTCCGCAAACCTGCCATTAACCTGATCAACCTATTGGGGTTGGCGGTGAGCCTGGCTTTGGTCATTATTTTGTCGGTTTATTCGTACAGCGAATTGACCACCGATAGCCAACATAAAAATGGCGATCGGGTTTATTTATTTTCAGACCTCAATCATGGACGAATCAATTCGCCTGCTGTTCTAAAGGCCCAAATCGATCTGAATATTCCTGAAGTGGAATCGACGGTGACCGTGGCTGGCCCGTGGGACAGTCCTGTTTTTCAGGTCGAAGGTCGCGATCCGATTGAGTCGGACATTATTACCGCTGATCCCGATTTCTTTAAGCTATTCACTTACGAGGCGGTTGAAGGGAATTTGGCCACAGCACTAAACGATCCCATGACTGTCGTGCTGACCAAGCCGCTGGCTGATAAGTTGTTTGGCAAAGGATCGGTTGTAGGAAAAACAGTAAAAATCGACAATAAGAATGTACTTACAGTATCGGCTGTTATAAAAGTTCCACAGGTTAAAAGTGCACTTTCGTTCAACGCGATTACCTCCAATGCCTCCCGAAAAACCATTTATCCCAACGGAGATGAATTTAAAAGTTGGAACTATTGGAATTTCCAGTTATTTGTGCTTTTGAAACCGGGCGTAAATGCGGATGATGTTTCGGGTAGGATAATCAAGCTATTCCCCGACTACAAGGAGAAACATCAAAACTACGATTTGCTGAAACTGAACCCGTTGAAACAAGTATATTTCTCGAAATTCTCGCTTTATGGCGACGCTTATATGAAATGCGGCGACAAAAAGAAGGTCATGATTTTGTTGTTGGTAGCGGCCCTGGTTTTGATTATCGCGCTGGTCAACTTCATCAACATTTCGTCGTCGCAATGGACCGAAAAAATAAAGCAGACGGGCGTGCTAAAAGTAATTGGCGCGGATAAAACCTCGATATTAAAAAGTGTTCTTACCGAAGCATTTATTTTGTTTTTGATGGCGCTCTTTCTGGCAATCCTGTTCGTTCAGCTTTTGTATCCTTTCGTGAGCCATTTTACCGGGATCAGTTTTAGCGCGTCATTGCTCTATAAGCCTTCTTTTCTGTTTGCTTCCATTGGAGGTGTCTTTCTTTTAAGCCTGATTTTCAGCATCATTCCGGCTATGCGAATTTCGTCGTCAAAGGCAGTCGATAACCTGAAAAAGACAATCGATTCCGGAAAATACAAGTCGGTTTCCAGAGGAATATTGGTGACCACCCAATTTGCAATAGCCATTGTGTTGATAGCCTTTACGGTGTTGGTACAAAAGCAGGTCGATTTTGGAAGTAGCAACTTCGGATTCGATAAAGAAAACATCGTAGGGATAAAACTCACGCCTCAGTTAATGGCAAAGAAAGATGTGCTAAAGAAGCTCATTCATGACAACCCCAGTTCGGGTAAAGTCGCTTTTACTCAATACTTTCCCGGCAGGCTAAACGAACACTGGTCTTCGACTCAGGAAATAAACGGCGAAAAAAAACAGCTTAGTTTCGACACGTTTAATGGCGATGCCAATCTTTTGTCGATCCTTGGTTTGCAATTGGTTGAGGGCCGTTTTTATTCCGATGATTTGGCTACCGACTCCAAGAAAATGGTGGTGAACGAGACCTTTGTTCGGGAGAACAAAATGGAAAATCCTATCGGGGCAAAATTCGTGATGGGGTTTGGCGAAAATCCTCCACTTTCCGAGATTGTGGGAGTTGTGAAAGATTTTCATTATAAGCAGGTTAATGTTCCTATTGGTTCACTGATCATTAAAAATGACACGTATGCTTCATACTGCCTGGTAAGTGCTTCTACGAGGAACTTCAAATCGCTCAGCAGCTTCGTGCAGTATGTTAAAGATGAAACGAATAAGCTTTCTCCATCTTTCCCGGTCGAAATCAGCTTTCTCGATCAGGCTGTTGAAAACATGTACCAGTCGGAACTGCAGTTCAGGCGCACATTTACGCTTTTTGCCGGTTGTGCCATCGTGATTTGTTGCTTGGGTATTTTGGCCATGTCGATGTTTGCGTGCCAGCGCCGGATTAAGGAAATCGGCATCCGCAAAGTAAACGGTGCGCGAGTTTCGGAAGTACTGGCCATGCTCAACCGCGACTTTGTAAAGTGGGTAGCTATCGCTTTTGTAATTGCCACACCAATCGCCTGGTATGCAATGAATAAATGGCTCGAAAGTTTTGCCTACAAAACCTCGCTAAGCTGGTGGATTTTTGCTTTAGCTGGCTTGCTGGCATTGGGAATCGCGTTGCTTACGGTAAGCTGGCAAAGGTGGAAGGCGGCCACGCGAAATCCGGTGGAAGCGCTGAGGTATGAATAGTCCAATAGTCAAGGTTTCACTTAAAGTGAAGCCCTTACTAAAAAACTCTGAAAACTATAAAAATCAGACAAAACAGAAAACGCATTTTGTAGAACTGAATATGAAAACAATCTCATTAGCTATCAGAAAACTAAAAAAAAGCAAAGCGGCAACATTGTTTGGAATTGCCGGACTGGTAACCGGACTGGTATGTGTACTCTACATATTCTTTTGGGTAAACGACGAAACGAGCTACGACCAGTTTCACAAAAAAATCGACCGGATTTTTGTAGTTCACGCTTATCTCGAAGGAGGCACAAAAGAGGTGAAATTCAACGGGTGCCCGCCAGCTGTAGGGCCAGCGTTAAAAGCAGAATATCCCGAAGTTGAAAACTCGTGTCGCTATATCCCCACTTACTTTAAAAGCCTGCTTACTGCTGATGGCCGAAAAGAAATGATGGGCGTTGCATTTTCGGACAATTCGCTGTTCGACATTTTCAGCCTTCCTTTTATCTATGGAACGAAAGGAAATCCGGAAGTAGTAAACCAGATCGTGCTTACCCGAACCACAGCAACAAACTATTTCGGGAATTCGAATCCGGTAGGAAAAATCGTCCGCTACAACAATCAGAAAGATATGACCGTAGTTGGCGTGATTGAAGACATTCCTCAAAACTCTTCGATACAGTTCGATGCCGTAATACCACTCGAAAACATGAGAATATTTTTTAGCCGCGACGACTTTTTAACCACCTGGTATAACAACGGTTTCGCAACATTCGGGTTATTAAAATCGCCTGCCGGATTCGACAAAGTTGCATCAACTATCACCCGCCGGATACAAAAAGAGATACCTGAATCGACGAATTACCTGAGAGCCTATCTTTTCAAAAACGGATACCTGTACGAACAGCAGCACATTCGCAATGTCCGGATTTTCAGCCTTATTGCAATATTGGTATTACTGACTGCGGTGCTCAACTTCATAAATCTGATCACTGCCAAATCGACCAAGCAAGCCAAGGAAACCGGACTGCGCAAATCAATCGGGGCAACACGTGGCAACATCATAAAACTCGTTTACACCGACGTGGCATTTTTATGTTTTTTGGCGCTGGCGCTGGCACTAATCATTGCCGCTTTAGGCCTTCCGCTTTTCAACCAGTTTATTGGCAAACAAATAGCATTTTCGAGTCTTTTGTCGTTTAAACCATTGGCAATATTGGTCTTGGCCTATTTGGTTACCACATTTCTAGCCGGAAGTTATCCCGCATTTTTTCTGTCGTCGTTCAAAATAACCGAAACGCTGAATTCCAGCTTCTATTCAGTAAAAAGCAGGGGAATATTCCGAAACTCTCTGCTGGTTACTATTTTCATGGTTTCAATCATCTTGCTTACTTCGACGCTTATCATTTCGAAGCAAACGATGTACCTGCAAAACATGAATCTCGGATTCAACAAAGACCAGCTTCTTTACATTAATCTGGACGGAAAGCTTAAAGAAAAAGCAAAATCACTCAAGGAAGAGCCAGAACGGACTTCCGGAGTATATTCTTCAACAATAACAAGTTTTCTTCCGGTTATGATCGGTAATAATGGAGAAGGCTGGAACTGGGAAGGAAAAGATCCGGATTTTAAACCGCTGGTTACCAATTGGGAAACCGACGAAGACATGATTAAAACCCTCGGAGCCAAACTCATTGAAGGCAGTTATTTCAGCAGTGACCAAAAAGGAATTGTCATCAACAAAGCATTTGCCGATGCCATTGGCTGGAACAGTTTTACCGGTAAAATCCTGAAAGGTTATGGAACTGATTACAAAGTGGTGGGAGTTATCGATAACATCGAGTACAATTCGCTTTCGGAAACCTGTCGACCAATGGTCATTCAGCCAATTCAAAACGGATCGTCATATTACCTGATTCTGAAGATTGATGCCAGCCAGATGGACAAAACAATAAAATCGATTACCGGTATTTGCCAAACCATTGAGCCCGATTATCCGGTGAACTATGGCTTTGTCGATGACCAATATGCCAAATTGTACGAAACCGAAACAAGTCTGAAAAAATTAGTCGGGATTTTCTCGGCCTTCTCTATGGTGGTTTTATGCCTTGGTCTGCTTGGCGTAGTCATGTTTTTAGCCGAGCAAAAGACCAAGGAAATTGGGGTTCGCAAATGCCTTGGCGAAGACGAGAAATCGATCATCATGCGACTGGTAAAGCCATTTGTTTTCGCCGGAATAATTGCCAGCGTAATTGCCATTCCGGCCACCTGGTACATCATGAACCTTTGGCTGCAAAGCTATGCAAACCGCATTCAGCTTAGCATCTGGACTTTCGCACTTGCGCTTTTCATTGCCATTGCGCTAGCTGTAGTTACGGTTAGTTGGCAGAGCTGGCGAGCGGCGACGAGAAACCCGGTGGAGGCGTTGCGATATGAGTAAAAATGTTTGAACCAAGACTGACAGGATAAAAGAATGAACAAGATCAAAAAAAATCCTGATTCTGACAATTGAAATAATCAATGCTCTGACAAATGGACCAACACTAAAAACTCCTAATAATGAACAACCTAACACTAAAAACCCTGATCAGGAATCTAACAAGACAAAAGCTTCTTACTGCCATTCAAATTGGTGGTTTGGTGATTGGTTTCACGATCGTTATTTTTCTTTTGGTGAAAATTAAGTACGAATATTCGTACGACACATTCTGGAAAGATTCCCAATCGATTTACCGCCTGGGACTCGACCAAACCTATGAAGACGGACGGGTATATCGCTCGGCCCGGAACTTCAGCGGATCGTCGGAAGTGCTTCAAGCGGAAGTCCCCGAAATTGTGGCGCATTGCAATCTGGGCCGCGACGTGATCACCGTTTACAATCACGAAAAGGTGATCCAGGATGTGGATTGGTTTTGGAGTGATACCACATTTTTCAGCGTTTTCGAGCGAAAAATCATTTACAAGGAGTCGAACCAGTTGTTTGGCGATATTCATGGGATTTCTATCTCTGAATCGTTTGCCCAAAAGCTCTTCGGAAACGAAAACCCTTTGAACAAGGAAATCACTTTAAACGAAGGATGGAAATTCCTGGTAAAGTCGGTTTTCGAGGATATTCCCGAAAACAGCCACATCAAAGTCGATGTTCTGGGCAGCTACCAATCGTTGTTTTATTACATGAGCAATTACAACTACGCCACCCAAACACTGGTCGAGAATCCGGCATGGACTCACCAGAAAACCTCGCCCTACACCCGCTCGGCGTGGAGTTCGCCAACACAATACCGGCCTCATTGCTACATCAGGCTCGACCCAAAAACCGAGTTGGCCACAGTTGAATCGGCTGTGGCTCCGGCAATGAAAAAAGTTGGGTTGCCGCCAAACCTCGAAAAGAGCCAAATCAATTTCATTTTCCAACCCGTGGCTTCCATCCATTTGCATTCGAACCTTAGCGACGAACTCCGCTCAAACGGAAGCACCATGCAGGTCAACTTTCTGATGATTATCGCCCTGGTGGTGTTGGTGGTTTGCATTGTCAATTACCTGAACTTAAGCACCATTTCGGCCATCGAGGAGCGTAAAAGCTATTCAATCCGAATCCTGAATGGGTCGGGCAAAATGTCGGTATTCCTTTCGCTGCTGACGAAAAACCTGTTTTTGTACGGACTGGCCTTGCTCGCTTCTGTGCCCATCGCATCGCTGATCATCCGGATGCAATTGCCCCAGCACAGCATTCCCGCCGTCATTTTCCTGATCATGACTGGTGTTGTTGGAGCCGGCGCACTTATTTCGGCGCTAATTCCGTACCTTTCGGTATTCAGCACACCTATTTTTCTGGCGCTGAAAGGCCAGTCGGTAACCCTGAACCAGAACTGGTCGAGCCGAAAAGCGCTGGTGGTTTTGCAATTTGCCATCAGCATCGTCCTGATTATCTCAACCATCGGAATTTTCAAGCAAATGGATTTTGTGATGAAGGAAAAACTGGGATTCTCGGGCGAACAAACCGTATTTAGCTACACGCCGATGACTATGACCAACAGTCCCGAAATCCCATCGAAACTGCAGACTTTTAAAAATGAAGTGCTTGCCCTGTCGGGTGTCAGTTCGTTCAGTGTCAGTTCGTCGGTTCCCGGAAAAGACATCCGCCGCATTCAGGACAATGTTCTTCCGGGAAATTCAGCCGAACCTTTCGCCTCGCCGTTCAACGAAATCAGCATCGACGATTATTTCCTGAAAACATACAACATTCCGCTTGTTGCCGGGGCAAATGTGGGCGAACAATCCAACTGGACTTCGGACGAAGTGCTCGTCAACCGTAGTGCCGCCGAAGCCATGGGATTCAAAACTCCCGACGAAGCCATTGGATCTGCCTTCAAGATTGGAAAAAATGCGTTTAAAGTGAAAGGCGTGGTCGAAAATTACCACCATGTTTCGCTCCATTATCCAGTTAAGCCGTCGATTTATTTTCAAAACCTGCAATGGGAAATGTCGGTGGGTTATTATTCTTTCAAGCTAAGTTCATCTGATTTAAAGGGCACGATGAATGACATCGAGAAAATATGGAAAAGGCTGTATCCCAAAGATGAATTTATCTACTTTTTCTCGAACAGAGAATTTGAAATACAATACCTGAATGACCTGAATTTCAAAAATATACTCACTTCTTCGGCATTGCTGGCTTTGGTTATTTCGTGCATGGGACTGTTGAGCCTAGCCATTTTCACTACCAAACGACGGATCAAGGAAATCGGCATCCGCAAAGTAAATGGAGCAAAAGTGTCGGAAGTGATGGCAATGCTCAACAGAGATTTTGTGCGATGGGTTGCCGTTGCTTTTGTGATTGCCACGCCCGTTGCCTGGTATGCCATGCACAAATGGCTCGAAAGCTTTGCCTACAAAACCACGCTAAGCTGGTGGATCTTTGCCCTGGCCGGCGCACTGGCGCTGGGAATTGCCCTGCTCACCGTAAGCTGGCAAAGCTGGAAGGCAGCCACCCGAAACCCGGTGGAGGCGCTTCGATATGAATAACCATGTTAAAGGGAATTCAGTACGTACACATTTTGAGATTTGAATCATTAGTAACATGAAATGCGATGATTAATATTTATTTCAAAATTGCCTTTCGAAATATTAAAAGGTACTCTGCACATTCAATCCCAAACATAAGCGGAATGACCATCGGTATGGCCTGTGCAATTTTAATTTTGTTATGGGTTCAAGATGAATGGAGCTACGACCGACATTTTGAACATGCTGATGACTTGTACCGTGTGATTGAGAAGCAAAATTCTCCAAATGGAGAAGTCTCTCTGTTTGCAGCAACTCAAAGTGCAGTAGCTCCCGCGCTGAAAAATGAATATCCTGAAATTATCAGGTCTTCCAGGGTCATACATACCCCATTAACATTAAAAAAGAAAGATGAATTTATAGAAGAAACGGTTGTAGCCGTTGATAAGGACTTTTTTAAAATGTTTAACGTCGGGTTTGTTCGCGGAGATATCAATACCGCTTTCAATGATCCTCACAATATTGTTATTACTGAAGAAACGGCACGCAAATACTTCGGTAACGACGATGCGCTTGGCAAAACATTGCAATCACGTGGATTTTTGGTAACAGTCACTGGTGTTGTGCAACCTTTGCCGCGTAATAGTCACATCAGTTTCAATTTTCTTATTTCTACAGCGTTTTTTGTGGCATCTGGAGCTCAAATAAATGGTTGGGAAGATCGTGGGCGAAGTTATTCCTACGTTGAACTTAAAAAAGGAACTGACAGCGACGAGATTGATAAGAAAATTCAGAATTTTATTCCGAAGCATAAAAAAGGAACCGACGCAGAAATCTTACTTCAAAACATCAAAAAGATCCACCTGTATTCTGCCGGAAAATATAACTACGACATCAGTGGCAATGGTGATATTGCCTACGTTACAATTCTGGGTATCATTGCCATTTTTATTCTAATTATTGCGTGCATCAACTTTATGAACCTTTCCACGGCTCAATCAGTCCGAAGAGCCAGGGAAATAGGTGTACGTAAAGTGGCAGGGGCAAACAAACGAAAAATAATCGTCCAGTTTTTTGGCGAATCTTTATTAATCGTATTTGTTGCCCTTGTAATTGCTCTAATTTTGGTTGAACTGCTGTTACCCGGCTATAATTCGTTTATTGGAAAGCAGTTGGCTGTTAACTACCAAAGTGTCGGTTTATATATTGGACTAATCATCCTTGTATTGTTTTGCGGATTGTTGGCCGGAAGTTATCCCGCATTCTATTTGTCTTCTTTAAAGCCACTGGATATCATTAAAGGTGTTATTAATAAAAGTCCCGGTAATGCAAAATTCAGGAGAGTGCTGGTTATCTTCCAGTTTTCACTGTCTATCATTCTTATTATATGCACTTTAGTTATTGGGAACCAGCTTCGTTATATGCAAAATAAGAAGCTTGGATTCAATAAGGACAACATTGGCTATTTTATGTTCCCCATACGTCCGGGAGATCCTAAGCTGGAAGCTTTAAAAAAAGAGCTCAGCAACAATCCGGATATCATGAGTGTAACAAAGGGCTATAGTCCTATCAACCTTGAATTTACTTCCGGCGGTTTTAACTGGGCAGGGAAAAGGGCAGGTGATGATGTTTTGTTTCATCATCTCGATACCGACGAGGATTATGCCAAAACCTTTCAGCTTGAGCTTAAAGATGGCCGTTTCTTTTCTTCTGAATTTCCAACTGATAAGACTGCGGTAGTAATTAACGAAAAAGCAGCAGAAGTTATGGGCTTAAAGAATCCCGTTGGAGAAGTACTATCAACTCCCTGGAAAGCTAAATTAACGATTATTGGAGTACTGAAAGATTTTCACATTCAGTCGCTACATCACAAAATTGAGCCACTCATGATGCAAAAAGGCGAGTCTAACAATTTGTATGTCAAGATGAAACCTGATCATATACTTGCAACTGTTGAATCTATCAATAAGACTTTTAAATCATTTGATCCCGGACTGCCCATTGATTTTCATTTTTTGGATGATGATTTTGACAACCTGTACCGGACAGAACAACGAATGAGTAAAATCTTCAGTTATTTCTCTTTGCTGGCAATCATTATTTCATGTCTT
>Ga0183100_1001517_pt1 | contig 11538 bp, 7 predicted proteins | sample Biomet2_FD_127789 | JGI IMG/M metagenome (GOLD analysis project Ga0183100, IMG submission 127789) | Microbial communities from bioreactor (seeded with anoxic lake sediment) at LBNL, California, USA - Biofuel metagenome 2 | ecosystem: Engineered > Bioreactor > Anaerobic > Unclassified ...
AAAAGTATTTATAATGAAAATTTAATGGCATGGCAACAGATTAAAGATCCTAATGGTAACATTGTTAATAGTGAAGCTGAAACCTCTTCTGCAACAGATGGAGATATGGATATTAGTTATGGCTTACTTCTTGCCCATAAACTGTGGGGAGAAAATGATAAAATTAATTATAAATATGAGGCTATTAAAAGGATTAATGCCTTAATGGATAGCTGTGTAAATAAAAGAGATTATATCTTGACTTTAGGGGATTGGGTTAAAGGAATAAAAGATAACAATTTCAAATATGTCACTAGAAGCTCAGATTTTTTAATATATCATATTAGGGAATTTATTAAATTTGATACTAAGAATAGTACTGAGTGGAACTTGGTAATAAAAACAATTAATTCTATTATTTCTGAGCAAATGAAAAGGCAAAGTAAACATAATGGTTTAATGCCCGATTTTTTTATAAGGGCTAACGGTAAATATATAGCCCCAAAAACTAAAGTTCTTGAAACTATTCATGATGGTGATTATTATTTTAATAGTTGTCGAATTCCTTGGCGATATTCTATGGATATTATTTTAAATGAAACACCAGTAACAATGCAACTTCATACTTTAAATAATTGGATTAAAAAAGAAACTTTATATAATCCTGAGAATATAAAATCAGGTTACTATCTAGCTAATGATTATCCTGGGAAACCCTTTGGTTCTAATAACGATCTATCTTTTATAGCACCATTTTTAGTTAGTTCTCTTACAGAAAGAGGAAATGAAGATTGGACTATTTATCTTTGGAATACCATAATAAATAAACCAATAACTAAATGTACTTTTTATGAAAATACACTTAAACTGATGGCAATGATAGTTGCCACTGGAAATTGGTGATTATCTATTTTTTACTTTTTTAATTTCTTCTTCCCGTGAACTACTCTCCACCTAAAGAGGTGGTAGCTTCTTGGTCAATATAGCCAACGCTATAAGTTTACCCAAGCTCTAAAGGTCGCACCGACCTCGTTTGCTTTTTTGAACTAAGTTATTAGTATATAAGCTTGGTTTTCGCTATACTAATATTTTCGCATGGTTGGATATTTTACGCTACAAACCTAATTTCTTGTAGCAACTCCATATATTCAGTTTTCATATTTTATATTAGTATACACAAAATCAAGAAAAATATTGATAGTAAATGTTGGTTAATGCCAAGGGCTATTCATCTCCAACCTAAGAGGATTTGAGAATCCTGCCCATTAGGTTAAAATGCATTAACTATTATATATATATTTACCAATATTTTAACGAATAAGGATAACACTTTTACATAAAAAATCTCTTTCCTACTATTTTCTATTATTGATTACTTCATAAATTAATCCATATTCATTTGCCTCATCCGCAGTTATAAAATTATCTTCTTCTGAAAAAAATAATTCTCTCTTTTAAAATTTTGGAATAGTTATAGTCTTCTATCCTTTTCTTTTTTTAATTTATTTGTACTCTGATAATAATTAATTTGGTTTATTAATTTTTCTTTATCTTCTGGTAAATTTCCTCTTAATGAAATATAATTTGAGGCATGATTGCATCTAAATACTACTGGCTTTTTTACATAAATCTGCTCTATTAAAAGCTTAATTTCATTTAAAATCTCCTTGTCATTTAAAACTTCAAATTCTTTATCTAAAATTTTATTATACAAAACAGTTTCTTTCTCAACCATAAGAGTTAATACTCCTAAATAATCTGGAGTCATACTACTTATTATTTCACCAGTTTTAATTGCATGACTTTTACTCTTACCTACTCCACCAATACCAGCTATAACCGTTACTGATAATATTATATTTGCATCCTTAACCCGCTTTGCAGCCTTAATTAAATCTTCACTACTTACGCCTTTATTTATATCATTTAAAACTTCATTATTTCCACTTTCAACACCCATATATATCATTGATAATCCTAAATCTTTAAGATCACTTAATTCCGATGGAGTTTTAAACAATATAGATTTAGGAGAACCATAAAGAGTAACCCTACTACATTCAGGAAACAATTTTTTTATATATGCTAATATTTCCTTTAAATTCTCTGTAGGAATAATCAAAGCATCCCCATCAGCTAAAAATATTTTTTCTACATGTGCATATATTTGTCTAAAATAATTTATATCGTTTTTAATATCTTCTAAAGCCTTTATTGTAAACTTCTTAAATTTATACATATTACAAAAGCTGCATTTATTATGAGAACATCCTAAAGTTGCCTGTATTATAAGGCTATTGCCTTCACTAGGTGGTCTGTATAATGGATAATCGTACATAAAATATTTCCTTCCTCTTATAAATTCTCTGTATTAATCACTTTTTGAGGATTCCTAAACACATCAAAACTTGTAAAGTCAGTGAAATAAAATAACAAGTCAATGATGCTATGTATATTTTGTGTCAGACACGGATGTATGTTTGCCTCATCGTAGGCTATTAGGTTAACATGCCGCCGTGGTATGTTAGCCTAATGGAGTAGCATGCTGACTTGTTATTTTTTTAATGTGACTAAACTTAAATATTTCCACAATCTGAAATTCTCTTTTCACTTTTATTCTTATACATTAATTGATCAGCTCTTGACATTAGTTCATCAATACTTACTGGATTTTCTGAATCAAAATATGAAATTCCAACACTAATTGATAATTTAAAATCATATTTTTTTGCATTATTTAAAGTATTTTGATTTATTATAAGCTTCTGAATTTTTTTCTGAGCTACATCTGGATCTGAATCTAAACTAATAATTGCAAACTCATCTCCACCAATTCTTGCTATAATATCATTATAACTAAAAGTTGATTTCAGTATATTTGCGGTTTCTATTAAAGCTATATCTCCATCATTATGCGAAAGTTTATCGTTAATCCATTTCATTCCATCTATATCAATAAAAAACAAAGCCAATCCTTTATTATACCGCTCTGCATACTCTATCTTTTTCTGAAAAAAATTAAAAAATCCTCTTCTGTTATATAATGAAGTAAGCTCATCGGTAGTAGATTGCACTCTAAGTTTTTCAACAAGACGAACCTTTTCTGTAATATCTCTAATAGATAAAAGATAAGCTTCTTGACCTTCCCAGCTTGTTTCAGAAATACTTACATCTGCAATAACGTCTTCTCCATTCTCTTTATTTATAATTATTTCCTTTGTTCCAATACTAATTTCCTCCATATCAAAAAAATTCATTTTCAAATCATCGATTTTATCTGAAAACAAATTATTTGCAGCTGGATTTTTATATAAAATATGTTTGTCAGAATCAATTACTATCAATGAATCTACATTACTTTCTAATATATTTTTATAGTTATTTTGAAGTTTCCTTATAGTTCCAAAAGCATTTTTTAAATTTTTATTAGTTTCCTCTAATTCTTTTGTTTTCTGTACAGCATTTTCAAAAGTTGATAGAAGCAAATCTATTATTTGAATTCTTTCAGAATTTATAAAGTGTTTTTGCCCTGCAAAATAGACCTCTATTCCTATTTCACTTATTTTATTCCTTCTCAATTCTAAATTTATAAGCATATGTTGAATACGAGAAAGTAAAAAACTTTCCTGATAAGGTTTTGTTATGAAATTATCTGCTTTTGATTTTAATCCTGTTATTACATCCTTTGTATCTGATAATGAAGTTAGTAAAATGACAGGAATCTTATTATAATCTTCATGATCTTTAATTATTTCACAAAGCTTATATCCATCCATTTTAGGCATAAGTATATCCGTGATAATCAAATCCGGCATATCTATCTTTATTTTATCTAAAGCGTCTAACCCATCTTTAGCAACTGATACTCTATATGCGTTTTTTGTCAATATAAATCTAAGCTTTTCAGCTTGTGTTAAACTATCCTCAACTATAAGTATATGTATTTCTTTTCTCATATTTAGCTACCTCCTAAAAGTAAAAAAATTTCTATTCTAAAGACCATTTATAAATTCAGCAATCTTTTCTGGTGAAAGAATGTATGTAGCTGCATTTATTTTCACAGCTTCTCCTGGCATTCCATATACTACTGAGCTTTCTTTATCTTGTGCAATAGTAACTGCCCCTTTTTCCTTTAAAAACTTCAATTCTTCTACACCATCTTTACCCATACCCGAGAGCAATATTCCTATCGAATTTTTACCATAAGCGTTAGCAACTGAATTAAAAAGATGAGAAACTGTCGGCCTTAATGCATTTATTTTTTCTTGTTTATTTAATACTATTTTAGCATTATACATAATTTCCATATGGTAGTCATCTGGAGCAAAATAAATATGTCCTGGCAAAATACTTTGTCCATTTGATGCAATGTGAATAGGAATCTTTGTCTCTTGTCTAAGCCAATCTATCAAACCATTAATAAACCCTGGTGTTATGTGCTGTACCACAAGTATTGGAACATTAACACTTTCAGCAAGCTTAGAAAATATATTTTTTAAAATAGGAGGTCCACCAGTAGACACACCTATTGCAACTACTTTTTTATCAGCAAAATCATTATTAAATTTTGCTTCAATTTTAAGCAACTTATTTGAACCTTTGTTATTGAGGAACTTTCTCCTTACAACTTTTATCTCAGACATTAACTTTACGTTATTAATAATATTCTTACATATCTCCTTATAGTTTTCATCTCTAACAGAGACAGGTTTCTCAATCACAGAAACTGCTCCTGCTTGAATTGCCTGGAAAGTTCTTTCAACATCTGTTGAATCAAATAATGCTGTTATCATTATAATAGGAACAGGATTTGTTTCCATTATTCTTTCTGTTGCTTCAAATCCATTCATATAAGGCATATTTATATCCATAGTTATAACATCTGGTTTCATTGTCTCTAAAAATTTCAAAGCTTCAATTCCATTATTCACAATACCTATAACCTCTATATCTTTATCAGAAGTTAGAATATATTTCATTAACTCCTGAACTGTTGGTGAATCATCCACCACAAGCACTTTTATCATCTATACACACCTCAGTTTAGTTTGACTTGTTATTTTTTTGAATGTGCCTTAGTTATTAAATTAACTTCTTTATTACTTCTATTAAATTATTCTGTTGAAAATTACTCTTAACAATATAAGCACTTGCCCCAACTTCTATTCCTCTTTCTGTATCTTCTTTTGAATCTAATGATGTGACTAAAATAACTGGAATTTCTGCTGTTTCCTCATCACTTCGCACCTTGGAAGTTAGCTCAAATCCGTCCATTCTAGGCATCTCAATATCTGATATTATCAAATCAAATTTTTCGGCTTTAATTGCTTTTAAGCCTTCTACTCCATCTACAGAAGTTTTTACTTTGTATCCATTGTTCTCCAATACATTTTTTAATAATGTCCTTGAGGTTATAGAGTCTTCCACTACTATTACTGATTTTTTAGGAACTTCTTCTTTATCCTTTCTTATATTTAAAATATTACTAACAATATTTAAAGAAGATTTTATTAAATCTTGAACTTCAAGTATTGGAACTACATCACCTGTTCCAAGTATAGTTGCTCCAGAGATATTTCTTACCTTAGTAAGCTGTTTATTAAACGGTTTTACAAGGACTTCCTGTTCTATTATTATTTCATCTACACTAAAAGCTATCTTTTTTTCTAATTCATTTACTATCAACAGTGAAATAAACTTATTATCTTCATTTTCCTTACTTCCTTGAATCTGAAGAATATCCTGCAACTTAACAATAGGAATTATATGTCCATCTACAGTTATTGTGGCTCTATTTTCAATTATTTTTATTAAGTCTTTGTTAACCTTGATAACCTTATCTACTTTTGAAGTAGGTACAACAAAATCTTGTTTTAAAACCTTAATAAGGATACCTCTGCTAGTAGAAATTGTTATAGGCAATAGTATTTCAAATACAGTACCCATATTTTTTTCAGATGTTACATGAATACTTCCTTCAAGTTTCTCTATTTTTTCCCTAACTATAGCAAGACCTAAGCCTCTTCCTGATAGATCAGTTATAATATCTTTAGTAGACATCCCTGATTTAAAAATAAGCATTTGTGCATCATAATCAGTTAAAAGATCCACTTCACTTTTAGATGAAATTTTCTTCTCAACAGCTATATTCTTTAATTTTTCAATGTTAATTCCTGCTCCATCATCAATTATTTGAATTTGTACATGGCTACTTCCAATTTGTGATATATTTAAACTTATAGTTCCTTTGGTATTTTTATTGCTGTTTTTTCTTTCCTCCAAACTTTCTATTCCATGATCTATTGAGTTCCTAATTATATGAATAAGAGGATCCTTTAGTTCTTCCAATATACGTCTATCTATCTCAAATTCAACTCCTGAATAAGAAAAATCTATATCCTTACTCTGTTTACGTGATATATCTCTAACCATTTTAGGGAATATATCTATTATTGACGAGAAAGGCAGTAACATCAAGTCTTTTACATCTTCAATAAATCTATTTAGCATAGTTTCTACTACCTGTCCATCATTCATAGTAGAAATTAATAAACTATCCATTCTTTTATCTAACCAATTCAAATTATCATAATTATTTTTCTGTTTCCAAGCTTCAAAAAAAGCTTTCAGCTCTCTAATCTCACTTTCTCTTTGTTTAATTGAAAGCTTAGCAAAAAGCATTTCTTCACCTTGAAGCAATATAGAATCTAATTTGTTTTTTGATACTCTTATATACTCCATATCATTGTCATGAAAGCTTGGTTTAACCTTTATATTTTCTGATTTTAATAAGATTTTATCATTCATTTCTTGTTTTTTTTCTGTTAATACTTCTTTTACTATTTCAATATCTTGTTTTTTTTCTGTTTCAACTGCTGTTATTAATACTTCGTTATAAGCAGAAGAGTCTCCCTTTGGATTTGATTCAATATTTTTAATTATATCATTATCTTTTATATTTGTAAGTTCCTGCATTAAATCAGATATATCAAAGCTTTCATCTATATCTAATGATAAAATTTCTTCAAGGACATCTAAAGTTCTATTAAAAATATCAAACATCTCTATTGAAATAATAAGTATTTCTTTTTTTATATCTGCAAATATGCTCTCCAACATGTGACATATAGTTTCAATTTCAGAAATATCTACTGCTCTTGCAGCACCTTTTAAGCTATGAAATTCTCTATAAATTGTTTCAATAATTGTTTTTCTTTCCTGTGGATCCTCAGCCGTTTCCAATTCTATAATTGATAAAGAAATATTCCTCATATGATCATGAGCCTCTATAGAGAAGGTGGAACGAAGGCTTCTATAAAATTCTTCTTCACTTGTATTCATTCCAATTCCTCCTTTCTTTAAGGCAGATTCAAAAATATGCCTAGACTTTATATCTTTCAATAATTTTCTTTAAGTTCTGACCCATTTCTTGAAGGTTATTAGTTGCATCTTCCAACTGCCTCATACTTTCAACATTTTGAAAACTAGCTTCATTTATGCCTTCCATAGCTAATGCTACCTGATCCATACCTATCAATTGCTGCTGGCTTGAAGTTTCAATTTGTATAACAGATTGTGCAGCTATATTTACATTTTCCATTAAATTTTCTATAGCATCACCAGCTTTGGATACATTGCTAACACCTTTTTCCACAAGCTTTATCCCTTTTTCCGTAGTCATTACAGCTGTATTGGTAGCCTTCTGTATATCCTTTAAAATATTTCTGACCTGCTTAGTTGCATACTTTGATTGTTCTGATAAGTTTCTTATTTCCTGTGCTACAATTGAAAAACCTTTCCCATATTCTCCAGCTTTAGCAGATTCAATAGCAGCATTTACAGCTAATAAATTAGATTGTTCTGAAATATTATCAACACTTTCTATTAGTTCACTTATATTCTGACTCTGCTCACTTAACGCTAATATACTTTCAGCAATAGCCTGCATCTGTACATTTATATCTTTCATACCTTCTATGCTCTCTTCCGTAGCACTTTGACCAACTTTAGCTATTACCAATGATTCTTTTGAGCTATTTGAAACATTCTTCGTTTTTTCATTTGATAAAAATACCGTTTGTTTTACTTCCTCTACAGTAGAAGTAGTTTCGCTTACTGCTGAAGAAGTTTCTGTTGCTCCAGAACTAACCTGAGATAATGTAACAGTAATCTCACTTACTGAAGAAGCAAGTACATTAACTACATTTATAAGTTCCTTAGTCTGCTCTCGAAGATTTTTTACCATTATATTAATTGCATTTGAAAGAGTACCTATTTCATCTGAACGCTTTTCCTTTGGCATTTCTATTGTTAAATCACCTTTGGAAATCAATAATGCCATATTAGCCATTTTATTTAATGGCTTAGAAATATTTGAAGATAATATAAATGTAACAACTACTATTAAAACTACTGAAATAACTAATATTATTATTATAAACTCTTTTAAACTGTTAGATGCCTTAAAGGCTTCACTTTGATCTTCCTTCACTACTAGTCCCCATTTTAAATTATCAATCTGCAATGGAGTGTATGCTGCTATAGTTGGTATTCCTCTATGATCAATATACTGCTCTGTGCTAGTATTTCCCTCCATTAAACTGATTGTCCCATCAGTTTTACCTTCTTTCAAAAGAATTCCTGATTTAGCTTCAAGTATTTTGGGATCAGTATATGTACTCCAAAATCTATTAGTGTTTCTCATCATATAGTCGGAACCAACTATAACCGCATCTCCCCCACTTCCTAAATTTAAATCTTCCCAGTTGCCGTCATTTGAAGTAATGGCATCTATTTTAGTAGATGGCATTTTAAATATAAGAACTCCTACCTTTTCATCGTTGTTATAAATAGGAACTGATATACATGCAATTGGTTTATTATTTGATGGTTGATAAAATTGGTAATCTGTCATGGTGATAAATTTTTTATCATTGCTATCTTTTGCTGCCTGAAAAGCCTGTGCTACCACTGTATTCTTAGCTATACCAGTCAAAATATTCGATTTATAATCACTTTCTCTAAGAACAGAATATAGAACATTGCCATTCTTATCATCTGCAAGTAATATATCACCATATTCAAATTCATTTATAAAATTATGAAAAAAACTATCATACTTTTTGAATATATCGCTATTTTCTTGATTTTCTTCAGATTTCAATTGTTGCACTGCCTCAATAGTCGTGGGTTGCTGAGACATAAAGTACAGTCTATTTTTAATATCTTTTATATACTTCTCAATCTCATTCTTTTTTGAATCTCTTATAACCGTTAATTTGCTTGTTGCAGCTTCTTCAAGAGATTTCTTAGAATTATTATAACTAAAAAAACCTATAATCAATGCTGGAATAATTGATACGATTAGAAAGTTAGCTATTAATTTAGCTTTCAATCCCTTAGTCAGATTAAATTTCATCCATTTCTCCTCCTAGTAATAGTAAATTAGAATACACTATCATTTACGATAATTTTTTCACTCAACATAATATTTTTAATATCAAGTACTATTGTGCTATTCTGTGCTATTCCAATAAAAAATTCTTTTCTTTCATTTGTTATTGTTAATACAGTTTGTTGAATTTCTTCAAATGAAATGCTATAGTAGCCTAAAATATTATCCACCGCAATTCCAACCTCAAACTCATTAACTTTTACTACTATCACTTGTCTTACTTCATTAAAATTTTTAGCATCACTGGTAAAACCTATAAAGTTTCTTATATCTATTACAGATAAAATTTTACCTCTAAAATTTATTATTCCAATAATAAATGAAGGTGTACAAGGAAGAGGCGTTACTTTTTTATATCTAAACACTTCATCTATATACTTGATATCAAAGGCGTACTTTTCCTTATTAGTATTATTACTAATCTCGAATTCAATAACTTCCATAGCTTCAGTTTTTCTCTCCTCTGCTTTAGTGTCTTATCCATGTATTTTTTCCTTTAAAATGTTTGTAATAAAATGCTTCAACATTCCTGCTGTGATAGACTCAGTACTCGGAATATTATCTTCTTCTTGAAATCCTTGTAATAACATATTTACATTATCAAAACTTTTTAGAGCTTCCTTATTTTTTCCAAGCTTCAAAAATAAGTTTCCTAAATCAAAATAAGCCATAATAAAATTGGAATCAAGATAAATAGCTTTTTTTAATGCATCAACAGCATACTTAATATTCCCTAATTCCTGTTCTATGCTTGCTAATAAATGATAATATATAGGATTTACTTTATTTTGATTAATCGCCTCTTTACAAAATAACAGTGCTTTCTCCAAATCTCCTTCATTTGCTTTTAGACGACATTGTTCTTCATAATCAACTTTACACTCACTCACTTTGAATTGTGTAATTTCTGTACTTGATTTTTCTAGTGGTTTATGTATTTCATTTTTTTCTATGCATTTAATTTCGTTAAGAATTATAGGGTCAAAGTGAGTCTTATTCTGTTTTTTGTTATCAGCTTTACCATATAAAAAAGTTTTATTAATATTTGTGGATATAAACTCTGTTTTATTCAAAAACAAACTTTCTGAAGGTGCTACTATAAGCCACCCTTTACTATTAATAATTTTATAATATCTATCAACTATTTTTTTTGCTTGGTCTTCACTAAAATACATGAGAACATTTCTACAAAATATTATATCCACTTCTTGTATTAAGTTATTATCTATAGCATAAATTTCATCTGCTAAATTCAAGTAAGTAAAAGTCACACTTTTCTTAATTTCTTCTTTTAATTTATACTTATTAGGTTCAATCACATCAAAATATCGTTCTTTAAAGCTAATGTCAGTTTCTCTAAAAGACCATTCACCATATATAGCTTTTCTTGCCTTACTTAAAGAATTTAAGTTTATATCAGTAGCTATTATATTAATATTCCATTGGTTAAAATCCGTCAATAGTTCTTTCATTAAAATTGCTATTGAATAAGCTTCTTCTCCTGTAGAACACCCTGAACTCCAAAATGTAATTGTCTTATTGTCTCTTTTAGAATAGATTATATTTGGAATTATTTTTTTTCTAAGTACATCAAACAATTTTTTATCTCGAAAAAAATACGTTTCTCCAATAGTAAGGCAGTTAGCAAGTTCCTTGTAATCTTCAATTGACAGAAGCTTTGATAAAAAAAGTTCTATATATAAATCCAGGTCTATTCCTTTTAAATTTGCGGCATTTATTAAACATCTTTTGAGATCTTTAAATCTATGTTCAGAAAAATACAAACCAAATTTTAATTCTATTTCTTCACTAACTATTTTTAAAAATTCATTTGAGATATTATTACACATTTCAACATACCGTTACCAAAATTACATAAAACTTTATAAAAAGAATGTAAAAGTCTATAATTTTGTTTCTTTCCTACTTCATAGTATCCAGTTTTGCCTAAGCTACTCCTGTTTGCTATAACACTCCATAGGCTTTGCTACCAAGTTCTCATTGATAGTGGGTTGCAACGATTACCCAATTTAGAAAATCTTTTATGATGATATTTCTAAATCATACTTAGCAAGGTTATAAGACGCATTTTTATCCCTATCACA
>Ga0183100_1001518_pt1 | contig 11521 bp, 14 predicted proteins | sample Biomet2_FD_127789 | JGI IMG/M metagenome (GOLD analysis project Ga0183100, IMG submission 127789) | Microbial communities from bioreactor (seeded with anoxic lake sediment) at LBNL, California, USA - Biofuel metagenome 2 | ecosystem: Engineered > Bioreactor > Anaerobic > Unclassified ...
GTAGGGCAGTGGGTCGGTCCACGGCGGCGGCAGGAGGCCGGGGGCGTAGAGCAGGCGGTCCGGGCCGGCGGCCTCCCGCAGGGCGACCACGGCGTCGGCGAAGGCCCGGGCGTCCCTGCGCAGCTCGAAGGCATTGCCCAGGACCACGACCTCGCCCTTGAGGTCCGCCAGCGGCGCGGACGGCTTTCCGCGGACCACGATGGCGTTGGATCCGGGCTCTACATCCGCTTCCTTGTGCGTGTCTAGGGGCCTCATCATGCCCGGCTGGTAGCTCGCAAGCTCGTCGCCCGCTCTGCTCCTGAGCTCGATCCTCTCCGTACCGGAGACGGTGAGCTCGGCGTAAGGGGGAGCGGGATAGGGGGAGGAATCGCGGAACAGGATGTTGGGGAATTCGACCTTGGTCTGTCCGGTGGTCCATTTTCCCCTCCGGGCCGGGCCAGCGCGGTCGGTGACGTCGAGCATGAACGTTGATTGGGCTCGACCTTAAAAAAGCAGCGGGGGAAGGGGTTTCAGAAGGTGTTTACCAACTGGTGGGCCTTGACGACCTCGCGGGCCTCGTCCCAGGAGACCAGCTTGACCCCGTCCAGGACCTTCATGTCCCCCACTCTCTCGCGGAGGTCCGCCTCCACGCAGTAGACCTGCCCGTCGAGGTCCATGATGTCCTGCAGCGCCTCCAGGTTGGACGGCATCCCCACCGCTCCGGGGGCCTGGGCCTCCAGGGCGTTGAGCGTTCCGTCCCCGATCAGCAGGACGCTCGAGTTGTCCATTATCCCGCTGACCTTGCCCCCCAGCGCCAGCCTGGCCCCGGCGAACGCCTCCTCCAGGCCGTACGGGGCCTTGGTTATGAGAACCAACAAGCTTTCGGCCATGTCCTCACCTCGCGATGGTCACCAGGCGGTCCGCCTCGGACGCCATGCGGGAGAAGTCGTTGGTTATGCTCCCGATCTTCGTTCCCTTGATCTCCTCTCCCTGGCGAATGCCTCGGGCAGCGCAGCACGTACTGCATACCACGACCTCCAGGCCCTCCCCGGCCATTTTCTCTATCTCCTTCCCCACGTTGGGGAAGCGCTTGGGGTCCTGCCCGTCCTTGATGAGGGTGATGCCCTCGCCGTAGCCGAAGATCTTCACCTTGTGGCCCTTGTCCATGGCCGCCCTCGCCAGCTTCACCGCGACGTTGGTGTCCATGTTCATCATCGTTCCCGAGCGCAACTGAATGCACAGTGTTCCCATGTCCATGCCTCACAGCGTAATCGTCTGGTCGTATTCCTTCATGATAAGGTCTACCGCCCGCGGGTAGTCGATCACCTGGAACTCCTTGCCCGCCTTTTCCTTGAGGCCGCGGGCCTCCAGGTCGTCCTCCATCGCGTACACCTCATCGGCCACGTCGAGCAGCTCCTCCCTCCGGTCCTTGAACGCCGAGAACAAGGTGGCGTCCTCGAACAGCATGACCCCGATGCGGTCATCGCCCCCCAGGGCGGCCATCGTATCAAGGTCATGGTACTCGTGGGGCGACTTCAACAGTATGAACAGCGTCGATGACATCTGAACCTCACCCGATGAAGTACTGCATGTCGGAGTCCGCCGCGATGTCCAGGAAGCCCGCTGCCCCCAGGACCTTGACCCCGTCGACCATATCGCTCTGCTGGATGTTCATGAGGGCCATGGTCGTGCTGCAGGCGTACAGGTTGACCCCCAGGTCCACGGCCATCGCCTGCTGCTCGGCGAAGTTGGCGACACCGTTCTTAGCCATCCGCTTGGCGAACATGCCAGTGAACAGCCGGTACATCCCCGGAAGCTTGGGCTTGGCACCCTTCTTCAGGAGGCTCAGCCCGAAGAAGGTATGGAAGATGTGGACCTCCATGCCCATGCTCGCGGCTGTGTTCGCGATCATCATCGCCATCATGCCCTTGTCGAAGGTGCCCTCGGACACCACCATCACCAATCTCTTCGTATCGGCCATACGCTCACTTCTCCATCCTCTTCTTGAATTGGACGCTCGTTCGATCTGCGAGGTCGGCGTGCCGGACAGGCCCCGGAACGGCGGCCCCCGCCCACGCTTCCACCCCGGTCATCACTTCAACTTCTTGATCCGGTAGGTGAAGATCCCGTTCTCCTCCTTCATGCTGACCAGCTCGTTGCCGGTCCTCTGGCACCAAGCGGGAACGTCCGCCTTGGACCCCACGTCGCTGGCTATGAGGTCCAGCTCGTCCCCCACCTTCATCGTCTTCATCTTCTTCGCCAGTTGCACGATCGGCATCGGGCACATCAGCCCCTTGGCATCCAGAACCTCTACCATGTGATCATTCCCTGTCGGTTTTGCACGGTTGTGCAATAACTATATATAACCGCCACTTTATAAGGCTTTCCATGGAAGGAGTGGGAGAGTAGAGCATGCCTCCTCAGAAGTCCATCGCGACCATCTCATCGTGCAAGGACATCGTGCAGTGCGCGTTCAGCCTCAATGACTTCGAGGTGGAGGTGTTCCGGGCCGCCGCCCGCTACGGACCGATGCGCGCCGACGAGCTGGCCGACCACATCGGAAGGGAAAGGTCCACCGTTTACCGCGCCCTGCAGAAGCTGATGAGCTGCGGGATGTGCATACGGGAGACGAGGTCGCTGGAGAAAGGCGGCTATTATCACATATATAGTGCGATCGACCGGGCGGCCCTCAAGGCCAAGATGGAACAGTGCGTGGAGGAGTGGGGGCGCAGGATGCATGAGGCGCTGTCCCGCTTCGACGAGGACGTGCTCCTGGACGGCTGGCAGGACGTGGCCTAGGCTGAACAGTTTTTATTACCCCCCTTGGACATTCTCAACCGACCGCCATGACGTTCAAAGGGATGGATGTCGTCTCTGTTCGGGACCTGAGCAGGGAACAGATCGAGGAAGTGCTCAATCTAGCACAGAGAATGGTCCCCTATGCAAAAGGAGAGAAGACCACCAAGATCCTCGATGGGAAGATCTTGGCCAACCTGTTCTTCGAGCCATCCACGCGGACGAGGCTGTCCTTCGAGAGCGCCATGACCCGAGCGGGGGGAAGGTGCATCGAGATCGCTCAGCCCCTGACCTCGTCCATTGTCAAGGGGGAGACCTTGGCCGACACCGTGCGGATGGTGGAGGGGTACTCGGACGCCATCGTGCTCCGCCACCCTCATGAGGGAGCGGCGAGGCTTGCGGCCCACTTCTCCTCGAAGCCGGTCATCAACGCCGGGGACGGGGCCGGCCAGCACCCCACCCAGACCCTGCTGGACCTGTTCACCATACGCCAGCAGGCGGGGAGCATCGCCGGCAAGAAGGTGGTGATGGTGGGGGCCCTCAAGTACGGGCGCACCGTGCACTCCCTGGCCGAAGCGCTGGCAATGTTCGGCGCGGACCTGACCTTCGTCGCCCCGTCCCTGCTGCAGATGCCCAAGGAGACGGTGAAGCAGCTGGAGAAGGCCGGCGTGAGCGCCCGCCTGTGCTCCAGCCTCGAGCAGGTCATCGCCGATGCCGACGTGCTGTACGTCACCAGGATCCAGAGGGAGCGGTTCCCCGATCCCTCGGAGTACCAGAAGGTCGCCGGATGTTATCGCGTGGACAATGCCCTGCTGAGAGAGGCGAAGAAGAACCTGGTCATCATGCACCCCCTGCCGAGGGTCGACGAGATCGCCCCGGAGGTCGACGAGACGGAGAACGCCAAGTACTTCGTGCAGGCGTTCAACGGGGTGCCGGTAAGAATGGCATTGCTATCGCTGGTCATGGGAGGCGAGCTATAATGAAGGACTTCAGGGTCACCCCGATCCGGAACGGGACGGTCATCGACCACATCGACTGCGGGCAGGCGCTCAAGGTGCTGAGGATCATCGGGGTCACCGGCGACGTCGCCTCCACGGTCTCGGTGCTGATGCACGTGCCATCGAAGCGGGACGGATGGAAGGACGTGGTCAAGGTCGAGGACCGCGAGCTCGACCCCCGGGAGGTCGACAAGATCTCCCTCATCGCCCCCAAGGCGACGATCAACATCATACGCGACTTCAACGTCTCGGAGAAGTACAAGGTGAACATGCCGGACGTGGTCAGGGGCATCGTGAAGTGCGGGAACCCCAACTGCATCACCAACAAGAACGAGCCGGTGGAGCCGCAGTTCACGGTCGAGTGCAAGAACCCGGTGGTGCTCCGGTGCTTCTACTGCGACCGCATCCAGGAGGACTTCTCCGAGCGCCTGGTGTGAAACCTTTTCCCATAACAGCTTTCTTGGCGGAGAGGCCGTGCTGTGAGGTCATGGCCTCACAGCGGACAGCGTTGTGCGCCTAATAAAAATTCATCGGAGCCAGACCAGTTCTTCCTTGGTCTTGGTCACGATGTGGTTCATGTTCTCGATGATCTTGCCGTCCTCCGTATCACGGTCCACGGTGGCGACTATGAGAAGGCTTGAGGACAGCTCGGCGATGAAGAGTTTGGTGTTGCGGAACACCGCGATGACGTAGTCGATCTTGTCCCTGAAGATGTCGTTCTTGGTGGCCTCGGCCGCCGAGAACATGATGGCCGCCATGGCCGAGAAGGTCTCCGCTCTGGCCGACGACGCCGCCTTGCCCGCGACCATCAGACCGGTTTTCGATACTATGGAGACGCTCTGAATGCTCTTACCTTGGGGGAATTCCCCATTGATTATCTCCTCAAGGATGTTCTCGACCGACTTGGCGTCCTGCACCTGCCTTCCTCCACTGTCCGGAGCCTGGTTGCCTCCCAGGCATAGATGTAGATAAGCGAGAGCATGATTATAAATGTAAGGGGCCAGAAATCCGAGGGATGAACCCGTCTAACCCATTTTGAGCGTTCGGCCAGCATCGGACGGTTATTCGGGTGGAGGGTTCGACGGTCAGAGGGAGTTTTAAGAAAAGCACTAGTAGGTCGTCATCCTTCCCCGCTACCGCAGGTCGTTCTTTTGACAAAGGTCATCGTCCTCACGGGAATGCCCGGAGCGGGCAAGGAAGAGTTCGTCAAGGTCGCCCTGGAGGCCGGATACGCCGTCCTCCGGATGGGCGATGTGGTCCGCGGGGAGGCCGAGCGCCGGGGGACGGCCATGGACGACCATGGCGTCGGCGGCTTCGCCAACCTCGAGCGGCAGGTGCACGGTCCGGGGATCTGGGCCGAGCGCTGCCTCAAGGTCCTGGGCAAGGGGGACACGGTCATCGACGGCTCCCGGAGCCTCGCGGAGCTCGACGTCTTCCGCCGCTCCCTGGGCGGTGACCTCCGGCTGGTGGCCATCCACTCCTCCCCGGACCATCGCTTTGTCCGTTTGCAGAGACGCGCCCGTTACGATGCTCCCCACGACCAGGAAGCGTTCAGGGAGAGGGACATGCGCGAGCTCGGCTGGGGCCTGGGCTCGTTGATCGCCATGGCCGACATCATGCTCGTCAACGATGACACCCTGGAGCGGTTCCGGGAGCTCGCCACGAAGGAGCTGAAGAGACCATGGTAAAGTTCAAGGTGATCCGGCTGTGCAAGGACGAGGCCATGTCCGTCGTCCCGACCCAGATGCTGAGGTACGATCTCGACAAGGCGGCCCAGCTCCTCAAGGACAAGGGATACGAGGTCGTGTCCCAGGGCCTGATGGTCATCGCCAAGGGCCCGGGCCACGAGGTGACCCTCTATTCCAGCGGCCGCATGCTCCTCTCCGGGGTGAAGGACAAAGAAAAGGCCGGAGGGGTGGCAGAAGAGGTCTATGCCATGGTGGAGGGCTCGCTGGAGGCCCCGGCCGCCAAGAGGTCCTGAGCGTAGGGCTCCTGGGCCGAGCGCTCCATGTCCTCGGCGACCATCCTGAGCTCCTTCCTGGTCCCGTCACGGTAGCTGATTATCAACCCCAAACGGTCGTCCTCGAGGCTCAGCTCTACCGAACGCAGATTAGAGATGTAATAGGTGACCCGGCTGTCAGGTCCCGCGCGGCTAAGGATGTTCATCTGCTCCATCTCCTTCACCATGCGGTAGGTGCGAGAAACGGATAGGTTGGTGACGGCAGCGATCTCCCTTGCGGACCTAGGGGTGGTCTCGATGGACGAGAGTATCTTCCTACTGTCGATGTCACAAGCCAGTTGGGCTATATTGAAGTACATGTCATCCCTTCCTTACCAAGCCACTGGTTGAAGCATATAAAGTGCTTCTTTTCAGATTATCTCTTATGATATCATTAAATCATGATAATATCAAAAGACCGATTCTGGGCCTTATAGTATAAAGCGGTCATTATCTTTTAAATAGAATTATATACGCATATAACGCTTGTCGACTGGTCATCGAGGGATGCCGATGAACAGACAAAATGCCTTAGCTCGCTCGCTCTCGTTATTGGCGGTAGCGCTACTTCTATTCACATCATTTGCATGCCTTCTCGGTACTTCCGATATCATTGCTGGAACCGTCTCCGGAGGGGGAATAAACTATTCTGAGAGCAATCTTTACAAAGAGGGCACGGTGTTCAACAACCATGTCTCCTCTTATACCAGTTTGGGGAGCGTCAGGGATATTGCGACTGGCCATCTAGATAAGGATTCGAATATTGATGTTGCGGTCGCCACGGCAACCCAGATCAAAATATATTACGGTAATGGGGATGGCAGTTTAGGGGGTCCATTTACAGTTCAATTTCAAATGAGAGATATCCGTAAGATCGCGGTCGGTGACCTTGATAAGGACGGGTTGGACGACATTGCGGCCACGTATTATGAAGCTTCCGACAATACGTACCGAGTTGGGATATTCTATCAGAAGGATAATTTCTCAGGTTCGTTAAGCCAGAATCCAACTACATATTATGACCCTTGGCAGGTGATAATCGGTGATTTCAACAACACCGGTGAGAATTGTCTGGCCGTTATATGCAAGGGTGATTCGAGTATTGGGAAGCTTACTGGGTTACTAATCATAAAATGGCCATATGCAGGGAGTACCGATAACCTTCGGTTCATCGAGCTAACCGGACTGACCAATCTAAAGCTTTTAGCGGCGGGTTATGTCAACTCAGATAACCGTCCCGACCTTGTTGTTGGTGACGCTTATGGGAGTACAATCGTTGTCCTGACCCAACCTGATTCATCCACCAGTCCATGGACTTCGGTTACAAAGGATATTGGAGGATCGATAGCTGATATTCAATTCACTGATTATTCAGGCAGTGGATTAAGAAAGGATCTTGTCGTCGTAAAATCAGGCCAGGATTCCAATCAAGTTGAGATACACGTCAATAATGGAAACATACCTGCGTCGGCGAGCACGACTCTGACCGTTAATGGGGCGAGCTCCCTGGCAGTAGGTAGCGTTACCGGAGCATCATCGCCTGATTTAGGTGTCCTCTCTAACTTAGGTAACATAGCGAGGTTATACCCATATGGAGCAAGCGGCCTTGTGGCAAGCTCTTACTTTCAAATTCCAGTGAATACTGGGGCAATCAAGGCGGTCGCTACCAACGGCGGCGTCTACGTTCTCTCCACTGGAAACTTAGGCGCACTGGAATTCTACCGTTACATGGACTCGACCATCAGCAACGCCGATGGAAGCAGATTCGTGACTGCTGGCCAGCCTTCCGCAGTTTGCGCCGGGGACGTTTCATTCGGAATCATCGCTACCGCATATAATGGACAGAACGCCGTGTATATCAGCAACCTTTCTGGAGATTATAGGGTAATCAACACCTCAGGTGTCCCCACCAGCCTGTACATAGGTGACCTTGATGGCGATGGCATCGGAGATCTTGCCATTGCATTCCTAAGTTTAAACACCGTCAGCATCTATAAGGGTTCCAGCAGTTTTATGAGCAATAACGCACCGGTAACAATCTCTCTTTCCTTAACCCGACCTCAATCATTGACCGGCGGTATGATTGGAGCCATTGGTAAGGACGTTCTCATAGTCGGCTGTCAATCTGGCATTGACATAATCTATAACTCAATCTCTGGTTCACCTACCCAAGAGACAATCGGAACAAGTTATCCTGGTGATAGAACCGACATTGCTTTCGGCCGAATTAGCCCCACAGGAGCCGACGGCGGAATTGCAGTTCTTAATAGCTACACATACGGCCCATCCGTTGAGGTTTATTATGTCAAACAGTCGCCAACCATAGGTGATTGCTATGATTCAGCATATAATGCCCGACTCTCGTTATCGGGGGATACCCCCATATCACTCGCCATTGGAGATTTCAACGGCAACAGTAAGGACGATATTGCAGTGTTGACTGCCGCTGACACTAGTGGCTACTTGGTGAATGTATTCATCAATGCCGGGTCCTCTATCTCAACATCACCATCTGCTTTCTTCGCGCTCTCAGGAACCGCCAGCCAGGTGCGATCCGCAGACCTCAATGATGATGGCAAGGATGACCTTGCCATCAGGTTTTCATCGATCCCAACCATAGGCATATGGCTTAGTAAGAGTTCTTCGAGCTTCTCCAACTCGTTCAATTTCACCGCCGGTGGGGTCGCTAGTGGGTTATTCATCGGAGATTTCAACGGTGATCAGCGCGATGATATCCTAGCATCGTCCTCGTCGTCAGGGACAATAAGCTATTGGCTACAGAACGACCTCGTTCCCATGGCATCAATCTGGCTATCATCATCTGCGATAGACAAGAACAATTTTATCAGCTTTGATGCATCCAACTCAACCGACTCTTTCTCGGATAGGTCTTCTCTTACCTATTACTGGGACTTTGGCGATGGAAACACTTCGACAGAGAAGGCGGCCAAGCATCTTTACACCGTGGCGGGAAGTTATACCGGCCACTTTTCCATCACCGACCGTTCCGGCCTCACAGGTCGGTCGGATTTCGTTATCACGGTAAACAACCCCCTCAAAGCGGCTTTCAATGCGACCAGTTACACCGCGATGGTGGGCTCTGAGATTTATGTGTGGGATGTGAGCGATGCCCCCAATGGGATCCGGTCATTATCATGGGATATTGGAGATGGTAGCACTTCGAGTTTAAGAGATGTTACGGTCATCTATTCCAGACCTGGTGTTTACACCATAACGCTAACGGTAACTGACAAAGCAGGTAAGGTAGACACAGCAAGTCATGAGTTCACCATTCTGCCAGCCTCGAGCACGATTAATGGCATCGTTGCAAGTGGCGGAAAGACGACCTTCTACATGGACCAAGAGGTTGATTTTGAGGTCATCGCCAACGATTCGAGTCTGTCCACGGCACATTACGCCTGGGACATGGACTACCTTGCCACATCGAGTGACTTCATTAAAACATCTAATATTTCTATCAACCAGGCCCGATGGTCATACCATGTTCCGGGGGAGCACACCATATGTGTGATGATCTACGGCTCCGAAACCTCAATGAAAACGCTCACCATATACATCCTCAACTCAAGACCGGTGCCAAACATAAGCGCATCCGTAAGTAACCCTGGCAATTATACATTCGATGCTGGTGGTAGCTCCGATAACGTTACCGACATGAACGCTGGTCTGGAATACCGTTGGAACTTCGGCAACAGCAACGAATGGACTGGATGGACAAACAACCCAATAGCTCAATACGACTACACCGTTGAAGGCACGTTCACGGTTACCCTGGAGGTCAAAGATCAATGGGGGTTGGACGAGGGTGGTGTAAACAGTACTACATACCTGGCCATCGCCGATTTCACCCCGCCGATCATCGACCTTGATCAGTCCACGATGGTCTCCCATGCGTATCGTGGTGAGGACCTAGTCATCAAGGTCAATGTGACCGACCTAACTGGCGTCGAGCGGGTGCTGCTGGTATACACCAGCAATAACGAGACCAAAACCCTCGTGATGAGCCGGATCAGCGGGACCGACACCTATGTCGCCACCATACCCGCTGAGGACGTGACCGGAGATCTCTCATACTACATCGATGCAGTGGACGGTTACGATAATCATTCCCCGATCTCTGCCATGACCATCAACTTGACCGATAGACCCAATGATTTCCTCATGTATGTAATATTGGCAGCGGTCGCAGCGCTGGGAGCGATATTCCTCGTCTACTACCGGTCGGCGTCGATGGTGGTGGACGACGTCTTCATCATCTACGAGGATGGGAACATGATGGCCCACCAGACCCGGAGGCTCAAGCCAGGGATGGACGATCAGGTGCTGGGGAGCATGCTGGTGGCCATCCAGAACTTCGTCAAGGACTCGTTCAAGGACGAGGCGTCCACCGGCCTCAACCGCATGGACTTCGGGGAGCAGAAGGTCCTGGTGGAGAAGGGAGAGCATATCTACATGGCGGTCGTCCTCCACGGCAAGCGGGAGGGCCGCGTGCCTCAGCGGATGAGGGAAGCGATCGCCAAGGCCGAGAGCACCTACTCCCAGGCGCTGGAAGGCTGGGACGGGGACCTGGAGAAGGTCAGGGGCATCAAGGACGAAACCAATCCCCTCCTGAAGAGCAGCCTCAAGGACTTCATGTCCGCCATCCCCTTCATCGGCCGTGAGAGCGCGGGGCCGGTGAAGATGACCACCTGCCAGTTCTGCTTCACAAGCTTCCCGGCCGGCGAACCAAAGTGCCCGAAGTGCGGGACCGTTCCGGACAAGAAACCCCCCACGGAGGGGGCGGGCGAGGGAGGCGGGCAGGCGTCGTGAGGTATTGCTGAGCACCGAACCCAGCTGGCAACATTAATAACCGACCCCGCTGTTTACCGTACATGGTTAGTGTGGAGAGCCTGGCCATCGTGGTCGTGCTGTGCACGGTACTGTCGGTGCTCTCCCTGCGGTTCGGCCTGATGACCAAGAGCGGCGCGCTGGCCTCCTTCTTCGTGGGCATGGTCATCGGCGGGCTGGGCTCGGTGGGCTGGCTGTTGACTCTCATAGTCTTCTCCTTCATGGGCTTCGCGGTCACCAAGTTCCGCTTCCAGATCAAGGAGAGCAAGGGTCTTCAGGAAGGTAAGAAGGGGGAGCGGACCTACCGCAACGTGCTGGCCAACGGCCTCGTGCCGGCGCTGGTGGCGATCGTCGCCTTCGCCACCGGGACCCAGGACTCGGTGCTGGCCGTCACCGCCTATGTCTCCTCGGTGGCCGTGGCCGCCGCGGACACCACCGCCAGCGAGCTCGGCGTATTATCGGACAGGACCTACCTCATCACCACCGGGGAGAGGGTCGCCCCGGGGACCGACGGAGGGGTCTCCCTGAACGGGACGCTGTGGTGCATCATCGCCTCGGTGATAGCCTCGTATACCGGCTGGCTGGTGATCCTCAGGCAGCCGTTCGACCCCCTGTTCCTCATCCCCTCGCTCATGGGCGTGGCGGGCTGCATGGTCGACAGCCTGATAGGCGCCACGCTGGAGAGGCGCGGGGTGGTGGGCAAGCTGCACGTGAACTTCATGTCCATGGCCTTCGGCAGCGTTGCGGCGGTGGCCCTTTATCTCGTCATATAGAACGGCCGCCGGCGATAGGAATCTTTTTATACTTGGGGCTTATTCGGAGAATTGGTGTGACGGCCATAGCGGCGGGGATACACCCGGTCCCATTCGAACCCGGAAGTTAAGCCCGCCCGCGTTTCATG
>Ga0183100_1001519_pt1 | contig 11520 bp, 14 predicted proteins | sample Biomet2_FD_127789 | JGI IMG/M metagenome (GOLD analysis project Ga0183100, IMG submission 127789) | Microbial communities from bioreactor (seeded with anoxic lake sediment) at LBNL, California, USA - Biofuel metagenome 2 | ecosystem: Engineered > Bioreactor > Anaerobic > Unclassified ...
CGCTTTTTCTATATGGCAAAGAACCGCCATATGAGTATAATTACTCTCGCCGGGACGTAGCACAGCTTGGTAGTGCACTACCTTGGGGTGGTAGGGGTCATGGGTTCGAATCCCACCGTTCCGACCATTAAAAATTCCCTCGATAAATTCGAGGGTTTTTCTTTGTCACTGGTACTTAAAAGACAATTTTCCCCTTTTCAAGGCCAAAAATTCATATAGAAAACTGTCATACCGCTGGAAGAAATAGTTCCTTTTTTGTGTCCCTTCCTTGACCCTCAATAATTACGTTTTAAGGTCCCTGGTATAGATGAAACCAAGCAAACGAAAAGCCTTTAAACCACGACTCGTTGATGCGCAAGACGAGAATGGACGACGCAATAATTCCAAGATTGTTGCCGATAACCTTGCTTGATGTTACGCCGGCAATAAGCGGATAAGTGTTTTTGTTAACGTAGATATGATTTTTTCAATATTGCTTTGAGCCTCCTCTGGCACGTCGCCTTTGAAAAATAAGACAGCAAACTACGTTTGAACAAAGAATGAAGCAAAGATGATCGCATTATTTACCAAATAATAGAGAGCCGATGGACATTTTCCTAATTCGATTGGCAAATAGGTTCCGTTGTGAATCAATTTCCAAGCCTTTTTATGCGTTTTGATAAAGATTTCAAAGCTTAAATCTTTCTTTTTGTTCGAATGCTGTACAGGTCAAACCGCGTTTGGTCCTTGCTATAGGGCACCCGGAGTATTTAACACATTCGGTACAGTGATAGAAAGTCGCGGTCTTTAGTTCCCTTTCCTCTTCTCTTTCCTTCCGACTTCTTTCCATTTCGTTTTCATATTCCCTCTGCTCTCTTTCTTTTCTTGCTTTGGCTTGGGCCTCAAAAGCCCTCATCTCCTCCTCTGCGGCCCTTGCGCTTTCCCGATTAGCAATCTCTTCCATTGTTCTTTCGTGTTCTCTCCGGTCCCGTCTCTCCGCTTCGTCTTTTTCGTCGGAGATAGCGAGGTTCAGAGCCTCTTTTACACTCTCCGCTCGCCCAGTCTCCAAAATCGTCTTAATAGCCGGAGCCAAATACTGGAATGCCGGATCTAAAACCTCCCGAAAATTGAGCTGTGTTTCGATGGCGCTGAGTTCGGATTCGATTTTCTCGTAGCGGTTACGTACATCGGCTTTTTTTATGGTCAAGTCCTTAATTGCCTCTTCGTGCGAGCTCGCGAGTAAGTTTTTTTCTTGAGCGTATTCCTGTTTGTTTTTCTCATCGGCAGTTTTTTGGGAACGCTTTCCAAATGCCTCCGCGCTTTTAATTGCAGATGCCTCATGGGAACACACCATCTTCAAAAAGACCCCCTCGTCAAATTCTGCTTTCATACTCTTCCTCCGTTTCCATCGCCTTGATTTTTTCTTTCGCGCTTTCTGAGAGCTTCGGCAAAGCTCGCCTGCCCCAGTTTCCATCCTTCACGCATTTCACGATGACTACAACTAGCCAAATGATGGTCGGGCCGGCACAGAGGACATAGACAAGCCAAGCGAGTGGGCCTTCATCCACCGGCAAGTTAGCCGCGTAAGCATAGGCCGTCAAACCAGCACAAATAAGAAGGCTCACGAGTCCCCAAAGGAACGTTTTTATGCTCCAGTCCGGGAAAAGGGCCGGCTTTTTCCCAAAGGTTATCTTCGTTTCTTGGAAGAAGCAATCAGTTGGGGTGAGCAGGTCAAGTGTGGCCTTAAGCCCCTCGTTTTCTTGGATCGACGAAAGCGGAAGCTGGGGGATTTGGGAGGAAAGTTCCTTGAGGTATGCCCGTCGTGAATTTTCGTTCGAGTCGGAAACTTTCTGCTTGTATTTGTCGCCTGCTGACTCGAGGCGGTTTTGATAAGATTTGTTTTCTGCTTTGATTCGCGCGGAGATCTCATCGTCTAACTTTTTGAGGGTTTCGGCTTCCTGCTCAATCTCTTTTTTTCGCTCCGAAAGGTTGATGATGTTTTGAATGCCCTGGAGCATTTCTTGATTTGCTTTCATTCTAAATTCACCCCTTCCGATGCAAATTGGATCCAGCCGAACACCAGTTCCCTTTGCGCTTTGTAAAGCGGGGAATAGGTTCCGTCAGGATTTGGCTTTTCCAATGACGAAAACAATTGGGGGATATCTTCCAATCCGGCAGGACAGGACTTCCCTGAAAGTGTGCTAAGAAGTTCAGGAAGATTTGGGTTCTCCGAAAGAAGCGTTGCTAGAAGTGGATTTTTTGGATCGAAGCATGAAGGCCAGGACCCATAAGCGAAAGTGGGGCTTCCGAGGACGGCATTTCCCATGACGAAGGCCACTAAACGGTTGAGCGGGTCTTGATCGGGTTCGCTTCGAAAGGCTTTTAGGAAGCTATAATAGAGGCTCGCTTTCTCCTCGGGCGTGGCGGCTTCCGCCAAGAGCTTCCTCCCCAATTCCGTTAGAAAGAATCTTTGCCTATGGATGTCGGCAGGTCCGGAAAAGTAGCCTTTTGCTTTGAGATTGTTGAAAGTTCGCTTGCAATATCCCATGGGTTGAATCCTTTTTACGCTCGAGACTAAATACTATTATCTTAGCGACTTTGAATCGAAAAGGCTATTTGAGAGATCTATGGATGGAAACCGCCTTCACAATGAAGAGGCTTTGCAGAAGCCCCTTAGAGAAAGAGCACTGTTTCTCTTAAGAAGGGTCTTCGAAGCTTTCCGCGACTTCCCTAAACACCGTGATCCGCTCGATGCGTGCTCTCGAAGTCAACAAGAGAAATGGCATTTTAGCTTCCCGACTTTTTTCTACGCTGAAGATTGTGGCATTATCACGATCGTTCAAGTTCCAATTCTGGTCGGCATGGCGTTTTTTGTGTAACCTTCTGAACTAATCTAGACCCGTAAATACGCTGCCTCATCCGATTGGCTAAGGTAATCAACGATGACGTTGAGATTAAACCGGTTTTGTCCAAACCCAATTATTCTTTTTCCATTGCCCTTCTCTTTCGTAATTCGGCTGTTTTTTCCAAAATTTTTGTTCTCTTTTGTCTTCGATAGTTTATCATCGGCTTCTCTTTCTTTTTTCTTTCCCACGCTTGAAGATACCTATTTCACATTTCAAGTGGAACACCTCGCCTCAGACCACTTTCGTTGAAAGACAATAGGGGTGTTTCCGCGGTTCTCTTTTCCTAAAGTGGGATGGATTCGCATGCAATGATATATGAAAAAACAGCCGAATCATTCGTAGGCTTCTATAAGAGGCCGAGAGAGAAAAAAATCTATGGATATGTCCATGTTCATCGGCTTCCATATCGGTAAAAGCGAAGGAATTCGTCTTCCGTTTGGAAACGCCTTAATCAGTGGGCCAACCGGATGCGGCAAGAGCAATCTGCTTCGCCAGATGATGATAAAGATTGCGCGCGAATATAGCCCCGCCAAAATGAGTTTCATTGTTTTCGACCCAAAAAGGGCCGATTTTGCCTTCGCTAATTCTATTCCAAATCTTCTTTTCCAGGCGGCGAAGACCTCCGAAGAGGAAGCGAAAGCTTACGATTTTCTTTCGAAGGAATTCACCAGTCGAGATGCCTTTCCCAAAAGGAGGAAACCCACCCAGATGAAATACCTCTTCGTCATCGTTGACGAGTTCGACGCTCTATGCAATCCCGAGCAATTGGCTGAACTTTTTTTCGAATCCAAGAAAACCCGGCGGGGCCTCTTCTTTTTGGTCGCGTCACAGAACGAAGATTTCGTTCCGGTAATGCTCAAGGCTGCCGATTACCGCTTTTTATTTGCTCCCAGGAATAAAAGAGGAATGAGCAAAGCTGAACGAAAAGCACTTTCCCTCCCGGGCAATTTTGTGATACTAGAGGCAGCCTCAGAAATGCGGAAAACCATTGTCCATTCCGAACTGATACCCCAGCAAATACTTCGCTAAAGCATTTCCATTTTTGCGAGCCGAATCAGTGGACGCACAAAAAGATCCCGAAGAAACAAGAGGAGAAAGCCCCCCAACTCGACTTTTTGATTCGCGGCTCGGTACTGGCTTATTGGATGATTAGGATAAGGTATTTTAGGGGGTGAACTGTGGATGAAGTCTTTTCTTTCCATCCTTTTAAATCGTATTTATGCCACTGATAATCATATTGAAATGACAATTTGACCGGAAGCTTTTTTTCAAGGCCCTTTTCGGGGACTTTCCCAGTTAATTCTTCCCACTTATTCCAGTCGATGGGTTCATACTTCTCAGTTTGAGCCATCAACTGTTTTCCCCCGATTCGGGCTTTCTCTTGGGGGAAAAAGAAGTCGCTATAGACCACCGAGTGCCCTTGTTTGATGTATTTCTGGTCGTTGGTGATGATGATTGCGAATCCTCTGGCGATGGTTTTGCCAGCGAAACCATAAACGATATGGTCAGCAATTTCGTGGCGTTCGCCATCCCCGCTCGTCACGATGGATCGGTTTCCGTGGGCAACGAGCCTTTCTAGCCGTTCGACATCCTCCAAGAATTCGTGCGCTCCGATGTTGGGCGCGCCTTGGGAAAAGAGCGGCACGTTTTCGGAGCCGTTTGTATAAAGGACACCCGTTGTCCCGACTCCGTCTTCGTTGCCGATCGAATCTGTGACTTGAGCATTCTTGTATTTAAGTTCGATGGCGACATTGTCGTTGGGCTTTTCACCCTCAATCACTATGTCGGTCTCGATTTTCTCGACGTCGATGATTTCTCCATGACGGTCGTGGGGGTAGTTCGGGTTGTCGTTCTTTCGCTCAAGCGGCCCCTCGGCAAAGAAGGGCGAAGGCCTCGCGATGGAGACTGCCTCGAGTTTTACACGCCAATCCGGGTTCATCTTCTGGAGAACATCGCCAAGTTTAAGCTGAAACTGGGCTTCATTAGAGAAAACTAGACCGTCGGCGGCGAAAGCATCCAGCAAGCGCTCAAAATCTTGACGAATAAGTCCGTTGGGACTACCCCAGTCCTTTTTGGAGGCGATGAATTGCTCGATGTTTGTTTTTTCCATCGTTTTTATCCTTCTTCCTTTTTCAGAAAAACTCCACCAATTGGTCTTGGTTTAGGCCGATCCGAGCGAAATTGAGAAGATCCGAATAGACATAGCCTTTCTCTTGGCCCTCTTCGGTCTGGGCAATTTTTTCTTTGATCGCTTCATAGGCTTTGAGGATATTTTCCTGAGCCTCGATGATATTATTAAGCTGTTTTAGGCTGAAATCCCAGCGGGCGAAAAGGTCTTTCGTTTGGCGGAAATTTTCCTCTCCGGTTGAGGACTTGTTCGGTGCTTTCTTTGAGGCGCTCTCATCCACGAGATGAAGCTTCCCCATTTGGTAGACCGGGAAGGAAAGGATGTAATCGCGGATTTTTCTCTCCTCTGCGACTTGGCTTTTCTTTTTGCGGATCGCCACGTCGATGAAATGCAGCGCTTTTCCTTTATTTGATGGTGTTTGCTGGCTCATTTTTGGTTGCCTCCTTGGGATTTGGTATCAATAATTGCATACGGAGTTCCCAAAATCGCTTAATTACAATTTAAAAGGTCATAAAGGTGACTTCAAAGAAACAACTAAATACCACATTTCATTTTGTTGAATTCGCGAAAGTCGATTTGATAGGTTTCCGCGATGGCTGATCCGTAGCGACGAAGGACGTGACTTAGATAGGCGCCGAACTGCCTTTTCTCCAACGACAGTCGTCCGAGTTTCCGTCCCGCGAAATAAAGGCCCCAAGACACCAACGAATCGAAATCAAGTTTCAAAATGATGGCGTAATGCCCCTTCCCTTCGTTTTTGTCTTTGGAGACCACATCGAAACAATCTCCATACATCATTTTGGTCAAGAGCAAGCCTTCTTCGCCATAGACTTCGGCGGGAAAGCCTCGGTCAGAGGAAAAGCGTAAATTTCCCTCGCGGATGAAACCGACGTGACCGAGGTAAGAAGCGAAGTCAAGCCGTTTCCCGTAAAGGCATTTCTCGTAGGTCAAGAGAATGTCATCCCCGCTGACGCGGAGATTCTCCATGTGGGCGATATCGGCGATGTAAAAGCAGGGAATCCCCGTCCCATCAGAGCGTCTCAATCCTCCTGGCCGGCCGCCTAGAAGGTAGTAACAGCCTCTCTTCGAGAACAGGTAATAAGGAGACAGGCAGACTCCCTCTTCTTTTTTGATGTCAGAGTTTTTGCCTTCGAGGTATCGGTGGTCGAAAATGACCTCCTTTTTCTTGCTGAGGGCGCCGGCAATCTTCTCGAGCTTGGCAAAATAGCCATTGTCATCGCCCTGCTCCTGTCCCCTTAGCGAGAGGCTTGAGCGACGGACCGCCTCGACCTGGTTGGCGTCCTCCGTCTTCATCAATGGGCGGAGACTGCTGAAAGCCTTTTTCGCAACCTCCGGAGAAATATCCGAGAAGCATTCCAAGAGACGGAGCACCTCGCCTTTAGAGAGAGGGCCGCCCAGACCGCCGAGGAGGTAGCCGTTTTTCCCCTTCTGTCGAAAATCCATGATCGGATGTGCGCCGTTCGAGAGGCTTTTGAAGATTCCGGCGGCCTCGCTGACCGTTTTTTTGGAGATGCTGGCCCCAAAGCGCCTTTTTACGTAGGCGATGATCGCGTCACGGCCCATCGGATTGGTTCGAGCCTTTTCTTCCAGAACCAGATAAATGAATAAAACGGAAGGCTTTTTGCCTCCGTGTGGGCGGTGGTCGCTCCTCGGCGCTTTTTTGACCATAAAAGCCCCCTTCAATTTAAAATGTTGTCATGAATATCTTAGCTAAATGACATTCAAAAGCTTATACAATTCACCTCAACCGATTTTACAATTAAAAAACCGTAATCATTTTGCTGATGGGCTAGTGAGCCAGGCAATCGCGTCCCTCGCGCTTCCAACTATTTCTTCGTTGCTGCCAACGATAATTCGAGCCGCCTTATCATAAATGGGACTAGAAACTGACCACCTTTCCTTCGTCGGATTCACAAAAACTTTATAAAGAACCAAATGAGCTCCTTCAATGTAAAAGGTGGCTGCAAGCCATCCCTCTTTATTCTCGGAGAAGGCAGTTGAAATTGAGCAAAAGTCAAGCTTACCGCCAGGTTTTAGTTGCATAAGGAAGGCGGAGAGGACCCTCGTTTCCTCCTCAAGCCGGTCCTCGCCACTCTCCCAATACTGCCAGCCTTGGCTTTCCCACGTTCTCTTTCGTCGACCCGTCTTGTGGTTAAAATCTTTCTGAAACTCCAAAAGAAACGGACGGCGAAATCCCTTTTTCAAAAAGCCGCAGACTCCTTCTCCCGCTTCCTTATTTTCCATGATTACCACTCCTGGTTTTTGTTATTGAGAACGGGAAAATTGTATTCTCTGCTTGATCTCACAAAGGTTCGTAATGGTTGAAGAGATAAAAATGATATTTCAATGTGCCTGTTATGCCTAGGCTGTAAGATTTGATTTATTTTATGGTGGCAGAAGATACTTTTTTGAGCAGTTCATTAACTTCCAAAGGTCGCAAATCCCATAATCAGGAGCAATAACTGTCTCAAGCGCGTTTTTCTGGAACTGAGAAGGGTGTGGTCTCCCTTATTTGCGTATAAAAACCGGCGGAGGGCAAAGATGAGCTTGAGGAGGGCTTTGATTGGAGGCTTTTCCGGACCCCACGCCACCGAAAGACCGCTTTGAGATGTTGTGTTGGCCCTTTCGCAAGTGGAATTGTTCTTCTTAGAAGCCATGCTTGTTCATAAGTCCGACCGCGTTCCTTTCGTCGATGTGCAGGAAAAGAATAGCGACGTAGTTGCCGACTCAAATCAATCCCCTTGTCGATTCTTTCCAAATCACTGGCAGGTTGCTGTAATTCCAGTTGAAATCTTATTAGTCGGCTTTGAAGTGACTTAAAAAGCGATCGAAAGTTTGGAACTGTCTTTGAATCCGTGGGCCCCGACGCTCACAACCGAGTATGGGATTGTGACAGAAACGAGGCTAGTGCGGCTTTGGAACGCGCGGTACTTGACGCTCATAACCGGAAGCCACGTGTAGGACGAGGGGATAACAACAGAGGCCACCGAAGAATTGCATGAAACGACAAAATAGACAGCACCGAAAACTCCGAGATCGGTCAAATGGGCAAAGGCCCCTTTGGTTCCTTTTCCTTTGACAGCGTTGTCTGCGATGGAGAGAATGACCAACGGATGCAATTTGACCTCTAAATCATCTGGCTGGCTTTTTTAAATTAATAATCAGGTTAAATCCCAGTATCTTGATCGCCCTCATCTTCGTCATAGTCCGTGCTAACGGACAAATCATAATCCGAGGCGCTTTCTTCAATTGGGGATCCGTCTTCATCGTAATCATCCATTTCGGAATTTTCTTCATGATCGCCGTCATCCCCGTTATCGGGATCATCTTCCGGATCTTCCAAACCAGAAAAATCAGCATCAGAGGCATGAATAGGTGCTTTCCCAGGGGCAACATGTTTGCGATTTTCTAAGCCGAGAACAGACAAAGGAACAATAGATTTATAGTCTTTCTTGGAATAGATGGTTTTCAAATAGAAAAGGACCAAAGCGACCTCTTCACCATCGAGAAGATTTAACTCAACCTTGGCCAAGCCCGCGTTACACTCTAGCTTCGGTCTATATCCCATTGACCGTGAAAGCGGACGAAGCGGAACCGGCTTCTTCGTCTTCGCCCTCATCGGCGGCTTTACAGCCGTCGGTGGGGATTTCTCCTCAACGCATTGTTCTTAAAGCAGCGAACGTTAACCCTTCGATTGTACCGACCATAACGCCGGATAACGCAACTTGCGATTACGTTTATTTCACCACTTCGGATGAAAGCAAGATCTCGATCGATTATGAGTTTTGCCAAAGCGGCCAAGCCTTTGCCAATTTCACTAAGGTTTCTGCTTTCGATGGAACGGTGACGCTGACCGCTCACAGCTGTACCAATCCAAATCTGACGGCAGATTGTTTGGTTAGCTGCGGGGGTTGAGGAGGTACTGGCCATGAATAAAGCAGGGCGAATTATTCTGACGATCGTTGCCGGCTTGGCTTTCATGGCCGGCGTCTTCGGTCTCATTTATGCCTCCAATCAGAAAGTCCATGACTTTGTTGACGATGCGGTCCGTGAATCCTCCTCTTTGGACGATGAGACTTCTCAAGTTTCTTCGCATTCTATAGATGTGGAAGATTCCACTTCTGACTCGGAGAACTTACCTTATGTAACCCTTTCGACCAACGTTTTGATCATCAAAGGCGGGGCTGGTTTCGGGTCCAGTTCATCCACGATAACGGCTACCGCCCACAACTCCAGTGACATGGTTAGTTGGCGGACCGATCCAGAGCCGTATGACATGATCATCCAAAGCGCCATTACTTTGAGCGGTGAGGAGAATGTCATCTCGCTTAGTTGGGATTTCAATGGGCCGATAACCCTTTATGCCTGCTTGAGTAAAACTCCAATCGCTCATGCTAGTTGCCTCATAACGGCAGAGAACCACGCTGATCGGGCGCAACTAAAAGACTTCTCACTTTGGGACACTGCTGAACACCGGAATAATTACGAAACGGCTGATTTTGGCTTAGTGGATCCTTATGAGGGCTTTGGTGAAGGCTATTTCTTTCATGCCGAAAACCTCCAACACACTTCAAAAATGCTTCCTTTGACACCAGAAGAGGCGATCGCCTTGCCTCAAGCCGCGAAAATCGGGGCTTCCAGGGACGATCTTGTCTTAGCCCTTAATGTTTATTCTCATTTTTTGGTTCAAGACCCGTTTTTTCCCGGCGATCAAAAAGCCGATACCTGGTTCGATAAAGCCAATTCCACTTGGATTCCGTCGAATTTCAACGTGTCCAAAGGAGAGATTGACACTGATCACAAATATGTTCTGAAGTTCACATTTCATCTTTCTGAGGCCGACGCCGCCGGTGGTCTTCTAGTCGTTAAGGTTGATCAGCTCTATTACGCTTTTACCTTGCTTCCTTATGTGGAAGCGACAGGAGTAACGGTTCCCGGTTCAACCACCGTGAGTTCTTAGGAGGCTCAACATGACAGACAAAATGAAAGATTGGCTGATTGGATCACTTGTGGTCTTTCCGCCATCGCGTTTCTTGTCGGTGGTGGCTACTACCTTTTATCCAAAAAGGTGAAAGGCAGCGTTGGCAAGCAAGTCGATGAGTCAAAACTTTATATCGGAGTTCCTTATCAGAACGATGGTCAGTATGTAGACCTTGCCATGAACGTTAAAACGCCGAACGGCGTCTTTGCGAAAACGGTGAGTTCTCAAAACCTCAAAGCCCTCGATGGCCAAGATGATACATTGCGTTTTTATGACTATGCTGCCGATCCGCTGATTGGCCTTGATGGAAAAACCATTGGGGCTTGGTTGGCCGATTCTGGGAATTCACTCAAGGCCAAAACCATTGGCGATTCTTTGATCACATCCGTCGATGTTTCTATCAATGCCTCCGGGGTTTGGCTTATCAATGTCGCTTCAAAAGATGGAGCCACTCCAACGGTTTCTCATTCCTTCGCCTACGTGAACAATGTTGCCCAGACAACGGGAGGTAACGCATGAACATTCTAATTGCAGGTTTGGCGGCTCTCGCCATCGCCACATCTGGCGGTCCTCTTTTCGAGGAAACGGGTTCAACCACCAAGACGATCGATATCACGACTTCCAATGTTTTGGAAGATCTCGCGGTTTTTTACCACGATCAGTATCCAACAAACACCTTGGCTTATCTTGTGCCTCACAAAGTTCAGGGCGATCAATACGATGACTTCAAGTTCATCACCATGTACGCCCATCAAGGTGGATTCGAAAGAGTTGGATCTATCAACCTTTGAGGGGATGACTTCCGAAGATGTCACAAAAGCCCTGAGATCCATTCGGGGAGTAGGTCCATGGACCGCCGAAATGATCGCTTTGTTCACTTTGGGCGAAAAAGACATCTTCTCTTTTCAAGACATTGCCTTGAAGAACGGGCTCATGGGTGCGCATGGCTTTAAGACGCTCTCTAAACAACGTTTTGAAAAGTTAAGGAAACTCTATACTCCTTACTGCTCAATCGCTTCTTTGTATTATTACAGGTACAACGACACGAATATCAGAAGAATAAGTGACTAGAATTTCCTGTCTGTTTTTCGGCAATCATCTCCAAATCGTTTTTGGCAATGCAATAAAACCTAGGAACAAGACTTTACGAACCTTATTGATACAAGAAATAATGCATTTGGATGTTTTTTATAGACAAGGAAGCGGGATTTTGAGGCAAAGTAATTATCTTATAACCGTATAAACCATCGGTGTGATAGTCCAGGTCCGTGGCTTTGGCCCCATAGGAAAGGATCATTTCGTTTTTGTAGTAAACATCGCTGAAGTTCTTATGGTCGTGCCCGCAAAAACAGGCTTTGACGTTAATGCTCTTAAAGACATCATAAGCTCCGTTGTTGGTGTAGGGCGGGCAAACTGCCTCGCCGTTCTCCCCTTGACCTTCGTACATCCCATTTTGATAGCCTTGATACGCGGCGGCGTACTCGGTTAAAGGGATATGGAAAAAG
>Ga0183100_1001520_pt1 | contig 11512 bp, 21 predicted proteins | sample Biomet2_FD_127789 | JGI IMG/M metagenome (GOLD analysis project Ga0183100, IMG submission 127789) | Microbial communities from bioreactor (seeded with anoxic lake sediment) at LBNL, California, USA - Biofuel metagenome 2 | ecosystem: Engineered > Bioreactor > Anaerobic > Unclassified ...
TATAAATTAATACTGCCCTCCAGGAAATATAGTGTAAAACGGGGAAAAGACAATTTTAAAGGAAAATAAAGCGGAAAATACATATGAAAATGCTTTTGCATATTAAAAAGCAATTATCTGCTGCAAGAACTATCATGCAAGGAGATGTTACATGTATTATCAGTGGGCATATCCGGACACAGAGCTGATAATCTGTCCGGCAGAAGCACAGGGTATCAATAAGAATAACTGGATCAATTCTGAAAATGGTATAGACAGGGTTATGGGAGAACTGATGAGATGCGGCTCACAATTTAAGGATTATGTAATGTATTTTAATAAACTGGGCTCTATAGCAGCTCAAAATAAAGATGGTGTAGAAGATGAATTATGAATTAAAACAATTATCAATAGATGATGGAAATGATATTTATGAAATGTTAAATGCAATTCCTAAGGATGAAAATGGATTTATAAATGGTGCCAGCGGAAAATCCTTTGAAGAATATAAAAGCTGGCTAATAAGAAGTGACGAAATTTTTAAAGGTATCGGACTGCAGGAGGGCATGGTAAAACAGAGCATCTTCTGGCTATACATAGATGGCAGACCTGTGGGAATAGGAAAGCTTAGACACTCCCTTGTAGATCATCTTTATAAGGAAGGCGGGAATGCAGGCTACAGCATCAGACCCTCGGAACGGGGCAGGGGATATGGCAATCTACTGATGAAGCTGCTTATAGATGAAGCAAGAAAGCTAAATATTGATAAAATTTTGCTTACCATTAGGAATTACAATGAAAGCTCAATAAAAGTTGCCTTGAAAAATAATGGCGTTATCGAGAAAATAACAGAAGAGAGGCATTACATCTGGATTAATGTGTAAATATATTGAACGTATCATAGGAGGAGGATTATCGGCGGATTTTATAACCAGCCTATTAAAATAGGAGATGATGAAAATCAAAACTCAGTTTCTGCCCAAATCTTCTTTGCGTAAATGGTCAACAGGATTAACAGTATTTTTTGTCTTACTTATTACAGTTTTTTTAACTTTTATGTCATTTGGTATGGTAACATTTGACCAAGGTCACCTATGGGATATAACTGTAGCTGTTGCAGCACCTACGGAAATTATTGCGTTCATCTTAAGTATATTAGCTGTAAAAAAGAAGAAAGAACGCACCGTTTCAGTTTATTTATCATTAATTATAGGTGCCTGCGTTATTCTTTTTCTTCTTCTTCATAGCCTTTTTATTAATGATTGAGATATGTATATATTATTTTAAGAAGGTGAAAACATGAATGAATTTAAATTGGTAACTCCTGTTAAGGAATATGAGAAAAGTGCATTTGAATATATCCGGGAATTTTTAAAATATAATTCTGAAATTAATGGAACAGGCGGACTTAACCGATATGACAATTATGATGAATGGCTGCAAAAGCTTGAAAGGGATCTGGATATACCCAATATACCTGAAAGCAGGGTACCTTCAAATACCTACTTCTTTGTGAGAACAGCAGATAATAAAATTATTGGAATGATCAACATAAGACATAAATTAAATGATTTTCTTTTAAATGAGGGTGGTCATATAGGCTATTCCATCAGGCCTTTGGAAAGAAAAAAGGGATTTGGATCTTTAATGCTTAAGCTAGGACTTGAAAAATGCAGGGAGTTAAAGTTAAATAAAGTTTTAATTACCTGTGACAAGGAGAATATCGGATCAGCCAGGGTTATTCAGAATAACAATGGAATATTGGAAAATGAATCTTATAGTAAAACTTTTTCTACAGTAGTTCAAAGATATTGGATAACTCTATAAAATAAGGTGGGAGCATGAAATATAAATTAGATAAGAGAGGAATAAATTATTTAGTCAGGGTTCTTTTTCAGGTTCTGATCGGTATGGCTTTATTTTACATATCTGCCGGAAGAACTTTTGTTTTCAGGGGAATGATATATTTTTCTCTCTATATTATATTAGTAATATCGGGAGTTATTTTGCTGGCTGGCAATAATTCAGAGGTTTTGAATGAACGGGCTAAAAAGAGGGACAATACAAAAGGCTGGGATAAAGTTCTGCTGAAGCTTTATGTTCTGCTTGCTTTCTTTGGAGTATATATTGCAGCCGGTCTTGATGCGGGAAGGTATCCTGAAGCCAGGATATCTATAAATTTTATTTATCCGGGTATTTTAATTTATATTTTTTCAACTGCCTTATCAATATGGGCTATGGCAGAAAATAAGTATTTCGAAGCTACTTCCCGGATTCAGACGGACAGAGGCCAGGTTGTCTGTTCATCAGGTCCCTATAGGTTTATAAGGCATCCGGGTTATTTATCTATTCTTTTATGGTGTATTTCAGTTCCTCTGATTTTTGGATCAGTTTATTCAGTAATGCCTGTAGTTTGTGTTTTTATAATTGTTGTAATAAGGACTTATCTGGAAGACAATATGTTAAAAAAAGAGCTGGCTGGATATATTGAATATTCCGGCAGGGTAAGGTACAAACTGATTCCGTTTATATTTTGATAATTAAGTAATAAGCTGATGGAACATTTAATCCAGCATTCTTTTTGACGGATTATATAGAAATCAAGTATTCTTAAATATTCATTGGACACAGGATGCATCTATTTGGGATATATTCAGAGAATATTATATAAGAACTTTTTCATCGAATATTTTTCCGGTTTTAATAATAGCTTTTATTCTTTCATTAATAGGTGATTTTGCCCAAAAAAATAGGGAGCAAAATTTCTTGTGCCATATTAATCAGGAGGGATATTTATGCGGAAATTCACATGCAGTATCATACTTACAATATTAGTTATCACTTTGGCAGCCTGTTCATCACCTGAAAAGATGAACCTTAAGAGCCTGCAAATATCAGTTTATGATGCTTCAAGTCAAAGTAAGGATGTAACTTTGACAATAAAGGAAAAAGTAATAACATCCAAAACAGATTCCATTACCTTAATTCTTACAAATATTTCTGATAAACAATATATTTTCGGTGAAAAGCCGATCCTTGAGGTAAAATCTGATGGAACCTGGAAGGTTGTCCCTTATTTAAAGACTGCTGCCTGGGATGACATAGCTTATATATTACCACCCGGTAAAAACAGAGAACTTAAGCTTTCCATAAAAAATAATTATGGAAGGTTAAGTAAAGGAAGTTACCGGGCAGTAAAAGAACTGAGCTCAAAAAAAGGTGAAAATACATTTTCCGCTGCAGAATTTGAAGTTAAATAAATTTTATTCAGCTCACGAAGAATAAAGTTTCGATAATGAAGCCCCGGAACATATACCGGGGCTTCACTATATAATGCTGGTTTTTTAGTATTCATCCCACTCTTCAGAGTAGTCATGGCCATCTTCATACCCATTATAATAATATGGGAATAAGAATGGGTAAAAATATGGGCGAATATGAGGACGGGGATAATAATGAGGTCTCGGACGATGATAGTAATGAGGTCTTGGTCTCTGCCTCATATCTTCATCTTCATCTTCCATATCCATATCCATATCCATATTCATTGGGTTATACATCTTGCCCTGCATAAAAGGACAGTTATACATATTCATATACGGGCAATGCATCTGGCCCGGATACATATGAGGCATGTGATATTTAGGATTGTATTTTTCGTCATTATCATGCTCATGATCTTCGTGTTTGCCATTGCGGATTTGATTTTCAGAATCCATATAAATCTCCAAAATTAAACTTACACTACATTTTATTCCTGCATGTAAACTTTGTTACATCTTTATATAAGAAAAGAACTGTCATAGTAAAGAGCTGTGCTAAAGAATATGTTAAAAATTAAGATACTTTTGAATATACATATTTTTCAATTTTATATATAATTTAGTTAGAAAATAATTATAGTCAATGAGGAACTACATGGAATTCTTATAGCTAGTTTATTTACTTGCCATGGAAGCTTGAATATTATTAAAGAAAGTTAATCAAAGTTTTTTTATGAATTTTATGAGGTGTATAAATATATGAAGAGATTAAGGCCGATTTCTTTTAGTCGCATAATACTGTATTTAATTTGCTCTGTACCTGCATTTCTGATTCTGTTAAAAATTAACGAAGATTGCTCGAGTGTGGATAATTCCACATGGTGGTCAGTTTTCCATTTTAACTGGATCAGCAATGATGTAGTAATTGCTCAAATTGTTTTCTATAAGCTTATTGTACTTATAGGAATAAGTTTTGCATTGACTATTATGTTTTATAAGATTATAAGAAAACTTTTTGTCGCAGAAAAGTAATTCAGAGTCAAGGTTTCAAGATATAGATGTCTTCATAAAGAAGGTTAAAAGGAGTTCAAAATATGAATAGAAAATTAGGAATGTATTCTTCCATTGTCACATTGTCAGCTGTTATTGGATTTTCTGTTTCAATGTTTCTGGTAAGCAGCTACACCAGTTATCTTTCAAGCCTGTTTATTGCCTGGGGCTTTGTTCCCATGATTTGCTCATTTACTGCCATCAGTAAAAGTGAAAGTAAAGCTGCCGGTTATACTGCAGCTGTATTTTCTGCTGTATACGCTGCTATTATCAGCTTAGTTTATTTTGCACAGCTGACTACAGTTCATCTTACAAAATTAAGCAGCCAGGCCTCAGTGATTCTTGATTATCAGAATCTGGGCAGTTTGTTTTTTAGCTATGACTTGCTTGGCTACGCTTTTATGGCTCTTTCTACTTTTTTTATTGCTTTAACTATTAATGTTGAGGATAAAAAGGACAGATGGCTTAAAGTATTGCTGCTTATCCATGGAATATTTTCAGTATCCTGCATCCTGATGCCAATGCTTGGTGTTTTTAAGGCAGGAATGAAGGGCAGTTATATTACGGGGATGCTGGTTCTGGAATTCTGGTGTGCTTATTTTATTCCGGTTTGCATATTTTCCTTTCTTTATTTTAAAAAACAGGAATAAATCCGGTAAATGTATAGTTATTAATTCAGGCTATGGAATAAAAAATTCTGTCACTGAAGCTTAAATGCTTTGTATCCCATTTCCTTCTTGGACAGTCAATTATTTTATATAAGATACCTAAGTCCTTAATGAAATTAAAGAACTGTTCGTCAAACCAGGGGGGAGTCCAGGCACCTGACCTGCAGATATGAACTGCTGATATTGCCTCCCTTTTATCAAGGTCATTCAGAGCTATAAATCGGGCATTTAAGCTTCTGCATATCTGTTTAAAATATTCCGGCTTTTCGGTAGTATAAGGACTGTAGATGATATCTGCTTCATTAATTACTTTATTCTTCAGAAGCTTACCCAGCCAGTTGGCACAATTCACCTCAAAATTAAGAGAAGAAAGTCCTCCGTATCCTAAATCTGAATGTGCATCAAAAAGATAAACCATATTACTCCTGTTTTTCTCCGCTATGTCATAGGATAAAGCATGGGAATCTGAAACATATACTTGTACATCTTTTGTGAATTCGAAATGATTTTTAATTTCACTCCAAAAATTATTTACGTCTGGTGATAACTGAAAGAGATTTTGAATGTTTTTCCCGCTTTCATTAAGCTGAAAATAACGTTTGTACCACAGATTAATTATATTTTTATTGTTTTCCAGGCGGGAACCCAAATTTTTATTATGGGTATCAATGAAGTAATCCCAATCAACAGACAGTAGACATCTTTCCATTATATCATCCCCCAAAAGACAAACTTATTCTGTTAACTGTTATTACAATTATTATAGCATTCACGTCAAACTAAAAGTACCCCAGTAGGGGCAATACTGGAATTAATTCCACTAATCTCCGCCCCTGGGGCAATCTTTATTCCTGGATATATAAATGCTCATCTCCCCATTGCTTTATTAAAAGCATTATAGGTTTAAGACTCCTGCCGTGTTCAGTCAGTGAATATTCCACTTTTGGCGGGACCTCTGAGTATACTTTTCTGCTGACGATATTATAGCTTTCAAATTTTTTAAGCTGCTGAATAAGCATTTTTTCAGTAATTCCGGGTATTCTCCTTTTTATTTCTCCAAAGCGCAGCGGTTCCTCCTGCAGAGTCCATAAAACCCACATACTCCATTTGCCGCTGATTAAGTTAATGGTAAAATCTATAGGGCAGTTAAAAGATTTTTCATTTTCTGACATAAATGAACCTCCCTCATAATTTAAAACTTACCTTTTGTATAGTATTATACAAGAAAGTTGGTACCTGTACAATATATAGTGTTAATTTAAAATAAGCTTGTAAATTTGCTTAGTGTAAAGGAGAAGCGTATAATGAAGAAATTAGAAATTGGAGATAAAAATTATCTCTATCCAAGTCCAATTGTACTTGTTGGAATAAATGTTGACGGCAAACCTAATTATTTAAACGTATCTTATTGCGGAATTGTAAATATGGTTCCTGCCATGATTTCCGTGTCAATTAACAGAACTCATTATTCCATTAAAGGGATTAAACAAAACAAAACTTTTAGTATTAATATTCCATCCTCAGATATGCTGGAAATTACAGATTACTGTGGCATGGTATCCGGAAAAGACGTTGATAAAGCCAAGCTTTTCAATACTTTCTATGGTAAGCTTAAGGATGTCCCAATGATCGGGGAGTGTCCGGTAAATATAGAGTGCAGGGTTATTCATGAACTGGACTTAGGAGGAAGCAACATAACTGTAATTGGTGAAGTGGTACAGGCATATTCTGAAGAAAAATATCTTACAAATAATATTCCGGATTTGAAAAAGATTAATCCAATTCTGCTTTCCATGTATGAATTTAATTACTACAATGTAGGAGATAAAATAGGAAAGGCCTGGGATGCAGGCAGAAATTTTTAACTTTAAACAGACAGAGATGCTGTTTTGAATAATATATTGCTATATTCTGATAAGTAAGTTTGTCTGGAATTAATGAATGAAGTTAATTCCGGTAAAATAAAATATATAAAGAAGGTAATATTAATGTGGGTGTTATTTGCATTCGGGTCAGCTATTTTTGCTGGCATTACAGCTGTTTTAGCTAAGATTGGAATTAAAAATACAGATTCTAACCTGGCAACTGCCATCAGGACAATAGTAATATTAGTTTTTTCATGGCTTATGGTTTTTATAGTTGGTTCTCAGGGCTCCATCGGTGAAATAAGTGGACATGCCTTACTGTTTCTGATTCTTTCCGGCTTGGCAACAGGAGCTTCCTGGCTGTGCTATTTCAGGGCACTGCAGTTGGGTGATGTAAATAAGGTTACACCGATTGATAAATCAAGTACATTAATGACCATAATTTTAGCCTTTATATTTTTATCTGAAAAGATTACCTGGATAAAATTCATAGGAATGTGCGCCATAGGACTTGGTACATACATGATGATAACAAGAAAGAAGGCAGAAACAAAGGCGGTAAAAGGCAGCAGCTGGTTACTTTATGCAGTTTTTTCAGCCTTATTTGCCAGCCTTACTTCCATCCTTGGGAAAATTGGAATCAGCGGAGTCGAATCTAATTTAGGCACTGCAATCAGGACTATTGTGGTACTCATTATGGCATGGCTGGTTGTTTTTGTTATGAAAAAGCAAAATGAAATTAGAAATATTGATAATAAAAGCTGGCTGTTTATATGCCTTTCAGGTATTACAACAGGAGCTTCCTGGCTTTGTTATTACAGGGCTCTTCAGAAGGGGCTGGCCTGTGTGGTTGTGCCTATAGACAAATTAAGTATTGTTGTTTCAATAGCATTTTCGTACTTTATTTTACAAGAAAAACTTACGAAAAAGTCCTTTGCAGGTTTAACTATAATTGTTGCAGGTACTCTTCTGATGTTAATAAATTAGACAAGTAAATAAAAAGGAAAGAATGTTAAATTGGGAATTGAAAACTATGCCAGAATAGAAATGCAAATAAAGAGGACAATTACATCCTTCAACAGATGAGCAGAATTAAAATGAATTTATTGAATTCTGACCGATCATATGGATATAATGAAGTATAATAATTTAATGAAAAGGAGCTGAGTTCCTTATGAAAAGAATTATTAAAGATGCTTTATTTGGTTTACTGATTATTATTGCAGTAACTGTTCTAGAGTTTATAGTCACAATTCCTTTTGGGGAACCGGCGCAGCAGATTACTGGTGAAGCGTGGTCTGAAATTATAGACAGGGAACTACTTCTAACTTCACTTCCTGCAGCTCTTACAACATTTGCTTTTACGGGCTTTTTGAAGACAAAAAGTAAAGCAGATGCCATAAGACGGGGAATTATCTGGATTATTATGCTGGTTCTTAACTATACGCTTATTGGTATTGGAAACAAAAATTTCAATTTGATTTTTGGAGGAATTGGCATTTATGTTTTATTGGTCTGTGCTTTCATTGGACCTGTTATTTTTGCAAAAATAAAGCATTTGGATTAAGCCTTATTGCATCAGATTTCTCGATTTTATTATTATAATTAAAGTTTTTTAAAAGCCTGTATCTTATTTATAAATGCATAAGATACAGGCTTTCTTGTTAGCATTACATGACAATAAATGGTATAATTAATTATATATGGATTAATAATATATAGAGTAATGTTTATTGTGGGAGGGAAAATATGGATACACCGTTCATATTAATATTAATCAGGTCAGTTTGGCTGTTTGCTATTATCTTTTTTTCTGTCAGGTTAGCAATTAAACCACTACTCAAAAAACCGGAGAAAGAGATGAAGGAAGAGGAAGACCAGGATTTTGGATTAGTTAAGCTGCGGGATATAGAAGTACTCAGCAACGATGAATTGGAAGAAGCAATAAAATTGTTACAGAATAAAGGTACTAGGAAGAAAGAAAAGACAGATAATGAACAGTATCAGAAATATGCAGGAATTTTAAATAGATTAAAAGAAATGGGATATTTTACTGTGGAACAGTATTTAAGTAAAATTGATAAGCTGAAGGATTATTATAAAGTTGATTAAGAGTAAAAGGCTTGGAATTTACTTTTAATTTAAATTAAATAAGCTTTAAAAATAAAATGAGAGGATGTTATGAAAAAGAAAATCGTATTTATATTTAACTTTATTAAAATATGGTTAGGGTTAATGATGATGTTCTTTTCACCGGAACTAGGAAATTTTGCTGAGCTTCATTCAATTTATGGGGATATTACCCGTTCATATTTTACATTCATTGCATATACAATATCAACAGCTATTCTGGGACTGGCAATTTTCCTGGCAGGTATTATTGGATATTATGTAAATATTAAAAAGTTTTCAAGCAAAAAGGAGAATTAATTTATGAAAAAAACAGTAATTGGTTCGGTTATCATGATTACAGGAGCAGTTATTGACTTAAGTCTAATAATTGAGGCTTCTTTATATTTACCAAAGATGACAGAGTGGAGCGGTTCAAGGCTTTGGTTTGCAATTTTTGGATCAAGGGATTTTGGAGATGTAGCACAGAGCCTTTCTGTGGGAGTACCATTTATTATAGGATTTATACTTTTTGTAACAGGATTAATTATTTTGGCTAAGGAGTATTTTAGTGCAGACAAAAGGTGAAGACGTTAATTAACTTTTTTTATTAAGGAGTTATTTAAATGAAGAAAATTGAAAAGCTGTTATTTTATCTAAGAAAGACATAGCTAAAAAAGAAAATTAGAATAAGTTTATATTGAAAAATAATTTAAAAATTAATTTAGGGAGTTCATTATGGATTCCCTAAATTCGTTTCAATTAACAGCATTGTCTTTAAACATATCCATTAAGTTACAAGCTTATTTCTCAACATGTTTTCCGTTATATGGTATAATTGTTTATATAAAATTTTAGAATAAAGTTGATTTGTGAGGTAAAGCATATGGATTGCAGATTTAAAAATGAAGAAGGCTGGTTCCGCTACAGGGCAGCGGCAATTATTATTGAAGATGGCTGTGTGCTTATGGCTAATAATGAACTGGCACCCTATTATTATTCAGTTGGGGGAGGAGTTCATCTTCATGAAACCGCTGAAGAAGCTGTAAAAAGAGAAGTTTTGGAAGAGACTGGCTGTACTTATGAAATAGATCACCTGGCCTTCATCCATGAGAACTTTTTTAAAGATGACACTGTGGCAGCAGGGGTACCCTGTCATGAAGTTGCTTTTTATTATCTGATGAAACCAAGAGGAACCCAAAAATTAAATTCCAACAGCTTCACCCAGGATGTCAGGGAAAATATGTGCTGGCTTCCAATTGAGAATTTAAACAAGTATAAAGTTTATCCGACCTTCTTTCAGGACAGGCTAAACAGCATACCGGATTATCCGGAAAGTATTATAACATTAGAATACGAAAAATAGCATTTATAAAAAAGAGGTAACACAGTGGACAGACAGATTAAAAAGATATCATATTTTGTAATAATTACATATGGAATAACGCTTTTATTTTTTATAATACTTCAGATAAATGGAGGAAACAGGAATCCGATTTGCAGAAATCTAATAGGCATTTCAATGATTATCCCCCTGGTTTCGGTTGTTATTGTGCAGAAGCTGATATTCAGAGAAAAATTAAAGCCAGCTCTGGATATTACGTTTAAGCTTGATATCTGGATTTTATACTCCATACTTATACCAATAATAATGTCTCTGATTATTAATTTGATCAGCTCTGCATTATTTAACGCTGTGCTTTTTTCATTTAGGGAATTTTATATGAATATAATAATTGGACTGACAATAGCAGCTCTTTCAGCATTGGTTGAAGAACTGGCCTGGAGAGGCTTTTTATTCAATGAGCTTAAGGCATCAGGAATTTTGAAAACCTCAATTATTATTGGAGTTATTTGGGCACTTTGGCATACTCCTGTGTGTATATGGTACAAGTATCCCGGAAGTCCTCTTAGCGGAGCAGTAATCAATTTTATTCAGATGTTTTTTATTTCCTTGATAATTACTTATATCCGCAGCAAATCCGGCTCAGTAATCCAATGTGCGTTGATTCACGGAATGTTTAACACTATGATATTAACAGGCAGTATGGATGATTTTAAAATTGTGCTGATAAAGATTTCGCTGTGTATATTAGCTTTAACATTGTTGATAATAATTCAAATTGAGCATAAAAGAAGGAGAAATTAAATGAGTTTAGGGTATGAAAATCCATCTTTGTTGTATAGGATAATAGACGAATTTGGAAATAACAGATTGTTTGGTTTTATATATAAAAATTACATAAGAACATTAAATTTCAAAGGAAATGAAAGAGTATTGGATTTTGGAAGTGGTTCCGGTGCAGGTTCAAAACATCTTGCTAAAATGCTTCAAAAATCTGGCGGACATTTAACTTGTGTAGACATCTCAAAGTATTGGACTGAAAAAGCAAAAAAAGATTAAAACAGTATGATAACATTGACTTTTTAGTTGGACAGCTTCCTGAACTTGAATTGAGTGATAATTCTTTTGATATTATTTATATTTTTTATGCGCTGCATGATGTTTCAAAGGATTTAAGAAATGGAATAGTCAGCGAGTTCTTTAGAATTTTAATAAATGAAGGAAGGCTATATA
>Ga0183100_1001522_pt1 | contig 11504 bp, 9 predicted proteins | sample Biomet2_FD_127789 | JGI IMG/M metagenome (GOLD analysis project Ga0183100, IMG submission 127789) | Microbial communities from bioreactor (seeded with anoxic lake sediment) at LBNL, California, USA - Biofuel metagenome 2 | ecosystem: Engineered > Bioreactor > Anaerobic > Unclassified ...
CCAACAAGCTTATCTGATAGCCTCGAAGAAAAATAAAAGACCTCATTGTTATGACACAGTGAGGTCTTGCTGTTTTATGCCAACAGCTTTGAATTTTATACTGAAGTTTTTTTCAGGATGTTCAGTGCATTATCGCTCATATTTCCGAAGAACGATATTCCTGAAGCTCCATGTTTTAAGGCTGTTCGAATTCCTTGCTCCAATTCTTCGTCTGATTTAAAATCCGGGAGAAAAATTCCGGCATAAAGAGGGAAACGACCACACAGAAAGTGAATTCCTTCTTCAACGGCATCGCCTATCCAGCTTACCTGCTCCTTGTAAAAACCGTGATAAATCATCGGGCAAACACCATCCAGGTTCCAGTTGGTCCAATCTTGCCGGACAATGCGCCGCGCCACTTCCGGAGTTGGAAATACTGCTGCTGTAATTGCTTTTTTATTGCTTTTTGCTAATTCGGCTAAACTGTTCGCAATGTGGGTGATTTGGTCGTAGCGGAACTTGCGCCACGATAAACTCTGGTCGGGATATTCCAGCTCAAGCGGATCAATTCCATGTTCTGCCTTGTATTTTGCCCGGCAGGTTTCGCAATAGCAAAAATCATACTCGGATAATTCGCGGGTTTGATCAATTTTATAATTCTGCCACAGGTTAACCGGAAGAATGACATCGCAATAGCGTATATAATCAAGGTGAATGCCATCGACATAATCCTTTGCCAAAATATTTTTTACCTGAGTTTTTAGGTACTCCAGAACTTCAGGTTTTGAAGGGCACAGCCAGCGATAGTAATCCACATAAGGAGGATTCGTTGCACACGATTTGCCATCTCGGCTTACCGAGTACCACTCCGGATGGTTTTCCAGCAAATCTTTTTCACCACGGTTCATGGTCCACATCCACCGATGTGCTTCCATTCCGGCAGATTTTGCCGCGCGAAAATGTTTCTCACTGTCGGCTTCAAAAAACATTCCCCGTATTCCAGCCTGAAAATAGCGGTCATATCGTTTTTTCATCGATTGTTCATCTTCTTTTTCGTTCGGATTTTCCCATACCCAATGTTTCAGGGAGTTCGGTTCTTTGGGTTTCGCCGAATTGCTTCCGAAAGAAGACCGATAAGCCATCAATCCCATTCCACCCAATATAGTCGATTTGATAAAATCTCTTTTCTTCATATTTCAGTTTTTAATGACTTTTCTTTATTGTGTGCTTTTTGCAGAATTAAATTCTTGAGTCAATTTTGTATTCTTCCCAAATTTAGGAAATTTTTCGGGAAGAGTTCGAATGACATGTTCTCTCGAAAAAATGTCAATACATGAATTAAAAAAGGATAAGAAAAGAAATGTAAGCCAAAAACAACAAGTTTTGCTATTTTTGCCGAAATTAATTTTTGAGATGAGGCCCGTAGAAATTATTCAATCCAAAATATTCGAGAATGCACAGGCATTTCGCCCCATTTTAGACCAATGGAAACAAGCTGGTGAAACGATAGTTTTTACCAACGGATGTTTCGATTTGGTACACCGCGGCCACATCGATTCGCTGGCAAAAGCAGCCGAATTTGGTGATCGTCTCATTGTTGGCCTGAACTCTGACGTTTCGGTACGGCTACTGAAGGGGAAAAACCGGCCACTGGTTGATCAGCAGTCACGGGCTGTTTTGTTGGCATCCATGCTTATGGTTGATGCCGTGATCATGTTCGACAAAGAAACACCGTATGAATTGATCCAAGATATTTTACCCGATGTTTTGGTAAAGGGGAGCGAGTATCAGATTGAAGAAATTGCAGGATACGACATTGTTCTGGCTTCAGGAGGTCGCGTTGAACGTATTGAACTGACCGAAGGATTTTCAACTTCCGATATTATTCAGAAAGTAAAGAACAAATTTTTAGCGCCAGATAAAGGCTGAATAATCATAATAGAGTAATCCTGAAACAGGATCAATAATTTGGTTGTAAACGCTAACATCATTCAGATGGCCAAAGTTAAAACCAGTTTTTTCTGTCAAAATTGCGGGGCTCAGTCGCCCAAATGGGTTGGCAAGTGTAATTCGTGCGGCGAATGGAATACTTTCGTTGAAGAAGTTGTGGAGCGCGAAAGTCCGAACGTAGCTTCTTTCTTATCTGGAACGGGCAATCAACCTAAGCTTTTACACGAAGTTTCATCAGAGAATACCGAACGGATTGATACCTGTAATCATGAACTCAACCGCGTTTTAGGTGGCGGGCTGGTTCCCGGGTCGATGGTGCTGATTGGCGGCGAACCCGGAATTGGTAAATCGACACTGGTTTTGCAACTGGCCTTGGATTTGAAGAACAAAAAAATCCTTTATGTTTCTGGAGAAGAAAGTATTCAGCAAATTAAAATACGTGCAAAGCGACTTCAAAAAGAGAATCAGAATTGCTACTTTTTGAGCGAAACGTCGCTTGAAAACATTCTGGACCAAAGCAAACAAGTTGCTCCCGAATTATTGGTTATCGATTCCATCCAAACTGTTTCAACCGAGTCGATCGAATCGTCGCCCGGATCGATTGGGCAAATTCGTGAATGCACCAACGGCATTCTGAAATACGCCAAAGAAAACAATGTTCCGGTCATCCTGATCGGCCACATTACCAAAGAAGGTTCGCTTGCAGGACCAAAAGTATTGGAACACATTGTCGATACTGTTTTGCAGTTCGAAGGCGAGAATCAATACATGTACCGTATTCTGCGCGCCATCAAAAATCGTTTCGGATCAACTTCTGAGCTGGGAATATTCGAGATGAGAAATTCAGGCCTTCGTGAAGTTTCCAATCCATCTGAACTTCTGATTAACCGTGCCCATGAAGGATTGAGCGGAACAGCCATAGCCGCTGCAATCGAAGGCATCCGTCCGTTGCTGATCGAAATTCAGGCACTGGTTAGTTCTGCGGCTTATGGAACGCCACAGCGATCGTCAACGGGATTCGACTTGCGTCGCCTCAACATGTTGCTGGCAGTCCTCGAAAAACGCGCAGGTTTTAAACTGGCCACCAAAGATGTTTTCCTGAACATTGCAGGCGGAATCAAGGTCGACGATCCGGCAATCGACTTGACCGTAATTACGGCAATCCTTTCTTCCAACTTCGATTTACCAATTAAGAAAAATGTCTGCTTTGCAGGCGAAATAGGTCTTTCAGGCGAAATCCGCACTGTTAACCGACTGGAACAGCGCATCGCCGAAGCCGAAAAGCTGGGGTTCGATAGCATTTATATTCCGAAAGCCGGAAAGGGAATCGACCTTCAGAAATTTAAAATAGAAATTTTGCAGTTCGACCGCGTAGAATTGTTCTTCAGACATGTATTTGCAAAAAAAGACTAAGGAAATCTAGATTTCTAATTTCCATTCAATTCAAGAACTTGTTAAGGCGATATAAATTCAGTTTTGCTCCGGTTTTTTCTTTTGTTTTTCAATATCGAAGTCGCCCGCTCACTATGTAATTACAGATTATGCTACGCAACAACTATTTTCAATTCAAGCAATTTCGCATCGTTCAGGAACGATCGGCCATGAAAGTGGGCATGGATGGCGTTTTGCTGGGAGCTTGGGCCAATACTTCGGACGCTGACCGAATTCTGGATATTGGCACCGGCACTGGCTTGATTGCCTTGATGCTTGCCCAGAAAAATGCTTCGGCACAAATCGATGCCATCGAAATTGATCAGGAAGCTTGCGAGGAAGCGATTTCCAATGTGCAACAATCGGACTGGAAAGAGCGGATACAGGTGTTTTGCCAATCATTTCAGGAATTTGCAGCCGAATCAGAAGCAAAATACGACCTGGTTGTGAGCAACCCGCCCTTTTTCACCAATGGGGTAAAAGCGCCGGTTGAAAGCCGCTCGCAGGCCCGCCATGCCGATGCTTTGCCGTTGGATGTTTTGATTTCAGGAGAAGTCGGTTTGCTTCAAGAGAAAGGGCGTATGGCGTTGGTATTGCCAGTTGAAATGCTTCATGATGTTGACAATCTGGCTAATTTGAATGGCCTTTTTCTTTCCCGCTTGTGTCGGGTAAAACCCAATCCGGTAAAGCCCGACTTCCGAATTTTGGTTGAATTGAGTAAACGGCCGAGCGCACTTCAGGAGGAAATTCTGATGATTGAATTTGAAAAGCATCACGATTATACGCCTGAATACCGCGAGTTGACCAAAAATTTCTACCTGAAATTTTAGCTGTTTAAATTTCACTCGTTTTGATTTTGGGCGTAATTTCAAATTTTAAACAGTCTCATAACCTCAATTCCCTATAAAATTTATTGATCAAACAAATCGCTGTTGGTGTGGTTGTTTTGTAATTGTTATTTCGGAAGCAAGAATAAAAGACATTTTTGTCTGAAATGTAAATTAATGCTTATTTTTGCAACTAAAAATTTGAAGTTATGATGAGTTTAATTACGCACGGCATAAAAATTGACGATAGTTTTTATAAGGTTGAAGAAATCAGACCGCTGACCAACGAAACATTTTCGCTGAAATTACCCAAAGCTCGTTTTGCATTTAAAGCGGGGCAGCACATTTCGCTTGGCATTCATGGCGAATATCAAAGTCGCGAGTACTCAATTTACAGTGGCGCAAACGATGAAAATCTGGAAGTTTTGGTCAAAGAAGTGGAGAACGGATATTTTACTCCGAAACTCCGGAAACTGAAGGCAGGTGATCTGGTTGAAATTCATGGACCATTCGGAAAATTCGGGATTGATGCACAAACTGCAGAAACCGGGAAATTCGTTTTTATTGCCAGTGGAACCGGAATTGCGCCTTTTCGCAGCATGGTTCGCACTTATCCTGAAATGGATTACACTTTGATTCATGGTGTACGGTATTCGAACGAAGCTTACGATCGACACGAATATGCCGACGACCGTTATATTCTTTGCTCAAGCCGCGACGCGAAAGGAATTTATCACGGGCGGTTGACAAGCTATCTGAAAGGTTGCACTTTTGCTCCTGAAACACATTTCTACCTTTGCGGAAACAGCGACATGATTTTCGATGCCATCGAGATTCTGAAAGGCAAAGGCTTTGAGCGAGATCAGGTTCACTGCGAAGTTTATTTCTAGGAAGCAACTGTCAGCTAATGACCTGTCAACGTAAATGTTGCCTGGCAGGTCGTTCTTTGTATGTTTTAGGATCTTATTTGCATAGGAATCCTGATCCGAAAGTCTAGTGACCGCACGATGTCGCGTCAAAAGTTTGTACATAGAATTAACTGCTAACCATTGTATTAATCAAATATGTAAAATTATTTCAACAACTCATAATTTTTACATTTCTCAATTCTATATCTTTGCGTTTTACGTTTTTATTGTTCCACTAACCCAAAACCGACATGAAAATCAGCTTTTCACTCCTGTTGCTGTTTTTTTTTATTAGTTATATCGGGGCTTCGCAAGACAAAATCATCACGGCGCAAAACGATACAATTAATTGCAAGATCAAAAAAATCACTAAAAAAAGCATCTACTTCGACCTTAATACTAAAAATGTGAAATCATCAGGAGAAGTTCCTGTAAGTGAAGTGTCGCATTATATCATAGAACCAAAGTCTTCAGAAAATCAGGAGGTTATTCAGAAAGAATTCGTTCCGTATCAACATTTGCGGTTGGCTCTCGGTGGAGGATTTGGCTATTTATTTGCCAGTTCTAAAGAGGCAGAACAGGAATTAGTCGATCAGGGATTCTCAAAGAAGCAGTCGCAATCTTTTTTTAATGGCCTCAGATTGGGATATTTAGGGAATGCTGACCTGACTTATTTTATTTCTCCAAACTACGGAATAGGTGCCAAGTACAAATTTTTTGAAACCTCGAACAGTCAGGAGGGTTTTTTAGATCCCCAGGATGGAGTTAATTTGATTTATGGAAATCTTGGTGAAAAAATATATGTAAATTTCTTTGGAGCAACGTTTCATTCCCAGCAATGGATTGCTAAACAACAAAAATTAAAACTTAATTCAACCTATGCACTTGGACTTGCCACATACCGGAACGAAATGGATGTTGTAACCAATTGCCTTTTGCTCACGGGTAAAAGCTTTGGCATGGACATTAATTTAGGAATTGAATAATTTATCAGCAAAAATATTTCCTTAGGGATAGATCTTTCAGGATTTTATTCATCCATCCATAAATTTAAGGTTGATGATGGAACGAATTCAACAACAATGAAATTGGACAAAGATAATTACGAAAACATAAGCAGGATTGATTTATCCTTTGGTATTAAAATTTACAGATAAGCCACTTGAAATAGCCATGTGTGCTAAGCTCGCACCAAACGAAAATGTATAAATGGCTATTCCATGAGTACGTGCTACCGTTTAACAGAAAAAAAGACGATTTATACGAATGAAAACACTTATTCAATTCTTTTACCTCGCTGTTTTGGTAATTTCCATTTTCTCGTGCAGCAATGAATTCCTGGATAAAAACAACAGAAGTTCTTTTAGCAGCAACGACACCATTTATGTGACCAATAATCAGAGTACCGTTGATGTTGTGTACTCCCTTGCGCCAATAGCCAATAAATCATATACAGTGACTGTTCTTCCCAAATGGATCACATTAAGCGCGATGCATGGTCAGATTTTGGATGGATCGGCTAAATTTTCATTTACGGTTGACAAGCAATACGCATTGATTTCTCAAATGGGGACTTACAACGCTAGTATTGTATTAGATGTTGAAGATAGTGGGCTCATTTCAATTCCGATAACGTATGTCAATTTTGGAAATCCAACGCTTCAATGTTCAACTGGGGCTCTTAATTTTGAATCTCTAAATCCAAAAACATTCACCTTTTCAAATATTTCCGATGGATATTTAGCCTGGAAAATATCCAATGTCCCAGATTGGCTCATATTGTCGAAAACATCCGGCTCACTCTATAATGGGCAGTCTGAAACGATTACTGTATCCTGGAATAATAGCTATCCTACGCCTACTCAGGATCTGGCTTCTACGCTTCACATTCTGAACAATTCGGCAAATAGCGATTATGCTATTTCTGTTACACTCAAAGCAAGTGCAATAATTCCACGGGATGTATCAGAAATTTCAGGTACTGTTACCGATGTTGAATTCCATAAGTCATCCGGAATTATGGCAATTTGCACCAAATCTCCCAACTCATTAATCCTTTATAATACCACGACGAATAAATCGAATACCATTACTTTGACTAAAACGCCTGCGTGCATAAGCATTTCGGAAGACGGTCACAAAGCCGTTATAGGTTATACCGTGGCATCATTAAGTTACATCGATATCGACAAAGGCGAAATTGCCAAGGATTACGATATTGATTGTTTACCCTACGATGTGGTTTTAGGCGACAACTCATGGTGTTATATTACCCCAACGGTCGATCAGTGGGTTTTCTTTAGAAGTTTAAATCTGAATACCGGAGTAATTACAGTAGGTAAAAATTGGAGTACTGTTTACGAAAAGACAATGATTAAGAAAATTCCGGGTAAACCCTATCTGGTTGGGTCAAGGATGAATCTTAGTCCTACCGGAATACTGCTGTTCGATGTTTCAAAAGGCATTGCCAGCGATACAATTTCCTATTGGCATGAATCAATTGGCAAATTCTGGATTTCAGAAGATGGTAAAAAACTGTTTACAAGCTATCGGAAGGTTTATCAGATGCCGTCGTATGATTATGAATTTCACACTGGGTCGCCGTCTGTTTATGGCCAGGTTGAAACGAGTCAATCGTATATTTCAGCTTTCGATCAATGCACAAAAACGAAGAGATTCTTTGTTGTGTCAAGCGTATATTGGTTTTCCGAAGACACCTCTTCTAAAATTGAACAATTTGATTCCGACAATTTAAACAAGATCAATGAATTCGAGGTCGCCCCAATTTATTTAAACGAAGGTACCGTTGGAACACCTTATCAAGCATCAGTGAGATACGTGTTTGTTGATCAAAGTGGGTCGACTTTGTATGCAATTAAAAGCCTGAATTCCAACGACAATAAGGTCAATTGGTCAATCGAAAAATTCAAGCTTGGATAGACTGTGTTTTTCTGTAATAACAGGGGAAAAATGATGAAATGAGAAGAGAAGTTGTTTCGAAAAACTTTCCTTCTCATTTTTTCGTGGATTTAAGCTGGAAAATATAACCTCAGGATTGAACCTAAGAGTTCGCTATTTTGTCTATGGTATGGTATTTTCAAGTAACCTCGAATGATGAAAGAAATCAAACATTCAGAATATCAGAAAGACTATATCGAAGTACTGACAAGTTTTCGTGAAAAATTGGTTTCGGTCAGTTCGCATGGATCTGCACAAGCCATTGAAAAACACCGCTCGCGTGGAAAATTACTTGCCCGCGAACGCATCGATCTGCTGGTCGATCCAAACACTCCTTTTCTGGAGCTTTCTTCATTTGCCGCTTACAATCAATACGATAATGCGTTTCCTTCCGCCGGAATTGTAACTGGGATAGGGCTTGTTGAAGGCCGAGAGTGCCTCATTATTGCCAACGATGCCACGGTAAAAGGCGGAACTTACATTCGCGAAACCATCAAGAAACACGTTCGGGCACAGGAAATTGCGCTTCAAAACAAGCTGATATGCATTTATTTAGTCGATTCAGGCGGAATTTATTTGCCCGAACAGGCCAACGTTTTTCCCGACCGTTTCGATTTCGGGCGGGTTTTCTACAACCAGGCGCGCATGTCGGCCGAAGGAATTTCACAGATTTCGGTGGTGATGGGCTCGTGCACGGCTGGCGGCGCTTATGTTCCGGCCATGAGCGACGAAACCATTATGGTTCGCAACCAGGGAACCATTTTTATTGGTGGTCCGCCGCTGGTGAAAGCCGCAACCGGCGAGGAAGTTACCCCGGAGGAACTGGGCGGTGCCGAGGTGCACACTTCGGTCTCGGGCGTGGCCGATCATTTGGCCGAAGACGATGCGGACGCCATCAAAATTTGCCGGACTATTGTGGCCGGACTTCCCGTTCAGGAGAAACAAAAGCTCGATATTTTGCCAGTTGCCGAACCATTGCATCCAATTGAAGAGTTGTACGGGTTCTTGCCAACCGACTTGAAAAAGCCGATCAATGCACACGCCATTATCGAACGGTTGGTTGACGGGAGTGAGTTTCAGGAATTTAAAGCCAACTACGGAAAGTCTTTGGTGACGGGCTTTGCACGGATCTGGGGATTCCCTGTTGGCATTTTGGCGAACAACAGTTTCCTCACTTCGGAAAGCTCCCTCAAAGGGGCGCATTTCATTCAGTTGTGCGTACAGCGCAAAATTCCGCTGCTTTTTCTGCAAAACATCACCGGCTTTGTAGTCGGTAAAAAATACGAACATGGCGGCATTGCCCGCGACGGGGCTAAGCTGATCAATGCTGTGGCCAACGCTGCTGTACCGAAATTTACGATCGTGATGGGCGGTTCGTTTGGCGCCGGAAACTACGCAATGGCTGGCCGTGCTTACGATCCGCATTTCCTGTTTATGTGGCCGCACTCGCGCATTTCGGTGATGGGCGGCGAGCAGGCGTCGGGCGTGCTGAAGACCATTGGCAGCGATTCGGGCGATTTGCTCAAACAGTTTGACGAAGAGAGCTCGGCTTATTACAGCTCGTCGCGCTTGTGGGACGACGGCATCATCGATCCGGCTGATACCCGAAAAGTTTTGGCGATGGCGATATCGGTTTCGCTGAACCGACCGTTTGGAGAATCGAAGTACGGAGTTTTCAGGATGTGATACGAGTTGCGAGTTTCGGGTTACGAGTGTGGCCTTCGGAACTATCCTTTGCCGTCACATTGATGTGACGGGCATGAATTTCAGACAAATAAAGAATAAAATATACAGTGAAAAAAGATTATCAATACATCGAAGTGGAGTTGGATGCGCGGCTTTTGCGGATCACCCTGAATCGGACGGAGCGCCACAACACTATTGTTCCGGGTTTGCTTCAGGAATTACACAGCGTGCTCGACGAGGTGACGCTTATGGACGAGCTGCTTTTTGTGGTGCTGTCGGGCAACGGAAAATCGTTTTGTGCCGGCGCCGATTTGCATTGGTTTTCGGGCGCCGAAGAACGCACGCTGAAGCAGAATGCCGATCAGTACAAACAACTGGCCGACGTATTGCTCCAGTGGTTTCGGTTGCCGCAGATTACTATTGCTGCGGTGCGTGGCAACGTGTTTGGCGGTGGGCTCGGACTGATGGGCGTTTGCGATTTTGTGCTGGCCGAAAACAACGCGCGGTTCATGTTCAGCGAGGTCAAACTTGGCCTGCTTCCCGCTACCATTTTGCCTTTTGTTTCCAAACGCCTTTCGTTGCAATATCTCCGGAAATGGATTTTAACCGGGAGCTTGTTTACTGCTCCTGAAGCGGTTCAGGCAGGATTGGTCGATGGGATTTGCGAAACGGGCGAACTGGATTCGGCATTGAAAAACTTTCTGGCAAGCTTCGATTCGGCCTCGCCAACTGCGGTGAAAAATGCCAAACAATTGATTAATAAAGTTGTGGCTGGCGACGTTGACGTGGAGGATACGACTTATACTTCGACAGTTTTGGCGAAGGCCTTGTTGTCGCCCGATGGTCAAGAAGGCATCCATGCTTTTCTGGGAAAAAGGAGCCCGAAGTGGAAAAGTAATCAGTCGCAGTAATCGGTTTTCAGGATGAAGCAATTCTCAAAAATACTCATCGCCAACCGGGGCGAAATTGCGGTGCGGATCATTCGTGCGGCGCAGAAGAATGGCAGCCGAACGGTGGCTGCTTTTGCCGCCGACGATGCTGATTCTCTGCATGTTTCCCTAGCGGATGAGGCGGTTTTGGTAGTTGGGAAATCGCTTGCTGACACATACCTGAATCACGATCAGCTTATTCGGATTGCCGTTGAAAAAAAGGTGGATGCCATTCATCCGGGCTATGGATTTTTGTCGGAGAACGCGGAATTTGCCCAAAAAGTGGCTAATGCCGGGTTGGTTTTTGTGGGGCCATCTCCGGAAAATATTCGCCTGATGGGGGAGAAAAACAGCGCGTTGGCCTATATGGAATCGCTGCAAATTCCCATCCTGAAATCGTTTCGAGGATCGAAAGACGAGTTGCTAAAACACGCTTCAGAGATGGAGTTACCGGTAATGGTGAAAGCTTCGGGCGGCGGTGGCGGAAAAGGAATGCTGATTTGCCAAACAGAAGATGAATTGCTTCCAGCGCTGCAAAAAGCCGAACGACAGGCGGTGGAATATTTTGGTAATGGCGATTTGTTTGTTGAGAAATATTTACCTCGCGCACGACATATTGAGGTGCAGCTTATGGCGGACAATTTTGGAAATGTGTTGCACTTTTTTGAAAGGGAATGCTCGTTACAGCGCCGCTTTCAGAAGATTATCGAGGAAGCGCCATCACCATCTGTGAGTGCCGAACTTCGTGAAAGACTGACCTCAACTGCGGTTCGCATCGCACAATTGATGAACTATCGGAATGCCGGAACCATCGAGTTTTTGCTCGACGAAAATGG
>Ga0183100_1001523_pt1 | contig 11498 bp, 10 predicted proteins | sample Biomet2_FD_127789 | JGI IMG/M metagenome (GOLD analysis project Ga0183100, IMG submission 127789) | Microbial communities from bioreactor (seeded with anoxic lake sediment) at LBNL, California, USA - Biofuel metagenome 2 | ecosystem: Engineered > Bioreactor > Anaerobic > Unclassified ...
CCAGAAGGAACCCACAAGCGATTCTCGTGATCGTAGAGGGTCCAATCCAAATCAAAAAAGGCGATTTTGATACTCATATTATTTCTTTTTGGCAAGGCGTTCATTGAAGGCGGTGTAGAGAGAACGATTAACCCGTTTTAGCATGGAGATATCAACTTTTTGAACCTTCCTGTCATAGGTGATGAGACCATTGGTTTCCGCTTCGACGTCGGTCAACTGGGTGAAAATTACCTCGCCTAGGCCACTTTTTTTGATGAGGCGCAGAATGTGTTTCGAATAGAGCCGCTCAACCGCCCGGTTCAAAGATTCGAAGGTCGAATAACGGGCATAGCCGAAATCTATCTTCGAGTACTTGTGGCGATCGACTCCGAGAGAGTAACCCCCACATTCGCTCAAAGAAAGGATGCGTTTGTGGTCGTTTCTTAAACGCGGCGCCACGAAATAGATGTGGTGGGAGGAATAATTACCGCAATTCTTGTCATACCAGCCAGAAGTGGAGTCGATGGGGCGCGAGGGATCAAGACGGGCGAGCCGTTTGGTCATTTCGACCGCATCGAACTGGCCCCAGCCCTCGTTGAAAATAGTCCAGGAGCAAACGGAAGGAACGTTGTACAGACGAGCGACGGTTCCTTCGAGGTCGGAAACGAACTGATCGCGGCTTTCTTTGAGGGCGCGGCCCAAAAGCTTATGGGTGGTGTCGTTAAGGTTGTAATTGAGAAGAGGCCTCGTCACGATGAGCAAGTTGGCGTAGGGCGAACCGCCGCTCACGAAATCCTGTAGGACAAGCATCCCCAGGGTGTCGCAAAGATAATACCAGCGCATCGGCTCGATCTTGATGTGCTTGCGGAGGCAATTAAAGCCACAATTCTTGGCCAGCATGATATCGTCGACCATGGCCTTTTCGCTCGGCGGGGTGAGACCGCCATCTGGGTAGTAGCCCTGATCGAGGAGGCCGGAGAGAAAGATGGGATGATCGTTGAGGCCAAAGAAAAACTCGTTGCCACTTTGGATGACGGAGAATTTCCGGAAAGCGCAATAGGAATGGACGATGTCCTCTCCGAAAGAGAAGCGTAGCTCATAGAGATCGGGAGAATCGGGAGACCAGGGATAGAAATCATAGCCGAGGTCTAGGGTAGCCAGCCACTTCTCGTCGAAGGTGCTTCGAGCGACCAAATGGCCATGGAAATATGCTTCAGCGTAGGCGTCGGACGGCGAACCGGTGAAATCACCCTTTATCTGGATTTTTTTCTCATCGAAAAGGGAATCGATCGTCACGCTTTTGATATAGCCAGTTTCCGGAACGGCTTCCAGCCACACCGACTGCCAAATTCCGCTCGTGGCCGTATACCAAATGCCGTTGCTTTTCAGAGACTGTTTTCCGCGCGGGAAAACCGGACTTAACGTATCATCTGACACCGTAACTTCGAGGGTGTTCTCCGGTATGGGATCAGAAATCAGGCACGAGAAAGGCAGATATCCGCCCTCATGATGAAGGATCTTGTCACCATTAAGGAAAACGTCGCAAACCTGGTCGACCGCCTCAAAATGAATGATCACATAACCACCGAGGAAGGTACTCGGAAGGGTAAATTTGCGTCGATAGTGAAGGAAGTCCGTTTTTTTGACGTTGGCTTCGATGCCGCTGAGGGGTGTCTCAACGGCGAAAGGAACAACGATATTTTTCGTCATGGTAACGGGACGGCCCGAAGAACGGTTGATCGCGAAATCCCAAATACCATTGAGAGTCATGTATCGATCGCGCCTGAACAAAGGATTGGGGTGTTCGGGCAAGGGTTTTTCCCTGTTCACCGTTTCGCCGTACAGGGTCCACAAGCTGGTCATGGGCTAATAATAAACCATTGGACGATGGTAGAATACCATTCGGAGAAAAAAATATGATTTCCATCCCTGACATCAAAAAGATCGTGGCGGCCAACGGGGCCGACGCCTGGATCCTTGTCGATTACGAAAACCGGAATCCTAACGTGGCTGCCCTCCTTGGCCAAAAGATGCTAACCCGAAAGATTTTCGTGGTCATCCCCACCGAAGGAAAGCCCTACATCATCTGTCACACCATCGACAGCGTGTTTCTAAAAGAGCGAGACATCACCGACCGATTCGACCTCAAGATTTACTGCGATTGGCATGAAATGCTCCAACTCGAGGAGCAGTTCAAAACGTATCACACCGTCATGATGGACATTTCGGACAAAGGTCTTTTGCCCCGGGTCTCCTTAGCTGACTTTGGCTCCGTGGATTACGTTCGCTCACTCGGACTCAAGATCATCTCGAGCGCCGATGTACTTCAGGAAATCAGCGCCGTCTACAGCGAGCGAGCCTTCGCCCTACAAATCCGAGCCAACGAAATCGCCCTCATCATCAAAGACAAGGCCTTTGAGGAAATCGCTCGCCTCATCAAGGCGAACGGCGAGACAGACGAATTTACCATTCAGCAATTCATCAGTGACCAATACCACGAAGCGGGCCTCATTTACGACGACCCCCCGATCGTCGCGGTGGGCCCTAACGCCTCGAATCCTCATTACGGCCCGACGAAAGAAGTTCATAGTCCCATAAAAAAAGGCGATTTGGTCCTCATTGATATGTGGGCAAAAATCAACGATCCCGAAGGGGTCTATTCCGACATCACCTGGATGGGCTACGTTGGGACAAAAGTTCCCGAGGTCTACCAAACCCGTTTCGCAATCCTGAAAACCGCTATCGACCAAGCCGTCGCCTTTCTCAAACGCGAACTCCCGACACGGCGGGTGGAGGGATGGGAAGTCGACCGTCTCGTCCGCGACTTCATCGGCAAAACGCCCTATGGGAAATATTTCATCCATCGGACGGGGCACAATATCGCGGTGGACGTCTCCCCTCACGGGCCGGGCGTCAACATCGACGATTACGAGTCGCATGACGAAAGGGAAATCATCGATGGTGTAACCTTCTCCCTCGAGCCGGGAATCTATGCCCCGGACTTCGGAATGAGAAGCGAAACCGACGTCTATGTGAAAGACCGCGAGCCTCTCGTGGTCGCTGGCCGGCAAGAGAGCATTATTCCAATCCTTAAATAACTAAAAAAGGCATCCGCGCTTATGACGTTGGATGCCTTTTAATGACTGATGACAGATGTTGTTACTTCAAAGTTTCGTAATATGAGGCCAAACCCGCTTTGGCGTCTTCATCGAGTTTGAAGTTGGCCCGGAAACCCGGAAGGACAGAGAAGTGCAATTGCTTCAGACGTTCGGAAAGATGAGCAACGGCTTCTCCGCTCCAACCATAATCCCCAAAGGCGGAGGCCTTTTTGCCTTGGCCGACCGTCCAAGGAATGGCAGTTAATAGATCGTAGAAAAGGCAGATGGCGTCTCCGACGATGGTGGGGGAGCCAAGAAGCACCAAGCCCGAGGAATTGATACTGGAGAGGATTTCCTCTTTTTCCGCCTCGTATGTGAGGGCGTCAATTTGGAAGAAAGCCACTTTTTTGTGATCTTCAAGGAAGCGGTCACGAAGATACTCCGCCATGCCTTTGGTGTAACCGTAGGCGGTTGCGTAGACGATGGTGACCTTTTCCGGATCGTTAATGGACAGGTAGCGTTCCGCGAGTTTTTCGTACACGGCGACCTGCTCTTTGACCCCCACGTCCACGACCGGGCCGTGGCCGGGGCAAATCATCTTCAGATCCAAGGCATTGACCCTCCCGCAGGCGACTTTGACGTAGGAGGAGAATGGTCTCATGATGTGCTCAAAGTAGTACACCATCGCTTTTTGGTAACCCGCCAAATCCTTTTCGCGGCTGAGCAAGATGGCGTCGCTAGCAAAGTGGGCGCCGAAAGCGTCGCAGGAGATGAGAACCTTCAATTCTTTGATATAGGTGAACATCACGTCCGGCCAGTGCAGCATGAGACCGCTCACGAACTGGAAGGTGTATTCGCCAATCGTTAAAGGAGCGGCGGGGTTCATCTGAATCCGGGAGAAGGGGCGGCGAAGAATGCGGTCGAGGTTCATGAGAGCCCCGGCGCTCGCGATGATGGTGATGGAGGGATTGAGGGTCAAGAGTTTCTCAATGGCTCCCGAATGGTCGGGTTCGGTATGGGTGACGACAAGGTATTTAATGGAATCAAGCGGGGCCACGGACTTCAGGTGCTGGATGTATTCGTCGCCAAAGACCTCTTTGTTGCCATCGAAAACGACCACGCCTTCCTTCGTTTTCAGCAGGTAGGAGTTATAGGAAGTTCCGCGGTCGGTTCTTACTGCCACGTCGAAAACCTTCAAAGCGTGGTCGATGACGCCGACGTAGTAGAAATTTTTCATCAATTCAAGACATTCCATATTGGCCACCTCTGACCTCGATTATATAAGGATTCGCCACAACGCGCTCCAGAAAAGCAACAAAAGGGAGAGCGTTTCCCCCGCTCTCCCATAACGATGTCCCCATCACTCGATGGAGATGGTATGCGCTTCTTCGGCCTTTTTCTCGGCTTCTTTCGGAATGGTGAGGGTCAAAATACCGTTTTGGTAGTGGGCCTTGATACTCTTCAAATCGACTTCGCCCACGTAGTAACTTCGGGTGGCGACGCCGGTGTAACGCTCGCGATGGATGATGTCGCCTTTCTTGGCCTTGTCTTCGTTTTCGGCGTTGACGTTAGCCTTGATCGTCAAATATTCGTCCTTGAGCGAAACCGTGATGTTCTTCTTTTCAATGCCAGGCAGTTCCACCTCCATGAGGTAGTTGGCTCCGTCGTCTTTGATGTCGGTCTTCATTTCCAGACCCTTGTTGTAATGGTCATAGATCGAGGGACCCATAAAGCCCTCCGGGAACAAATCCAAGAAGAAATTGCCCCTTTCTGCGATGTCGTTTTTCATAATGGTTACTCCTCCTTTTGGCACTCAATTATTATCGGTGCTAACCATATGATAACAAACATATTGGCACTGTCAAGTAGTGAGTGCTAATGATTTACAAACTCTCGCTTATCCAGTTCTGGCCTTAATTTCTTGAAGCTTTTTGGCAATCTCGTCCCCGAGGATTGTCAAATCGGGACCATAAATCACCCCCTGAAAGTGCCCCATCAAATAATCGAGAGTCTTCTCGTCAAGGGTCTTGGCGAGACGCTGAGCTATCTGTTGACAGTCTTTCGTTTCGACAAAGGCCTCCTCATATGCTTTTTCGCATTCCTTCCTTAGTTCCGTCGCGTTCCATCTCCCGCGGTAGAAACCGGCATAAGGATAGAAGGCCTCTTCCATGAGTCCGTTAAGATAGGAGAGAAATTCTTCAAGGCCTCTTTGAGAAACAACACCCATAGCCCAATGTAGACAGGCCCTACGCAAAACGACCGACAATCGTATAATAAGCCCATGGACCAAAGCATTTTCTCTTCGATCGAAACTACGATGAAAAGCAGCGAGGGCACTTCCCTCGCCCGTCTCCTTAACGCGTTGTCTCTTCTCCACGAAACTCTTGGCGAAGGCAGTTGGGTCGGCCTTTATCTCTACGATGAGACGGCCGGAGTCCTTAACCTCGGCCCATTCCAAGGCTCGCCGGCTTGCTATTCGATCAAACCCGGCAAAGGGGTGGTCGGCACCTGTTTCGCGGCCAAAAAGCCTCTTTATGTCGATGACGTTAGCAAATTCCCAGGCTACATCTCTTGCGATCCCATCGTGAAAAGCGAGGTTTGCTTCCCCCTTTTCGCGGGAGAGGACGTCATCGGAATCCTCGACATCGATAGCCCCAAACTTGACGGATTAAAAGACGATCTGACGCTTCTGATGTCCGTGGCTCACCTTTTCGAAGCTTAAATAGTTAGAGGAACGAAAGACGCTTGGCAAAAGTTGGCCAAATCAGTCGGCTTGATTTCGATTTGGCAGCCGCGTTTGCCCCCACTGACGAAAATGGTATCCCATAGTTGAGCCGTCTCGTCGATATAGACCGGATACGGTTTTTTAAGGCCGATGGGACTGCAACCCCCATGAATATAGCCGGTTAGAGGAAGCAACTCCTTCAGATGGATCATCTCGATGGATTTGGCCCCGACCGCTTTGGCGGCCTTTTTTAGATCGAGTTCGGCGGCCACCGGGACGTCAAAGGCGAAAAGCAGCCCTTTGTCGCTTCGGGCGATGAGAGTCTTGAAAACGCGATCCGGCTCCTCCTGAAGGGCGGCAGCGACGGAGACCCCGTCGATAATAGTTTCGTCGTACTCGTGCCCTTCATAAGGGACCTGGGCCAGTTCGAGCAGACGCATGACATTGGTTTTAACCATATAGGTATTATAAACGACAAATAAAAAGAGACCCTTACGGATCTCTATAAGTGTTTCCGCGCGGAAGTGGTACGACGCCTCCGTGCGAGGGAACAACCCCAGCGGTCTTTTGTCGGGACTGCCGCCAGCCCTCACCTTTCCCTGCGCGTTAAGGCCAGGAATAGACGCTGCCACATTTTTCCCGTCGGCCGGTGTGCGGGGCTCTTCAAACGCGGCGATCGACCGCTTGAGCAGCGAGACAAGTTTCCTCGTCCGCACTTTCATTTTCCCATGAGGCGAAAAAGCGTCAATGATTATTCCGAACCAGAAGAAAATCGCCAGGAAGCAACGGAAGAAAACTTACTCACTTTTTTTCAAGGCAAAGAAAAAAGCCCCATCAAATGATGAGGCTTCTGAAACCGAAATTTTACTCTTTAGCCTTTAGGCCAACGATGCCGGAGAAGCCGGCGAGCAAACCGGTGGCAAGAGCAGCGACGGCGCCGCCGATGAAGCCCCATTGGATGGCGTAGGAAGCGTCAAGGCCGACGATGACTTTCGCGAGAATGAAGATCACGCCAGAAGCGATCGCAAGCAAGCCGCCAACGAAGGCGAGGAAGCCAGCGAACTTGATGCTTGAGCTGAAGCCCATAAGAAGGGCGAGCAAGATGAAGACAATGGCCACGACGAGCATGACGAAGGCGGCGATGAGGGCCCCGTATCCGTTAATGGTCAAGGATTGGGTCTTGTTGCCAAAGACGAAATCGTAGGCGGCTAAGGTCTCGGTGAACGGGTTGCCGTTATTCGGGACGGTGCGAAGGAAGCCCGGGCCAATCGGGAGGAGCAAAGCGGCTCCGCAAAAGACAGCAGCCAACAAAGTCAAGATGACGAATAGAGAAGGATTCTTTTTCATGATTTTCTCCAATTTTGGAAACGTAACAATATTACTAGGTAATATTCCCTACTTCAAGACACGGCGGAGCAGTTGGGTCCGGCCTTAGAAGCCATGTTAAGAGGATAAAGCGGATGTCGAGGTATTGCCGCTGCCGGTAACGAGTTGAAATAATCTCGTATTAGGAAATCTGACCCAAAGCGCCCGACGAGGAGTTTTCCTGGACGTAAACGGCCAGGTTTCCTTGGCCCGACACCGAGACGTTCAGGCTCCCCGAGGACGTCACGCGGTTTCCTGAGACCAAGTCGACATAGGTTCCGGAGGGAATGCCAGAGAAATTGGTCCCTCCAGAAACACTAACCAGGGCAATCGAGTCGATAGATCCGCTGGTGTAACGTTTCATATAGGACATGCCAGAGCCAAACGTCTGGTACTGACCCATCTGAAGGGCTGGGACTTTTTGGCGAATCTTGTTCAGTTTAATAATGTGCTGGGCCAAAGAGTTCGACAAAGTAGTCTGCACTTGCCCGGAAGCGGAATAAGCCCCGAATCCGCTGGCGGTGACTTGTCCCTCTAAATGGTCGCCATAATAGGCTCTTCCCGAATTGGAAAGGGCCAGTTCGGTTCCTTTGTCGATCGTCTTTCCGGCTTGGAACTGAATCTCGGATCCATAGTAGAGGCAAGGAACGCCGCGCAAAGTAAACATCAGGTTGAGGTTTTCCTTCCAAGCACTTTCGCCCATCGGGTAACGAACAGTGTCGTCAGAACCGATCTCGGGTCCATAGTCATGGGAATCGACATAGACGACGTTATAGGTGGCGTCGTTGTAACACTGGTCGTTGTTCACCGCCATCGAAAAGGCCGCAGAACCATATTGGAAATTGCGGTGCATCGGGAAATCGATGACCGAGGTGCCGGACCACTGCGAATGATCGGGAGCATGGTAACTGGTGCCATTCAGGCGGGCATTGAAGGTAGTCCGTTGATTAGTGTTGGCATTGTCGTTCCAAAGGGACTGGGTAGAGGCCACGTTGGTGTCTTTGTCGCCCCAAGGGTATTCCTTGTTTTCCTTCCAGGTATAGAAGGGGGCCGAGTCGATGGCCTGGCCATGGTTCCAGACTTCCCGCACCCGGGTGCAAACCTCACCAAACATGAAGAAATGGGAGTTTCCGCAGCGGGAAGCAAACTCATAGAAAGACGGCCAGAGGTACTTATTGAAGGTGAGGCGGGAAATGTGTTTCATCGTGTCGATTCGGAAGGCGTCCACGCCCATGCGGATGAACTCGCCGTATTTTCTCACGAGATACTCGGCGACGAGGGGGTTTTCGGTGTTGAGGTCCACGCAGTCGCCCGCCATCGAACCTGTTTGCTCAATGAACTGCTCGTAACTCATGTTGAGTTCGTGGTGGTAGATTCCCTGAGGGTCGCCATCGCTACTCTTCATCGTCATGGTCCGGGCTTGGAATTGCTGACCGCCGTCAAGGCTTTGGTAGTTGGGGTATTTCTTGAGGAGTGGCCCATTGGTGTTGAGGTGCATAACCGTGCCAAAATCGTGTTGAGTCCGATTGTTGTCTTTGATGAACATCGGGAAAAGGTTCTCGTCCCCGAAGTTCCCGGTGTGGTTGAAGACAACGTCGAGGACGATCTTCATGTCCCGACTATGTGCGGCGTCGATGACACTCTGGAAGGAAACGTCTTCGCTTTCGTTTCGGGGATCGACGGCCCCCATATTGATCGAATGGTAACCATGGTAGTCGTAGCCAGAGGCATTCTCGACGATCGGGGTGATCCAAATGGCGGTGAAGCCGAGGGCTTTGATGTAATCCATCTTCTCGATGAGGCCTTTGAAATCGCCACGCCAGGCCGGATCGCTTGCGGGGTTGCTCTTGTTATCCCAGCAGGCGTCGTTGTTGGTGGCGTCTCCGTCATAGAAACGAGAGGTCATGGCAAAATAGATCGATTCCTGGCGGAAGTCGGTTCGGCTGCCTTGATAGGGATTTACGGTCGTCCAATAGGAAGAAGGATAGTCATTCCATAATTTGAAGTCCGTGTAGGAGGCGGCGTTTGTGACTCCGTCATGGTAATAGCCTTCTCCGGAAACATCGCCGGAACCGCTGCCCGGTTTGTTCTGGCTGATGGAACCGCTACGGAACCACCAATAACCCTCTTTGTTGAGGTTGAGGTCGCTGCTTTGATGAGAACTGGAGCCGGAATTTAGAACCACTCCGATGATGTTGTTGGCGTCATGGACGTCAAAGGTGTACCAATTGGTATCGAATTCGCCCATGGCCACGCCGGGCCACACTCCGCCCGTGTAATTGGGTTTGCCGACCCCTTCGCTATTGTCGGTATCCCAAGCCCAAATGTGATCAAACCCCGTGCTCTTTTCCACGAAGATGGTGATGTAGTCGATGGCGGGTAGATCATCAAAGGGAGTGGGTTCCGCCGAAGAGGAAGTCGACCCGCTAGACGAGGAAGAGGAGGACGAAGTGTTGCTCTCCGAATTGGACGTTCCACCTTGACTGGATGACCCCGTTTGAATGGACGATCCAGTTTGGCTGGATGAGGGGTTTTCAGTCGAACTCCCGGTGGGAAACGATGAGGAGGTGGCGGTGGGGTTGCAGCCGACCAAGCAAATCGAAAGACAGCACAGTAGTCCGACCATGGTGGGTTTCTTCATTGCTCTTTTCCTTACGCTTTTCCTCAAAAATCAGGATAGATTGACAAATCGGTAAATATTAAAAACCGTGTAATCATCGCAGGGAACCCTAATTTTGTGGCAATATATTACCACGAAAGCCTCGTATTACAATAATAGAATCTCAGAGACGCGGAAAAATCTGACGCAGAGCCACTGAACGTCAAGACTCGATTCGCATCGAGACTAACCTATATAGACTTCTTACCAACCTCCGAGATCAGAGGGCTTATATGATTCCGCAAGGAATAAGAACGGCAAGGAGAATGACGTTAAGGGCCACAAGGGAGCCCACGCAGATCAGTTGGGTCTTCGGCTTAAAATCAGGGACGTAAACCGCGGCGAGGAAGAAGGGGATGTAAGTGCTGATGAAGACAGGAACAAAACCCCACCAAGGGTAAACCCACAAGAAGGCCGGGGTCGAAGTAAGGAATATCTCGAGAATGCCAGCCAGTAAGGCGGTTCCGACAGCCGCCCAGATTTTGACCGGAATGCGGAGGAGTTTTTTATTGCGGTCGACCGGAAGAAGAAACCACGTGGCAATGCCGGCTACCGAGAACATGAGGGAAAGTTCAATCGAGACGCCGATGAGAAGCACGTAGGAGGAAGAGGCATTCGTAACCGTCCAAAGAGGCGCTCCCGTGGTCTTGTAGATGACCGCGTTCATAATTTCATAAAACCAATGCACGGAATATAGGGTTATCCCGGCCACCATCGGTTTGTAGAGTTTTTTGTACCACAGAAAGGCGTAGACAAGGATCACGAACACTAGAAGGGTAATCGTCGTCCAGTTGAAATTAAAGCCATCGCGCACGCGGACGTTGTCGACCAAAGTTTGGTTATTCGGGTCTCCCCAGAACATATGTGTAAGCTCCTTAGGAAGATACTAAGACAAAATCTCAAAGGAAGCAAAGACAAGAAAAGATGGCGGCTTTGGCCCGCCATCTTTGGCAATGAATTTAATCGAAGGGGGATTAGACGCCAAAGTTTCGGTTGGTGGTAATCCAGTTCGTGAAGTTCGTCTCAGCAGCCACGTAGACGCTGGTTTGTTCGCTATAGCTATCGACTGAGAAGAACATGCAAAGGCCATGGGAGTTGCCGGCGGCGGCTCCGCAACTACTGTATTTGACCAGGTTGTTGAAGGCCGTTTGAACCGCACTCACGTAAGTAGGAACCGACAATTTATTGAAGGTCGAGCTCGCAAGCAGTTTCGTCAAGAAATCGGAGACATCGATGACGGCAAAGTAATACTGAGAATTATTTTTATCGACGGCGTAGGTCTTGCATGATTTGACGAGAGTCTGGAAGGCCGTTTCGTTGCTCGAAGTGAGAACGCTGCTGTTGAGGTAGGAAGCCATATTTTCCCAAGCCGTCTTGTAAGTCCCCATGTTGTTGAGGTCAAGCCAAGAAAGGGTTTGGTCGTTGCTGGTGGAGGAAACGCCACCATTATCCGCCACGAACGTATCGACAACAGAAGTGAGGATCGCGGAGGTGGTGACTGTGGACGGGTTGTCGTAAATAGAGGTCAGCCAGCCGCCGTCGTAGTCCCAACCATAGCCGGATTCCGATTCTTGGGAAGCGACCATGTAGTTGAAATAGGAACTGTCGAATTCGGCGATGTCTTGGACCTGCATTAGGCAGGCGTCATAGCCGATGGCTTCGAGTTTGGAGG
>Ga0183100_1001524_pt1 | contig 11498 bp, 12 predicted proteins | sample Biomet2_FD_127789 | JGI IMG/M metagenome (GOLD analysis project Ga0183100, IMG submission 127789) | Microbial communities from bioreactor (seeded with anoxic lake sediment) at LBNL, California, USA - Biofuel metagenome 2 | ecosystem: Engineered > Bioreactor > Anaerobic > Unclassified ...
AAGCTTATGGCGCGCAGCTCGGTTCACACGGGCAGTTGTTGCCCAACATGGCCGGGCGCAGCGCGAAAACGCGGCGCGTATGCCCGGCGATACCGCGACGGAGGACAACATGGAAAAGCAACCCCGGGGATTTGGATGGGAGACGTACCTGCTGCTGACACTGTGCACACTGGGCACGGCTTTGCTGTGCGTATGCCTGGGCAGTGTGAACATTCCGCTTGGAGATACGCTGATGGCCATGTGGAACAGCCTGTGGGGGTTGCCAGTGCCGGAAAGCATCTCCAAATCTGTGATTCTGGCGGTGCGGCTGCCGCGGGTGCTGAGCGTTGCGCTTACGGGAGCATCCCTATCGTTATGCGGCGCGGCTATGCAAGGGCTGTTGCGAAACCCGCTGGCGGATGGTTCCACGCTTGGGGTATCGTCCGGCGCGTCACTGGGGGCGGTGGCGGCGATTGCCTTTGGGCTTACGGTGCCGGGCGTTGATTACGCTGGCGCGATGGGCATGGCGATGCTGTTCGCGTTTCTTTCGCTTATCGCCATTCTTGCACTGGCCTATCGATTGGATCATTCGCTGGCGACCAACACCATCATTCTCATCGGTGTGATTTTTACGATGTTTGCGCACAGCATCATCAGTTTAATTATCACGTTTTCCGCCGATAAGGTGAAGTCCATTATGTTTTGGACGATGGGGTCGCTGGCCGGCAGCACCTATGCTAACGCGGCTGCGCTGGCGGTAACGCTGCTGGTGTGCGGCGCGGTGCTGTTTTCCTGCACGCGGGAGCTGAACGCCTTTGCCATTGGCGAGGAAAACGCGCGCCATGTTGGGGTGGATGTGAGGCGGGTAAAGCTGCGGGTGCTAATTGCCGCCTCCGCGCTCATCGGCGTGTGCGTGTCCATCGGCGGCAATATTGGTTTTGTGGGGCTAGTGATGCCGCACATCATGCGGTTGCTGGTAGGGCCCAACCATCGGCACCTGCTCCCGGCGAGCCTGTTTGGCGGCGCGATTTTTTTAATGCTGACTGATCTGCTGGCACGGGTGGTGCTCAGTCCCTTGGAGCTGCCCATCGGCGTAATCACATCGCTGATTGGCTCCGTTGTGTTTGTGTTTATCTTTTACCATAGCAGAAAGGCGCGGTGAACGATGCTTACGGTACAGAACCTGACCGTGCGGCACGGTGCGCTGGCCGCGCTGGATGGTTTGGATTTTTCGCTTCAGGAAGGCCAATGGCTGATGGTAGTTGGGCCCAACGGCGCGGGTAAATCCACGCTTGTGAGCGCGATTGCCCATACGGTACCGTACCAGGGCACGGTGCTGTACCGGGGACAGGATATTCGCGCTATGCGTGCAAGCGCTATAGCGCGGGAGATTGGAATCCTATCCCAAAGCTATGCGGTGGGGTATGCCTTTACGGTGGAGGAAGTGGTAACGCTTGGGCGGTATGCCCACCAACGCGGTGTGCTTTCCCGTGTGGATGAGCAGGGAGAGCAAAAGGTGCGGGCAGCTTTGGACATGACAGGCATGACGGCGCTGCGAAACCAATCGGTGCTGACCCTTTCGGGTGGCGAACTGCAACGCACGTTTCTGGCGCAGGTTTTTGCACAGGACCCGAACCTGATTTTGCTGGACGAGCCAACGAATCATCTGGATTTACCGTACCAGAAGCGCACGTTTGAATTAATACGGCAATGGCTGCAAAAGCCGGGGCGCGCAGCTCTGTCCGTGGTGCACGACCTGAGCCTTGCGCAGGCGTTTGGCACGCACGCGATGCTTTTACACGGGGGAAAACGGGTCGCAATTGGGAAAAACAAGGATGTGCTCAACCGGGAGAACCTGCAAACCGTTTATGGCATGGACGTACAGGCATGGATGCAGAAGCTGTATACCCCATGGATGGCGGGGGAACAACCCTTGCCCCAAACCGGTACCGGCGCATCGGCCGGGGATGCCCCGCCGGAACGATAACCGGCAGAAGCTTACGCATAGGCTGAAAATAGCGAAGCAACGCGCGTGCGCATTCGGATACCGGCAACAAGCGGGGCGCGGAACCCACCGCGCAAGCGGTGCGGCTTATCGCGGCACACAGGGCACGATTGCGCTGGCGCTGTGCGTTTTCACAGAGCATTCCAGAAAGTACTTGCAAAACTGGAATGGCTATGGTACAATAATTTCTGCGGTTCTATGAACCTGACACAGCATGCGCAAAAGAGGTGATATCGCATGAAAGAGAAAATCCATCCCAAGTATGGCAAGGCAATCGTCCGTTGCGTATGCGGTGAGACGTTTGAAACGGGTTCCACGAAACAGGAGCTGAAGGTAGAAATCTGCTCCAAGTGTCATCCCTTTTTCACCGGCAAACAAAAGCTGGTGGATACCGGCGGACGCGTGGATCGCTTCAAAAAGCGCTTCAACATCGAATAACGGTCAAAGCGGAGGTGCAGACCTCCGCTTTTCTCGTACGTCTGCACAGCATAACGGAAAAGGCGCTTTCTCCCGGCGATGCCGAGGGGAAAGCGCCTTTTTGACAGGGATCAGAAAGGAATAACGCCGGGATTTATTTGCTAAGGGAACGGTGAATGGCGGAGGCAGCCCTCTTACCCGCGCCCATGGCCAGGATCACCGTTGCCGCGCCGGTTACTGCGTCGCCGCCGGCATATACGTTGGGCCGGGTGGTAAGCCCGTCGTCGCCGTTGGTGATGATGCACCCATGCCTGTCCGTTTCCAGGCCTTCCGTGGTCTGGCGCAGCAGCGGATTGGGCTGTGTGCCGATGGCTATGATTACGGTATCCACATCCAGCGTAAACTCGCTGCCTTCCTTAACTACCGGGCGGCGGCGACCGCTCTGGTCAGGCTCGCCAAGGGTCATTTCCACACAGCGGATGCCAGTAACCCAACCTTTTTCATCGCCCAACACCTCTACGGGGTTTACCAGTGTATGAAAAACGATGCCTTCTTCCTGCGCGTGCTCCACTTCTTCCAATCGCGCGGGCAGTTCCGCCATACCGCGGCGGTATACGATGTATACCTGTTCCGCGCCCATCCTCATGGCGCATCGTGCCGCATCCATCGCGACGTTGCCGCCGCCGACGACCGCGACCGAACGGCTTTTTCGAATGGGGGTAGCGCTGCCGGGCTCGTACGCCTTCATCAGGTTGATACGGGTCAGGTATTCATTGGCGCTGTAAACGCCCTTGAGGCTTTCTCCGGGGATGCCCATAAAGCGGGGCAGACCTGCGCCGCTGCCGATAAAGGCGGCTTCGAAGCCCATATCAAAAAGCTCGTCCACAGTCAGGGTTTTGCCGATAACCACGTCGGTCTGAATGGTAACCCCGAGCGCGCGTAAACTATCGATTTCCTGCTGCACAATAGCTTTGGGCAGACGGAATTCGGGAATGCCATATACGAGCACGCCTCCCGCCAGGTGTAAGGCTTCAAACACGGTTACGCCGTACCCAAGCTTGGCAAGGTCGCCCGCGCAGGTAAGACCGCTGGGTCCGGCGCCGATTACAGCCACGCGATGGCCGTTGGCAACGGGTTTTTCCGGTTTCCCATGGCTGTGCTCACGGTGCCAGTCCGCCACAAAACGTTCCAGCCGGCCAATGCCGACACTCTCGCCCTTGATGCCGCGCACGCACACGCCCTCGCACTGCGATTCCTGCGGGCAAACGCGGCCGCACACGGCGGGAAGTGCGCTGCTGGCGCTAAGCACGGCGAAAGCGCCCTCCAGATCATCCTGCGCGACGCAGGCAATAAAGCCTGGAATATCAATGCAAACGGGGCAGGCGCTTATGCAGGGGTGGTTTTTGCATTGCAGGCAGCGCTTGGCTTCGTTCACCGCCATTTCCCGGGTGTAGCCGAGCGCCACCTCCTGAAAATTATGCCGCCGCACCTCCGCGGGCTGCGCGGGCATAGGGGTCTTGCGGGGATCCATATTGCGCTCCGCCATGTCAGCGTACCTCCTGCTGGAAAAGATTACAGCTGGCTTCGCGGGCGTGCTGCTCGGTTTCCCGGTACATATCGCCACGGCGAAGCGCTTCGTCAAAGTCCACCAAATGGCCGTCAAAATCAGGACCGTCCACACAGGCGAACTTTGTTTCCCCGCCAACCGTCAGGCGGCAACCGCCACACATGCCTGTACCGTCCACCATAATGGGGTTCATGCTGACCATCGTTTTTACACCATACTTTTTGGTCGTCTGACTTACGAATTTCATCATAATCAGCGGCCCGATCGCGATTACCTCGTCATATTGGTTGCCGGCTTGAATCAGGGTTTCCAGCGCGGTGGTTACCAGCCCTTTTTCGCCGTAGCTGCCATCGTCGGTCATAATGCGCAGCTCCTCGCTGATGGCGCGAAACTCATCCTCCAAAATGACCAGCTCACGGTTGCGAAAGCCGATAACGCTATGGACGATCGCGCCCTGCGCGTGCAGCTTTTTAGCCACCGGCAATGCGATGGCGCAGCCCACGCCGCCCCCGACAACGCATACTTTTGCAAGCCCCTCGGTTTCGGTTGCGCGCCCGAGCGGGCCTACCAGATCGCGAAGGCTGTCGCCGCAGTTGAGCGCGTTAAGCTCCATGGTACCCGCGCCGACAATCTGATAAATCAAGGTAATTGTGCCCGCCGCTCGGTGATAATCCGCAATGGTCAGCGGGATACGCTCGCTGTTTTCCCCGGCGCGGAGAATCACAAACTGTCCAGGCTCAGCCTTGCGGGCAATCAGGGGCGCGGAAACCACAATCCGCACAACGGTAGCGTTAAGGGGGTCTTTTTCCAGAATTTCAAACATGCTGATGTTCCCTTTCGTTAAAACCTGACAACAAACAGGAGAACCACGAAAACAGCGGTTCCCGGCATGGCGTGGGCTCAGCGCGCGGCGACGCACTCAATTTCCACACGGCCGCCCAACGGTAACGCGGCGACCTGCACACAGCTGCGCGCGGGATAATCGCCCGGAAAATAGCTGGCGTATACCGCGTTTACGGTTGCAAAATCGGCCATGTCCGCCAGAAAAATGGTGGTTTTGAGGATGGAGGAAACCGTTAGGCCTTTGGCGGCCAGAATGCTGCCCAGGTTATTCATGGCGCAGCGGGCCTGATTTTCTACACCGTCGGCTAGTTTGCCCGTAGCCATGTCAATGCCAAGCTGGCCGGATGTATAAACGAGCGCTTCAGTTGCGACGGCCTGTGAGTAGGGCCCAATTGCCTTGGGAGCCGACTCGGTGAACATAATCTCCTTCATATGGATATGCTCCTTCCGGTTCTGTTGCACAGCGCGCCTTGGAAGCGCGGGCGTGGTTCATTGTAGCACCCTGCTTTGGAATGTGTAAAGCTGTTTTGTCGTTTGATAAAAGAAAAACGATGCCGAAGTTATTTTAATTGGAAGGAATTTCTTTGTTTTCGCAGGGAGGGGGGCTTGCCGTGGGAAGCGCTAGCCTGACATCCCGCATTTGCATGCTCTACTTGCAACAAGAGGCAGGTACGAATTGACAAACAGGCGGGAACCCGGTATCATCATGCGGAACAAAGGTTTGGTCGGGCGAAACGGAGGGATTGCGCGCGATGCGCGATGTTTTTGATACGCTGTTTGAATTGCAGCGCGCCTATCTGGACTGCGTAAGGCAGGGTTTACAGGCGGAGGACGCGCACCCGCGACAGGGTCCGATTCTGGCGTTGTTGCTGGCGATGGATGGCGCAAGTCAGGCGGAACTGGTGCGCAAGCTGAATGTGAGCGCCGCGACCGTAGCCGTATCGGTAGCGCGCTTGGAGCGCCTTGGGCTGGTGCGCCGCGAAAAGAACCAGCACAACCAGCGGGCAAACGCCCTGGCCCTGACGCCGCATGGGCGGGAGCAGGCCGAGCGGTTGCGCGCTGCCATGCAGCGAGCCTGTGGCCTTGCGTTGCAGGATGTGCCGCCGGAAGAGCTGATTCGTATGGAAACCCTGATGCGCGACATGTGCGACCATTTGCGCGAGGCTGCCAGAAACCTGGCAGTTACAGATGTGTCCGAGACGGACAACCAGGATCCTTGACGGGCTGCTTTGCCCTGTCTGCGTATGCCGCCGCGTTGTGTTTTTGGCACGAATAAAGGGATGACAGGCATCTGATGAAACGTACCCGGCAGGGATGGAGGAACACGGATGCGCGTATGCACACACTACCAATGGAATACCGGCAAATGTTGTATACCCATGCGCGTGATGGTAGTCAGCGATTTGCACAACACAGCCTACGAGGATTTGCTGCCCATGCTTGAGGGTGTGGATGCGCTGCTGGTGGCCGGCGATACCGCCGACCGTTACCGGCAACGATATGAGCGCGGCATACAATTTTTAAAAGAAGCGGCGGAACGGGTGCCGACTTTTGTGGGTATTGGCAACCATGAGTTTCGGCTTGCGGATTTTGCCGGTTTTTGTGAGGCGGTTGAGGAAACGCGCGCGACGCTGCTGGTAAACCGCTGTGTTCGGTGGAACGGGCTGGCGATTGGCGGATGGTATCGGCCGGAGTTGCTGGGCCACGCGGACCCGTTACCGCAGCTGCTTGCCGAGGAAGGCTGCCGGATTCTACTGTGCCATCACCCGGAAGACTATATGAACCGGCTCAGGCCGTGCAATGTGGATTTGGTGCTGGCCGGTCACGCGCATGGCGGGCAGATACGGGTGTGCGGCAGAGGTCTGTACGCGCCTGGCCAGGGTGTTTTTCCCCGGTATACGCGCGGGGTGATCGACGAACGGATGATTGTAAGCGCCGGCGCAGGAAACCCGATTTGCGCCCCGCGTTGGGGAAACCCGTGCGAGGCGCTGATGATTGACCTCACCTGAACAGGCGGAACCGTGGCTGGTATATACATGCTTCGGCTTACTGCCGGATGGGCGGATACATGTTGTATGACGCCGTGCAAGGATTGCGCGGCGTAAAGGAGGGCGCTCCATGGGTTTGATTCGAACACTGACCAGCGAGAAGATTGCCGATTGCGTTGCACGGCTGTGCGTACAAGCCTGCACACAGCTGCCCGCGCCTGTATGTGCGTTTATGGCGGACGCGCGGGCGGCGGAAACGTATCCCCCTGCCAAGGAAACGCTGGACTTGATTGCGCAAAATGCGAAGATTGCGGCGGAGGAGCACGTGCCGATTTGTCAGGATACGGGGATGGCGGTCGTGTTTGCGGAGCTTGGGCAGGATGTGCATATCGAAGGCCTTGCGCTGGAGGACGCTGTGAACGCGGGCGTGGCTCGCGGATACACGGAAGGCTGGCTGCGTAAATCGGTTGTGCGCGACCCCATTCGGCGCGGCAATACGGGGGATAATACCCCTGCGGTGCTCCATGTGCGCCTGACGCCCGGAGATCGCCTGCGCCTGACGGTATCACCCAAAGGTTTCGGGAGTGAAAACATGAGCCGGTTGGCGATGCTCACCCCGGCGGATGGGCTTGCCGGCGTGAAGGCGTTTGTGCTGGAAACGGTACGGCTTGCAGGAGCGAACCCCTGCCCGCCGATGATGCTGGGCGTTGGGCTGGGCGGCACCTTTGAACAGGTGGCGCTATTGGCGAAAGAGGCGTTGGTGGAAATGCGGGAGCAACCTCATCCGGATCCGTTTTATGCGGCGTTGGAAGCGGAGCTCCTTTCGGACATCAACGGGCTTGGTATTGGACCGCAGGGTTTTGGCGGGCTGACAACGGCTCTGTCGGTACGGATAAAAGCCGCGCCAACGCATATTGCCGGGTTGCCCGTTGCGGTGAACGTCGGCTGTCACGTAACCCGCCACGCGAGCGAAACACTGTAAGCCCGCAAAACCAGAACAGGCGAAAAGCAAGCCGAATGATGTCTAAGAACGTTGCGTGGCGGCTGTATGTGAGCGCGTGAAATGGGCCGTCAGTGGAATTCGGCAACACACCGTGAATGACACAAATGGAAAACATGCATGAATATGCGATAATATGCAGGGGATGGGCAAAGCAAGCGCGTGCGCGACCTACCCTGCCCGGAAAGGATGGCAGTGTTATGACCCAATCCATCACATCCCCGATTGCTGCCGAAACGCTTGCAAAGCTTCGGGCCGGGGATAGCGTACTGCTTTCGGGAACCGTGTATACGGCGCGTGACGCGGCTCATGCACGGCTCTGTGAAGCCTTACACGCGGGCGAAACCTTGCCTGTGGATTTGCGGGGGCAAACGGTTTTTTATGCAGGCCCAACGCCGACCCCGCCGGGGAAACCTTCCGGCGCGATAGGGCCGACAACCAGCGTGCGCATGGACCCCTATACGCCCGCGCTGTTGGAGTACGGGCTGGCCGCCATCATTGGCAAAGGTGAAAGAGGGCAGGCCGTAAAGGACGCGCTTGTAAAAAACGGCGCCGTTTACTTTGTGGCGATTGCCGGGTGCGCCGCCTATATGGCATCCTGCGTGCAGGCTGTGGAGGTTGTCGCGTATGATGATCTGGGCACGGAATCCATCAAGCGGCTCACGGTGCAAAACCTGCCCTTGACCGTGGCGATCGATGTGCTGGGCAATGATTTCTACACAGAAGGGCAGCGCCGGTATCGGGAAACGTTGCCGGAGAATCTTGAAAAATTGAATAAATATGCAAAATAGGGTTGACAATTCGCGCATAGGGATGTATACTATGCACATTCCAAGGAAATGAAGATTAGTGGAGGGTAATTCCTATGAAGAAGATTTTCGCCATGCTGGTTGTCCTTTCCATGCTGCTGGTTACGGTTGGCGCGCTAGCCGAAGCCACCACGCTCAAAGCCGGCATCAACCCGGAATGGGCTCCGTTTGAATCGCTGGATGATGCGGGCAACATCGTTGGCTTTGACGCGGATCTGGTCGCCGCCATCAATGCGCAGTCCGGCCTCAACATCGTTTTTGAATCCACCAACTTCGACAGCATCATCACCGGCGTGCAGACCGGGCTGTATGATCTTGGCGTAAGCTGCATCAGCGTGACGGAAGAGCGTCTTGCCAATGTGGATTTCACCACCCCCTACCTGACCAGCGGCCCCTGCCTGGTGTATAAGCTGGACGGCGGTCTGACCGACAGCGCCAGCCTGATGGGCAAGCGCATCGGCGGTCAGAGCGGCACCACCGGCATTGAAAAGGCGGAAGAACTGACCGATCAGGATAACGTGTTCAGCTACACCAAAGCGTTGGACGCTGTGATGGACCTGGTAAAGGGCAATCTGGACGCTGTGATCGTTGACAAGCCCGTGGCGCAGCAGATCCTGGCGGAACTGAACAACGCCAATCTGGCCATCAGCGAAACCATCACCTTTGACCCGGAAGAATATGCCATCGCCATTGCCAAGGGCAAGGACGAAATCAAGACCAAGCTGAATGACGCGATCGACGCTTTGACCGCCGACGGCACCATTGCTCAGCTGGCTGACAAATGGGATGTGTTCGGCACCAAGGCCGACGCGGAATAAAACGCTTACCCGATAAGGGTATCGTACGCGGGAAGGCGCTAGCCACCTTCCCGCGTTCCTTTCGTTTCAGGCAGGCGCGCCCGGGTTTGCAGGCCGTACCGCGCCCAATCGGAGGTAGAGTATGCTTTCCACACTGATGATCGGCGCGGCGGAAGTCGCCAACAATACGATCTTTGATACATGGTGGCTTGCCATTAAGGATCAAGCCGTTGCGGGGCAGCTGGATTTTTGGCAAACGATCTACAAGGAAATCTACCAGAATGTGCTTTACAACAACCGCTGGATGAACTATCTGCGCGGGTTGGGCATTACGCTGGAGGTTTCGTTTTTTGCAGCGTTGGTCGGCTTGCTGCTGGGCATGCTGGTTGCGATGATGCGGCTGAGTCGTGTGCGCCCATTGGAGAAGATTGCCGGCGTGTATGTCGGTATAATTCGCGGAACGCCGATGCTGTTGCAGGTGCTGTTTATCAACTTTGCGTTGTTTGGATCCATCGCGGTGGATCGCGTAATTGTTGGCGTAATTGCCTGCGGCCTTAACAGCGGCGCGTATGTGAGCGAAATCTTGCGCGGCGGCATTTTAAGCGTAGATAAGGGCCAGACCGAAGCCGGCAGGTCCTTAGGCTTAAGCAACTGGCAAACGATGAGGCTGATTGTGTTTCCACAGGCGCTGAAAACGGCGTTGCCCGCGCTGTGCAACGAATTTATTACGCTGATTAAGGAAACCTCTATTTTGGCGTATATTGCGCTGACCGAGCTGACTAAGGCAGGCGATTACATCCGCAGCAAAACCTATAGCGCGTTTACGCCCTATGTGGTGTCGGGCATTCTGTACCTGATTGTGACCGGAGTGCTGACCAAACTGCTTAGCAAGCTGGAAAGGAGGCTGCGTCAGGGTGATAACCGTTAAAGACTTGCATAAGCATTTCGGGAACCTCGAAGTGCTTAGCGGTATCAATCAACATATTACGCCCGGTGAGAAAGTGGTTATCATCGGCCCTTCCGGCAGTGGAAAGAGCACGTTTTTGCGGTGCCTGAACCTGCTGGAGCAACCGACGGGCGGCCAGATTTTCTTTGAAGGGGTGGAAATCACCAGCCCTAAAACAGATATTGACGCCATCCGTTGCCGGATGGGCATGGTGTTTCAGCAATTTAACCTGTTTCCGCACCTGACGGTGATGGACAACATTACGCTGGCGCCAATCACGCATAAGATTTACACCCGCGAGCAGGCGCAAAACAGGGCAATGGAACTGTTGACCCGGGTTGGCTTGCCGGAGAAGGCAAATGCATTTCCCAAACAACTCTCCGGGGGACAGCAGCAGCGCATTGCCATTGTGCGCGCACTGGCCATGAACCCGGATGTGATGCTGTTTGACGAACCAACCAGCGCACTGGACCCGGAAATGGTGGGCGAGGTGCTGGATGTTATGAAACAGCTCGCGGTGGATGGGATGACCATGGTGGTGGTTACCCACGAAATGGGGTTTGCCCGTGAGGTCGGGGATCGCGTACTGTTTATGGATGGCGGAAATGTGCTTGAGGAAGGAACGCCCAAGCAGATTTTTGAAAATCCGCAAAACCAGCGCACTCAGGATTTTTTGCGCAAGGTACTGTAAGAACCGACCCAGTGACGTTACCAAGCCTGTGCTGCCACGTCCGCAATCAATAACAACCGCAAAAACGGAGCCGATCGAAAAAACTCAATCGGCTCCGTTTTTCGTTCTTTTAAATATTTCATCACGGAGAATGTCATTCGCCTTGCTGTTTGCCAAGCAAACGGATGGCTTCAGCCTGCAAAGCGGGTTCCTGATTAGGCAGACGGCCTTCCACAACCATTTCCCAAAGAGTGGTTAGCGTTGTGCCAATGACTTTACGCGACAGGTTTGCCTGCTCGCACAGGGGCACCAGATCATCGCCGCTGATGGCTAAGTCCCGAAGGGATAGAGGGATGCTCTTTTGCGAAAGGTAGCCATACAAAGCCTGCGCCTGCTGCAACGTATTGCCAACCGGCTCGCCGACAACGCACAGCGCCTGACAGGCAGCAACCGTGTGCGCGACTGCTGCAAGCCCGT
>Ga0183100_1001525_pt1 | contig 11494 bp, 8 predicted proteins | sample Biomet2_FD_127789 | JGI IMG/M metagenome (GOLD analysis project Ga0183100, IMG submission 127789) | Microbial communities from bioreactor (seeded with anoxic lake sediment) at LBNL, California, USA - Biofuel metagenome 2 | ecosystem: Engineered > Bioreactor > Anaerobic > Unclassified ...
TTGCGGCAAGGGGACTGGGAATATGGGACAGAACCAAGAATTTGAGGATCGTTCGAAAAACAACTCAGATAAAGAAAGGGGCACCGACACAAAATGAGAAGCACCAAAGTTGAAACCGGTGAGGTCAAGGGCATTCCGTGCGGATGGCCCGGTATTACCGCTTTTTACGGAATTCCCTATGCCGCACCTCCGGTAGGGGAGTTGCGCTGGCGTCCCCCGCAGCCTCCGGCCGCTTGGAATGGCGTCCGAGACTGTGCCCGGGCTTCCGCCCGGTGTCTGCAGCTCGGAGTGGGAAAGGGTTCTTTCTATGAAAAAGAATTCTATCCCTGCGAAGAGGAGATGAGTGAGGACTGCCTGTATCTAAACGTATGGACCCCTGCACAAAGTACGGATGAGAAGCTCCCTGTGATTTTTTGGGTCCACGGCGGCGCCTTTATGACCGGATATGGACATTCCGCCCATTTTGACGGGGAGCATTTTGCCAGACAGAGCGTCATTCTGGTTACAATCAACTATCGGCTGAATATCTTCGGCTGGATGACTCACACGGAATTGTCCGTTGAATCGGAGCAGCAAATTTCGGGAAACTATGGACTGATGGATCAGATCAGCGCGCTGGGGTGGGTACGGCGTAATATCAAAGCCTTTGGGGGTGACCCGAATAATATTACAGTTGCCGGACAATCCGCCGGAGCCATGAGCGTTCAAGCGCTGATCTCCTCACCGTTAACCAAGGGAATGGTATCAAAGGTCATTATGCAAAGTGGGGGTGGGATGACCGCATTGCCTGATATGCGCTTTCCTGCTTTGCGGGAGGCGGAGGCGCGGACGGATTTGACAGCACTGGGCGTATCCTCTGTCGCTGAAGCACGGATGCTGAGCGGGGAGGAATTGCTTCGCCGCTGGGCGGCCACCATGCCGGGACCTGCCGTTCAGCGGACACCCGTCGTGGACGGATATGTGCTGCCTGACTCTCTGGATAAGATGGCTGCGGCGGGGAATTACCGCCAAGTTCCTTGCCTGATTGGATATACTGCCGATGAGGGTATTCCCTGCGATCCTTCTTATGAGCATTTTTCCGCCCTGATTCGCCGGGAGTACGGGGTAGAACTGGGAGAGCAATTTTTGGCGCTGTGTCCAAGAGCAGAATACGAGTCTTACAAGAACGTGTATTTTTCTGAACATTTGCAGGCATCTGCCGAGGCTTGGGCGCTTCTGCTGGAAAAACAGAGCGCGGCTCCGGTGTATGTCTACTGCATGGACCGTAAACTGCCCGGCGACCAGATGGGGGCATTTCACGCCGCGGACCTGTGGTATGTGTTCAAGACGTTTCTTCGCGGATGGCGGCCGTGGACGGGGGCAGACTATGAATTGGCGGCCGCCTGTAATACCTATTGGGCCAACTTTGCCCACAGCGGCGATCCGAACGATGGCAGACTTCCCCGGTGGTCCCCCTATACTGCCGCCAATCCGGCCAGCATGGAGCTTGGAGAGCGGATTGGTCTGCAAGATTTCCCGGATAACGAGCGAGTCCGGTTCCGACGCGCATTCCTTCTAAACCGATAACTATTCATTGGGTAAGGAGTACAGTATGAAATACAAAAAGTTGTTTACCCCGATTAAGATCGGCACTGTTACCATCAAAAACCGATTTGTCATGGCTCCAATGGGTCCTTTAGGTCTGGCGGACGCAGACGGCGGATTTAACCAGCGGGGCATCGACTATTACACCGAGCGGGCAAAGGGGGGCACCGGTCTGATTATCACCGGCGTCACCTTTGTGGACAACGAGGTGGAGGAGCACGGTATGCCTAACTGCCCCTGTTCCACCTATAACCCAGTGCAGTTTGTCCGTACTTCCCGGGAGATGACCGAACGCATCCATGCATATGGTTCTAAGGTGTTTTTGCAGATGTCCGGCGGCTTCGGGCGGGTGACCATTCCGACCAACCTGGGAGAATATCCTCCCGTGGCGCCCTCCGCTATTCCGCACCGCTGGCTGGACAAAATCTGCCGGCCGCTGACGGTGGAGGAGATTCACACCATTGTCAAAAAGTTCGGCGACGGTGCAGCTAACGCCAAACGGGCAGGCTTTGACGGGGTGGAGATCCACGCCGTCCACGAGGGCTATCTCATTGACCAGTTCGCCATCTCGCTGTTCAACCTGCGTACGGACGAGTACGGCGGCAGTTTGGAAAACCGCCTGCGCTTTGCCCGGGAGATTGTGGAAGAGATCAAGGCCCGCTGCGGTCAGGACTTTCCCGTGGCGTTGCGCTATAGCCCCAAGAGCTTCATCAAGGCTCTGCGGGAAGGGGCGCTGCCCGGTGAAACATTTATTGAAAAGGGCCGCGACCTGGATGAGGGAGTCGAGGCGGCAAAATTGCTGGTTACCTATGGCTACGATGCGCTGGATACGGACGTTGGCAGCTACGACGCCTGGTGGTGGAGCCATCCGCCCATGTATCAGGAAAAGGGACTCTACCGTCCTTATTGCAAACTGATGAAAGAAACGGTGGACGTTCCGATTCTGTGCGCGGGGCGCATGGATGACCCGGATATGGCACTGGAGGCCATCGAGGATGGCACTTGCGACATGATAGCCTTGGGGCGGCCGCTGCTGGCCGACCCGGACTACTGCAACAAGCTGCGCGGGGACCGAGGGGAGGAGATACGCCCCTGCATCTCCTGCCAGGAGGGCTGTATGGGCCGTATTCAGGAGTATTCCATGATCAACTGCGCGGTCAATCCGCAGTGTGCGCGGGAACGCTATTTCGCGTACAACCCCATTGGACGCGCGAAGACGGTAGTGATTGTGGGCGGCGGTATCGCGGGCTGCGAGGCGGCCAGGGTGCTTGCCATCCGGGGACACAAACCCATCATTTATGAAAAGACGGCAAGACTGGGCGGCGCATTCAACGAGGCCGGAGTCCCCTCTTTTAAAGAGGATGACCGGGCACTGATCCGGTGGTATGAGCAGACACTCCAGCGGCTGAATGTGGAGATTCACTTCCAGACTGCGCTGAGCAGAGAAGACCTGAAGGAAATGCAGTATGACGCCCTGATCGTTGCTACTGGGGCCACCGCGAAGGTTTTCCCATTGGGAGACGGCTGCAGTGTCATTACGGCGAAGGAGGCTCTGGCGGCTCACGGCGTCAATGTCGGGAAGCGAGTCGCGGTCATCGGCGGCGGAATGGTTGGCTGCGAATTGGCCCTGTGGCTGACGAAGGATTTCGGTAAACAGGTTACGATTGTGGAATCGCTGGACAGCCTGCTGGAGGTGAATGCACCGCTGTGCTCGGCCAACAGCGAGATGCTTAAACGACTGGTGCCGTTCTGCGGAACAAAAGTACTGTGCCGTACCAAAGCCGTCAGGACCACCGCAGGGGGCTTGCTGGTCAGGAACTTGAATACGGAAGCGGAAGAAGAGCTGGCCGTGGATACCGTAATTCTGGCGGTGGGCTTCTGTCCCGATCGGGCGTTGTATGACGAGATGCAGGATGCGGCAGAGATCTATGCGGTGGGGGATTGCAAGGAATTTCACAACATTCACAGCGCCATCTGGGATGCATTCGAGGTGGCAAACCACATCTAAGGGACCGCTGATTAAAAGCCGCAACACCAAAAAGTTATAACACGAATGGAGTACACGGACGGTACACCGGTGCTGTCCTGTTACGTGGTTTGGAATTGTGGTAATCGTGGTGCGATTTGGAACGTATCTGTTCTCAAGCAGAAATTAAGGACGCTGGATCAGCGGGGTATGTGAAGCCACTTTTGTTGATAATTTATTGAAAACCGCAAAAAACTGTGCCGGACTGAGCCAGTGTAAACGATTAAAAAGGGTTTGAAAAACGGCGGCTCATTCTGGTACAGCTACTTCCGGTTCAGCTAACTTCTGCTTGGCGTGCAGGGGGTCACAGGTTCGAGTCCTGTGTCGTCCATCCAAACAGCATAATCCGAACTTGTCTCCGATAGGAGATGGGTTCGGATTTGTTGTTTATATGAATGATGCAGCAATAATCGAATGGGAGGGGCGATTAGCCCCGTCCTCTCACACCACTGTGCATACCGTTCGGTACACGGCGGTTCAATCGCATAAGTGCAGTTCCCCACTGCTGGCCCGTGTACTGAGGCTCTGCTATGCGCCTGTTTTTCCCATTGCTGTCTGCGTTTGTGCGTTTGCGTTCTGGACCTTTTGTGATATAATCATGGCAGTTCAGAATGAGCTGGAAAGTCAGGGAAGAACCTCCCAATATGTTCCTAGACAGCATTTACATAGCCTGAACCACGGTTACCGTTTTATTCAACTGCTCAACGTGCAATTACAATTTGAGAGAATATTTCTTTGACTTATGATATTCCCATATTAATCTGGTAATCCGACGGATGATATATATAAGAGGTTTAAAATGGAGAAATTGGCTATAGTAACTTATTCCAGAAGCGCGGCCGATGAATACAGGAGACTTTTTGACAGCATTTTAGCTGGACGTACATCCATAGAAACGTACTGTATGGAAGATGGGTCTATCTATAAGGCTATTCAGGCTGATATAATTGTAGTATCTTCAGACGATATGTTTCAGTTGACGCAAAAGCAAGCGATACCCGGAGCACAATTGATCACGGCTACTTTAACGATATCCCGGCAGGGATTTAAGTACATTCAAGAACTTCTCCCTGGTACCAAAGCATTGATGGTCAACGTTAATATGAATATGAGCATCCAGTGCATTGAACAAATATATCATCTCGGTGTAACTCATCTTGAACTCATTCCATATGCTCCTTACGTGGAGTTAGACCAGCGCATTGACGTTGCGATTTCTCCCGGGGAACCCTGGGCTGTTCCTTCCATGGTTAGCCGGATTGTGGAAATTGGAAAACGTAAAATTGATATCTCTACAATCGTTTATGTTTTGCTGGCTCTGAATGAGGGGGACCTTTTCAACTCGCCTGTCGTACAGGAATACTGTCGGGAAATCATACCTGCAAATTCTGGTACTAGTTTTAAACGCATCAACTCCTTTAACCATCCTGGAAATGCCCTGAATATAGACGCCAGCATGGGGCTGATTTCCTTTACCAATGATGGGGTCATTAAAAATTATAATGACCAAGCAAAATACATGCTCAATTTAGACTCCGAAGAAAAGGTCGGACGTAATATTTTAGACCTGTTTGATACCAATGCCGTTCGTACATCCGTCCGAAATATGAAACCCAATCAGAAAAAGAAGCTTACTGTGCAAGGTAAGGATTTGCTGATCCGCTTGTTTGTAGAGAGAACCCAAGAACCCAATGTACTCAATTATATGACCCTCGAGCTAGTCGGTGAGGATAAATGGCGCAGTAAATTATTAGGGCGCGGCTACACAGCTAAGTACCATTTTAATCATATTATTACGCACTCTCCTGCTATGCTGCAGCTGCTTGATCTCGCAGAGAAAAATGCTGCTTCAGAATCTTCCATCTTGATCTGCGGTGAAAGCGGAACTGGAAAAGAACTTTTGGCGCAGGCAATTCATAACGCTTCCAGCCGTAAAAGCGGGCCATTTGTTGGAGTGAACTGTGCGTCATTTCCGGAATCGCTATTAGAAAGTGAATTATTCGGATATGAGGGCGGCGCATTCACCGGCGCTTCGCGCGGCGGAAAAAAAGGCCTGTTTGAGCAGGCAGACACAGGTACATTGTTCTTGGATGAAATCGGGGAAATGCCAATCCACCTTCAAACCAGACTATTGAGGGTACTCCAGGAAAAAGAGGTCATGCGTATCGGCGGTGACTGCGTAATTGCCGTGGATGTGCGAATTGTATCTGCCACCAACCGAAATCTGAAAGAACAAATCCGAGAGGGGTCTTTCCGCCCTGATCTTTATTACCGCCTCAATGTCGTTCCTCTCAAGCTTCCTCCTCTGCGTGAACGTCCGGAAGATGTCCCACTGCTGATTCAGGAATTTCAAAAGCAGTTAAGCACCTCCTATCATTTTACTGGAGAAGCTTTGTCTTACCTCCAGAATTATTATTGGGAGGGCAACATTCGAGAGCTCCACAACTGCGTGGAATATTTCGCGAATTGGCACCAGGATACGATTGGAATAGATGATCTTCAGGTGCGATTTGCTGATGTGGAGCCAGAAAAGCAGTCCCACATTCTTTCTGATAAAGTTTCCGCTGCTCTGATTGACTTCCTGCTGCATACTCGCCAGGAAGTGGCCACCTCGCTTTTGGTCATGGAGCAGATCGATATTAGCATGCGGCAGCATAAATTCATCGGGCGTCGCAGTCTCTGTGAGGTTCCTGCTCTCCAGGATTGCGGCTGTACGGAAGCCAAACTTCGCGGCATTCTGCAGGAACTGGATGACTACGGTTTTGTACAGCAAAACTCCGGTCGTAGTGGGACTGTTCTGACGCCTACAGGCAAGTATGCACTGGCTGCGATGCAAAGCTCTATGCGAGAATAAGAAAGGGTGGCAATGGGAGAATAATTATCCCATTGCCACCCTTATCATAATGAAATTAAGGCGCCTGCTGCCTGCTGCTTCTATCAAAAAAATTCCATGCAACTGCAGCGCAACGATTTGCTGCTTTTTGATTGCCTTGGAGATAATTTGGCATGCGAATTGCTCTGTATAATCATAGCGGTTTTCGAAATAGATATGAGGAGGATTATTATGGAGCAATTTATCAAAACTGTGAGCGGATTCCTGTGGGGCAATCTCATGATTGCCCTCTGCGTCGGTGTGGGCGTATTCTTCGCGATCAAAACAAAATTTTTCTGGCTTCGCTATTTCAAAGAGTCCATTAAACTGATCAAAGAAAAAAATGTAGGTGGGAAGGACGGCGTCTCACCCTTCCAGGCATTTTCCATGGCCTTGGCCGGTCGGATCGGAACCGGCAATATTGTGGGTGTTGCAACCGCTATTGCTGCCGGCGGGCCGGGGGCTCTTTTCTGGATGTGGATACTGGCCTTTTTTGGAGCTGGCACATCCCTGGCCGAGTGTACGTTAGCGCAGATCTATAAAGAAAAGAAATTCGGAGAATACCGCGGTGGTCCCGCATACTACATGGAAAAGGCTCTGGGGCAGAAGTGGCTGGCTGTACTCTTTGCACTGTTCTGCTTCATTGGCAACATGTTTCTGATTCCGGGCGTACATTCCAATTCGATCACTACATCCTTGCAAAACGCCTTTAATCTTCCGACGTGGATCGGAGGCCTTATGCTGGCGGCTCTGATGGCTGTCGTTATCTTTGGAAATGTGCATCGTATCGCCACTATTTCCGAATTGGTTGTCCCGTTTATGTCTGTGGGATATATTATTTTGTCTTTCATAGTGATTGGTGCGAACATCCAGCAGTTGCCCGCTATGTTTGGACTGATTTTCTCCAGTGCATTTGGCGCAAACGCCATTTTTGGCGGAATGTTGGGCTCAGCAATCGTCTGGGGTGTCAAGCGGGCCGTGAATTCCTGCAGTGCCGGCATGGGTACAGCTCCGCAATCTGCCGCAGCAGCCGAGACCTCTCATCCTGTAAAGCAGGGTATGGTTCAGGCAATCTCTGTCTATGTTGATACGCTGCTGGTCTGCACGGCATCGGGTTTTATGATGCTTATTACCAACAGCTATAATGTGGTAAATCCGACTACCGGTCAAAGCGTCGTATCCTATCTTGGCAATGTCTCCGCCGGTGCGATCTTTGTTCAAACCGCCGCTGAATCTGTTCTCCCCGGCATAGGCAGTGCACTGGTGGCAATTGCCCTGTTTTTCTTCGCGTTCACCTCGCTGATGGCCGCCTACTATATCGGCGAAACAAACCTTCTCTATTTCGTGGGTGAAAATCACCGTAATCAGCTCAAGCCATTGCTGGCATTTGTAAAGGTCGTCTTCCTGTGCATGGTTATCTTTGGATCTTTGAAATCCGGCGGAGTTGTTTGGGCAATGAATGATATCGGAACCGGCTTTATGTGCTGGACCAATCTGATCTCACTCATTCTGCTTTCCGGCATTGTCGGAAAGGCCGTAAAAGACTACGAACGTCAGCGCAAGCAAGGACTTAATCCCTATTTTGATCCTGATGTCGCAGGTATTAAGAATGCAGAACTTTGGTCTTCCGATGAAATGAAAGACAAGTTTAAAAATCAGGGTACTCTGTAATTTTATTCCTAAGGAGCAGTTATATCATGAGAGACTTTTCAAAGGCAATCAATCGGATCGGTTTTAACAGCAAGAAGTGGGATGCATGTGAATCTATGTTCGGCAGCAAAGATATTATTCCAATGTGGATTGCGGATATGGACTTTCAGGTTCCCGAAGAAGCGGTACAGGCCATCGCAGCTCGCGCTGACCATGGCATTTTTGGATACACCGGAACGCCTGACTCCTATCTGAATGCAGTCGTTTCCTGGATGGAGCGGCATCACCACTGGAACATTGAAAAGGAGTGGATTTGCCATAGTCCGGGAGTAGTTACCGCGCTGAGCCTGTTAATCGATGCTTATACTCTTCCGGGTGATAAGATTATTGTTCAGTCACCGGTTTACTATCCTTTTGCGCGTGTCGTTCGTACATCCGGCCGTACATTACTGGATAACCCGTTGCGCAGAGTCGACGGGCGTTATACGATGGATCTTGAAAACCTCAAAGCCCAATTGGACTCTTCCGTGAAAATGATCTTCCTTTGCAGCCCGCATAATCCGGTGGGGCGGGTTTGGAGCCGGGACGAGCTTATGGAGTTGGCAGAAATTTGCCTGCAGCATAATATTATAATGGTTTCCGATGAAGTACATGCCGACTTGCTCTATAAGGGTAGTTCACACACTTGTTTCCCCACTTTGTCGAAAGAGATCGAACAGAACTCCATCCTTTGCACCGGAGCAAGCAAAACCTTCAATCTGGCAGGTTTGAAAACCTCCAGTATCATTATACCGAACGAGGCGCTGCGCTCCAAATTCAACGCCGTAATCAATAATTATAACGTGGGATCCGGCAATATCTTCGGACTGGTAGCAACTGAGGCAGTCTATCAGTACGGCGATGCATGGCTGGCCAATCTCAACGAGTATTTGCAAGGAAATCTTGAGTATATGCTCAATTTCATGCAAAAAAACTTACCGCAAATTCCTGTCACTCGTCCTGAAGGTACATATTTGATTTGGATGGACTTTTCGGCTCTGAATATGAGCGATCAGGCCCTTGAGGAATTTTGCCTTAAAAAAGCCAAGATTGCCTTTGATCCAGGTTATGAGTTTGGAACAGGCGGCTCCGGCTTTATGCGTGCCAATATCGCCTGCCCCCGTCAGGTTCTGGAGCAAGCTCTAAACCAGCTGCTTCATGCGGTTAATACCCTTTAAAATTTCTGCTTGTCCCTATTAGGTCTGAACACAGATAAATTTTTGCCGAATAGTCTGCGTAGGGTATGGGCTGCGAAATTGATACGCAGCCCATACCCTACCTGATATACGAAAGAGGAGGTCAAAATAGGAATATGAAAGTTTTATTATGCGGAGACTCGCTGTTTTCGAGCCGGAATCTGGCAAACAGGCTGGACGAGCGTATTGTCGACACGCTGGCAGGTGCGGACGCCGTGTTCACAAACGCGGAATTCAGCACGCCAAAATCCACGACACCCCCAGGCCTGTGCATGTATTTAACGTCCGTAAAACAGGAAACCCTGGATGAGTTTGTGAATTTAAACATCCGGCTGGTCGGTTTTGCCAATAATCACACCACCGATTACGGCTGGCAGGGTGCACTGGAAACCATGGAGGCGGCGACGGAGCGGGGACTGATCCCCTGCGGGGTGGGCCGAAATCTGGAGGACGCCAGAAAGGCCCGCTTCCTGGACACGGCCAAGGGCCGCGTAGGGATTGTGGCGGCCTGTTCCACATGGGCGGACAGGGCCTTGGCCAGCATGTCCGGCGCAGACACGGTCGCCCGCCCCGGGCTGTGCCCCCTGCGCTGGGGGCATGCGTATGTTCTGCCGGACAAAGAATTCGATCAGCTCAAACAAATCGACCGGCTTTTGGGAACGCAAGCCAGCATGCAGGAGGTGAGCCGGATCGAAACCTGGCCTCTTCCGGGGGAGGATTCCTTCAAGTTCGGCTCGGCAATGGACGGGAATCTGCCTATTGAACGGGGAGACTGCGCCCACGTCCGAACCTATGTGAATGAAACGGATCAGGAGGCCATTCTCAAAAGCATCCGCGACGCGGCCAGACGGTCTGACGTCGTACTTGCCAGCTTGCATACGCACGAAGGAGCCAACGAGGACTGGTATGCCGTTGAACCGCCGACCTTTGTGGAGGAATTCGCCCGCAAGGCAATTGACGCGGGGGCGACCGCCGTCGTCGGACACGGAGCGCATTTCGCCCGGGGTGTTGAAATTTACAAGGGCCATCCCATTTTCTATAATCTGGGCAGTCTAATCATGGAATTTGAATCCGGTGAATCCATGATCTCACCGGAGATGTATCACACCTATGGTCTGAGTGCGGACGCGCGTCCTTCCGACCTACACTGCGGCCGCGCAAAAGATAAAGATGGAAATTGGAACGGATTTTATTCCGAGCGGCGTTTTTCAAAGAATTTTCTTGTTATGATGGACTTTGAGGATGGCCGGGCGGAGTATAAACTGCTGCCGCTGGATCTGGACATGCGCCGGGAGAACTGTCTGAGACGGGGATTGCCTGTGGTCGCTTCTTCTGAAGTCGGACGGGAATTTACCCAGGACCTGACGGAAATGAGCAAGAAGTACGGCACGCAGTTTTCCTATAACGAGGACGACGGCACCATTTCCATGAAATAGGCGATCAAGAAGGGGGTTATTTGAATGACCAAGCTAAAAGTAAACGATTTTTTGCCGGACCTGAGAGCGGAAACATCCCGCGGCCCCGCCTCATTTTCCCAACTGGTTGCAGGCCAAAAAACGGTATTTTTATTTCTGAGATATGCCGGATGCCGCGTATGTCAGTACGACATGATGGCGCTTGCCGCAGAATACGGCCAAATTGAGAAGGCCGGAGGGCAGGTTTATGTCGCTCTTCAGTCTTCTCTGGAAACGGTCGCGGAACTGCTCCGGACATCCGGATATCCGTTTGCTGTCATCTCGGATGAACCCGGCCGACTATACAGGGCATTGGGGATTGATTCAGCGTCCTCCGCAGAGCAGCTGGTTTCACCCCAAAGCCGGGAAAAGGTAGACAAAGCCGCTGCCTGCGGTTTTGTTCATGGCAAAAACGAAGGGGATGAACTGCAGCTCCCGGCCACCATTATAACGGATGGCAGTATGCGTATCCAGTATCTCAGATATGGTACGCGCTCCGGAGACACTCCTTCACCGGAAGAGCTTGTACAGATGTTGTCCCAATCGCAAAATTCAGGAGAGTGAATGCATGAAAACGGTTCAATTACGAAATTTGACCATCGGCGAGGGCACAACCAAAGTGATCGTTCCCATTGTCGCCGCCACCACGGCGGATATTGTAGCCAAGGCGGAG
>Ga0183100_1001527_pt1 | contig 11478 bp, 7 predicted proteins | sample Biomet2_FD_127789 | JGI IMG/M metagenome (GOLD analysis project Ga0183100, IMG submission 127789) | Microbial communities from bioreactor (seeded with anoxic lake sediment) at LBNL, California, USA - Biofuel metagenome 2 | ecosystem: Engineered > Bioreactor > Anaerobic > Unclassified ...
AATGATTGTTCAGCTTCAGCGTCCGGAAGCCGGCCAGGTAACCGACGAAAAGGGCCCTCAGGTCGTAGACGTCGGCCGTCAGGACTATTCCGGAGGCATCATCGAATGGAAAGTCAATCCTTAACGCTGCAGCATGAAACGAGCATGTTTAAGTAATCGCCCAAAGCAGATGATCATTCGACATGCGAGTTATTGATGACCTTGAACGAAAAAAACATATGAAGCAACTTGTTATTTTTTTTCTGGCATGCTTGCCGGCAGCTTTCTTTTCAATTATGACAGCCAATGCGGCGTCACTGGTTGAAACGCCCAAGGTTACCAGTGTGCCGGAATCACTCCATTGCCATGATTTTTACAAAAAATATGTGGACGCCGACGGCATTCCGGTCATTTCATCCGAAAGAGTCAGAGACGAGGCGCTGCTGACAGCCAGGGAAATCATCGTCAAAATGTTGTCGAAACGTGCGGACGTGCAGAAAGCGCTGGTAGACAAAGGCGCCAGGATTATGATTGTCGGCGAAAATGAAGGTGTCTGTGACCTGCCAGAATACGAGGGCATGTGCAATACGCCTGAGGCCCGCAAATTCTGGAACTGGCGGGCCAGAGGATTCGGCGGCAGTCCTGAAAGTGATTACAGTTGCAGCTGCGGTGAAGAAAACATTCTTGGCCTGGCAGGTGACAGATATGAAGGAGAAAATATCCTGGTTCATGAATTTGCCCATATGTATCAGATTGCCGGTATTCCCAACGCCGTGCCGGGTTTCAACGACAGGCTGGAAGCCCTTTATCAGAAAAACAAGGACAAAGGGCTTTGGTCCAACACCTACGCCATGGACAATAAGGAAGAATATTTTGCCGAAACCGTCCAGTCTTTTTACAACACCAACCGGTCTTCCGAACAGACCAACGGCGTCCACGGCCCCATTGATACCAGAGAAGAGCTGAAAAGGTATGACCCGGAGATGTACAAGCTGCTGACCGAATTCTTCGATCCGAACCAGCAACTGCCCTTATATACCCAGCAAGTGGCAGCCTCAAAAAAATGGTACAACAGTCCCGGTGCCGGCAATCCCTTCATTCCTGGCTATTTTGCCGATCCGACCATCCGGAAATTCGGCGATACGTATTACCTGTATACCACAACGGACGGTAATGGCGGTGGTTGTGGCCCGTCCCAGGGCTGGACCTCGAAAGATTTTGTCAACTGGACCATAGCCCCTATGAATTGGCCGTCTACCGCTCAGATCTGGGCACCGGACGTCATGAAAGGCCCGGATGGGAAGTATTATTTCTACTATTGCCAGGCCTGCAAAGTCTACTGTGCCGTTGGTGAGACGCCTACCGGTCCCTGGAAGAACATCTTCGGAGCCGACGAGACCGTGCTTATACCTGACCGGTTTGTGAAAGGCGCCATCACCCTTGACGGCCAAAGCTTTGTGGATGATGACGGATCGGTTTACCTGTTCTGGGGCACCTGGGGGATCTACAAAGGATTCGGTTGCGGAGCCGGAAAGCTGAACAAGGACATGAAAAGTTTCTCAGACACCGTGCTGATTCCAAACACTCAGGCCAAAGACTTTTTCGAAGGACCGTTCGTATTCAAACGGAACGGCATCTACTACCTCACCTATTCATCCGGCTATTGCCAGGACGGTAGTTACAAAGTACAATATGCCATGAGCAAGACAGGCCCGCTCGGTCCCTATGTATTTGCCGACAACAACCCGATCCTCGAAACCAACGAAGACGGAACCATTCATGGCCCCGGCCATCATTCCATCCTGAAAGAAGGCAACGATTACTACATCGTGTACCACAGGCACAACATTCCGCATTCCACCAGAGGCTTTCACCGTCAAATCTGTGCCGACAAACTGACATTCGGCAAAGACGGCCACATCGAAAAAGTACAAGCCAGTCATAAAGGCATCGGTTTCCTGCAACCGAATTCGAATCCATCCGTGGACATGGCATTCGACAAGCGTGTCAAGGCTTCTTCCTGGTATAATGAAGATTTCCGCCCCAGGTACATCACCGACAACAACAACGCCACACTCTGGAAAGCAGCCGACTGCAGGAACGGTGAATGGATCGAGATCGACCTTCAGGCCATTTTGCCGGTAAAACGCATCTGGACACAGTTCGAGTATGCGACCTCTTTTTATCAATACCTGATTGAGACCTCCACCGATGAAAAAGAATGGACCGTATTTGCCGACCGGCGAGCCAACCTGACGGCCGGTAGTCCGATGATCGATCATGGAGATGTCAAGACCAGATACATTCGGCTCACGTTCACCGGCAATGAGAAAAATGGCCTGTTCCCTGCCATCTGGAACATGAAGTTTTTTTCTGATGGGCAGGACCCCTTCCAAGAAAACACGACACCGTTCAATGGACAGGCAACGGCGCCGGTACCTGAACGGAAAGGTCTTCTGATAGAAGTCAATGCCGATCAGTATAAAGAAGGAGACAGACTTGGACGGATAGACAACCTGGCTAATCCGGAACAAGGATTTAACGCAACAGCAACAGCCATACCAGTCAAACTGGTACAAGGTAAAAAAGCGTTTGCCTTCGACGGCACGCAGACTTTCCGGTCGGATTTTGGGCTGCCTGCCACCATGAACGGCAATTGTCCCTACACCATTGCGGCCTGGATTCAATCGGAGAAACCGGCAGAATTCGAATTCCTGCTCGATTTGAACGATGCATACGGAGAGCTGGAGAAAATTATCTTCGGCTACGGCACCAACAAAGAAAGAGGCATCACCATGCATCACGGGTCATACGAAGACCAGGGCCTGCCAACCATGAACACCGGGAGCCAGTGGTTCCATCTGGTCGCCACATTTAACGGATACATGGAACGGATTTATCTGAATGGTAAGCTGATGGCAGAAAAAAATAGTTTCTTACGTGTCGTTCCTTGCCAAATCATTACTTTAGGCACTAAATTTGACGGGGAAAACCCGTTCAAAAGCAACCTGCACTCATTGAACGTCTATGACACGCCACTGGATGCAGGACAAATTCAGGCGCTCTATCAACAAACCAATCCATAACGGATCATTACGCTTAAACCATTCAACTATGAAAAAAATCGTTGTTTCCGCCTTAGCTTCACTGATGACAGCAGGAACACTTGTTTCCGCCAAAACTGAAACCAGTGCCGTCAACAAGGACTACCCGATTAAGCCGGTGTCATTCGTCTCTGTCAAGCTGACAGATAATTTTTGGGCACCACGCATTAAAACCAATCAGGATGTAACCATTCCCATTGCCCTGGGACAATGCTACAGCACAGGTCGGGTCGATAATTTCAAGAAAGCTGCCGGACTGATACCAGGCTATTTCGCCACTGAGTTCCCTTTTGATGATACAGATATCTACAAAATCATCGAAGGAGCCTCCTACTCCATCCAGATGTATCCCAACAAAGCACTGGAAGCGCGCATGGATACGCTGATCGAATACATCAAAGGCGCCCAGGAAGCCGACGGATACCTGTACACGGCAAGGACAGCCGGCAAACCGGGTCACCTGCACGAATGGATCGGTGAAAAAAGATGGGAAAAAGATCCGGAACTCAGCCATGAGCTGTACAACAGCGGCCATTTGTTCGAAGCCGCCGTTGCCCATTACCTGGCAACAGGAAAACGAACGCTGCTGGATGTCGCCATCAAAAATGCAGACTTGCTGGTCAAGAATTTCGGACCTGGCAAACTAGCCTACCAACCAGGACACCAGATCGTTGAAATGGGGCTGGCCAAAATGTACCGGGTCACCGGCAAGAAAGAATACCTCGATCTGGCCAAATACTTTCTCGACCTGAGAGGCCACGGTCAAGTCAAAGAAGCATACAGCCAGTCTCACAAACCGGTTATCGATCAGGACGAAGCTGTCGGCCACGCCGTCAGGGCCAATTACATGTATTCCGGTATGGCAGACGTGGCCGCTCTGACCGGTGATGAAAGCTATCTGAACGCCATTGACAACATCTGGAACAATGTTGTCTCCAAGAAGCTGTACATAACAGGTGGCGTCGGAGCTACCGGTAATGGCGAAGCCTACGGCGACAACTATGAATTGCCCAACATGTCTGCCTATTGCGAGACCTGTGCCGCCATCGCCAACGTTTACTGGAACTACCGCTTATTCCTGTTGCACGGTGATGCCCGCTACTATGATGTATTGGAACGGACACTGTACAATGGCGTTCTCTCCGGCATCAGCCTGTCAGGTGACCATTTCTTCTACCCCAATCCGTTGGAATCCGTCGGCCAGCACAGCCGCAGCGCCTGGTTCGGCTGCGCTTGCTGTCCCAGCAACCTCTGCCGTTTCATGGCTTCCATTCCCGGGTATATGTACGCCCAGAAAGACGAAAAATGTTATGTCAACCTTTTTGCTCAAAGTGAAACAGACATGACCATTCTGAACAATCCGGTTCACATTTCTCAGAAAACCGGATATCCATGGGACGGCGATGTCAACATCACTGTTACGCCAGCCAAAACCAAAGCCTTTACCATGATGATCCGTGTCCCGGGATGGGCCAGGAACAAACCTGTACCAAGCGACCTGTACACATACCTGAATCCGGACAATCAACCTGTCAAACTAAAAATCAATGGCAAAGAAACATCTTATGTGATCGGCGAAGACGGATACATCGCGCTGAACCGTAAATGGAAAAAAGGCGACGCCATAGAACTCACCTTCCCAATGACCGTCAAACGAGTGATTGCCAACGACAACGTAGCGGATGACCAAGGGAAAGTATCCCTGGAACGCGGTCCCATCGTTTATTGCCTGGAATGGCCTGACAATAACGACAACGTCCTGAACTCCGTATTGGACGACAACGTATCGGTTAAAGCCACCTTTGTCAAGGATGAACTGAACGGCATCGTCCGTCTCGAAGCCAATGCTCAGGCCTCCAAACGGGACAACAATCAGCAAGTTATGCTTGAAAACAAGACATTGACCGCCATCCCCTATTATGCCTGGGCTAACCGCGGAGAAGGTGAAATGGCCGTCTGGATACCAAGGACTCAAGCCGTCAGCAAGCCTCTGCCATTGCCGACCATCAGCACAAAGGCCAACGTAACAGCCTCATCGCCCAACAAAACGTTGAAAAGCATTAACGATGGTTTCTGGCCTGCCAATTCAAACGACCGGAAAGTACCGTTCTTCTCGTTGTGGCCAAAAAACAATTCGACCGAATGGGTGGAATATCAGTTTGAAAAACCGGAAACGGTTTCGTCGGCCAACGTCTATTGGTATGATGACGGTCCCTGGGGCGGTTGCCGGATTCCTCTGTCATGGAAAGTCCAGTATAAGGATGCTGCCGGTAATTGGGCTGATGTAGTAGCAACCGGAACCTATGTTCCAGTGAAAGATGCATTGAATGCCATCACGTTCAAACCTGTTGTTGCTCAAAACGTCCGGTTGGTTTTCCAGCTTCCGGAGAAAGAATCGTCTGCCGTCTACGAATTTGAAGTCAAATAAACGGCTACGGCATTTTTCGCTTTAACTTATTGCAGTCCAAATAGTAAAGCACTTTTAGAGACAAGCTGTTGGCTTGTTCATCAAGACACTGCTTCAGGTTATCCGAATAATTGGTCATCACGTTTTCCGACCAGGAACTGGCGTCGTTCCGCCACATAAAAACAAGTTCAGAACCCGGTGCAAAGATCCATCTGATATACATATTGACGGTGAAGGCATTGTAGTTCTGATCTTTGTTGTCCGGATAAGAGGGATAAGGCAACAGCGAGCCATCCGTTTGCAGCAGCGAATAATTGTTATTTTTAGCACCAGACCAGTAATGACGGACTTTCAACGTCAGACTGGTCTTGTTGTTTATGACATAGGAAGCAGCCAAGACATTTGATAGGGTATAGACATTCCGTTTGGCAAACAAGATGGAATCGTTTGAACTGTTTTTATCGACAAACCCACTCTCATTGAACGACTGCTTAAAACTTCCGGCATATTCGAGCTGAACATGTTGGCCTACCTTCCATACCAGGTCTGCATCACCAAAATAAGCATGCTGGTTGGTATCGAAATAATCGGAATGTCCGAAATGGGCATAAACGTAAAAGGGCTTTCGCCAGTCTGACTGAATGTTATAGTTATTCCACCAGTTCCGTTTAGTTGCAAAATACCTGCCTGGCACCCTTGTTTCGTAATATTCGTGCGCATTTCCCTGAAATCCACCATTCAAATTGATATAGTAATTGTTCTTAAACGTTACATTGAAGTTGTAACCAGTCTGCGTTTTCGAAAAGGCATCGGGTTGATACATCCGGGCATATGTCGTCCAGATATTTCCGTTATACTCCCTGATCTTCCAGAACGGTTTCACTTCCTGATAATAAACATAGGCATTTGTTTCAACTTCGTTGTTGTGGTCCATATAGCCAAGGTCGTTCGGGTTGTATGTATCGGTGATCAAATCCTGTGAAATACCAAAGTGAACCTTCCCTTTGTTTTTATCCAGACTCAGATAGCCAGCTGCTCCTGTTTCATACGTCTCTAATCCCCTGACACTAACACCCCCCTTTCCGGTCAGCGCCCAGTTCATTTTCTTATTCCGAAAGACAAACTCTGTCGCCGTTACATTGGCTCTGAACGGATTGTCGTACATGGAGACATTGGTATTGATCAGGCTGACATACGAATTGTATTTCAGCGATTTGTCAACGACCGATACATTGTAATTCGCCTCGAATAAAAAATCCAGGCCCGGTTGAACAGCTCCATTCCTTCGGTAAAAAACTGACGTTTTTCATTGTAATAGAGTTCATACGGCGTCAGGTTCAGTTGCCGGTCATCCGACTGTACCTGCCCGAAATCAGGGATTAGCATCATATCCAGGGTAAAACTTTCATTAAGACCGTATTTCAGGTCGAGTCCGCCTTTATAAAGAAACGGATCGTCATTCTTGCCTGTATTGAAATAGGTCGACAAATACGGACTGAGAGACAGCCTGACCGGTGGTTTGATGTCCTTGATGCCAGTCAGTGCACCCTCTTGATAGATAAAACCAGAACCATTGCGGTCTATGAAATTCCAGGAATTGTTCGAATTGTAGCGTCTGATGTTTCGGAAGAAGTTAAGTCCCCAGGCATCACCTGCCTTGTTTGAAAAACGCAATGCGGAGTATGGAATCCGCATCTCAACGATCCAGCCTTTGTCGGTTATGCGGGTTTTGCTATCCCAAACAGCGTTCCAATCGGAAGATTCGTTATCCCCGTCACTGTTCTTGATCGCCTTGATATCGATCTGGACACCGGCCGGTGTCACAAAAAAACCATACGCCAGCTGTCCCTGATTGTAGGGATCAATGTAAACACCAAAATAATCGGAAGTACCGGTATCGTCCCTTTCTGTCAGGTAATTGAAGATACTGTCCGGTGAACTGTCATACAACATGGCTCCGACATAAATGGCCGTCTGATCGTAAAAAAGCCAAGTTTCAGTGGGCTGAAAAGAAGGTTTACCATTGTAGGGCTGTAGCTGGACAAAATCTTTGGCAGGCGGCACTTGTTGGTAGATAGGTTCATCCAGCACTCCGTCGACTGTTATCGGAAGCATCAGCCTGTACGCTTCCATGCTTTTCTTTTCGTTTGCCATCAGCGAGACGGCTAACGAAAGGAGGGCAACAACGCCGAAGCTCTTTTTCATAGAAAGGCCAAGATTATGAGATGAACCGGAGAAATCACACAAACGGCTGGTACATTCCAGAAAAAGCCGTTGCGTCAGCCCAATACAGGCATCAGTATCTTGACGCAAACCGGATCAAATTATAACATGGAAGCTAAAAAAAGCGTATGTATCCTGCCTGGCCGGTCGGATAACCGTTGACACGAATAAACCTTTATGACGGTTACTGGAATCTGAAACTGGATAGGACCAGTTCTCCTGTCTCCTTGTACTGATCAAAAAGTGGTTTCTCACACGTCAACGTCAGCACATAGGCTTTTTGATTCCGGATCATCAGGTGCTGGTCCCTGATCAGATAGTAATTCGGATTTTTCTCAGAATAGATGATGTTGTAGTATTCGATTCCATTTGAACTTTCCCGCTGGCTTTCAATGATTTCCGGCTCCTCCACATACATCTTGATCTCGTCTTCAGATAATTTGGCAAACTGATCCAGATTCATCTGCGGATCTTTCAAATCCTGAATCATGACATTGATGTTGTCGGAAAACTCATCTTCGTTGTAAGACAGTTTGGTATAGAAAATCACATCCGTCTTCATATAACCAGTCGTATCCAGCTTAAACGCAGCCGGATAACGGATCGTATAACCATTTCCTTTGAACGTCAGCCAATCGGCAGGAATGCCATTCCCACGAACTTCCTCAAAACCAGTCTTGACGCCCGGATACTCCTTCACTTCTTTTTTCTTGCAGGCAACAAGACAACAAATCAGGGCAACGGCCCCAGCCAAACGGAACAATGACCTCTTCACTTTTACACATTAATCCGGTGCCCGGCCTACAACCCGCACAAAGTCGTTGCAACAGGCTGAGCGCACTAATTAGACTTCAGCAATGACCACAATATAATTATGCCCATATTTTTTGGCACATTTCGGGCAAGTGGTAAAATACAAATAATACTTTTTAGCCGTTTTCCCTTGACCCTTCAGGTAGGCGTTCGTTTCCTTAATGTACTTAGGAACATTATTGTACGGACCGTCAAATGTTTTGCTGATAAAGGAGCCGGAAATCCTGACTGCGTTGGCCGATGCCGGGACATCCTTTGTCACGGCCATGTAAAACTCGCATTTCCAGGGAGACGGATCATAGTTCAGCAATAAAAAATCGTTCACATCCGGCTTCACATCATATTGCTCAGCCAATGCCCACAGCCTTTTGATGGTTTTGGCATAAAACCCGGGCAACGGCATGTGCATAAACTGCGGCATCTGATCAAACAGGAACACTTTTTCCTTCCACTCGTGAGTAGTACCTTCCCACGGTTGCGGATCGAATTTCGGACAGCAAACTTTTTCTTCCATGATTTAATCTTTTAGATGAACGATACTAGTCAGAAAAACAGACTCAAAGATAGCAAAAACGCCTGGCAGTTTTGTCAGGCGTTTTCTCTTTTTTTGACATACAGACTTACAGACTCTCACCAAAATCCTCACGGAATTTGGCCATTAATTTTTCAGGCCAATCGGATACCGGGGCCAGTTTACCCATAAAAAACCGGAGCACAGTCGGTTCATAGACAAATTTGAGCCCGCCGATCATATCTCGATGGTCAAACAACCAGGCTAGCCGGTCTATGACGTACTTTATTTGCGACAGCGTAAACACACGACGTGGAACCGCCAACCGGAGCAATTCCATATCGGCATACGTTTCATTGCCTTCCTCATCACGTTGATTGGAAATTGAGCCACGTTCCATCCCCCGGATACCGGATATCAGGAAAAAGGCGGAAGCCAGGGCACCGGCTGGATATTCCGTCTGCGGAATATGCGCACAAAAACTCATAGCATCCACGTGGGCCCCCAACACGCCTGGAGGCGTAATCATCGGAATGCCTTTCTTCATGCATTCATTAACAAGATATTTAATAAAAGAAGGGCTCTGCGAAATCATGGTCTCGTCCAGCGTTTCATACAACCCGACAGCCATAGCTTCCACTTCGCGAATGGAAATACCACCATAGGTCAGGAAACCTTCATATAATGGTACCAGGGCTTCCAGTTCTTTGTAAATGGATTCATCGTTAGTGCAGATACCACCACCACGGGATGAACTCAGCTTACGGGCAGAGAAATAAACAATGTCGGCCAGGCCGGTCATGGTAAGCAAAATCTCAGCCATCGTTTTATCCTTGAATGCTTCTTCCCGCTGCTTCACCAGGTAAGCATTTTCTCCCAGCAAGCTGGCATCGAGCACCAGTCTGATCCCGTATTTATCAGCAATAGCTCTGACATCACGAAAATTTTGTACGGAAAACGGTTGCCCACCGATGAGGTTGGTCGACGCTTCCATCCGGATAAACGGAATGTGTTCCGTACCGGTACGGATGATGCACTCTTCCAGTTCCTCAATGTTCATATTCCCTTTAAACGGGTGGCTTGAATTGATCACATAGGCCTCAGGATAGAGCAATTCCACGATACGGCCACCATTCTGGGTGATGTGCGCCATCGCCGTTGTGAAATGATAGTTCATCGGAATCAGGCTGGTTTTGTTGACATAGGCCGTAGCCAGAATATTTTCAGCAGCACGTCCCTGATGAACAGGCAGGTAATACGATTTACCCAGCACGTCATTCACGGCTTTTTTCAACCGGTAAAAACTTTGCGAACCAGCATACGCATCATCGGCCTGCATCATCGCAGCCAGTTGCTGATCGCTCATCGCGTTGGTACCACTATCGGTAAGCATATCCAGAAATACATCTTTCGTACTTAGTTGAAACGTATTGAAACCGCCTTCTTTCAAGGCTTCAAGCCTTCTTTCGATTGGAACAAGGTTCAGCTTTTGGACAATGCGGACTTTATGCAATTCAAGAGGAATGTCTTCGCCGGAATAAAATTTGACAAATTGTTTTTGATCTGATGGTGTCATGAGTCAGGTATTAGATAAGATTTAACATGCAACAAATATATAAAAAATGGAACCATTGTTCAAATTTCAATAATTTTTTGCGGATAAAGTGTTGAAATGAAACCAATATTCCTAATTTTGTCACAATTGAATAGTACAAAACGTCAGAACCGATGGAGGCCATACGAAGTTTTTTCAATACCGGAGTTACAAAAGACCTGTCATTCCGCATCCAGCAATTGGACAAGTTGGAACAGGCTATTAAACAGCATAGTAACGAGCTTTTATCCGCCATGAAAGCCGATTTGGGAAAGTCACCTGAAGAGGCTTACCTGACTGAAATATCCATTGTGCTGAATGAAATCCGCTATCATAAATCACATTTGAAACAGTGGGCCAAGCCAAAACGTCTGAGTAGCGGACTGGTCTTATTCCCGTCAAAAAGCAGGATCCTGTACGAACCGTTTGGACTGGTACTGATCATCGCTCCTTGGAATTATCCATTTCAATTGTTGCTGGATCCGCTGGTCGGAGCCATTTCCGCCGGAAACTGCGCCGTCTTGAAACCATCTCAGCAATCACCGTCCGTATCAAAAGTCATCAGCAACCTCATCGGTCATACATTTGATCCCAATTATATCCGTGTCGTTGAGGGAAACCGGGAAGCACTTAGCTGGTTGCCGGATTATCCGTTTGACTATATTTTCTTCACCGGTGGTCTGAAAGCCGGACGGACTATCCTTGAGAAGGCTGCTAAAAATCTGATTCCTTGCACATTGGAAATGGGCGGAAAAAGTCCGTGCATCGTTTCCCCGTACTTCGACGTTCAGCTGGCGGCCAAACGCATTGTTTTCGGCAAATGCATCAATGCCGCGCAAATGAGCGT
>Ga0183100_1001528_pt1 | contig 11466 bp, 12 predicted proteins | sample Biomet2_FD_127789 | JGI IMG/M metagenome (GOLD analysis project Ga0183100, IMG submission 127789) | Microbial communities from bioreactor (seeded with anoxic lake sediment) at LBNL, California, USA - Biofuel metagenome 2 | ecosystem: Engineered > Bioreactor > Anaerobic > Unclassified ...
TGCTGGCCGCTGGAGCCTTTCGCTGTATTTTTAGCCATTGTTCTCCCCATTAGGGGTAAGTGGCAGGCCAGGAGGGATTCGAACCCCCAGCATCCGGTTTTGGAGACCGGCGCTCTACCGTTAGAGCTACTGGCCTGCGCGAAGGACTACTTGGTCTCGCGGTGGACTGTGTGCTTCTTATCGAAGGGACAGTACTTCTTCACTTCGAGACGACCGGTAGTATTCTTCTTGTTCTTCTCCGTCGAGTAATTGCGCCGCTTGCACTCGGTGCAAGCAAGCTGAATGTTGACGCGCATGGATTACTCCAGAATCTCGGTGACAACACCCGCGCCAACGGTGCGGCCGCCTTCGCGGATGGCGAAGCGCAGGCCCTGCTCCATGGCGATGGGGTGGATCATGTCAACGATGAAGGTAGCATTGTCGCCGGGCATAACCATCTCAACGCCTTCCTCCAGGGTCACCACGCCGGTGATGTCCGTGGTGCGGAAGTAGAACTGCGGACGGTAGCCGGAGAAGAACGGGGTGTGACGGCCGCCCTCGTCCTTGGAGAGGACGTACACCTCGGCCTTGAACTTGCGGTGGGGCGGAATGCTCTTGGGCTTGGCCAGAACCTGGCCGCGCTCCACATCCTCGCGCTTGATGCCGCGCAGCAGCACGCCGACGTTGTCGCCCGCCTGACCCTGGTCGAGGATCTTGCGGAACATTTCAACACCGGTGCAGGTGCTCTTCATGGTGTCTTTGATGCCGACGATCTCGACTTCATCACCCACGGTGATGACGCCGCGCTCGACACGGCCGGTAACGACGGTGCCGCGGCCGGAGATGGAGAACACGTCCTCGATGGGCATGAGGAACGGCTTGTCGATGTCGCGCTTGGGCTCGGGGATGTAGGTGTCGCAGGCGGCCAGGAGCTCGGCGATGCACTTGCACTCTTCGCTCTTGGGATCGTCGCTCTCCAGGGCCTTCAGGGCGGAACCCTTGATGACCGGGATGTCGTCGCCGGGGAAGCCGTACTTGGTGAGCAGCTCGCGCACTTCGAGCTCAACGAGCTCCAGAAGTTCGGCGTCGTCGACCATGTCGCACTTGTTCAGGAACACGACCATGTAAGGAACGCCGACCTGACGGGCGAGCAGGATGTGCTCACGGGTCTGGGGCATGGGGCCGTCGGTGGCGGCCACAACGAGAATGGCGCCGTCCATCTGGGCCGCGCCGGTGATCATATTTTTGATGTAGTCGGCGTGGCCGGGGCAGTCAACGTGAGCGTAGTGACGGGTGTCCGTCTCGTACTCAACGTGCGCGGTGGCGATGGTGATGCCGCGCTCTTTTTCCTCGGGAGCCTTGTCGATCTGGTCGAAGGCCACGTAAGTGCCCTTGCCCATCAAAGACGCCGTCTTGGTGATGGCGGCAGTGAGGGTGGTCTTGCCGTGGTCGATGTGGCCGATGGTGCCGATGTTGACGTGAGGCTTCTTGCGCTCGAATTTAGCCTTGCCCATGTTCAACCCCCTGGTTCTGGTCTTCGGTTGTCTAGAAAAGATGTGGAGCCCATGAACGGAATTGAACCGTTGACCTCTTCCTTACCAAGGAAGTGCTCTACCGACTGAGCTACATGGGCTTAAGCGCTGCTTTCGGAGACCCCAATGGCGTGGACTTGGAGCGGGAAACGGGACTCGAACCCGCAACCCTCAGCTTGGAAGGCTGATGCTCTAGCCAATTGAGCTATTCCCGCGCGCAGAATCCGTAGTCCCTACGGCCAGGGACACGCCCTGCCTCCTACAGCGTTGCTTGCCGCGTAAATGGTGGTGGGGGGAGGATTTGAACCTCCGAAGGCTGACGCCGACAGATTTACAGTCTGTTCCCTTTGGCCACTCGGGAACCCCACCATTCACTGGAGCTGGCGATGGGACTTGAACCCGCAACCTGCTGATTACAAGTCAGCTGCTCTGCCATTGAGCTACGCCAGCGCGTGAACGAGAATGCATACGCTTCCCGTCCGCGAATTGCAAGGCTTTTCTCCCCGATGGCGCGGGGTCGCGTTGCAATTCCCTCGTTTCCAAGGGCGTTCTGACTATTTTGAAACGGCCCTTCTTGTCAACACATTTTCTTTGCTGCGCTGCATTTTTTTTTCATCCTTCCCCGTATTCCGCCATTTTCCCCTTTGACGAACGCCGAAAATGCCCCTATTTCCCCCCTGCCATGACGCACGCACTCCCCCTGCCCTTTGCGCCGGATGCCCCCTGGCTGGCCCCGTTGGCCGGATATTCCGACTTGCCCTTCCGCACGCTGTGCCGCCGCTATGGCGCCGCCTGCTCCGAAACGGAGATGGTGAGCGCCAAGGGCCTGGTCTTCGGCGGCTACGGCACCGAGCGCCTGCTCGCCACCACCGAAGCCGACGCCCCGCTTGTGGTGCAGCTTTTTGGCGCGGAACCCGAGATTTTCGAACGAGCCATGCCTCTGTTATTACGGCGCGGATTCACGCGCTTCGACCTCAATTGCGGCTGCTCCGTGCGCAAGGTGAACAAAAGCGGTTCAGGATCGGCGCTTATGACACGCCCGGAGCTGCTGCTTAAGATTGTGGACGCCATGCTGCGCGCGGCCGGTCCGGGCAACGTGGGCGTCAAGCTGCGTCTGGGATTCACCCCGGATGACGAGAACTACCTTGACCTCGGCCGACGGCTTGAGGACCTTGGCGCAGGCTGGCTGACCCTGCATCCGCGCACGGGCAGGCAGCTTTTCAGCGGAACCGCCCGCTGGGAGGCCGTGGGAGAGCTGACGCGCGCGGTGTCCATACCCGTTCTCGCCAGCGGCGACCTTTTTTTTGCCGAGGACGCCGCCCGCTGCCTGGAGCAAACAGGCTGCGCGGGCGTCATGTTCGCGCGCGGGGCCCTTACCGACCCTATGATCTTTCAACGCCTGCGAGACATTCTGGCCGGGCGCGCCCCTTCCCCCCGCACGGCCGAGGGGCTTGCCGAAGCGGCGCTCACGCACATCCGCCTGTGCCGTGAGCTGGACGGCACCCCGCGCGGCTTCCGGGCCATACGCGCCTTTCTGCCGCGATACGCCAAGGGGTTTTCAGGCATCCGCGCGCTGCGCCAGTCGCTGCTCACCTGCCACGACTGGGATGCGTTGGAGGCCATGGCCGGGGAAATTGCGCTCTTGGAGCCGGATCCGAACCAGCCGCAAGCTCTTGGAGCGGAGCCTGCCGCGGTGAGAGAAGGCTAACCGCTTATTGACTCCCGTTGCGGCCTGGGCCAGAATATAAAAATGCGCCGCCAGTGTTCCCGCCACTCCCCCCGGCCGTGCGCACGAGGGATTTCATGGAAGTGATTCGCGCCCGCCTTGCGGGTTTCTGCATGGGTGTCGGCCTGGCGCTGAAAAAGCTCGACGCATTGCTTGAGGACGGCGACAGCCGCACCACGTATATGCTCGGGCCCATCATCCACAATCCGCAGGTGCTTGAAAGCTACGCCCGGCACGGAGTGGGGCTGGCCCAAACGCCGCAGGACATCCCTGCGGGCAGCCGCGCGGTCATCCGCGCCCACGGCATCCCCAGGGAGGTCGAGGCCGATTTGCGTGCGCGCGGCGTGGAGGTGGTGGACGCCACCTGCCCCAAGGTCAAGCGCGCCCAGTTGCTCATTGACGAGCAGACCCGGGCTGGACGCAAACTTCTGCTTTTCGGCGAGGATGACCACCCGGAAGTGCGCGGTCTTTTGAGCTACGCCGGGTCGGACGCCTTCGTCTTCGAGACGCCTGCCGCGCTTGCCGCCCACCCGCTGAATCCCGACGAACCGTATGTGCTGGCCGCGCAAACCACCCAGGACCGGCAGTGCTTCCGCCAGATTCAAGACGATTTGGCCGCCCGCCTGCCCGGCGGCGTGCCCGCGCTGGAAACCATTTGCGACGCCACGCGCCTGCGCCAGGACGAGGCCATCCGCCTGGCGGGTCGCGTGGACTGCGCCGTTGTGGTTGGCGGCAAGGCCAGCGGCAACACGCGCAGGCTCGCCCAGGTCATCGAGGGCGAGGGCACGCCCACGCTGCTGGTGGAAACCATCGACGATCTGCGCGGACTGGACTTGACACCATATGCACGGGTGGGCTTAACTGCCGGCGCATCCACGCCGAAAAGCATAATTGACGAGATCGAGGCCCACTTGCTGGCCTTGCAGCCCTGAACCCACGGAGCCGCCATGAGCATGAACATGACCAACATCCTCCTTGAGGCCGGAACCAACGAACTTGAGATCGTGGAGTTCTACCTGGAGGAGCCGGGCCCCGAGGGCGCGGAGCCTTATCGCGGCTACTACGGCGTCAATGTCGCCAAGGTGCTGGAGATCATCCGCATGCCGCGCATCACCGAGATGCCGCAGGTGTCGCACCCCTCGGTGCTGGGCGCCTTCAACCTGCGCGACCAGATCATCCCGCTTGTGGACCTGGGCGTGTGGCTGAAGAAAACCCGCCACGACGCCGAGCCGCCCAAGGTCATCGTGTGCGAGTTCAACAACGTCACCACGGCGTTCATGGTTTCCGGCGTCAACCGCATCCACCGCATCAGCTGGGAGGAAGTGGAGGCGCCCAACAAATACATGTCGTCGCTCGCCTCCAACTCCATCACCGGCGTGGTCCGGCTGGAGGGGCGCATCATCTTCCTGCTCGACCTGGAGAAGATAGTGGCCGAGCTGAACCCGGAACTGGGCATGCGCTTCGAGGAGAACGTCACCTGGGAGGCGGACACGCAGTACCGCGCCCTCATCGCCGACGACTCCACCCTCATCCGCGAAATGATCGGCGACCTGCTGCACCGCGCGGGCTTCTTGGTCGAAAAGACCAATCACGGCGGCGAGTGCTGGGAACGCCTGCTGCAAATCAAGAAAATCGCCGAGACCGAAGGCCGCCCCGTCACCGATTACGTGCAGGTGGTCATCTCGGACATCGAAATGCCCAACATGGACGGCCACAACCTCACCAAACGCATCAAGGAGGACCCGCTGCTGCGCGAGCTGCCGGTCATCCTCTTCTCCTCCATCATCACCGACAAGTTGCGCCACAAGGGCGACGCCGTGGGCGCGGACGACCAAATCAGCAAGCCCGAGATCACGCAGGTGGCGCGCCGCGCCGCGGATCTCATCAAGAGCCGCATCGCCGCCGCGGCCGAAGTCTAAGCCCGCACCACCAAAGCAACGCAGAAGCGCCCGGCCCCCACGCGGAGGACCGGGCGCTTTTTTTGCGTCGCGGCGACGAGACGGCCAGGGCCGCTAATGGCCCATGATATGCGCGATGGTGCCGGGAATGGCGATGTCCAGCGTCATGATGACCGTGAGCGCCAGCACGATGGCCACGGTTGCCCAGGCGATGATGTTGAACGCCGGGCCGTTGACGTACTCGCCCATGAGGCGCTTGTCGTTGACGAGGCGCAGCATGAAGATGAGCACGAAGGGCAGCACCGCGCCGTTGACCACCTGCGAGATGTACATGATGGCGATGAGCGGCGCGTCGGGCAGCAGGATGATGCCCGCGGACACGGCGATGAGCAGCGTGAACAGCCAGAAGAACTGAGGAGCCTCGCGGAAGTCCTTGTCCACGCCGAGCTCCCAGCCCATGCCCTCGCAGATGTAATACGAGGTGGAGAGCGGCAGCACGCACGCGGCGAAGAGCGAGGCGTTGAACAGCCCCACGGCGAACAGCCCCGTGGCGTATCCACCCACAAGGGGGGTAAGGGCCATGGCCGCGTCGGCCGCGGTCTCGATCTTGATGCCCGCGGTGAAGATGGTGCCCGCGCAGGCGACGACGATGAAGAAGGCCACCACGATGGCCATGATGCAGCCCACGATGACATCCAGCCGGGAGAAACCGTAGTTTTCCTTGGTGATGCCCTTCTCCACCACGCTGGCCTGCTGGTAGAACTGCATCCACGGGGCGATGGTGGTGCCCACCAGGCCGATGAGCATGGTGACCGACTCGGGCGTGACCTTGAAATGCGGCACCACGGCGGCCTTGAGCACAACGCCCCAGTCCGGGCCGGACATGAACGCCGCGATGGGATAGGCCACGTAGACGATGCAGGCCACGAGGAAGACCTTTTCCACAATGCGGTACGAGCCCTTGACGATGAGCAGCCATACCGCGACGGAAGCCAGCGGCACCGAAATATACTTGCTGATGCCGAACAGCTCCATGCTGGCGGCTATGCCCGCGAACTCGGACACCGTATTGCCCAGGTTGGTGAGCAAAAGCGCTATCATGACATAAAATGTGATTTTGACGCCGAAGCTCTCGCGGATGAGGTCGGACAGACCTTTGCCCGTCACCGCGCCCATGCGCGCGCACATCTCCTGCACCACCACCAGGGCCACGGTGGTGGGCAAAAGCATCCACAACAGCGAGAGGCCGAACTGCGCGCCAGCCAGGGAATAGGTGGTGATGCCGCCGGCGTCGTTGTCCACGTTGGCGGTGATGATGCCCGGCCCCAGCAGGGCCAGGAACATGATGATGTTGCGGCGGTTCAGTTTGCCCAGCGGCTTGAAGATGGAAGCGAGGCTCATGGCGTATTCCCCGTAAAGCTAGAAGTTGCGCAGGGCTTTGTACTGCTTCCACCGCAGGGCGAAGGGCAGAAAATGCTCCATGATGTCGTCGGCGGAGACGATGCCGGCCATGCGGCCATCGGCCTCCAGAACCGGCACGGCGGCGAACTTGTACTCCACCACCAGTTCCAGCACGTCTTCCAGGCTCGAATCCACCTGCACCGCCTTGGGGTTGCGGCTCATCACCTCGGCGATGGGCTCGTCGCCGCGGGCCAGCAGCAGCCGCTTCAGACTCAGCACGCCGTGCAGCCGCTCGTCCTGATCCACAACGTACACGTAATAAATGGTGTCGATATCCGCGCAAAGCAGCCGCACCTGGGCCATGGTTTCATCCACGGTGGCTTCCGGGTGCACAAAAAGAAATTCGTTGTTCATAAGGCCGCCGGCGGAGTCGTCCTCGTGCTCCAGCAGCTCCTGCACCTTCTCGGCGTCTTCGGGATCCATCTGCGCCAGCAGCTCCCGGGCCTTTTCATCGGAAAGCTCGGCCAGCACGTCGGCGGCCTCGTCGGGCGGCATTTCCTCCAGCACGTCGGCCGCGTGCGCGCTTTCCAACTGGGAGAGCACGCGGCTGGACATCTCGGGCTCCATTTCGCCAATGGCCTCGCCCGCCGCCTCCAGGTCGATGGAGTTGAGCACGGCCGAAACGTTCTGATGCGGCAGTTGCGCGATGATGTTCGCCAGGTCCGCCGGGTGCATGTCGGAGAGTTTGTCGCGTGTCACCGTGAGGGTGAGCTGCGAGAGGTTGGCCTCAAGCGGGGCCACCAGAAGCCAGTCAATCTCTTTGGGGCCCAGCTGCCGGTGCAGCGCGCCGCCCAGAAAATCCCAGGCCTTGAGGTAGCCCAGCCGCCGCAAAATGCCCCGGAAGCCGACATCAACGGCTGAGAGACACAAGCCGCTGCCGGTGAGGGCCAGTTTGAGGTCGTTGACGCGGACCACCTTGGCGCCATCCACGTCCACAATCTGCTTGTCGAGGATGTCGCGGCGCATGAGCACCTCGTTTTCCGCCTCGAGCAGGTTGGGCAGGCCCTCGGGTTCGCGCTTGAGCGAAACGACGACCTGGTTGAACAGGGCCAGGTCGCTGAAGGCCACGCGCCGGGTGCCGCCGGGGGTTTTGACCAGCACGTGGTGCACCACGGGCAACGGATCGCCGGGGCTCATTGCCACGTCGTGCAGTTTGCCCATCTCGCGGCCGGAATGGCTGATGACTGGACGGTCGAGGACCGCGCTCAAGAAAATATCATTGGCATGCTGGGACATGACAGCCTCCTGTGGCGCGTGGCGCGCCAATCGAATACAGCAACACGAAGGTCCGGATGGCCGCAAGGAAGCGGACTCCGGTTGGCTCGCGGCCGCCAGGCTTTAGAACCGGTCAGAAAAACCGGTCAGGGCGCGGCGGCGCGCTATTTTCGTGTATCCGTACTTTGGGAGGACTGAGTGGGTTGGCTGGGCGCATCTGTGCCGTCCAGGCCTTTTCGCAATTCGCGGATGCTCTTGCCTATGCTTGCTCCCAGCTGCGGCAGTTTGCCGGGGCCAAAAACAAGCAGGGCGATGACAAGAACCAGCAGCAGATGCATGGGCTGGAAAAGCTGTCCGAACATGACGGTTCCTCCGTGTTCCCGTGGAGCGGGCGGCCCAAAGTCGCATCCAGGTCCAGGGGAGGTCTTGCGCCGGTTCTCCGGCGACATGCAGTTCGGGACGTTATCCGAAAAAGACGTACTGTAAACCGACAAGACGCCGAGGAACCAAATAGTCACCGGGCTGTCACAAACTCATCAGGCGCTTACAGACAATCGCAGCCGCCGTCAAGCCGGATCTTCTCCGCGTGGGGGCAGTTCATGCTCGAAAAAACAGCAACCGTCTGGTTCCGTGAACAAAATTTCAGTGTACGCACAGATGCCAAGGTCGCCCGCCCGACTCCGGGCTACAGCAGGCCGTCGTCCTCGCCGCCCATGCGCATTTTGAGGTGCTGGTAGGCCTTGGCCGTGGCCACGCGGCCGCGCGGCGTGCGTTTGATGAAACCGCACTGGATGAGGAAGGGTTCGTAGATGTCCTCGATGGTGCGGGCTTCTTCCGAGCAGGCCACGGCGATGGTTTTGACGCCCACCGGACCGCCGCTGAACTGGTTCACGATGAGCGAAAGGATCTTGCGGTCCATCTGGTCCAGGCCGTGCGGGTCCACGTCGAGCTTGTCCAGGGAGGCCTCGGCGAGGGTCTTGTCCACCACGCCCTGTCCGGAGACGACGGCATAGTCGCGGATGCGGCGCAGCAGACGCCCGGCGATGCGCGGAGTGCCCCGCGAACGCCGCCCGATGGCCCAGGCGCCCTCCTCCGTCACGTTGATGTGCAGGATGTCCGCCGCGCGCAAGACGATGCGGGCCAACTCCTCCGGCGAGTAGAACTCCAGGCGGAACACGCAGCCGAAACGGTCGCGCAAGGGCGAGGTGAGCAGCCCCACGCGCGTGGTCGCGCCGACGAGGGTGAAGGGCTCCAGATCGATTTTTACCGTGCGCGCGCCGGGCCCCTGGCCGATGATGAGGTCGATCTTGTAGTCCTCCATGGCGGGATACAAAATCTCCTCCACCGTGGCGGGCATGCGGTGGATCTCGTCGATGAACAAAATGTCGTGGCGCTGCAGATTGGTCAGAATGGCGGCCAGGTCGCCCACGCGCTCCAGCACCGGGCCGGAGGTGGAGACCATGTTCACGCCCAGCTCGCTGGCCATGATCTGCGCCAGCGTGGTTTTTCCCAGGCCCGGGTTGCCGGAGAACAGCGTGTGGTCCAGCGCGCGGCCGCGTTCACGCGCGGCCTGGATGAACACGGAAAGGTTGGAGCGCACGTCCGCCTGGCCGATGAAATCATCCAGGCGCTGCGGCCGCACGGTGTCGTCGGCCTGATTGCGCTTCGCGGCGTCCTCGCTCATGGCGTCTCCCGTCCCGTGACTGTTATGACCGCGCGGCGGCGATCTTCTTCAGGGCCAGGCGTATGGCCGTGCTGGCGTCAATGTCCGGCTCGGCCTCAAAAATCTCCCGCATCATTGGCCGGGCCTCGTCTTCGGTGTAGCCCAGCGCCTTCATGCCCGAGAGCGCGTCGAAGTACTCGCCCTGGGGCGCGCTTTGCGGCGTTGCGGCAAGCACCGGCCCGCTTTTTATGCCCGTCACCTTGTCCTTGAGCTTCCACATGATCTCCCGCGCGCTCTTGGGGCCGATGCCCGGCACTGTGGCCAGCATGTCCGCGTCCTCGCGCAGCACAAGTTCGCGCAGGTGTTCCGGGGTGAAATGCGAGAGGATGGACAGGGCCTTTTTCGGCCCCAGCTTTTCTATGCCGATGAGCAGACGGAAGAGGTCGCGGTCGTCGCGCGTCATAAAGCCGTAAAGATCCAGCGCATCCTCCCGCACGATCATGTGCGTGAAGAGCGCCACCTCCCCGCCCTTTTGCGGCAGGCCGACAAGCGCGGTGGAAGGAAGGGCCAGCTCGTAGCCCACCCCGCCGGGGGTGAGCAGCACGCAGCCTTTGCCGGTCACGTCGAGCAGGCGCCCCTCGAGGTAGGCTATCACGACAGGCCCCCCGTGAGTTTGCGCATGCGCCGCTCGTTCAGATGGCAAATGGCTATGGCCAGCGCATCGCTTGCGTCCAGCGCCCAATTGGGGTTCTTGACGCCCAGAATCTGCGCGACCATGAAGGCCACCTGCTCCTTCTCCGCCCGGCCCACGCCCACCAGGCTTTTTTTCACCTGGGTGGGCGGGTAGCCGGCGACGGAGAGGCCGGCCACGGCGCAGGCGGCCATGGCCGCGCCGCGCGCCTGGCCCAGCTTGAGCGCCGAGGCGGTGTTCTTGGACACGAAGACCGACTCGATGGCGGCCTCGGTGGGTGCGTGGGAGCGGATGACCTCGGCCACGCGGGTGTAGATGACGCCGAGCCGCTCGGCCATGTCCCCGCCGGACGGCGTGCGGATGGTGCCCACGGCGATGAGTTCGGCGCGGCCTGAGGCCTCGCGCACGACCCCGTAGCCGGTCACCTGGCTTCCGGGGTCGAGACCCAGCACCGCGACGGGCTCGGCCATGCTACCCCAGCTCTTCCATGATTTCGTCGGTGAAGTCGGCGGTGACGTACACGTTCTGCACGTCCTCGTTGTCCTCAAGGTTCTCCATGAGGTTCATCACCTTGCGGGCTGTGGCGGCGTCCACCGGGGTGAGATTTTTGGGCAACATGGTCAGTTCGGAGCTCTCCGGCGCAATGCCCGCGTCCTCGAAGGCCTTCTCCACCGCGGAGTAGTTCTCCGGGGCCACGCGCACCTCTATGGAATCCTCCTCGGCCACCACGTCGTCCGCGCCGGCTTCCAGCGCGATCTCCATGATCTGGTCCTCGGTGAACTTCTTGGCGTCAAAGGAAAGCACGCCGCGCTTGTCGAACATCCAGGCCACGGAACCGGGCTCGCCCATGTTGCCGCCGCCCTTGCCGATGATGTGGCGCACTTCGGCGATGGTGCGGTTCTTGTTGTCCGTGGCGACCTCAACGAGCATGGCCACGCCGCCGGAGGCATAGCCCTCGTACATCATCTCAAAAATTTCGCCGCCCGCAAGTTCGCCGGTGCCCTTTTTGATGGCCTGGTCGATCTTGTCATTGGGCATGTTGGCGGACTTGGCCTTGGCGATGACCGCGCGCAAGCGGGCGTTCATGTTGGGATCGCCGCCGCCCTTGGCCGCCAAAATGATGTCTTTGGTGACCTTGGTGAACACGGCGCCTTTCTTGGCGTCGGTCTTGGCCTTGGCGCGCTTGATGGTGGCCCATTTGCTATGTCCGGACATGAATCCTCCAAAAGAAATTAATATGGAGCCAGCGGCTCCGAAACGGAATACTTTACGTTAGCTCGCCCCGAAAGCCAAGCCCAAGA
>Ga0183100_1001529_pt1 | contig 11464 bp, 6 predicted proteins | sample Biomet2_FD_127789 | JGI IMG/M metagenome (GOLD analysis project Ga0183100, IMG submission 127789) | Microbial communities from bioreactor (seeded with anoxic lake sediment) at LBNL, California, USA - Biofuel metagenome 2 | ecosystem: Engineered > Bioreactor > Anaerobic > Unclassified ...
CGCGGGTGAGGGAGTTGTAACGAACTTCGCCCATAATAAAGTCACGATAGCTGGCTGTCGGAGCCTTGCTGTCGAGGTGGAACGGGTTCTTGCCCTCTGCAGCGAGACGCGGGTCATAACGGAAGTTACTCCAGTAACCGGACTCGACCGCTTTCTTCTCCTCAAGCTGTGCGCCGCTCATGCCGCCCTTGATACCATGATTAATACATGGTGCATAAGCGATGACGATAGATGGGCCGTCATAGCTTTCAGCCTCGGAGATTGCTTTAATGCACTGGTTGTAATCAGCACCCATTGCAATGTGAGCAACATAGACGTAGCCGTAGCTCATTGCGATAGCAGGAAGGTCCTTCTTCTTTGTCGCCTTACCGGTCGCTGCGAACTGTGCAACAGAACCGATTGGTGTTGACTTGGAAGCCTGCCCGCCTGTATTGGAATAAACCTCAGTATCAAAGACCAGAATATTCACGTTTTCGCCGGAAGCGATTACATGGTCAACGCCGCCGAAGCCAATATCATAAGCCCAGCCGTCGCCGCCGAATATCCACATGGACTTCTTTGCGAGGAAATCCTTATCTTTCAGGGTCTTCACAGCAAGTTCGGAAACTTCGCCGCAGCCCTTTGCCGCAATTTCAAGTTCTGCGATCAAAGCATCTGAAGCCTTGCGGTTTGTGTTGCTGTCTTTCGCAGTTGCAAGGTAATTCTTGCAAGCCTCTTTCAGCTCTGCAGAAGCCTTGTCGGAAGCTTGGATGTTCTCAACGTACTCTGCAAGTCTGCCGCGAATCGCGTTCTGTGCGAGCGTCATTCCAAGACCGAACTCTGCGTTATCTTCAAACAGGGAACTGTTCCAAGCAGGGCCAAAGCCCTTTTTGTTGACAGTGTACGGTGTTGACGGAGCGGAAGCACCCCAAATAGAGGAGCAGCCGGTTGCGTTGGCAATATACATTCTGTCGCCGAACAGCTGTGTTACGAGCTTTGCATAAGGAGTTTCGCCGCAGCCTGCGCATGCGCCGGAGAACTCGAGCAAAGGCTGCTTGAACTGGCTGCCCTTTACACTGGTTTCCTTGAACTTTTCAGCTACTTCAGGCTTTTCGCTCAGTGTGCGAGCGTAGTTGGAACCTTCTTGGCTGACAAGCTGTGTTTCCATCGGCTTCATGACAAGTGCTTTTTCACCCTTCATGCCAGGGCAAACCGCTGCGCAGTTGCCGCAGCCGGTGCAGTCGTATGCAGAGATGGTCATCGCAAACTTTTTGCCCGGCATCCCGGTCATGTCCTTCATCTTCAAGCTCTTCGGTGCGGCAGCAGCCTCTTCCTCTGTCATAATAGCAGGACGGATTACTGCGTGCGGGCAAACATAGGAGCAGAAGTTACACTGAATACAATTTTGTGGATTCCACTCAGGAATATCAATTGCAATACCGCGCTTTTCATAAGCGGAGGTACCGGCCGGCGCGGTGCCGTCAGCCATCTTGACAAAAGTGGAAACAGGCAGCTGATTGCCCTTGTATTTGTTGGCAGGGATCAAAACGTTATTAACGTACTCAACAGCGTCCGCTCTTTCCCCTGTTACCTTGTGTGCGACTGCGTCGTCTGTAGCGTGCTTCCATGACTCCGGAACCTGAACCTTAACAAAGTCGGTTGCGCCGCGCTCAATAGCAGCATGGTTCATAGCAACGATCTTTTCGCCCTTCTTGGCGTAGGAATGTGTTGCCGCGTCCTTCATGAACTGGATTGCCTTCTCGGAAGGAATGATGTCTGCGATCTTAAAGAACGCGGACTGCAGAATTGTATTGATACGGCCGCCGAGGCCGATTTCCTTGCCAAGCTTAATACCGTCGATGGTGTAGAAGTTAATGTCGTTATCCGCAATATACTTCTTCATCTTACTCGGCAGTCTCTTGTCAAGCTCTTCCAAATCCCACTGGCAGTTCAAAAGGAAGCTGCCGCCCTTTTTCAAGTCCTGAACCATGTCGTACTCATCAACATAGGAAGGCTTGTGGCAGGCAACAAAATCAGCCTGGCTGATGTAATAAGTGGACTTAATCGGCTTGCTGCCAAAACGCAGATGGGAAACGGTTAAACCGCCGGACTTCTTGGAGTCATAAGCGAAATAGCCCTGTGCGTACATATCGGTATGGTCGCCGATAATTTTAATGGAGTTCTTGTTTGCACCGACTGTACCGTCGGCGCCAAGGCCCCAGAATTTGCAGGAATGCGTGCCCTTTGGTGTTGTATCCGGATTTTCCTTCAGTTCAAGGGAAAGATGGGTAACATCATCAACAATGCCGATGGTGAAACGCTTCTTCGGTGTTGCTGTTTCCATATTGCGGAAAACAGAAACGATCTGGCCCGGAGTTGTGTCCTTGGAACCAAGGCCGTAACGACCGGTATAAACCGGAACAACGCCAAATTCAGTACCGTTCAAGGCTGCAAGAATGTCAAGGTAAAGCGGCTCGCCAATGGAACCCGGCTCTCTTGTTCTGTCAAGTACGGAAATCTTCTTTACTGTCTTAGGCATAACGTCTAAGAGGTACTTTGCAACAAAAGGTCTGTAAAGTCTCACTTTAATTAAACCGACCTTTTCGCCTGCCGCATTTAAATAATCAACAACTTCCTCAGCGGTTTCGCATACGGAACCCATTGCAATAATGACCTTGTCAGCGTCCGGCGCACCGTAATAGTTGAACGGCTTGTAATCCGTACCAATCTTTTCATTGACTTTATTCATATAGTCAATGACGGTTGCGGGAAGCTCGTCATAGTACTTGTTGCCGGCTTCACTTGCCTGGAAGAAGAAGTCGTCGTTCTGAGCGGTACCGCGTGTTACCGGGTGTTCCGGATTCATCGCGTTGCGGCGGAAAGCGTCAACTTCGTCCCAATCGAGCATCTCATCCAAATCAGCATAATCCCACATATGAATCTTCTGAACTTCGTGAGAAGTGCGGAAGCCGTCAAAGAAATGAAGGAAAGGAACATGGCCTTTAATTGCGGAAAGATGAGCAACCGCACCTAAATCCATAACCTCTTGCGGACTGTTGGAGCACAGCATTGCGTATCCGGTCTGGCGGCAGGCATAAATGTCTGAATGATCGCCAAAAATACAAAGTGCGTGTGTTGACAGAGAACGCGCCGAGCAATGGATAACACTCGGAAGAAATTCTCCGGCCATTTTGTACATGTTCGGAATCATAAGGAGCAAGCCCTGCGAAGCGGTATAGGTGGTGGTCAGCGCACCGGCTGCTAAGGAGCCGTGTACCGCGCCTGCAGCGCCGGCTTCGGACTGCATCTCTGTAACCTTAACTTCGCGGCCAAAAAGATTTTTTCTGCCTGCTGCGGCATACTTGTCCGTTTCATCAGCCATAACCGACGACGGGGTGATTGGGTAGATAGCAGCAACATCCGTAAACGCATAGGATACATGCGCGGCGGCGTTATTACCATCCATTGTTTTCATTTTTCGTGAATTCATATAATTATTTTCCTCCTTATAATTGCTTTATTTTTTTGTTAGGATAGACTCATATTAAATCAATCTTCGCAGACTTTATGCCGATTCCATTTTCATTGAATCCAAACTGAGATATATCTTGAGCCTTCCTTCTGCTGAAACTGTTTAGCGTGAGGAAGGCTTCTCTAATGAAAGAAACAGTATGGACTTTATGCCCGTTAGAAAAAATGTGGTATTCAGGCGGGAGAAAGTGCAACTCCAAATCCAATTGCTAAACAAGCAATCACAAGCAAGATGAGTGCCCATTTTAAGATCGCACGCAGTACTTTGCTGTCCTGACCAACGAGTCCGACGGCCGCAACTGCAGTGGCAATGCACTGGGGAGACATAATCTTGCCGATGCCGGCGCCCAGAGAGTTTGCCGCGGCGAGCCAGTACTGAGAAACACCGATCTGCTGTGCGGCAGTCGTCTGCAATTTACCCAGCAATACCTCAGTGCTGGTGCCGCTGCCGGTGACAAATGCGCCGAGAGCAGCAATGATTGGTGCCACGAACGAATAGTAGTGACCAGTAAGAGTAACAAAAAGGTGTGCCATATCAGAGATCATACCGGAGTACGTCATAATCTTAGCAACTGCAAGCACAGACATAATGGTAATGATCGTTTTGGACATTTGCTTCACAGTGCCAGTCGCTGCCTGCCACATCATTCTGCCGCTGGCCTTCTGCACGAGGCTGCCTATAATTGCGGCAATAAAGATGATTATGCCGGGCGTATTGATCCAGCTGAAAGAAACAGGACTTGCACCTTGAGCTGTACTGATTTTTACTGTAGATTTGAACACGGAGAGGAAGCTATTGATCGGAGGAACCAGTTTAGAGGTCATAAGAAGAAAAACAAAAATTAGAATAAACGACAAACCGGCCACTACGAGCGACATTGTCGGTTTGTCTTGCTTCGCCGCCGTGTTGGCAATGCCCGCACTCATGTCATACTCCGCGGGAACCGGCCGATTCTTCCGCGCTTTGGCCATCAGGAAAGTACATGCCAGTGAAACGACACAACCGACGATGACGGTCAGTTCCGGCCCGAGGAATCTAGAAACAACCAGTTCAGGCAGGACAAAGGACAGGCCAGACACCAGTGTGATACCCACAACGCCTTTGAGTGCCTTGACACCGCCGCCGCCCGCGATGACCATCAGGAACGGCACCAAGATCATAAACGGCACCATCTGGAATACTGTCGTAAAGGCTAGCGGCAGCATATCCAGCCCGGTCACAGCCTGCAGGGTAACGGTAGGAATACCAACGGAACCGAATGCTGTGGGGAAAGCGTTAGCAATCATGCAGACCACACAGGCTTCAATAGGATTCATGCCCATACCGGCCAGCATGCTGGCCGGTATGGCGATTGCCGTGCCGAAACCGGCCATACCCTCCAGAAATCCGCCGAAACACCACCCCACCAGCAGGATGAGGAGACGCTTATCGGCGGAAACACCTGTGAGCATCTGTTTAATAATGTCCATCGCGCCAGTCTTTAAAGAAAGGTTATAGGTAAAGATGGCAGCAATAATAACCAGGATGATAGGCCACAGTGCGGTGGCAAAACCTTCCAGGCCAGACGTGACGCAATCTACTACCGACATGTGCCAAAGCGTCAGCGCCAGAATGGCTGCAACAGCCAACGCACTGAGGCATGCCTTATGACCGGGCATCTTTAGATATGTAAGCGCAAAAATCAGCCAGACGATTGGCACCAGAGCAAGACAGGACTGAAGCATAATAAATCAAGACCTCCCATATTTATTTTCAGTGACTGCAATAATCACTGTTTGCCTGATTTTGGTTCTACCAGTTAAAATATATGTTCCATAATTTATAACAATGAATGGAAACAAAAAAAGTTACGTCTGGTAATATATGGTATGTTTCGGACACATTATATCCTTAAATTAACATAAAGTCCATATATAGTTGTGTTAAAAATACAATTTTAGTACAATTAACGAAGTTTAGCTATCGAATTTGTCATAAAAATAGAATTACTTTATTTGGTATTGTATTTGGAAGAAATTGTGATAGGATGATAACAGATATAAGTGGAGCGACCAATTTTTAATTGTTTCCATCGCTTGTTCTATGCAAGATGTTGGTAAACAAGCAAAAAGAAATGTGAGGTGCTTTCATGTCTATTATTATTCCCTTTGGCAAATCAGGGATGCCGCTGCACGCGAATCTCAGCGATGCGGAAATTCTGGAGTCCCACGTGGGAAAACTCAAGGCCACCGACACAGAGGATGCTTTGGTGCTGTCCGCTATGGCCAACCCGACTGATTCTCCCCGCCTGCGGGAACTTGCCGTAGGCAAAAAGACCTGTGTCATCATTATCAGTGACCACACGCGTCCGGTCCCGAGCAAACATATTTTACCCGCCATGCTAGCTGAACTGCGCGAGGGTAATCCCGGTATCGATGTGACGCTGCTGGTGGCCACCGGTTTTCACCGCCCGACCGGCAAGGAAGAACTGGTGGCTAAGCTTGGTCAGGAGATCGTGGATCGGGAAAAAATCGTGATACATGACAGTCGGGACGCATCCAGCAACGTGCAGATTGGCGTACTTCCTTCCGGCGCAGCGTGTGTAGTTGACAAAATGGCGGCGGAAACGGATTTGCTTATTGCTGAGGGCTTCATTGAACCTCACTTCTTCGCCGGATTTTCCGGCGGCCGTAAGAGCGTACTGCCGGGAATCTGTGACCAAGTGACCGTGCTTGGCAACCATTGCTCCGAATTTATTGCTTCACCTTACGCGCGCACCGGTGTTCTGGACGGCAATCCGCTGCACAAAGATATGCTTGCCGCAGCCAAAATGGCGCATCTGGCATACATAGTGAACGTCATTATTGATGAAGATAAACATGTGGTAGCTGCCTTTGCCGGGGATCCCGTCACCGCTCACCGCCAGGGCTGCGACCTACTGCTGAAATACTGTCAGGTGCGACCGAAACAGCGCGGTGATATCGTGATTTCCAGCAACGGCGGATACCCACTGGACCAGAATATTTACCAGAGCGTAAAAGGCCTTACCGCGGCGGAAGCCGCCGCAGCGCCGGGTGCCGTGCTGATCATGGTCAGCTCCTGCAGCGACGGTCACGGCGGAGAAAGCTTTTACCATGCGTTGCGGGACTGCATTTCCCCTCAAAAGCTGGCAGAACAGATTCTTGCTACTCCACAGAACCGAACCCAGCCCGACCAATGGGAATTCCAGATTCTTTGCCGTGTGCTGTGCAAGTACCATGTTATCTATGTTACGGACTCCGAGCAGCGGAAGACCATTGAAGATATGAAAATTGCATGGGCACCGGATGTTGACACTGCCCTGAAGGAAGCCAGACGCGTCAAAGGCGCGGACGCTCATCTGGTCGTGATTCCCAACGGAATCTCCGTTATGGTACGCGAATCAGTTTAATGACTTTACTATAAATATTTTTTGGGAGGAATTATCATGGAAAATTACAATCCTATAACACAGGAAATTCTCACTGAACTGGAAAAGGCGGCGCCCGGTCATGTCATAACCGGAGCGGATGTCAACCCCGACTACTCCCGCGACGAAATGCCTATTTACGGCACCCGTATGCCAGATGTCACCATCGATGTACAGAGCACCGAAGAGGTTGCCGCTGTCATGAAAATCTGCTATGAGCACAACATCCCTGTTACAACCCGCGGCGCCGGTACAGGGCTGGTGGGCGGTTGCACCCCCGTCTGCGGCGGAGTCGTGCTCTGTACCATGCGCATGAACAAGATCCTGTCTTACGACCTTGAAAACTTCGCAGTCACGGTACAATCCGGCGTGCTGCTGCAGCAGCTGGCTGAGGACGCGCTGAAACACGGCTGTATGTATCCGCCGGATCCGGGTGAGAAAATGGCAACCCTTGGCGGCAATGTGGCCACAAATGCAGGCGGTATGCGTGCGGTAAAGTATGGTGCTACACGCGATTATGTCCGCGCCATGACCGTCGTACTCCCAACCGGTGAAATCACCCACTTCGGCGGTACGGTTTCCAAGACGAGTTCCGGTTACAGTCTTATTAACCTGCTGATCGGCTCCGAGGGCACGCTGGGCATCATCACAGAGCTTACTCTTAAGCTCATCCCTGCCCCACAGGCCACCATCAGTCTGATGGCTCCGTTCGAGGATTTGGCGGTCTGTATCTCTGTCGTGCCAAAGTTCTTTATGAAGCATTTCCGTCCGCAGGCTCTGGAGTTCTTTGAGAAAGAGATTCTGATTTCGTCCGAAGAGTATCTGGGCAAGCAGGTCTTCCCGCGTAAGATCGACGGCACGGATGTTGGTGCCTACCTGCTGGTAACTTTTGACGGCGAGTCAATGGATGAGCTGAACTCAATTGTGGAGAGCGCATCCGAGATGCTGTTGGAAGAAGGAGCACTGGATGTTCTTGTAGCTGACACAGCGCCAAAGCTGAAAGACATTTGGGCGACCCGTTCCTCTTTCCTGGAGGGCATTGAAGAGCAGACCAAGTTGCTGGACGAGTGCGACGTGGTCGTGCCGGTGAACAAAATTGCGCCTTATGTCGAGTATGTCAATGAAATTAAGCAGAATTATGACTTTGAGGTAAAGTATTTCGGCCACGCCGGCGACGGTAACCTACATATCTACACCTGTTCCACGGAAATGGAGGAAGCGGAATTTAAGAAACAAGTCGACCAGTTCCTTAGCACTCTCTATCAAAAAACAATCGAGTTAGGCGGTCAGATCTCTGGCGAGCACGGTATTGGCTATGGTAAAGTGCATTTCCTAGAAAATGCGCTGGGTCCGGTGAATATGGATCTGATGCGTGGTATTAAAAAGGCATTTGACCCGAAGTTAATTTTAAATCCCGGTAAGGTTTGCATGAGTCTCATGAAAAAGTGAGAATAGTTTTAAAGGAGAGATGATATGAACATTCTCGTATGTGTCAAGCAGGTACCGGACACAAATGAAATTAAGATCGATCCGGTAACGAACACCCTGGTGCGCGACGGCGTGCCAAGTATTGTTAACCCATTTGACGGCTACGCACTGGAAGCAGCCGCCCGTATTAGAGATGATGTTCCGGACACCAAGATTGTAGTGCTTTCCATGGGCCCGCAGCAGGCGGAAAACGCATTGCGGGAGTGCTTGGCTATTGCAGCTGACAAAGCTTATTTGGTGACGGATCGCGCATTCGGCGGTTCTGACACGCTGGCTACCAGTTATATACTGAGCAAGTCAATTGCGAAAGTGGAAGAACTGGAAGGTGCTAAATTTGATGCGGTCTTCTGCGGCAAGCAGGCGATTGATGGAGATACCGCGCAGGTTGGCCCTGAAATTGCAGAACACCTGGGTTATCCACAGGTAACGTACGCGCTTGAAGTAAAACCGGCAGCCGACGGTCTTCATGTCTACCGCGAGGCGGAAGACGGCAAGGAAGTCATTGGCGTACAGTTACCCTGCCTAGTAACCTTTACTAAGCCTTCTTTTGATCCCCGTTTTCCAACCATAAAACGGAAAATGGCGGCACGCAAGGCGCAGATTGCTCAACTCACCGCAGCGGAGCTGACAAACATCGATCTGGCACATGCCGGGCTAAAGGGGTCCCCCACAAGAGTAAAACGCACGTATGTGCCGCCGCGCAAAGAAGCCGGTGTTGTGGTCAAAGAAGAAACCACCGAAGCGTCCGCTCAGAAGCTGTATGAGCTGCTGAACAAAGCGCACGTGATTTGAAAGAGAGGCATCGGAAATGGAAACCAAAACCAAAGACCTTTGGGTGTTGTTGGAGACCAACGAGGATGGCACTGCAAAGAATGTTGGAATTGAATTATTGAATCCCGGCCGTCGTCTGGCTAACAAACAGGGCGGCAAGCTGATATCTGTTGTCATCGGTTGCCACACAGACGCAGCCGTGCAGGAAGCAAGCACACACGGAGCTGATCAGGTTATTGTGGTGGACAGCGAAGAATTTAAGCGATATACTACGGACGCTTATACTGCCGCACTGGCACATGTGCTTGAAAAATACGCGCCTACGAGCATGCTGATCGGTGCTACCCCGAACGGCCGTGATCTTGGGCCGCGCCTGTCCTGTCGTCTTGGCACCGGCCTTACAGCTGACTGCACCGCGTTGGACATTGACGAAGCCAGTGGCAACATCGAATGGACTCGCCCGGCTTTCGGCGGCAACCTGATGGCGGTTATTCTTTGTCCGGATCATCGCCCACAACTTGGTACAGTGCGTCCAGGAGTCTTTAAGAAACCCGACATCTGTGAAGACAGGGCTGAGGTCATACGCGAAAACTTCCATGTGCCTACGAACCAGATTCGCACCACTCTGCTGGAAACCATCCGCGAGGCTGCAGGAGAGATCGTCGACCTTGAAGGCGCAGACATCATCGTCTCAGGTGGCCGCGGTGTCGGCGGTGTGGAAGGCTTTAAGGTCATTCGTGAGCTGGCAGATGTGCTGGGCGCCACCGTCGGTGCATCCCGTGCGGCGGTAGACGAGGGTTGGATTACCCATTCCCATCAAGTTGGTCAGACCGGAAAAACCGTCGGGCCAAAGCTGTACATTGCCTGTGGTATTTCGGGCGCTATCCAACATCTGGCCGGCATGAGCTCGTCTGATGTGATTGTGGCAATCAACAAGGACTTTGATGCCCCAATTTTCGGTATTGCGGACTACGGTTTTGTGGGCAATCTTTTTGATATAGTTCCTGCACTAACTGCAGAAATTAAAAAGGCAAAAGCCTGATACTTATTAAACAAGAAAAGGGGACTTCCAACATGGATTTTAAGTTTACCAGTGAAGAACAGGATATCCTAAATATGCTACATGATTTCTGCGTAAAGTCTGTTGCACCGCTGGCCGCGGAGATTGACGAGCAGGAACAATTCCCTGAGAAAACATGGCATCAGCTTGCCGATATGGGCATAATGGGTATGGCTTATCCGGAAGAAGTGGGTGGAGCCGGCCTGAGCTATCTTTCCTATATCGCTGCGGTGGAAGAAATTTCAAAACACTGTGCCGCCACCAGCACCATGTTCTCCGCACACGCCTCTCTGTGCGCCTGGCCAATCTCCGCCTTCGGCACGGAGGAACAGAAGAAAAAGTATCTGCCCGACCTGTGCTCCGGCGAAAGACTTGGTGCCTTTGCTTTGACAGAACCCGGCGCTGGAACTGACGCCGCCATGCAGCGTACGGTTGCTGAGGACAAGGGCGACTATTGGCTTCTCAACGGTTCCAAAATTTTCATCACCAATGCCGGTTATGCGTCCATCTTTGTCATCTTCGCAATGACAGATAAGACTCAAGGCACCAAGGGCATCTCCGCTTTTATTGTTGAGAAGGACACTCCCGGCTTTCGCATTGGTTCCCATGAAAAGAAAATGGGAATCCGCGGTTCTTCCACATGTGAGCTAATTTTTGAAGGCTGCAGGATTCCAAAGGAGAACCTGCTGGGCGAAATTTGCAAGGGCTTCAAAGTCGCCATGATGACACTGGACGGCGGCCGTATTGGAATCGCCGCACAGGCTGTTGGCATTGCTCAGGGATGTATTGATCAGACCATCCCCTACATTACCCAGCGTGTACAGTTTGGCAAACGTATCAGCCAGTTCCAGAACACGCAGTTTGAAATGGCTAATATGCAGACGCATGTTGACGCGGCCCGTCTGTTAACGTACCGCGCGGCACAGGCCAAGCAAGACGGCGAGAGATATTCCCACCTTGCCGCAATGGCGAAGCTCTTTGCGGCCGAAACCGCCAGTGATGTGACCCGTCGGTGCCTACAACTGATCGGCGGCTATGGTTACACTCGTGAATATCCGTTTGAGCGTATGATGCGCGATGCAAAAATCACTGAGATTTATGAAGGAACCAGCGAAGTGCAGCGCATGGTCATCTCGGGTTGGATGGGTGTAAAATAAATCATCTTAATTATACATATCTGCAGTAAACCGCCGGCTGGGTTCCAGCC
>Ga0183100_1000485_pt2 | contig 11463 bp, 11 predicted proteins | sample Biomet2_FD_127789 | JGI IMG/M metagenome (GOLD analysis project Ga0183100, IMG submission 127789) | Microbial communities from bioreactor (seeded with anoxic lake sediment) at LBNL, California, USA - Biofuel metagenome 2 | ecosystem: Engineered > Bioreactor > Anaerobic > Unclassified ...
AAAAATACATAGAGCTACAGTTACTCAAGCTGAGTTAAATTATGTAGGAAGCATTACTATAGACAAAACGTTGATGGAGGCTTCAAATATATTAGAAAATGAAAAAGTACAAATAGTTGATATAAACCACCTTTTCTAGTTTGATTTTTTTGCAGATCAATTTTACACTAGATTTAGGTGGTTTTCTGTTCATTTCGGGATACTGAACTTAAGGCACTATCAAAAAATAACAAGTTAGTATGCTATTCTATTTTGCGCCATACTGCGTCAGTAATATTAGCTAATAGCCCCGACTATGAGATACTCATATCTCTAACCATTTTATCAAAAGTCTGAAGGTTCCCTCTGTGTTTCCATTTCACTATAGTTATAATGTGAATTATCAGAATATTGTTCCAACTCGTTTAAATAATCATTTTTAAAATCCATATTATAATTATTATTGTAATGACACTTAGATATTATTTCACAGTCGTAATAATCTGTAGGTTTATTATAATTACAACATTTTTTTTCCGTTTCCTTTACCTTTACGCATATAAAAATCAGTGTATAAACCCAAATACGTCTATCTGTCCAATTATTAATTTCTGAAAACTCTACTCCAGCAGTAACATCATATACTTCGATGTTATGATCACATTTTATTGGAATAAATTCACAAAAAGGAATGTAAAAACAATTACTTAATACCTTTCCACACTTATTATTAGCTACATAATGTATCTTAATTATTTTATAACCTTTTATTAGAATTTTTTTATCTAAACAAGTCTGTACTATTCTGCAACTTTTAATAACAACGTTTATAAAACTCTCTATTACTTCTTTTATAGGTGGTTTACATTGTTTTAAAGATAATTTGTCAACTTCATAAAATTCTTTTAAATATCTATTTTTATTTTTATAATAATTACCATTCATATGCTCATGTTTCTTAGAACAAGCACTCATTATTTTTTTCCTCCCCATATAGATACACAACTTCATAACTGAATTTATAATTCATTATATACAAGTTTATATTAAAGTTGTGTATCTTTAGTAAAGTCAATTCTTAATTTATGATATGAAATATAACAAAAAAATGATATTTTATACACTTAATCTCCAATTGTTATTTTTATGTAACTTATTTATAGAAGATACATATTATAATTATTAAGATAATAATAGTTAATCTAACTAAGAAAAATAACTTTTAAGTCAACAGACAATTTTTTCTTGTAAATTGAACATGTATCAGTGAGTTTATATTGTTCTCGAATAAGAGAATTTAATAATAAAAAGTAAATTTGAGTTGTAATGTTCGTTAGAAAGATAATTAGAAAGATAAATAGTTTTCTATCAAATGTTATAGCTAGATTATACAAGGAGGTGACCTTTACAATGAATAATTTTACACCAACTTTTAGTGAAGAAAAAAATTATTCAAATAATATACAAGATTATCCTGTAAAAAATACAGATATAATGTCGGTTTCACCTTATTATCAACCAACAACAATACAAGTTCCTAATAGTACGCCGGGATATCCAGGACCTCCAGGGCCTCAAGGTCCTCCGGGATATCCTGGTCCTCAAGGTTCTCCAGGATATGTAGGTTGCCAAGGTCAGATTGGACAAATGGGGTATCCTGGTCCAATGGGATATCCTGGTCCAGCGGGTTGTCCAGGATATCCTGGTGCTCAAGGAATACAAGGTCCAAAAGGTGATCCAGGATGTCAAGGTCCACAAGGTCCAAAGGGAGATACCGGCTGTCCAGGTCCTCAAGGGCCTCAAGGCATTCAAGGTGCAAAGGGAGATACTGGTTGTCCAGGCCCAAGAGGCCCTCAAGGGCTAAAAGGTGATCCCGGTGGTCCTCAAGGTGTTCAAGGTGTTCAAGGGACTCAAGGTCCTCAAGGTCCAAAAGGAGATCCAGGACCAAAAGGAGATACAGGTAATCCAGGACCTGCAGGTCCTCAAGGCTGTCAAGGTCCTCAAGGCCCTCCTGGGCAATGTTGTTGCTGCAATAACCATAATGATAATAAATGCGAAAAAGGACCAAAAGGCGATACAGGTAAATCATGTTTTAAGTGTAATCATGTATTTAATTCTAGTTTTGAAGAAATAATGACTACTCCAGGTCTATGTAATTGCAGGAGCATATGTAACTGGTGTGGAAATAATATAGAGCTGATAATTGGAAATCCTACTGCAGATATTACTAAGACTAGTTTCTTACACTTTAATAATGAAACTAATCCACCTGCTCCAATTAGTCTTGATATTAATACCACAAGATTTAAATTTCTTTCTCATACTTTCGAACATTCTATTTGTTTGCAACCCAAATACGAACAAAATCCAAACAAATTTACTCCTGCTTATTTGATTCAAGTAGTAAATAACATTGACTTTGAATGTTTTTATGAACTTCAATTCTGGGGGGCAAAATTTGATTACAATTATCTTAGACTATCATCCTCATCATCAGTAGCTAATTATAATTTAAGAGTTGGAGCATTCGTATTTCCAGGAAATGTATGTAACAGAATATTAAATTGTATAAATACTCCAAGCAATTGGCCATTAACAGCAAATTCGAATTGGATTACCAACTGCCACTTAACCCCTTACTGTCAAGTGATAATTCCAGAAGGTACTGCAAATCAATTAACTATTGAAGCAATTTCATCACCACCAATAGGAACACCACCATATGAATTATTAGATTATGATTTTGAATCTTATAGGTGTATTCCATGTTGTTCACATGAGTGTTGTGACCACCATCCACCGATACATCATCGATGTGTACCTCATCACTGCACTAATCAAGCAACTATAGTATTTATCGCAGAATCATCAGATCCTACCCAACCAGCAGGCATTTGGTGCCTAGATGATGTATTATTTGCATAATCTTATTATTAGACCACAAAAAATTTGTGGGAAATCTAAGGAGGATAAAAATGAGTACTGAAGTAAACAAAAACTGTTCATGTAAACTAAATTCTTTACCAACAAATCATTGCCCTAGTTGTCCGGAACCAGTAGATAATGATTTTATAACTTTTTCTGGGCTATGTAATGATACAGCCGATTTTCTCTTGAACAACAATAACTGGACAGAATTAACGATTAATGGTTCAGTGTTAGTTCCAGAAGTAAAACCTTCTATTGAACAAGTAGAGGGAATAAACACAAAAATTGAAATTATAAGAAGCAAAGTCATAGAAACTCCAACATCTTATAGTTTAATTCCAAACTTTGAAGGTAGAATAGTTACTGGAACAAAGTTAATAGTAGAAGGATTGATTTGCGTATCAGTGTCCTATGTATCTAAGAAGATTGATCAAAGTATCCATAGCTTCCATGGAAAGATTCCATTTTCTGCTTATATAGTATTGCCATACCTTACTGCTCTCACAGCTCCTTTCCATGTATCTGTATGTATAGAAGATATTACAGTTAAACAAGTTTGTGATAGAAAAATTAACTTAACAACCACTTTCGTATTGAATGCTATTCCGGTAGCTAGCACAGATGGAGAAGAATGTTTTATAGATTGTGATATGATTCCTAGTGAAAAATTAACTTGTGAATGTGATTCTGGAACTCCTGAAATAAAAGGGCTTTGTAATAGTAAAAATCTATTATCAGAAGGAGAAAAAAGTTGGACAGAAATATTCATTCCAGAAATTCTTAATGTACCATTTTATAAACCACCTGTAGAGCAAATACTTTCTGTAACCTCTAAAGTAGAAATCTTCTGCCAAAAAGTAATAGAAACCCCTACACGTACTACTAACAATGAAGGTCTTATTTTAAGTGGACTTAAACTTGTAATTGAAGGTATGTTAAGACAAAAAATTGTGTATGTAGCTAAAACAGAAAGTCAATCTGTTCACGCTGTACACTTTGATGTTCCTATATCTACTTTTATAGTTTTAGATGGTGATAATGATACACTAACAGATAAATTTAAAGTTTTCCCATGTATAGAGGATATATTTATCTGTATTCTTAACGATAAACAAATTTTCAAAAATACTACACTCTTTTTTAAAGCTACTAAATTAGAGTGTCCAACACCTTAATTAAATGGGAAACAAAGGAGGCAAATATGATGATATGTAATTGTAGTTCAAATTTTAATTATAAAGTTGTAGGTTTATGCGACCTTTCTGATTTTGATACAGATTCTACTAACTGGGCTCAAATAAGTATTCCTGAAATGCTAACTATCCCAGCTGTTAAACCTAATATTGAGAGTATTGATAAGATATATATAAATTCTAAAATAACAACAACTAAGGTTATAGAGACTCCAGTATCTCCTATAGTTAACGGTGAACTATTTCCAAATCCAGAAGGTTTAGTGCTAACTGGATGGAAACTTTTAGTTGAAGGTTTCTTATGTCAAACTTTAGTTTATACTGCTGATGAATGTGAACAATCTGTTCATTCAGCACATTTTAATATGCCATTCTCAACTTATATAGTATTACCAACCGATACTACTATAGATGATACGTTTAAAGTTAGAGTATGTATAGAATATGTTTTTGCTAAAGTATTAACACCAAGAACTATATTTAAGAATGTTACTGTATATCTACAAGCTGATGAATTAATTTAGATACTATTTTATTGAATATTTAAATTATTGAGAGAGTGAGATTTTAAAATATCACTCTCTATTTACTATATAACATGAATAAGTATATTTTCTGTACACCCTCCACCATATTCATCTTCAATTAGTATTTGAAACAAATCCAATCCAGAGAATCTCTTAGTTGATTTATATATAAGAGTAGAGGAGCCTAATAAATATAATTTTCCGTACGTAGGTCTTGATTTAATTTTTATGCAACTATTAGAGTTGCAACGATTTATAATTTTTAAATCTAATATAATGGATTTAAAAGCACATACATGAAATGGTTTAATTTCCTTGATTTCTACTTTAAAGTTACAAGGATGTACTGTAAATTCGCACTTTTCTTTAAAGGTTTCTTTATTTTTCAAAATCACACGTCCTTTTTCTAATGAGGTTATAATGCATATTATGATTTCAAATTAATAATTGTACCCTTTTTAAAGAAGCCTTAATACAATATTATAAATGGGTATGAAAGATAGTTTGCTTAGGAGGCATATTATGAGTATAAATAAAGATATATATGATGAAGTCCATGATGAATATATAGATGACGATAAAATTTTTAACAAATTTTCTAAAGATAATGATAATAAGATGGAAGATTATTCTCAGCCAGAAGAATCAAAGATTTATGTTAATTGTAATTTAAAAGTTGATTTTGATACAAAAAATAAGATGATTTATTTATATCCAGGAAAATCTCAATATTTTACAGTTAATGTTTCAAAATGTTGTGGTGATGTTACTATTAAATATAAAGGTCATTATTCAAATAAAGGAATATGCGGAAATCTTGGAATATATAGAATAGTTCAATCAGGAATAGTTGTAGAAACTTATTGTAAATTAGATCCCAGAAAGAATGATTTTTTAAATTTCACAGCAATTGATAAATGCACTAAAGAATGTTATGACTTTGTTGTAGTGTTTAGTTGCAATTCCTGTGGATGTTGATACTAATCAATAATTGACTCTTCTTAAGTAATATCTGAAAAATAAATTTTCTACTTTTTCTTCAGAAGTAAAAGTGGCATCTTAAAGATTTTATTCATATACTATCGTATAATAAAAAATTTGTTAAATAGTTTGTAATAAAAAACTAACAGTGATGTGCTAATAAGGCAGATGAAATAAAGTGATTAAAATAAAAAGAAAAAACTATATAAATAAACTAGGATATTTATATGGATAGATTTAGGAGGAAAATTATGAGTAATAATGTCACAGAACAAGAAGTATTTTTAGAAGAATTTATGAAAAATGCAGTTCAAGAAACAGAACTAGATTTAGATATGCCAATAGATGAAGAAGTAGAAGTGGAATTAAAAGTAGATCCTGAAAAAGGAAAAGAAATTTATGAAGATAAGTGTGATAATAAATGTAAACTTCCAGATATAAAGATAAATTGTGATTTAGAAGTAGAGGTTGGAACTAAAAATAAGGCGATTTATGTATGTCCAGGAAAGTTACAATACTTCACAGCACAAGCAATATGCTGTTCTGGTGATGAGACAATTGAAATAGAATATCGTGGTCATAACACAAAGTGTGTATATGGAGAAAAAATTATATGCGGCAGACTTGGATATTATAAAATAGTTAAATCTGGCATAATATTCATACCAAATAAAAATTTATCTGAATTCAATGATGATTGGTTCCCAACAGATGTTTTACCTTTCAAAGCAAAAGATAAATGCGATAAAGACGTTGAATTTGTTGTAGTATTCACTTATTCTAGATGTGTAAACTGTGAATGTGGCTGTAATAAAAGCTGTAGATTTTAATAAGATTTATTAGATAATTATACGTTAACTAATAATAATAGTTAATAATAAGATCTAATACAATAAGGATATATGATAAGCAAAGAGCTGTATTCATATATCCTTTATTTATTTGAACTACACCAACTCCTGAGTTTATCAGATATCTATATCTAATCATTAGTACATATTATGAATTTGATAAATCTTAGTATACATAATTCTAATATTTTTATTTAAATTTTTAATTTTGGCTATGAGATATAAAATATTCCTTTCGTCTTGATAAAGTTTCTTTTTTAGAGAGATTCTCTCTTTTTCTTTTTCCATAGTAATATTTTCTAGTAATTTTAGTTTTTCATCTCTATCATTTAAACTTTCTTGAAGTAAATTTACATTCTGAGAAAGTTTTTCTTTAAGGGAGAGTATCTCTTCTTCCTTTTTTTTATTCATGTTTTCTAGTAAATTTATTTTTTCTTCTTTATTAGCTAAATTTTCTTGAAGTAAATTTGCATTTTGAGAAAGTTTCTCTTTAAGAGAGAGTATTTCTTCTTCTTTTTCCATAGTAATATTTTCTAGTAATTTTAGTTTTTCATCTCTATCATTTAAACTTTCTTGAAGTAAGTTTATATTTGTATTCAATTGATTCTTTAAATCTATAAATTTAGAATGTGCTTTATTTATCTCTTTAAATTTTATTTCAAAGGATAGAATTTGCACTTTTTGTTCTTCTAACTGAGATTTCAGCTGAGTAATTAATTGCTCTTTCTGCTTAGATGTCTTTTCATATGATAAAATCTTTAAACATATTTCAGTCATGTAGTATTCAACATATGATAGATAATCGTTACTCTTTTCGTTATTTTTAATATAGGGATAGAGAGTAGAGAAAATTAAATATTGTAATGTATCATCATTAGTAAAGTATATTTCATTACCTAATATACCTTTTCTTTCTTTAGGTTCATTGGAAATATATATTGATTTAAATATATCTAGAGAATTTACTGATTGTTCATAAGGAGGAGTGCTAAAATTATTCCCATTATCTATAGAAAAGCTACTAAGAATTTTATTATTCTTTATACCAAAACACCATATTTGACCGTATATTATAAAAATTAAGCAGGATTCTATATTTTTACCCTTAAAGAGTTTAGTATTCTTAAAATTATAATGATTACCATGTACATAATTTAAACTATCTATATTTTCTTCTTTTTTTATATATAAAGCATGTAAACTCTCATTAAATATTATTACAGAATAATCCTTAAAAAGATATTTACTTCTGTCTATAAATTTAAAGTCAGACCATTTTTCATTATCATTATTAAATGATTTATATCCTATCTCGTGGTTATTTAAGAATCTTTGATACATAATAAACAGTTCTTTATTATCTGGTGAATAAAGAACAAATGGAATATCATAATCATATTTAATCCTATCAATTACTTTAGGCTTAGATAAAGTATTCTTTTCATCAAGAATGTGATGAAAGAGTGTTGCAGTATTATTTTTTTTATTAAAAATACTAAAGATTATTTGAATTTTATTTTCATTAACAACTGTCTTAAAGTAAATATTAAATATTTCATTTTTTTCATTTGTAAGAATCTCTTGTTCATTCCACTGTTCTCCGTCATATTTGCTTAATATTAGGGTTCCTTTTAAATCTTGATATAACACATTTATGCTGTCATCAGAAAGTAAAATTGCTGAGAAATTCTTTAAAGCTTCATTAGCAAGTACATATTCCTCTGACCATATATTTTCTTTAAAAAATTTATATATAATGCCATCATCTTTGTTAAAAGAAAAAGACAATGTAGTGCCATCAGATTGCTTTATAATATAAAAATTTCTATCAATCATTACCATTAATTTATTCCCTTCAAATCATGTTTCTTTGTATAAGATATGATTTGATTAATTAACTGGTGTTTATAAATTAAAATCAAAGTAGGAACAATCTTAAGTTTATTACATAAAATATTATTAGAAATCATATAAAGATTTTTTACAAAGGAGAGAAAAACGATGGCAGATGTACAAGAATTAATGAATAAAATGGAAAGCTTAAATAAAGAATTAACAACCATTATTGATGAAACTAAACAAGGGCTTACAGCTGGTGAAGCTGAAGAAGCATTTGCACCTTATCTAGGTGGAAGTGGAAGTGGAAGTAATTGTCCAAGATTTACACGTAAAGTAAAACTTTGTTGTACAACAGTTGTAAAACATTTCGATGTATCATTAACAAATGCAGAAGGAATGCCAAGAACGGTAAAACTTATTTTTGATCCTAGCTGTTTGCATGCTGTTGTAGAGTGTGAGACTGTTAATATATGTAATACAAATTGTGGGAATATTCGTGTATATGTAGTAAAAGTAGTTGGTTGCATACCATTTGCATTTAGTGTACAAAACGCTCTTGATGGTGATGGTATTTGTGGTAATTTACCTGCAAGTGCTACTATAAAAAGAGCTGATTTATGCTGTCAAGGCTGTATATGTGTAGATAACAATATCTGTTGTTACACAGATAAGCACCAAGCTGAATGTGTACGTCAAGATCTTGCTGGTTATTTAAATTGTGATGGTATAAGCTTTGCTGATGGTGGTAATCCTAGTGCTGAACTTCTTGAATGTAAAACACTATGGCATACTAGTTGTAGTATATGTACTCCTGATAATTGCAAAGACGAAACCTATGTAAAATTTGAAGCAAAACTTGAAGTTCCAAGTATGGTGGCTTTCACATGTCAAGAGCAAGAAAATCCACCTAGCTGTACACCTTGTGCAGCTGCACCTGCACAACCTGTAATAGTTGCAAAATAACAAGAATAAGTAAAGAAAAATAGTTTCCTATATTAGAATATGTAAACTTGTAAAAAATTTTCCAAATAGGAATTTGTTAAAGTTAATGAAGGAAGATAGAAATAGCTATCTTCCTTACAATTTTTTTATAGGAGTTATTTTAATACATGTTTATAAATAGGCGACTAAAAAGCATTAAGTTTTTCAATGGCTTTACTTACATTTTATTTAGGTATAATCAATATTTAATCTTTCAGTTGAGTATCTATGGGTTCTAATAATACATTTTGCATAACACTAGAGACTTTATTTAGTCGATTTGATAATTCTAATAAGTTATCGTTAAGGTCATTTATAGAATTTTTTAAATTTGAAACATCATTATTAATAGTATTTTTTAATTCAACAATATTATTATTTACAGAATTTTCAAGTTGGAGAATTCCACTCTTTGTTAATTCATTTAATTCTAAAACCGAATTATTTAAAGAGTTTGTAATAAAACTTTCATTAGTTGAATTTGTTTCATTTTTTGAAGTTTCAATATAATCCTTTAAAGAATCTATATTATTATTTACGTCCGAAAAGTTTTGATTTATTTGGCTTAGCGATAATATAATTTTATTATTTGAATCCATTTCATCATTTTTTTTATTAGTTATTTTAGATTCTATAGAATTTTTTAATTGAATAATATCATAATTTACAGAATTTTTAAGCTGAAGAATTTCATTTTTTGTTAATTCATTTAAGTCTGAAGCTATATTATTCAATTCATCATTTCTTATATTAGTAATTTTAGATTCTAAAGAACTAAATATATTAGTTAAGCTTTTTTCTAAAGAATCTAATCTTAGACTTTGATTATTCATTTGATCTATAATCTTAGTGTAAAATTCCTTTATATAGACATTTTTTTTATCGTCCTTAAGATTAGTATCAACATCATGATTTTCAATCTTAAGCTTATTTGATTTAGTTTTATTTGAATAATTATCTTCTGTATTATTTTCAACAATTATATAAGGAACATTTTCATTGTTGGAGGAACTAAACTGAATCATGTTTGATGAATTTGAATGAGTAGCTTCAATTATTAAGTTATAGGTACTTGTGTATGAAGTTAAAGACTTAATAATTGGAGTAACATCTATTTTCATATATTTACCAATAGATTTTGATGAAGTAGTGATATCTACATGTATACTAATACTATTCTTAGGGAAAGTTGACCAATTAACGTTAGAGGTATTAATTTCTTCATCATTTCCAAATATTGAAAATCTCATTATACTACCATTGCCTACATATATGTCATCTATAAATAAAAATAAATATATATTTTGATTTGAATGAAACTTTAAATTAGATTTATAAACCCTTAATAAAGATTTATATAAATTAATGTTTTTATTGTTAGTGTAAATAGTCCCAACAAGCAAGTTAGTTTGATTATAAAAATTACTGTTTGGATTGGTATTACATACATATGTTGTATTAACAAATTGTATTTTTTCTAAATTTTCCACTAGTAATATCTCCTTATTTAATTTGTAATTCCCAATATATTTAATGAATTATCATATGAAAATAAAGCACAACAATTAAATTGTTCATTATTAAAATTATTTGATTTGTAAATATAGCAGTTAAAAGAATGGGTAGATGAATTTTTATCACAAGCAGGTTCACTCCAACTTTCACCTGAATCATAGGAAATACAATAATGTAAAGCGTAGTTTTCTATCCATTGTATATGGAGTGTTTTGTTATATTGAAATATATTTGGGAACGTGCAAGCAATAGTTTCACTTATAATCTTGTCTTTTAAAATTGTAAGTTTATTTCTATTAAAATAAATTTTTATGTATCTGCAATAATATTGGTTAGCGTTATTTTCTGAATAAGTAATATGATATATTCCATCATTACATCGAATAGCAGATAAATAAACTTTAAATTTACTTGAATTTGTTATTCTATTAGCCTTAGACCAAGTTTTATTAGTTAAATCAAAGGTAGAAGAAAAAACTTCTTCATATCCATTAACTATTTTTAAATACAATATAATGGGTATAGAATTTTCAAAAAGAACAATAAAATTTGTGAGAATATCATAGTCTATTATATCTATTTCATTTTTTGTCCAAGAATTATTTTCGTTATAATAATGAGTTAAAGTACATTTAGTTAAATTATTATTATTAATTAAATAATAAATAA
>Ga0183100_1001530_pt1 | contig 11455 bp, 12 predicted proteins | sample Biomet2_FD_127789 | JGI IMG/M metagenome (GOLD analysis project Ga0183100, IMG submission 127789) | Microbial communities from bioreactor (seeded with anoxic lake sediment) at LBNL, California, USA - Biofuel metagenome 2 | ecosystem: Engineered > Bioreactor > Anaerobic > Unclassified ...
CATCTAATATAGCATGGTTACAGATTGGTATGGATATATTCTTGCAATATGCAATAAGTGTTGGCGCATTGGAAGAAGAAAATTATTATACTAATTTAAACACATCCTTGAAAATATTTAATAAAGCTGGGGAAGAGCAGACAAAAGAACAACGTGAAGAAGTACCAGCTATCAAGTTTTTAATGGCTATATCAGAGCTTATCTCATCTGGACAGATATTGATATTATCTCTTGGAGAGGCTATTCCTGATATAGGAACGGTATATGGATATAGGGAAGATGAAATATTTTATTTATTTCCAGGGTTAGTCTACAACAAAGTAGTTGAGTACTATCAAAAGCGCAATGAACTTTTCCCTGTCGGCAAATCTCGTCTATTGAATGATTTGGCAAAGCTTGAATGTATCACTACGCAAAGTGGTCGAAATACGATTAAGAAGAATGGAATTAGTGGACGAGTTATCGCTTTAAAAAAGAATGCTCTTGATAGTGCAAATGAATAATAACTCCCTTTAAGTCCTCCATTGTGAGGGGTTTTTTGCATTTCCAAAAGCTAATAAACATAAAAAGATTTCTCGTATTTTTCATAAAGGTTCGTAAGGGAGTTTTACGCTAAAATTCACCGGTTCCCAAAATAGAAAAGTGAAGACCACGCAATAGGCTTTTTTCATGCAACAAACCCCTAAACCGGTATTTCACAAAACAGCAAAAAAATAAAGCACTCAGCAAATGGCTTTGCTAAGCGCTTTTCTTTGGCAGGGGCAGTAGGATTTGAACCCACGACACACGGTTTTGGAGACCGTTGCTCTACCAGCTGAACTATACCCCTATATTTGTCACGCGATTTATTATAATCGAAATTAATGGAAAAGTCAATAGATTTCTCAAGCTATGCAAAAAAGAAAATACGGACGAGATGCCGTCCGTATTTTTACGCACATTTTAATTTGCTATTTTGAAATGGTTAAAACCTTGTATTCACAGATACCGCCTGGCGTTTCTACGCTTACCGTATCACCGATAGTTTTACCTATCAAAGCAGCCCCAACAGGAGATTCATCTGAAATAAGACCCTTTTTAGGAGATGCTTCTGTTGAACCAACAATGGAATAATCGATTTCCTCTTCAAATTCAACATCATACAATTTTACTTTAGAGCCAATCGCGACTTTGTTTGTATCTATTTCTTCTTCATCGATAATCTCGGCATGCTTTAATATGCTTTCAATTTGAATGACGCGGGCCTCCATCTGTGCCTGCTCATTACGAGCTTCGTCGTACTCAGCATTTTCTGAAAGGTCACCAAAACCACGAGCGTGTTTGATTTTTTCCGCTACTTCTTTTCGACCAACGGTTTTTAAATGTTCTAATTCTTCTTCTAAATCAGCTAAACCCTTAGCGGTCAGCATAATTTGTTTCGTTTCTTTTGCCATAATAGTTCCTTCCTTTCCACATTGAAAGCAGGAGCCTAAAAAAGGCTTTCTTTCTCATGAATCATAATTATAAACTAAAATCTAATTATAAACGGTTTTTCAAAAATGTCAATACCCCTTTTGATTAGAAATTCCGTTTGAGTCATATTTGAGCGATTGAAAATCCGGTCATAAAAACACCTGAACTTGTAGTGGGGAATAGATGGTTTGGCATACTATGCAGTAAAAATTCTGTTTCCTTTGCGCCAAAAGAGGGAAATAAACCATCTAAAAGTGGGAAAAGATTGTCATTTGAAAAACGGATAGGGAATTTTTCCGGGTCATTCAAATCGATGCAATGCCGAACATTCATGCCAGGCGGCGGATTGTCTAGCAGAATTAAGACATCTGCCGGAGTAGGATTTTCCGCTAAGTCTCGTACGGGAACGCTTAGACCAGTTTTGGCATATATATCATCAAAATAATCCGAAAAAGCAGCTTTTCTTTCAGTAAAAATGGTGAGGTTTTTTATAGCCAAAGTGGCATCCGATAAAAAGGATTGACGATACTTATCAAGCCGATTCAAGTAAATGCCGAAGCGATTCTCAGAAAGTAATAGTTCGTTTTGTTTCACATAAGCACAAAGAATTTCATAGGGCAAAATTCGAAGTAGCTCTCGCCCTGTAGGGAAAACGAATCCAAAATCTTTGAAAAATACGTCTCCTGCGAGTGCGTCGGTGCGATTGATCAGAAGGTAAGCTACACCTTCATCTTTTAAACGAGTAGCAATGGTTCGATAAAGAAAGGCTCGCCTAGAAAGATTGGTGCATTCTGAAATAGTAGCGACTACTAATATAAAAGAAAAATTATCTTCTAATGTCAATTTGCTGTAAGATGGCTTTGGTTTTCGCCATTTACTCAGTAGACCGTTTGAAGAAAGATCGTTGATGCAAAGAAAAGCGCATTTCATAGTATCGCCCCACATGAAGAGATTATACATAAAAAACAAGTTGATTGTTAAAATGGTGCAAATACAATAGTAGTCTTCTTACTCGTATCATCAGCAGTTTCAAAATATTTTACGATACCCGAATAGATACAACGTGCAACTTTCTCTTGATATTTTTTAGATTGCAGTTTTGCTTCTTCCTGTGGGTTAGACAGAAAGCCACACTCAATTAAAACACTAGGTACGTGAGGATTCTTAAGAAGATAAATGGAGGAATCTACTGGCTTTGCTTGGCGCTTATTGTTGGGATCTAATACATGGGTGAACTCTTTTTGAATAGCAAGTGCAATTTTTTCTGATTGAGGAAATTTTTTATCGTAAAATACTTGAGCCCCGCAAATGGATGAATTTGCAAACTTGTTCATATGAATCGTTAATAACAGATCTGCTTTTGTTTTTTTTGGCAATTCTTTTCGAAAGACAAGATCAGCTCGTTTTCTCTCTAAAGGGGTTTGATCCTCAGGATAAGACAGGGTGATATCATCACCAACACGAGTCATGATGGTTTTAATTTTAAATTTTTTAAAGAGAGTTTCTAGCTTTTTGGCAATCGCCAAATTATATTCCTTTTCGCTTATTCCGCTTGAACTTAGAGCACCTCCATCGGCACCTCCGTGGCCGGCGTCAATGACAATGACAGAGTTTTTATCAATCTTAACATTTTTTGAAGCGGCGGGTGCTGTTTTTATCATGACACCAATGGTAATCATCGTAAACATAATAATCAAAATGGCTACAAGCCCTGCTTTTTTAAAGATAATAACCATGCCCTCACCCTTTTTAGGAGAATTTGTTTTACAGAACAATGTATGAAAAATACAGGGGGATTATGAAGATATGGTTTTGTAAAAAATAAAGTTTCTACTTTCTTTGAAAGTAGAAACTTCGAAAATTGTGGAATTGGGTTTTGATTGAAAAAGCAAGGGACTAGAAAATGAAAAATAGCGATAAACGCTCGCTATTTTTTCTTTTTATAAATGAGAGGAAAAATCAATTTGTTGTATAACGAAAAATCGTGTATGCCAGCCAAATAGCCAGCCATAGCCGATAAAAGTGGCACTAGATAAATGAGAAAATAGGAGAGTAAACTGATGTGATTTTCATTTAGTTGCATAAAACCATGGAAAGGAAATGTGTAACCCACAAAAATAGCTTGTATAATGACAAGTATGGTGTTGACTATACTATTTTGATAGGCAAGTGAGCGGAATAGAGATGTATGGACTAGCTGCCAGGCCACAATAATGATAGTCGTGATGATGACAGGTACTATCTCCAAAGCAGCTCCCTTTAACGGATAATGGCTATACTTGTGATGAGGCTTTAAATCATCTTTAGCAATTTTGAAAGCATCTGAATAAACAAATAAAAATATAGCAATCATGCTGAAAGTGGAGTATATAGCAAAACCAACTGCGTTTTTTGTTAAAAATAAAAAAGCGAGCAAATAGATAATAAAGCTAGTGATGGATGCTAAAACTTGTGATTTTAATAGGATAAAGCCGCCTTTTATATACCGTGCAGTCGTGGCTTTTTCTGGCATAAATGAACCCCCTTTAATAGTCTTAACCTATTGTATCGCGAAATATGAGTTTCCGCAAGGCGTTTAGGCGTAAAAAAACAGACAGCCTATAGGACTGTCTGTTTAATCTCTCGAATTAATTTAATACATATATCGTGGCATCGCTTGTTCCAAAAGAAATAGCTTCGCTTCTGGAATTGAAAAACAAATCCACTTTATTGTTTTTGATGGCACCACCGGTGTCACCTGCGATACAATAGCCATATACCCACGATTTACCGCCGTCTGCCGATTCAATATACAAACGTGTGCCTAATGGAATGACGCGAGGATCAACGGCTACAATGCCTTTTTGCGCATGACGTCCACTGGAGGTGGTACTGCCGCAACTAGGATCGTATGCTGTCGCATGGCAAGAAAGAACGCGCGAATAATTAAAAGGTTTGGAACCATTGGCAGAAGTCTCATAAGAAGATGATTTAGAAGCCGTTCCGATTTCGGTTACTTCATCCACAGCCTCTTTTGCAACCACGTTGCTTACTAATTCTCTGGATGCTTCATTTCCACTTTGATACGTAATCTTGTAAGTGAGTTCTCTAGCGCCAGACTGACCCTTTTGTGTAACTTTTTTATCGCCCTTTACGAGACTTGACGTTTTTTTGGTAACAGATGAAAAGGGGATAGCTTCCGTTATGGTTTCGTTTTTAATTTCGCGATTGGTAACTGTAATGGTCATATCATCAGAAACGGCTGCATTTTTATCAGGTGAAACGATGTCGGCTTCTGATAAGGTAATGCCACACTCTGACAATACTTCGCTTACAATTCGCGCCCTTGTGTGGAGTGGACTTGTTTGCCCATCGACGCAAACATGAACTTTCAAAGCACGATCAATGATTACTTCGGGTACGGATTCGGTATTTTCAGTCAAGCTAACATTGACTTTATCTTTCGTATTTAATTTAATTCCCTGTTCTTTTAATAAATCTCCTATTGTTTGAGATTTAATGGGAGCGGTCAAAGTACGATATCCATCGACAATCGAGATGGTACGTTCTTTTGCAATAACGATGGAAAAAGAGGTTAATAAAAACAAAAGTGCGAAGAGAACAATCAATAATTGCTTACGATTCTCTTTTCCATAAATAAAACTATATTTACTCATATATCCTCCTACAAATTCTTTCTTACATTCACATTGAAGTTTCAAATTGAAGTTTTAAAATTCATTTGTGTTTTTTTGAGGTCATTACTATTGTATACTACTTTGTTTATTTTGTCAAACTTTTTTAACATTTATGCGTTATATTACTATTTTAATAATTGAAATATACCGACAAAATGTGATAAAACCATTGTTTTTGCGGAATTATCCATAAAATGTATTAACTTTTTTGTAACATTTAAGTGGGACAAGTTTGTAACAATTGATCGAAAAATATACGTTTGTAGGAGAAAAAAAACGAAAAAGAAAAGACGAAGAAAGTTTTCTTCGTCTTTTAAAACATTTTAAATTGATGAAATTGATAAACTATTTAGTTGCTATATAAACGAGTACTAACGAAAGAACAATAAACAAACCAGCAATAACAGCTGTCCATTTTTCTAATATAGCATCAATCGTTCTGCCCTTGTTTTTGCCAAAAAAAGTATCAGCGCCACCAGCAATACTGCCTGACAACCCCTCGCTTTTACCAGACTGCATCAGCACAACAAAAATCAAAATCAAACAGATAATTACATATGCAATTGTTAAAACAGTAGTTAAAACTCCCATAATAAACCTCCTAAGTAGATGAATCGTATCATTTAGCTTTTATTTAAATTTTCAACTTATTCCATAAGTGTTATTATTATATCACAATCAAAAATAAATTCAAGTGTTTTTTTGAACTTTTTAAATATGAAAAAACAGGCTTTATTATTTTTGGCAAATAGAGTATAATAATAACAACAAGGGAGGGACGTTATGTATCATCTTACAGATCCGCAAACCATTCGTGCTATTTTGAAACGATATCAGACTCATTTTAAAAAAGGGTTTGGGCAAAATTTTTTGTTGGACGACAATGTATTGGAGAATATCGTGAATGTAGCCGATGTTGATAGTGACACCAACGTTATTGAAATTGGTCCCGGTATCGGAACATTGACTTCAGTTTTGGCACAAAGAGCCAAAAAAGTAGTTTGTATTGAAATTGATTATCATTTAATCGATGTGTTAGCCGATACTTTATCAGATTTTAATAATGTGAAAGTAATCGAAGCAGATGCTTTAAAAATTGATTTTAATCGCTTGATTGCTGAAGAGTTTTCGGGAGGCCGTGTCGTTATTGTTGCCAATCTTCCTTATTATATTACCACGCCGATTGTAGCCAAACTGTTAGAAGAAAAAGTAGCGGTGGAGAGTCTTACTTTTATGGTGCAGGAAGAAGTGGCAAAAAGGTTTTGTGCCACGCCCGGTGGCAAGGCATATGGGGCTATTACGCTACTTATTCAATATTATACCCAGGCTAGTATGGTCATTCGTGTGCCGGCTGAGTCTTTTTTACCACCACCGTCTGTTACATCTGCCGTGATTTCTCTTAAGATGCGGAATGAGCCAATTGTTGTTCCAAAGGATGAAAGAAAGTTTTTTGAGCTCATTCGCGCTAGTTTTAATCAGCGGCGTAAAACATTTGTAAACGGTGTCGTGAATTTCGGCAAGTTTGGCGTGAGTAAAGAAGAATTGGCTACTATTTTGACGGGCTTAGGTCTTTCACCTGATATTCGAGGGGAGAGACTCTCTATTGAAGATTTTTGCTGTATAGCAGATCAATTATAATGATAGGCACCGTCCTTTTTGTGAAGGGAGTGAATGCGTTGTGCATGAAGGACATAGACAGCGAATGAAAGCGAGATTTTTAAAAGAGGGAATTGATTCGTTTGAAACACACGAAGTATTGGAACTTTTGCTTTTCTATGCGATTCCTCGTTCTAATACGAATACAATTGCTCATGAGTTGATACGTGAATTTGGCTCGTTGTCACGTGTGTTTGAAGCGAATCCCGCTGATTTAACGAAAGTTGAGGGTGTCAGTTCTCATTCGGCAGTATTGATTCATATGATCCCTGCACTTACTCGTATATATAATCAAGACAAGTGGGGTGAAAAACCTACGCTGCAAACTTCTCAATTGGCAGGGGAATTTGCTACTTCACTTTTAGTGGGGCGCCCACAGGAAACATTGATTATGATTTGCCTCAATAAGCAGAAAAAAGTATTAAACTGGAAAGTAATAAATGAGGGGGATGCAGGAGAAACCATATTATCACAGAGACTTATTGTGGAAGAAGCTCTTTTGCAGAATGCACAGGGAATTATTTTAGCACATAATCATCCTAGCGGGTCATTAAAACCCTCTTATGAAGATCAAATTGCTACTCGTAGTATCTGTCATACGCTTCAAGCGTTACATATGGAATTGATTGATCATTTTATTGTAGCAGGCAATGATTTTGTTGGCATGGGTGATTTGAATATGTTGTAATGAAATTGCAAAAAACTAGTGTGTATACAAAAGCCAACCACTCGTAATGGTTGGTTTTTGTATGGGAGAAAGCCAATAAGAAAAGCACATCGGGGAAGTCTCGGTGTTTTTTTATACTCATTTTTAATAAAAAAAATTAATAAGACGCAGAATTCTACAAATTTTCCCATATATAAGGGATTACAATAGTAGAATGTAAGCTAGCTACAAAGGAGGATGCATATGCAAATTGAATATCATCATCAAAAACGATGTATGGTGGTAAAAGTGTCTGGTGAGCTTGACCATCATTGTGCGGGGATTGTACGCGAAACAATCGATCGTGAGTTGTCAGCGGGGCAGGCGAAGAATCTTATCTTCGATTTCGAAGATTTGGATTTTATGGATAGTTCGGGAATTGGCGTAGTGATAGGTCGATACAAATTGGTAACATCTCTCGGGGGTAAAGTGGCCATTGCTTGTGCAAAACCGGGAGTGGATCGTTTGCTTTTATTGTCGGGAATTCATAAAATCATGCCAGTCGCACGGTCAAAAAATTTGGCGTTAGAGGCTATATAAGGAGGGTGGATAAGATGGAAAACAGCATGAAAATTACCTTTCAAAGCAAATCAATCAATGAGAGCTTTGCCAGAATCGTTGCTTGTGCCTTTGCCGCGCAGCTTGACCCGACAACTGAAGAAATGGCCGACATAAAAACTGCGGTGAGTGAGGCTGTTACCAACGCCATTATTCATGGATATGAAAACGATGATAGTCAGACAATTGAAATGCAAGGCAGCATTGTGGATGACTACATTGAATTTGTCATTATTGATTATGGTCGCGGTATTGAGAATATTGAAAGGGCCATGGAGCCACTTTATACAACGCTTCCTCAAGGCGAGCGAAGTGGCATGGGCTTTACGGTGATGGAAAGTTTTATGGATAACCTTTCGGTCGAAAGCGAAGAGGGACATGGGACGAAAGTGACAATGGGAAAAAGTATCTTACATATCTAATGAGTCGTTTGACAATTCACGAAAGAGGTGATTTTTTTGAATGGTCAAACAGCAAGAGAAAGGCGCGAAGAGCTCCTTCGTGCGGCGGTGTCTGGCGATAAGGCGGCTGTCGATACATTTGTTGAAGAGAACCTTTCGCTTGTATGGAGTGTACTGCAACGCTTTTTGGGGCGCGGTTACGAGGCAGAAGATCTGTTTCAAGTGGGGGCAATGGGGTTATTAAAAGCGGTTCAAAAATTCGATTTTAGCTTTGGTGTGCAATTTTCCACCTATGCTGTACCAATGATTATTGGAGAAATTAAACGGTATATGCGTGATGATGGTATGGTAAAAGTGAGCCGGAGCATAAAAGAGTTAGCTATAAAAGCCAAGATAAAAGGTGAAGAACTGAGGAGGATGAAAAGTGCCGACCCATCTGTCAATGAAATTGCGAAAGCGCTCGATGTTTCCGAGGAAGATGTTGTCTTTGCAATGGCAGCTACTCAGCCTCATGAATCGGTTTATACGAGCGTATTAAAGGGTGATCATCAGGATGTGACGCTGCTCGATACCTTGCGCGATACGGCCGATACAGAAAAAGAAACCATTGATAAGATTACGGTAGCGGATTTATTAGAAAATCTGAAAGATCGAGATCGAAAAATCATTTTAATGCGTTATTTCAGGCGGAAAACACAGGCAGAAGTGGCAGAAATTCTTAACATTTCGCAGGTACAGGTATCTCGTCTAGAAAAGAAAATATTAGAGTCGCTTCGAGCGGAGCTCTGTGGCGATAATCCAAAAAACCAACGTGCGAAAAATGCGAAAAAGTCACCTTAAACGGTCTAAAAGGAATATAGACTACCTAAAACGACGCTTTACAAAAAAAATGTTTTATGATATGATATGACTACAAATGAAAGATATGTTGGTGCAGTATTCTAGTCAGTTCTGCCCATTCCAAAGACGGGCCTAAAAATCCGTTAAAGGGCACATCGATGAAGTTTTTGGTGCTGTGCTTTGGACGCCCAGTCCGGGGTTGGTGCTGAAAGTTAAGGTTTAGGGGCGATGCATAATGGCATATGCAATTCGACCCCTTTACCGTGGAGACCTATAATTGTGCTTGGGGGCACGGAGAAATTACTCCTGCTGAAAAAGTACGAAATAGGATGAAACCTGCCATGTGGTGCGATTATGTGCTACGGGTAGCGTAGCCTGCCTTGAGTGGTAATGGCGGATAACGGATCTGAACGTTTTTTGTTTGCGCAAACAATAAGACGCTATTGCTGTTTGAAACCATTGTTGCAAAAGAGGATAAGAATGGGATTTGACTGTTGAGGAAAACTCCTAGACTGTTGTAACAGGACGCAAAAGGGATTGCAGTACGGACTAAGTGGCATTCTGGTCAATTGTGTGGTAACGCACAGTTAGCAGGGCTTAAAAGGAAACTGCCTGTTCGGCGACGAACGGGTGAACTGTTGGGAAACCTAACCAGACCTCAAGCCGTAAAATTTACTTTTTGCGTTACCAACATATTATTTTTTTAAAAGGACACGAGAAATATCATGTCAAAAAAAAGTTTTCAATTCAAAAAGAATAAAATAGCGTCTAACAACCGATGGAATATTTCCATTACGGTTGTTACCTTTTTTTTATCTATAGGTATTAATTTATTATCTTCGATGTTGTTAAAAGAAGTAAGCCTTGTTTTTGCTTTTTTAGTGCTACTCTTTATTATTTCCCTTGGCGTTTTGTTTGATATTATAGGTCTTTCGGTTGCAACAGCAGAAGAAGCGCCGTTTCATTCGTTATCATCTCGCAAAGTAGCCGGTGCCAAAGAAGCCATTTCGCTTATTCGTTCTGCTCAACAGATTTCCAACTTGTGTAATGATGTGGTAGGGGATATTGCCGGTGTCGTAACGGGTGCGTCATCTGCTATGATTGCGGTATCCATTGCTTCCTTTTTGGGTACACAATATACAACACCGATAAGCCTTGTATTAACGGCTTTGGCGGCTGCTATTACAGTAGGCGGTAAGGCAGTTGGAAAAGGAATTGCGCTATCCTATAATAATTCAATCATGCTCATGATAGGAAAAATGTGGTATTCCATCAAATTTCCTTTTAAAAAGCTTTTTAAAAGGAGAAGTGTATGACATATAAAATTTTAGATACCATCAATTCTCCACAGGATGTGACAAAATTAAATTATGAGCAGCTGGACATATTAGCTGCCGAAATTCGTGATTTTTTAATTCAGCATTTAGCAAAAACGGGTGGACACTTAGCTTCTAATTTAGGCGTTGTGGAAATTACGTTGGCGCTTTATAAAGTTTTTAATTTTCCAGAAGATAAAATTGTGTTTGATGTGGGGCACCAAAGTTATGTTCACAAAATTTTAACGGGACGCAAAAATCGTTTCGATACGTTGCGTCAAAAAGATGGACTTGCTGGTTTCCCCAAACGGAGTGAAAGTGTTTACGACTGCTTTAATACGGGTCATAGTTCCACGTCCATATCAGCGGCAGAAGGTATGGCTTGTGCCCGTGACATGCGCGGTGAGAAAAATCATATTATCGCTTTTATTGGCGATGGTGCCATGACAGGTGGCATGGCTTTTGAAGCGCTCAACGATTCAGGCACGATGCACAAAAACTTCATCGTCATTTTAAATGATAACCAGATGTCAATTGCGGAGAACGTAGGCGCAATGAGCAAGTATTTTCGCCGTATTAGTACAAATAAAGAATATTACCAGTTTAAACGTTTGCTTGAAAGGGCGCTTTTAAGACTGCCTTATATGGGCAAAAAAATTCTGAAATTTTTGCGTTATTTAAAAACGAGGATTAAAGGAATTTTGTTTATCCCGACTATTTTCGATGAAATGGGATTTGCTTACATCGGTCCCTTTGACGGGCATAATACTAAATTGCTCTGTAAACAATTAAAACGGGCGAAAGATGTGGGTTGCCCAGTATTCATTCACATTCATACCAAAAAGGGAA
>Ga0183100_1001531_pt1 | contig 11448 bp, 7 predicted proteins | sample Biomet2_FD_127789 | JGI IMG/M metagenome (GOLD analysis project Ga0183100, IMG submission 127789) | Microbial communities from bioreactor (seeded with anoxic lake sediment) at LBNL, California, USA - Biofuel metagenome 2 | ecosystem: Engineered > Bioreactor > Anaerobic > Unclassified ...
GCATGAACGGGCAATGAGGAGGACGAGGGAGCAGGCGGTGGCACCCGAAGGTATTTAACCACAGAATCTTCCCGGCCAGCGGTCCCACTCCCCGGTCTTCCTCCCCATCCTCCCTCGCCGGTTTCCCGGCCTGCCCTCTGTTGTGTGTTTGCGGCGGCAGGGCTTCCCCCGCCGCCTGTCTCACGTGCTGTCCCTATGTGGCTGTGGCGGCGATGCGTTTTTCGTCGGGCAACTCCGCCAGTTTTTTGATTTCGGCCTTGTCGAGGCCAAGCCCGGCGGCCACCTGTTCGCCCCAGGTCGCGTCTGCTTTGTAGAACAGGGCGCACTGACGCTTTTGGATACGGACGATGGCCCCGGACAGATGGGACACGATGTTGCCGACCAGATGCTCCCGATCCTTGTCGGTCAAGGCCTTGCGGTACAACTCACCGGGCTGGTCGAAGTCGTTGTTGGGATGGGTGTAGGCAAAACGGCCGGCCTCGCCGTCCACGGGATATGATGGTTCAAGGACCGAGGCGTCGGGGGCCGGGCCGCCAAGGCTGTTGGGCCAGTAGTTGGGGCCGGGACCGCCGCCGTCGTCGACGCGCATGAAACCATCGCGCTGGTAGTTTTGTACCTTGGCGGCCTTGGGCGCGTTGACCGGGATGAGCTGATAGTTGGGACCAAGCCGGTGCAGATGCGTGTCATGGTAGGAGAACAGCCGCCCCTGAAGCATTTTGTCGGGCGAGGCGGCGATGCCGGGCACGAAGTTGCTCGGGTTGAACGCGGATTGCTCCACCTCGGCGAAATAGTTGCTCGGGTTGCGATTAAGGGTCAGCTTGCCGATGGTGATCGGCGGCACATCGGCATGGGGCCAGACCTTGGTCACATCGAAAATGTCGAAGCGGTACTCTTTGGCCTGTTCCGGGGGCATGATCTGCATTTCGAGCGTCCAGGAGGGGAAGTCGCCTGCGGCAATGGCGTTAAAGAGATCCCGCGTGGCGTGGTCCGGATCGGCGCTGGCCAGGGCGTCGGCTTCCTGGCGCGTGAGATTTTTTATGCCTTGGTCCGTTTTGAAGTGGTATTTGACCCAGAAGTATTGGCCGGCGGCATTGTACCATTTGTAGGTGTGGCTGCTGTACCCGTTCATGTGGCGGTAGCCGGCCGGGGTGCCCCGGTCGGAAAAGAGTATTTCCACCTGGTGCAGGGATTCCGGGGTCAGGGACAGGAAATCCCAGAACATGGTGGGGTCTTTCAGGTTGGTTTGCGGATTGCGCTTCTGGGTGTGGATGAAATCGGGAAATTTGAGAGGATCGCGGATGAAAAAGACCGGCGTGTTGTTGCCGACCATGTCGTAGTTGCCCTCTTCCGTGTAAAATTTGAGGGCAAAGCCGCGTGGGTCGCGGGCCGAGTCAGCCGAACCGCGTTCGCCGCCGACGGTGGAAAAACGGGCGAACACTTCCGTGCGCTGGCCGATCCGGGACAGGAAGGCGGCCCTGGTGTAGCGGGTCACGTCGGCAGTCACTTCGAACGTGCCGTACGCGCCGGCTCCCTTGGCGTGGACCACCCGTTCGGGAATGCGCTCCCGGTCGAAATGGGCCATCTTTTCCAGTAAATGCACATCCTGCATGAGGGCCGGGCCGCGCGGACCGGCTGTTACGGTGTTCTGATCGTCGCCGATGGGCGTGCCAAATCCCGTGGTCAGCGTCTTTTTTCCGGACATGGTGTTCTCCCTGGCTCTCAACGATTGGAGGTTATGAATACTCCTTCTCTATCGAGGTCCAGGGGAATATGGCAACGAAAATGGTAGAATTTGTGTGACGTCTTCCCCCTTCGAGGGGGTCTGGGGGAAATCATTTCCCCCAGTGGGGGCCGGGGCAGCGCCCCGGTCTTCCCGGCCAGCAGTCCCACTCCCTGGTCTTCCCAGCCTTCTTTCTCCCGATCACCGGGCCAACATGGCCCGCAAGATGTTGGCGCAACCTTCGGCATTGTGGCTGGCCCGATGGACGGATTCCACGAAGCGGATAATCTGGTAGGCGCGTTTGAACTCCAGATCCGCCGCATAGGCGGCGATAATCAGGCCGCGTTTGGCCTTGACGACCTTGAGGTGTTGCAGGCGGATTTCGTGCATCCGCGTTTTGAGCTCTCCCCGGTCTCGCCGACCATGTAAAATAAAATCAACTGTTTCGGTCAGAGCCGGACGCAGAAGGGCCACAGAGCGGGCCGCCTCATCGACGCTTGTGGTCATGGCGGCGGCCAGATCCGGCGGCACGGCGAAGTCCCCGAGCCCGAGCCAGACCACGGCTTCCTGTATGGCGTCGAGGATGTTGTCCTGACTGCGGGTGTAGTTGAGAAACAGCGTCTTATCCACGACCATGAGAAAGGCCGAGGGCAGGTGATTGCGGATGCGCCGCTTGATCTTGTCGGCCTCGGCTTCCAGAGTGTCGATTTCGCTGGCCAGCACCTTGAATCCGACGTCCTGACTGACTTTCAGGGTGCGTTTCAGGGCTTCGTCCAAAAGGGCCATGCCCCGGCCGATAGGCTGATAGTGGTCGAGCAAGCCGGGCAGATAGTCCTGACGGCGCGGATCGAGAAAACGAAGCACGGGGAACAGCATCAAGGGCTCCTTGGCGTTTTTTTAGGCCCGGGACTCGGGCTTATGACCAAGGGATGCGGCAAAGAGGCCGGGCCTGTCAACCGTAGCCCCTTTTCCCCGCACGTTTTTCCTCTCAGACACCGTTTGTCTGGCCCGGTAGGGCGTAGCGCCTGTTTTGTTCGTCCTCGGCGTCCTGTTTCCGCCGCAGGGAATCGATCAAGTCGCTCAATTCACTGGTCCGCTGGGTCAGATCCGAGACGGAATCGGCCGCCGTGCGCATGCCGGAGACGGTTTCGCTTGAAACCGAGCTGATGCTGGCCAGATTCTGGGTAATGCGCTGCCCCAGATCGGCCAGCGTTTCGGCCAGGGAGGCCATGGACCCGACCTGTCCGGAGGTGCGGCCGACAATTTCCACAATGGCAGCCAGGGATTGGCCGGAATTTTCGGCCAGCCCCGTGCAGGCCTCGATGGCCGTGCCGGCCTGCTGGGTGGAGTCAATGTTTTTGGTGATGCCCCGTTGGATGGCGGTGACGGCCTGGGTGACCTCACTGGTGGCGTGCATGGTCTTTTCGGCGAGCTTTCGCACTTCATCGGCCACGACGGCAAACCCGCGCCCGGCCTCGCCGGCCCGGGCAGCCTCGATGGCGGCGTTTAAGGCCAGCAGATTGGTTTGATCGGCAATGTCGGAAATTACCGTGATGATGGCCCCGATGGCCCCGGCCTGCTGCCCGAGCTCTTCCATGCCCCGGCGCAACTCCCCGGACAGACCGTTGATGCGCAAGATGGACGAGGCCACTTCCCGGACGGCGTCATCCCCCTGCCGGGCCTTTTCCCGGGCGAGACTGGCGTCGCCGGCGACCTCTTTGACCTGCCCCGACATCTCCTGGGTCTGTCTGTCCATGGTGGCCATGGCGTCAACCGAGGCGCTCAACTTGCCGGTCTGGAATTGGGCTCCCCGGGCAGCCTTGGTAATAAGGTTCGAGAGCGCATTGGTGGCCGAGGCAACGGATTGGGCCACGGTATCGGCCTGTTCGCTGACGGTCAGCAGGGTTTCCCGCTGCCGGGCGATTTCCTCTTCCTGGAGACGCTGGGTGGTCAGGTCCAGGTAAAAGCCGAAAAGGCCGAGCGGCGCGCCGTCATAGGCGGCAATGGGGGTGGCCGAAACCCGCATGGTGATCTTGCTGCCCGAGGGCAGCGGGACGTCGATATCGCCATGGAAGGCCTGCCGCGTTTGGGCGGCCGTGCCCGTGGCGCTTTTCCGGTGGGGATCGCCGTAAAGAAACTGACTGGGCGTCTGGCCCACGTAGTCGCCGGGGCAACCGGATTTTTCGACGAGATCCAGCATGAGCTGGTTGGTATGGGTGATTTTTCCCTGGGCATCCAAAATAATATAAGGGGACGTGTCGGCAATGGCCGCGAGCACGCCCTCGGCAAAACTGAATTTGTTTTTGATGGTTTCGAGCATGCCTTCCAACGAGGCTTTGAGGCGTCCGATTTCCCCCTCGATCGGCTGTTCGAAGCTCGCCCGGAAATTCCCCCTGGCCACGGTTTCGGCAAAGGCGATGCAGTGCGCCAGTGGCACAAGCAACCGGTGGTTGATCGTCAGATGGACAACGCCGCCGAGGCCCAGGGCCACGGCCAGCAACACGCCCTGAATCCATAGCAGGGCCGTGACGCGTTGTTCCGATTCCCGTTGCAGCATGGAGACGGCCTTGTCCATGGCGGCGTTGATTTCCTCGCTGGCCGTGAGGATTTGAGCGGCATCCTGTTCGGTCGTCCTGGCGCTCGCTGCCCGGATACGCGTTTCGTAGCGGCTCCACAGGGACGCAACTTCGGACAACTGGCCGGCTACTCCCCGCGTGGCGGCCGGGAGAAGGACCGTCGATCCGGAGGCATCGAGGGTCGCCGGGGCCGGTCCCCCCCGGGACAGGGCGTCCAGACTGCGGGAAAAAACCGCCATGGTGTTGTCGAGTTTGCCGCGCAAGGCCGCATCCGGGTTGCCGGCGGCGGCCAACGTGTGGGCGAGCAGGGCTTCCTTGGCCATCTTTTGGCTTAACATCCGTTGGCGGCCGGCCACATTGATCACCAGTCCGTCATTGCGTTGATCGCGCGAGACAAGCCATGTGGCCGCGAACATGCAGGCGACGAGCAGCACAAGGGCAAAGGTCGGCGACAGCACTTTGACTTTGAACGACATGCCATTCCTCCAGGCGAATTGGTTGCAGCGCCATGCCAGATCCTCGGTACGGAAAATGATTTTTACCTCTACCATAGCGTGTTGAAAAAGAAACCGGATTTTTGCAATGGCGTCGGCGGGGAAGAGGAGGGGCGCCCGCGGCGGCAATATCGACAGAAGATGGCCCCCGATGACAAACGGAGGCAGGGATGGAAGATGGGGGATTTTGTGTCGGACCCTCAATGAGGACCCGAGGAAAAGACACTTTGCGATTGCAGCCTTCGGAGCCCTGCCGTATGCATCGTACTACGGAAAAAAAATAGAGAAGGAGCGCCGCATGTTCCCCCGCAACCACTATCGACTTGTCCTCCGTATTGTCGCGTTGCCCTCTGTCTTGTGCCTGATGCTGCTGTGGAGTTGCAGCAGGGGAGATCAGGAACGGGAAAAGGCCGAAGCCAAGGCGCCCGAAGCCCCCTCTCTCATGGTGCAGGCCAAACCGCCTGTTGTGGCGGACGTCCCGGTGTACGGCGAATACGTGGGACGCACTGCCGCCAAGGAAAACGTGGAGATCCGGGCCAGAGTGGAAGGCTACCTGAAGGAGCGGCTTTTCACGGAAGGCTCCCTGGTCAAAAAAGGCGCGTTGCTTTTTGTCATCGAACCGCGCCAGTACCAGGAAAACCTGCAAAAGGCCCGGGCCGAGCTGACCCGGCAGCAGGCCTTGTTGGGCAAGGCCCAGACGGATCTCTCACGCTTTGAGACGCTGTATAAACAGCGCGCCGTCAGTCGCGACGAATACGATACGCGGCTGACCAACCAGCGGGAGCTGGCCGCGAACATTGAGAGCGCCAAGGCGGCGGTCGATACGGCCGAACGCGATCTCGGCTACACCAAGATTCAGGCCCCGATTGCCGGGCGGATCGGCAAGGGGCTGGTCAATGTGGGCAATCTTGTCGGCAAGGGTGATAACACGCTGTTGGCCGAAATTTCCTCCACCGACCCCATGTATGTGGATTTTTCCATCAGTGAACGGGATTACCTGGAGTTCGCCGCGGCCTTAAAGGCCAGAGGCAACAAGGAGCGGGAGTTTCCGCTGACGCTGATTTTGGCCGATGATTCGGTTTATCCGCACGCCGGCGAAGCCGATATGGCCGAGCGGGCCGTGGACCAGAAAACCGGCACGCTTGGCGTGCGCGGCGTGTTTCCCAACCCTGACGGACTGCTCAAACCCGGCCAGTTCGCCAAGATTCGGGCGCTTCTTGAGAATCGAAAGGGCGCGATGCTCGTGCCGCAGCGGGCCGTGATCGACGTCCAAGGCAGCAAGTCCGTCTATGTGGTGGACGCGGATGGCAAAGTCGCCTCCAAAACGATCACCATCGGCGGCGTTGAGAATGGGGCTTATATTATTGATTCCGGCCTGACGCCGACCGACATGGTCGTGGTCGAAGGTGTGTCCAAGGTTCGGCCGGGCGTCGCCGTCAAGGTGGTCGCCGCCCCGGCCGTTTCGCCGGCCGCCACTGTCGCGCCCGCCGCAGCCAAACCATAGGGGGCCGCCGTGGTAAATTTTTTTATTGATCGACCGGTTTTTGCCGCGGTCCTGTCCATTCTCATCACCCTGGTCGGGGCCATTTGCATCCTGACGCTCCCCGTGGCCCAATATCCGCAAATCGTGCCGCCGACCGTCCAGGTGGCGGCTTCCTACGACGGCGCGAGCGCCCAGGTCGTGGAAGAGTCCGTGGCCACCCCCCTCGAGCAGGAGGTCAACGGGGCCCAGGACATGCTCTACATGAACTCCGTCAGCTCCAACGACGGACGCATGGTCTTAAACGTCACCTTCGACATTGCCCGCGACCTCGATCTGGCCACGGTGGACGTGCAAAACCGCGTGGCCCTGGCCAATTCCCGCCTGCCCTCGGAAGTGACCCGGCGGGGCATCTCGGTCAAAAAGCAATCCCCGGACATGCTGCTGGTCATCAACCTGAATTCGCCCGATGCCAGCCGCGATACGCTCTTTTTAAACAACTACGCCAAGATCAACATCACCGACGCCCTGGCCCGCGTGCCGGGCGTCGGCAACGTGGCCGTCTTCGGCGAGCGCGACTACGGCATGCGGGTGTGGCTCGACCCCGACAAGCTGGCCCGTCTGGGACTGACCGCCTCCGATGTGGCCAACGCCGTACGCGAACAAAACGTCCAGGCCCCGGCCGGCCAGATCGGCATGCCGCCGGCCCCGCCGGGCCAGGAGTTTCAGCTGACCGTCCAGGTCAAAGGACGCTTGGCCGATCCCGAGGAATTCGCCGACATTATCGTGCGCACGGGCAAGGGGGCCGAAATCGTGCGGGTGCGCGACGTCGGCCGGGTGGAACTCGGCAGCCAGAGCTACAGCGCCTTTACCCGCCTAAACGGCAAACCCACCTGCACCATCCAGGTCTTTCAGCTTCCCGGAGCCAATGCTCTGGACGTGGTCAAGCAGATCCGGGCCATCATGGCCGAGCAGGCCAGCTATTTCCCTGCGGGCGTGGCCTATTCCATCCCCTACGACACCACCAAGTTCGTCACCGCCTCCATCCATGAAGTCATCAAGACCCTGTTTGAAGCCGTGGGGCTCGTACTGCTCGTCGTTTACATCTTCCTGCAAAACGGCCGGGCCACGCTGATTCCCATGCTGACCGTCCCGGTATCGCTGGTCGGTTCCTTCGCCTTCATGCAGGTCTTCGGCTTTTCCATCAACACGCTGACGCTGTTCGGTCTGGTGCTGGCCATCGGCATCGTGGTCGATGACGCCATTGTCGTGGTCGAGGCCGTGCAACACAAAATCGACCACGACAAGCTGCCGCCCCGCGAGGCCACCCGGGCCGCCATGGCGGAAGTGGCCGGGCCGGTCATCGCCATTTCCCTGGTGCTTATTGCCGTGTTTGTGCCTGTGGCCTTCATGGGCGGGGTGACGGGGCGGCTCTATCAGCAGTTTGCCCTGACACTCGCGGTCTCGGTGGCGCTGTCGGCCATCAGCGCCCTGACGCTTTCGCCGGCCCTGTGCGCCCTGATTTTGCGGCCGGCCCCGCTGCCCAGAGGGCCGCTCGGGGCTTTTTTCCGGGGCTTTAACCGCCTCTTCGAAATGGCGACAAATGGCTATGCCGCCGGCGTTCGCACCGCCATCCGGTTGTTCCTGATTACGCTGGTCTGCCTTGGCGGGGTGATCGCCGGCACGGGGTGGCTGCTCAACACGCTGCCGACCGGTTTCGTCCCCGACGAGGACCAGGGCTATTTCATCGTGAACACACTCTTGCCCGAGGGGGCCTCGGTCGAACGCAACGACGCCGTCGTGACGCGCCTCGAACAGGCACTCTCCGCCGATCCGGCCGTGGCCGACGTTTTGGCCCTTGGCGGCTACAACCTACTGACCAGCACCTACAGCTCCTATTCAAGCGCCTTGTTCGTGATCCTCAAGCCCTGGGAAGCGCGCCAGACACCCGAATTGACCCTGGAGGCGACCATGGGCCGGGCCCAACGGGTTTTTGCCGGCATCCAGGAGGCCGTGGTCATGGCCTTTAATCCTTCGCCCATCCCGGGTCTGGGAACCACCGGCGGCTTCCAGTTCGAATTGCAGGATCGCACGGGCGGCAAGGTCGAGGATTTGGCCCGCACGGCCTACGAGTTTATGGCCGAGGCCCGCAAGCAGCCTGCTGTGAAGGGGCTTTTCACGGATTTCAGCGTCGATGTGCCCCAGCTTTTCTACAATCTCAACCGCGACAAGGTGCAAACGCTTGGCATCCCGCCGAGTACCGTGTTCGAAGCGCTCCAGACCTACCTGGGCGGCCTCTACGTCAACGATTTTAATAAGTTCGGTCGCACCTATCGGGTCATGCTCCAGGCCGAGCCGCGTTTTCGGCGCAGTCCCGCCGACATTGAACGATTCTATGTGCGCAGCGCCATAGGCGACATGGTTCCCCTGAGCACCCTTGGCCAGACCAAGGATATCCGGGGGCCGGAGTATATCCGACGCTTCAATTTGTTCCGCACGGTTGAAATCGCCGGCGCGACGCCGCCGGGGTTTTCCTCGGGACAATCGTTGACGGCCATGGCCGATCTGGCCCAAAAGACCTTGCCCCTGGGCTATGGCTCCGCCTGGACCGGCATCGCCTTCCAGGAAATCAAGTCCGGCAGCCAATCCATCTTCATCTTCGCCCTGGCCCTGGTCATGGTCTTTCTGGTCCTGGCCGCCCAATACGAATCCTGGGCCGTGCCGTTCGCGGTGATCCTGGCCGTGCCCCTGGCGGTGTTCGGGGCCATGGGGGCGCAGATGCTGCGCGGACTCGACAACAACGTCTACGCCCAGATCGGTCTGGTCATGCTGATCGGTCTGGCCGCCAAAAACGCCATTCTCATCGTGGAATTCGCCAAGATGCGCCGGGAAGCGGGCGATAGCCCGGCCGAGGCCGCCGTGACCGCCTCCATCCTGCGGTTCCGGCCGATCCTTATGACCTCGTTTGCCTTCATTCTCGGGGTCGTGCCCATGCTGGTAGCCAGCGGGGCCGGCGCGGCCAGTCGTCATGCCCTCGGCACCGCCGTTTTCGGCGGCATGTTGGCGGCGACCATCCTCGGCGTCTACTTCGTGCCGGCGTTGTACTGTTGCATTCAACGCGTTCTCGACCGGCTGCGGCGCGAAAAGGGGGATGGCGGCGCGGCGCGGTGACGGGAAAACGTCTTTGTTGGCGGCTGCCTGCCGTTGCCAGGGGCGATGCCAGGTCGGTTGGGCGGGCAACGGAAGAGTTGCCCGCCCGGCCGTTGGGCGGTATGGGGCGTATGGGCGTCATGCGCCCAAGGAGTCGTGTATGGATCGCAGACGTTTTTTAGTGGCGGCCAGCGTGTTGGCCGCCGGTCTTGGCGTTCCCGGACAGGCCGCCGCCCAGAAGCGTGTTACGTTGCCGGCTCCGGCTGTGCCGGGCGGCAAGACGCTGGAAGAGGCGTTGCGGCAGCGGCAAACCCGCCGTGACTTCGACCCGCGCCCGTTGCCCGATGAGGTTCTTTCGGGGCTTTTATGGGCGGCCTGGGGTGTCAATCGTCCGGAGTCGGGCAAGCATACGGCGCCGACGGCCATGAATCGGCAGGAAATCGAAGTCTATGTGGCCAAGGCGGATGGCCTGTTTTTGTACGACGCCAAGGAGCAGGGACTGTCCCGCATCAGCGAGACGGACATGCGCGCCGCCACGGGGCTGCAGTCGTTTGTCGGCACAGCCCCGGTCAATCTCGTTTACGTGGCCGACATGACCAAGGTGGCCGGCAAGACCGCTGAGGAAAAGGCCTTTTTTTGCGGTGCGGATACCGGCTTTGTCAGCCAGAATGTCTATCTGTACTGCGCGGTTATGAATCTGGCCACCGTGGTCCGGGCGAATATTGATTTCCCGGCCCTGGCCAAGGCCATGGGATTGCCCAGCACCAAGCGCATTACCCTGGCCCAGACCGTGGGGTATCCCAAAGCCTAAGGGGCAGGGAACCTTCCCGCCCTTGCGAACGGGTCTGGCGTACGGCACTGGTCCTGGCGCTTTTTGTTCCTTTGGCGGTCTGCAAAGCAGACGCTATTTGTGCAAAAAGTATCAAGCCGCGTCGCCCCTGCCGTACGACAGACCCGATTCTCTGTGTAAGAAGTATCAATCTCCTTCTTTCCGTTGACAATATTGCGACAGAATCTATACCTGTAGGAGAATCCTGGAGCGGTACGGCCGCATCATGTCTGCCGGCATGCCTTTGGGAGCCGGAGTGGGGCCACGGTTCGAGCCATGTTACGGGTAAAGGAGTTGTCATGGAAAAGACGTCGTATGCGCTGATGCAGCAAAATCTTATGGATGAGCTGCGGCTCATGCACTATCCTATTGCTATCAAATATTTTTTCGATCAGAGCGAATTGGATGCCTTCAAGGAACGGGCGGACTATTATCTGCCGGCCAAGGCGCTGACATTTTGTCAGGCCGAGCTTGGAGCGCGCATGGAAGGGCTGACCGTCCTGGTCGGTAAGGAGCAGTTGGGCTGCGGCAACGCCAAGTGCGTGTTTGGCTGGAAGGAGATCGACGCAGCCGAGATCAAGGGGCATCTGAAGTATGTGCGCGATCTGGAGCAGGCCGAACGGTTCGTGCGCAGCAAGCCGCGCCTGAAAAAGGAGTTGTTGGCGGTGGCTGTCTCTCCTTTGGCCGCCACGATGTTTGATCCGGATATCGTCCATTTCTACTGCGACAACATGCAGGCCTACCACTTGGTGGTGGACTGGATGGCCGCCATGGACCGGCATCCCTTAAACCCCAATATGACCATCAACTCGGCAGCCTGCGGCGGCAACGTCCATGCCTTTAATACGGGCGAAGCCAATGTGTTTCTGGCGTGCAGCGGCAGTTACAATGCCGGCAAGACCGAGCGCGGCGAGATCAACGTAGCCATTCCCGGCGCGGATATCGGCAAGGTCGTGGCCCGGCTGATGGAGCGCAAGGCCCAGACCGGCGGGGCGTCCCTGACCCGTTCGGGCCAGCCGTTCCCCGGCGCGGACATCTGTAAGAATTGTCCGTTGATTGTCTTTAAAAAGGGCAAGGACGAAGCCGAAGCCCCCTGCGCCTAGACCGTGGGGGGCTGGGGGAAATCATTTCCCCCAGCGGGGTCCGGGGCAGCGCCCCGCTCCTTCTCCTCTCCCTCCCTCTCTCCTCCGGCCGCCTCC
>Ga0183100_1001532_pt1 | contig 11442 bp, 11 predicted proteins | sample Biomet2_FD_127789 | JGI IMG/M metagenome (GOLD analysis project Ga0183100, IMG submission 127789) | Microbial communities from bioreactor (seeded with anoxic lake sediment) at LBNL, California, USA - Biofuel metagenome 2 | ecosystem: Engineered > Bioreactor > Anaerobic > Unclassified ...
TCCCACCAGCAGAGTTGGTAATTTTGGGATTAACAGCAAATATCCGCATCAGCCCTAAGGCCAATGCGGACATTGATAAGGTTGGTGGAGATAACCGCGCTAAATCCGAACACGTTTATTTCGTAAACGGTATGCTAGTACTTCTTTTAAATCTTGCTTCGCAAAAGCGGAAATGACGGCATAAACACCCTAATCAGGTTCGATACCGCTATGCTCCACCAACACGGGATTATCCGAAATTTATGTTTACGTTGAATTGATTCGTGTTAATCGTACAGATGCCACATAGCAAGCGGTAAACAAATCCCCCTGTAACCTATGAACTGACGCAAGGGTTCAACTCCCTTCCCTGCGCCTTGCCGCATCCAACTCTTTTTGCAGACTGTTCATTTCCTTCCGCAGCTCTAAGGTGTTTTTGCGGTTGATGTACTCTGCGAAGAGGAATTCTTTTTGTCTGGTGAAGTGGGTTACCCTGCGCAGGTCGTCAAGGATAATCTGTGTTAAATCCCGCTCTCGGATGTAGTGTCAGGAACAAACGTCCTTGTCCCCGATGTGTAACCTATGTTTGACGCCCGCACAGTAAGATCCCTTTCTGGAATCATTGACTTGCGCCTGAAAATTGGTATAATTAAATTGTTTCTTATATTATATACATATCAACACACACCATAAAAGGAGGATACGGCAATGAATAGCAATGAATATATAAAACAGATTCGAGACAACAGGTCATTCATGAAAAGCACCTTTGCAGAGGATTCATATGAATCCGACCAGGAGAAGCAGGTAGCCCAGCCGCCTTTAACGAAAGCGGCCATAAGTGATCGGATTATTTTGCTCACCAGAGAATTTGTCGCCGTAGTAAAGGAAGCAAACTATCTGACGTTGTTGCAGGAAAGAAGAAGCCACCGAATCTATAAGGATGACAGCCTCACCCTGGAGCAATTGTCATTTTTGCTTTGGTCAACGCAGGGAGTCAAAGCGATCCGCGGAAACAACTATGCAACAATTCGCCCCGTTCCTTCTGCCGGCGCGAGACACGCGTTTGAGACATACCTCGCGGTATTCAGAGTGGAAGGCTTAGAAAACGGAATTTATCATTACCTGCCGGTGGAGCATGCCATAGAGTTTGTTGCGGCGGTGGAAGAGCTTGAAAAAACAGTTTCGGACAGTTTATGCGAACAGCAGTGGGCCGGCAAAGCTGCAGCAGTATTTTTTTACAGCGCCGTTCCCTACAGATGCGAATGGCGATATGGCATTGAAGCCCATAAATTGATGCTTCTCGACGCGGGGCACGTCGTACAAAACCTGTATTTAAGCTGTCAAGCGATTGGCTGTGGCACCTGCGCGATTGCCGCTTTTGACCAGGCTAAGGTGGATGACTTGCTGAAGCTTGGCGGAGATTATGAGTACGCGATATATGCAGCTCCTGTAGGCATGATATAAATAATGTTCTAAATTTCACAAACGGGAACGATCTTGCAGTAGTGTTAAGGCGTCAGATCAAGAGCCTGCAGGCTTACGGGTAATTTATTGTTTATTGAATAAACCCCATTTACTAATACCGAGATAAAGAGCAATTGCACAGGATAGTTTCCTGTGCAATTGCTCTTTCCGTACCTGTTAGCCATGAGGGTTCACATCATATCCCTATGAATCTATCCCTTGAGCTATGCGGGGTTTCGCTATGGTGGAGGTGACCGCGCTAAATCCGAACACGTTTATTTCGTTAATGGTATGCTAATATTACTTCTAAACCTCGTTACGCATTGAAAACTACAGGAGCATGTGTTAGTTGACTATTACGGCTTACGCTTTTGACATTCATATTTCCATTGAAAGCCAAACATAATGATGATACAGAGCAAACGTTAGCATAAACGAAGAAGACAACTAAAATTACCATTTTGGCTTAGATGCCTCCGTTCGTATTTTTATAAATAATTCTTGACAAATCTACTTTGGAGGACTAATATTTTATATAATGACTGACGTCAATCAGAATGGAGGAACCAAATTTGAAATCACCGGAGACACGAAAAAGCGAACTTCTTGCAGCGGCCGAGACGCTGTTCCGTGAAAACGGCGTTGACCGGACGGCCGTGAGTGACATTGTGAAAAAGGCGGGTGTGGCTCAGGGGACGTTCTACAACTACTACCAATCGAAGGATGAGATTTTTGCCGCGGTTCTGGAGCATGTTTCAGAACATACTGTAATGGAGATTCAGAGAACGGCGGAAAGAAAGGATATTGGTGTCACTGAGAAAATCGGTCTGATCTCTCAGCAGGACTTTCTAATGAACCGCGAAAACGACCCCTTGTTCGACGTACTGCATGAGCCGCGTTATGCCTATGCTCATCAGCAATATATTGTGAGCCGCATCCTACTGATTCAGCCAATTTACGCAAAGCTGATCAGGCAGGGTGTAGAGGAAAAGTTATTTGACACACCTTACCCCGAGCAGGCGGCTCTGCTCCTACTTACAGCGACGAAATTTGTTTTCGATCCGGCATTCTTTACCTATAATTCGGAGGAAATGCTTCGGATGGCTGAGGCGGTACAGGATATCAACGAACGGATCGTCGGCATAAAAACACACAATCCCCTGCCGAAGAAACTGGAGCAGGGAATCAAAAATTATAATGGGAGTGACAAGAATGAAAGTAATATTTGAAGATGGTCAGTTTTCTTTTCAGACGCTCCGGCTGCTGAGTGAGGTTCCCTCGGGGCAGGCGGATATCAATGAAGTCATCGAAACGGCACGAAGGATTCCCGAGGGTGACATTGAACGCTGGCGGGAGGAATGGGCAAAAACCGCCGACCGCGTGCGCAGCTATGCGGAGAAGTTCGAGCAGCAGGGGCATCCAATCAGTGCCTCCGAAAACTATCTGCGCGCTTCTAATTACTACCGCGCAGCCACGTTTTACACGAGTCTTTCTCTGTACGACGGCTGCGGCGAAGACGTCAAAAACAGGTTGGAGGAGATGGAAGACCAAAGCCTTGCCTGTTTCCGCAAAATGCTGGACTGCACCCCGGTTGCAGAGTCAGTGAAAATCCCGTTTGAAAATGTGTCTCTTCCGGCCTATTTCTATCATGTGGACGGGAAACCGGCCCCAACGCTGCTTCTTCTGAACGGCTTCGACGGAACCAAGGAGGAATTTTACTCCTACGCCCAGACCGCCAGAAAACGCGGCATGAACTGTCTTACGATGGAGGGCCCGGGGCAGGGCGAGGTCATTCATAAAATGCATATTCCTTTCCGTCCGGACTATGAAAAGGTTGTCACAGCGGCGGTGGATTTCCTGATTCAGCAGAACTCCGTTGACCCCAAACGGATTATTCTGTGGGGAGAGAGCTTCGGTGGCTACCTTGCGCCGCGTGCTGTGGCCTTTGAGCACCGGCTTGCAGGCTGCATTGCAAACAGCGGCGTTTATGATTTTATGGGTTTCCGCGGCGGGAAGGATATGGATCGTGAAACATTTTTCCATGCTGTCGCTTCCATGCCGGAAGCCCAGTATCAGGCAATGTCGAACCAGATGATGGAGAAAAGCAGCCAGATGAACTGGGCGATAAAGCATGGAACTTATGTGGTGGGCGCGAAGAATCCGAAAGACTTTATCCTAAAATCCAAGGATTATTATCTCGGTGGCCTTGCGGAGCAAATCCAGTGCCCCACATTAGTGACAGATAGTAACAGCGATGATTTCTTTCCCGGCCAGGCCAAACAGCTTTACGAAGCGCTGCGCTGCCCCAAGGATTATATTCTGTTCTCAGAGGAAGATGGTGCCCAGGAGCACTGTCAAGAGGGCGCAAAACTCTACGCGAACGCCTGTATTTTCAACTGGATGGAAAGCATTCTGAACGAAATTCCGGGATAAGATCTCTTTTGAGGAAAAATCTGTCGGCGTCCCGGAGCTCCGGTACGCCGACTTTTTCAATTGGACAGAAACCATCCTTGGGAATATTTGAAGGATAGACATGTACTATAGTGAAACTGCAGGGAACATGTGTTAATTGACTTAATTACTGCTCACCAAGCATTCAGCTTCTACTCTCAACATTAATATAAAAAATCGTTGATTTGTTAAAAAAGCCTTGAAACCCGCATTATAGCTAAGTTTCAAGGCGATGGCTTACAAGGTTAACTTCCAAAATAAGTAAACAAAGGTTATATCTTACTTTATTTGGGTTTCAAAACTGTTGAAATACTTGTCCGTTTATCCCTTGAAAATGAACCCGGCTGCACGATAAAACGCGACCTCTTGAAATCGAAAATTTGAAACCGCTAAAAACGACGAGATTCGATAACCTGCAATGCGGAAGCCCGTCTATATCATTCAACCGGTTGCATTCACACATTTTCAGTCAGCGGCAAACTCTTTAGAGACAAACATATGCGCTCCACGATAAAATCAAGAGAAATAGCCGTAATATTTGGAGTCAAACTCCAAATATTACAGTCGCTATTATTCCAAGCGCATTTCCCATCTTGTTTTTCGAGGCAGCTTGATTCTTCACTTGACTAACGGCAGACACAGAGCGTTAATAGGTAAAATCCTATGAAGGAGGTCTGCCCCTTGACCGATGACCAGAAACGCATAATCGCACAAATGATTCAATCAGGTTTAAACCACCGAGAAATCGCGGAGTCCTTAAATCTAAAGAGAAACACGATAAAGACCTATTGTTGGCGGCAAGGATTACATTCAATTAAAAAGCCCAAACCACCGGTTGAGCTCAATCAGCCTAAGAAAAAACCGGGAAGGCCACCCAAACTAAAGCCCGCACCCAAGCCCAGGCCATTTTATGAATTTTGTCTGACATGCAACAAACCTCTGGTTCAAGGTAAGCTTGGGCGGGGTAAAAAATTCTGCAGTAAAAAATGCGGAACTGATTGGTGGAACAGCCATCCTAAAATGATAACCGGCATCTGTGTGTACTGTGGAAAATCGTTTACAACGAAAAACCACAAACAGCGGTATTGTTCAAAAAAGTGTTTTATGCACTGTTTTTCCGAGGAGCGAGCCCGAAAGGCTGAGAGAAGAAGCGAGGAAATGCAGGAAAAGCAAATGCACGAAGTCTACGGAACACAGAACCATTTCTATTTCATGCTCGATGCCGCCATGCGTTACGCGCTGGACAGAAAATCTCATGAGGTCGGCTTGGTTGCTGGTTTTATAAAAGACAATCTCTCGGTGTTCAATGAAAAATGGCTGGTCAACATCATCAACGACATACAGTGGTATCTCGACGACAGGGAAAACGGTAAGATTGATGACGGTGACTGCGATCATCAGATTTGGCTGAATCTACGCGAGGCTGTGCGCGAAGAATATAGGAGTCGGAATTTTTCGAAACCCTCGCGTTATAACATGGTGGACAGGGCTTGGCTGGAAAGCGCCGGGCGGGACTAGCAGAAAAAGCGCATTGCCGACGTGGGCACTTTTCTCAAAGAGCAGCCCACCGCCCTGACCGAATACGACGAACCGCTTGTCGGCAGCTGATTGAAAAGATTACCGTCTACACGGCAACTGCGGTTGCCGCGGACAAATTTACCGTGGAATTCAAGTCCGGCGTGACGGTGGATGTGGATGAATAGTGAGATAAATGAGCAAGGCATTATAATATTCACATCGCTTATCTAAAGAGATGTAAATCCCCGAACCTACAATTTTCTCACCTTAATGGCAAAAGCCGTTGGCAGCATTAATGCTTTTCTGCCAAAATCATTATCTGATGCCATTGCTCGTTCTTTATCCGTTTCTTCAATAAGTTTTTCAACAATAAAACCATTTTGGGCTAAAGCATTAATATATGTACTCAGCATACGATTGGAAAGCATAATTTCTTTGTCGCTCATATCAGCGCAATACCATTCTTCATTAAAATAAGAATTACTAAACACAAGTTTGCCATCTTCAACGGACACACATTTATGAATAGGATGTGACCAACCAAAAACGAATATCCCATCTTTTTTTAAATAAGAATGAATACGCTGAAAGGTTTTATCTAGGTTTGTTGTCCAACCAATTCCATAAACAGAATAAACCACATCGAAATAATCAATTGGTAATCCACATTCATTCTCCATAGGGGAACAAATTAGTTTAGCGCTGACTCCTTGTGTTTTAAGATAATTTTGGGTTTTTTCAATTTGATTTGCAGATATATCTAATCCCCACAAATCAGTTGCCCCTAAATCTGCTGAATATTTTAAAGAGTGTCCATTACCGCAACCGATTTCAAGCACACTTTTATCCGATAAATCTCCAAGTAAATTTAATTTCTCCTCTGATGGTAAATAACCGCCCCACCGTGGTAAAGCTGTTACACCCAAAAACTCACTGCCGATTGTGTCCCAAAATTCGATATTTGTTTTATGGACTTCGCCCACATGCATATCAATATTAGCCACCTTACCTAAGACTTTATCACCAACAATGTTGTTTTTTATTTTCTCCGCTTCTTCTATAAGTTTCATTATATTTTCCTCTGCTTTCTTTTTGTAGTCTGCATCGGTCAGCATTTCTCCTGAAAATAATTCGTTAAGATTAATTTTCAGAATTTCACAAATCGGCATCATAAGGGACAGTTCGGGCATTCCGTTGCCGCATTCCCATTTGCTTACAGTTTTATTGCTAATTCCTAAAGTATCAGCAAATTCACATTGAGTTAAATTTTGTTGTTTTCTCATTTTTGCAATAAATCTTCCGATTTTAGTTTGATTCAAACCGACACAACCTTTCTTTATGGATATTATATTTCAATCGCTTGTAAAAGCACACCCACAATTCGTGGAATTATATAGAAATTATTGTAGAAATTATTATAGAAACTTTTTCAATCAGCTATCATCCCCCCAAAAAGCAGAAGCTTCAGCTGGAAGGCGCTGGACGAGATGAGCAGAAAAAGCGCATTGCCGACATGGGCATTTTCCTACGCGAACAGCCCACCGCCCTGACCGAATACGACCACACACCGTCAGGTGGGTGTGCGCTCTTGTCCGGCGGCCGGTTGAAAAAGTCACCATCTACGAGGACAAATTCACCGTAGAATTCAAATCCTGCGTGATAGTGGATGTGGATGAATAAAGGCAAAAGTAAACAAGGTGTCTACCGAATCGTTGTATCCGTAAAGTCCCTTGTTTACTTTTTAAGTTTCTAATAAAGTAGAATTTTTAATTGAAATTTATGTGATACCCATATTCTGAAAGCACTTATCATATGGTCTATGTCCTGTTTATGACAAAGGTGGATCAGCTTTTATTGCTAGACGGCAAAGTTTGCATGAGGGCAAAGAAATGTTTAGCCTCACCGGTACTGAAATATTCATACCAGACTTCCAGTGTATCTGACTGAAAAACACCTAAATGCTCAATAATTTGTTTCGCCCACAACAAAGCTCCGGTGGAACTTGCAGTAATAAGGTTGTTATCCGCCACAGAGGGCTGGTCTACATAAAAACTTTGACCTTTATAACTAGGAGAAACCATTTCAAGAAATCCCAGCCCATTGCTGGTATGCGGGCGGTTATCCAAAAGCCCGACACCCGCCAGTGCAGCGGTCGCCCCACAGATTGCGCACACCGTCGCGCCTTTAGAAAGAAATTCCCCTGCTTTTTCGATGATGGCGCCATGCCTTGGGTCGTTCCATGTATTCGCGCCCGGTAATAGTAACACGCTTGTTTCACTTACAATGATATCATCAATTAAGCAATCGGGCACGATTGTCATCCCGCCCATTGAACGGATTGGCTCTTTAGAATAACTAACCGTTTTGAGCGATACACGCTGCGCGCCCTTTTTAAAAAATCGACCGGAATTCAGCTCCGCAGTAACATACCCCAACTCCCAGTCTGCTAAAGTATCAAGAACGCAAACATAGATTGTAAACATAAATTTCCTCCGTTTTCATTGCTTTATTGATTTGTTTTCTTTTTTATAGTACCATGTAATCGTTGACAACAGTATGGCAACAATCAAAAAAGAAGTTTTGAAAGGCGGCTGTCAGATGAAAGTAGACAGGCTTGTCAGCATTATTATGATACTCCTTGATAAAGAGCGTATAGGCGCACAGGAGTTAGCAGATATGTTTGAAGTTTCACCCCGCACAATCTACCGCGACATAGACACGATCAACATGGCGGGTATTCCTGTTCGCTCAACATCGGGAGTGGGCGGCGGCTTTGAAATCATGCAGAAATACAAGGTTGATAGAAAGGTTTTTTCGACTGCCGACCTTTCTGCTATACTGATGGGGCTTTCCAGTCTTTCCAACATGATACGGGGTAATGAACTGGTAAACGCCCTTGCGAAAGTTAAGAGCTTTATCCCCGCCGACAAAGCGAAAGACATTGAATTAAAAGCAAATCAAATATGTATAGATTTAAGTCCGTGGATGGGTAACAGGAACATACAACCATATTTAGAGATTATCAAAACAGCTTTGCAGGAAAGCAAGCTGCTTTCGTTTGAATATGTAGCCCACCACGGAAATAAGACCACACGAACAGTTGAACCATATCAGCTTGTATTGAAAAGTAGTCATTGGTATTTACAAGGGTATTGCCATAAAAGAAATGATTTTCGCTTATTCAGACTATCTCGCATATCGAACCTGCAAACGAAAGAGGAAACTTTTACGCCACGAGAAGATTATCAAAAACCGATTTTAGACTTTGCGGAGATTTTGGAAACAATGCAAACAAGAATCAAAATCCGTATTCATAAATCTGTCATGGACAGGGTACTTGATTTTTGCTCTTATGAAGATTTTTCTCCAGATGGTGATGAGCATTATATTGTTTGTTTTCCGTTCATAGAGAACGATTACTACTACGATATTCTTCTTGGTTTTGGGGATAAATGCGAATGTTTAGAGCCGTTACATATCCGCGCAGAAATGAAGCGTAGAATACATGATATAGCGACCTCATACGAAAGTTAATACATGGAGTAAGACGAAAAAGACAAACGAGTTGCCTTGCCCTTTTTTCCGTTCCAACTATCAAGCCTATCTATGGGCGGGTAGTATTTACAGGGGGCGGATGTTGTTTACTGACGATCATAGCATTACCCTTCATGATTTTGGGCAATCTCCTGAAGCGCGGAGGATATAAAAATTAGGCAGGCAATGAAATTTCTTGACTTAAAGCGCTCCAGGTTTTATAATTTTATAAAGGCTGAAAAGGCGGTGGAATCTGTGAAAGCTGATAAAATTAGGTTGCAGGCGCTACAACTTGCAAGGGAAGAAAACGAAAGACTGGAAATTGGCAAAAAGGCGCTTGAATTAGCAAACATACCGCAAGCAGAATACAAGAAAAAGAAAATGGATTTAGACAGAGAGCAACAGGCAATATGGGAATTGCTTGGACGATTAAATTAAACTAGCCGGGGCTGAATTGCTCCGGCTTTTCTTTTGCATATAATTGTTAAAACATTATCATTCGTTGCCTATGATGCTGTTGCTTGCAGTTCGTCTCGTGATTAGTGTATTTACCGTTTTACAGGAATATCTTACCATACGGTGACAGCGGCGAAAGCACAGCTATCATGGGCAAGTTTAGAGAGAACCACACAGTACAATACACTGATCAGCCGTTAATCCGGTTAATCGGGGCATTGTTTTATTCACTCACCGGGAGTTTTCCACTCGCCAGGTGTCAAATTGATGATATTCTCGGCATCATCGGGCAAAACTGCTTGTGACTGACCGCCCCATATTGACGTTTATATCGATTGGCTGCTGGTCTGAAAGTCCTTAAAGTGCTTTCATGAGGAATATTCTGCCGTCCGACGCACCCTCGCCGGAAGTGGTCAATTGCTCTAAAATAGCGTAAATTGAGCCTTCGGATTACATTTGACCGATGCTGAATTCCCATAATCGTGGTATAATAAAAAATATGGTATTAATATTTCAGTGAGGTGGAAATTTATGGCTTATCAACAAGACTGGGTTATGCGACAAGTAGAAATGTTGGTTCAATTTGTGGCAAGAACAATATTTCATCAAGACTCAATTAGCTATGATATTATTGATGAATCAAATCTATCCCAACCGGATTTGATCTTTAATAAATTAAGAAATTTAATCGCTAAACGAGAGATTTGCGAAGCTGAAAACCTACTGTTTGAAAATATCGACAAGGATGATAATAAAAGCTTAGCGCTGGCTCTTGATTTTTATCAAAATATAAACAGAATGACCGATGAAGAATTAGAAGCACACAATTTTTCTCGACAGGAAATCAATGACGGTATTCATGAGATATTGCATATGTTTAATATTTCCACTTTGAATTTATAAGTGAACGCTTAATGGTTTTTCGGAATTTTTAAATTCGATCACCTAAAACAAATAGGCATCATTTCTTGTATTGCTTATATTTTTACTGTATAATTTGCTTGAGGTGATTTTATGCACAACTTAGATTTTGATGAATCAGAGTGTGATTTGGTATGTTCTGCACTTGAACAATTAAGTAAAAACGTTAGAGATACAATCAGCAATTCTAAAAACACAGAAAGTGAATTAGTATATTTTGCTTTGGCTTATTCTGATCTGATTAATGATCTGATTTTAGAAGTTAATCGAAGAGATTCGTTCACTGCTTCCGAAATCAAGATGATTTATAACGCACTCAACCAACTCCCTAAGACTGATAATAATATTAAGTACCTAATAGACTCCATTACAGACTATTGTAATGACTTTGATATAGAGTTGCCTTAAACGGTGGCTCTATTTTTTATCGTTCATTCTGATACAGCGTGGGTTCAAAAGACGTTTTATCCGAAATTTGTAGTTTTTAAAAATCTATTTGTTCAACCAAACAATCTTTTACCAATCGCTAAAACTCTATTTTTTTCGACAGTATGCGCTTGAATATTATAATAATATTTAGTACAATTGTTATACTTTCCCAATTAAAAACAAGAAAAAAATGTTTAACGATGAAAAAAATAGTCATTGATAAAAAGACGTTAGAGAAAAGACTTGCCCAGGCTGGAAAGGAAGAAACAGACTTGATAGAACTAAGCATCATTTTTTCTCAAACTGATTCCGGTAACTTTAACCCTTCATTTCTCCACATAGGAGCCATACATAAAGACGGTACCTATGAAGATTTGGAAAGCATTGATGAATGCCACGCAGATCTGTTAATAAAAAATCAGCATAATCCAATTTACTTACTAAGCGGTTCTTGCTTTACGGCTTGAGCCGCTTTTTAATATTTCTCTAAACTTTAACCTGTTCTTCACTTAAACCCCACATTTATTGCCTATACTGTAAACATACTAAACAGCTTACAAGCCTCATATGAGGATTCATATAAAACTCTTTTTCATTATTACCCCTCTTCTGCCGCTCCGCAATGGATCGGGCCTTTTTCACCTCACTGTACTTTCTCTTGCTGCCCACTCTTTGTCAGTGTTCCCC
>Ga0183100_1001533_pt1 | contig 11418 bp, 11 predicted proteins | sample Biomet2_FD_127789 | JGI IMG/M metagenome (GOLD analysis project Ga0183100, IMG submission 127789) | Microbial communities from bioreactor (seeded with anoxic lake sediment) at LBNL, California, USA - Biofuel metagenome 2 | ecosystem: Engineered > Bioreactor > Anaerobic > Unclassified ...
GAACAACTCGAAGCACTCCGAGCGCCGGCGTCCCGCCAAGAGTGCGGTGGTGAAGGCCACCGCCGGCGCCGGGGACGTCTACGCCGCCGGCTTCCTCGCCGGATACCTGGACGGGGCAACGCTGGAGGTGTGCGGGGAGATCGCCTCCGCGGCCGCCGCGCTGAGCGTGTCGGCGTATGGTCGGGGATGTTACCCTGACGAGCGCTTCCTGAGGAGCTATGCCCGGGAGCTGCTCTGAGCCGGGCGGCCGTCCAAGCGGTAACGCTCCAACGGGTGAAAAGAAAGAATAGGAAGGACGGAGCTTTAGGCCCTGGTCGAACCCTGCGCGGACCAGGCCCGACTCACCAAGAAAGGGGAACTAAGGATGGACTTTGACGGGCTCGAAGAGACCATGGCGGGAGGCTGGAGGCAGTTCATCAGCGACGGTGAGGGCCCCATCACCAAGAACGACAACGCCTTCGAGCTGTGCACCGACCTCATCGAGAACGGGAGCGCGTTCTTCAAGACCGTGAGCAAGTACGATGACGTGCTGTCGGACATCATGCAGCGGCCCAACTACAAGGCCGGGGACACCCTGCGTCTCATCCTGCCGTTCCTCAAGGCGTACGGGGCCACGGACACCTGGATGCTGGAGTTCTCCCGCAAGAACATCGTGACCGTGCCCGGGGCGCGCAAGACCATGCGCTTCGTCCAGGAGTTCATGACCCCGTTCATCGTGGCCACTTCCTACGAGCACTACATGAGCGCGGTGTGTGACGCCATCGGGTTCCCCCTGGAGAACACCTACAGCACCGCCCTGGACCTCGACTCGATGAAGATCGACCCATGGGAGGGGGAGATGCTCAAGCGCTACGCCCAGGAGATCGCCCGGATGGACGAGATCAAGGTCCCCGACGGCGCCCGCAACATCGACGACCTCAAGCAACACGACAGGGAGACCATCAAGCGGCTGGACGAGATATTCTGGGAGGAGCTGACCGACCTGTCGTCCTACCAACTGATCCTGGACGTCAACCCGGTGGGCGGCGAGGAGAAGGCGTCCGCGGTCCTGGACATCAGGCGGAGGACTGGGATCGGCCTCGAGGACACCGCCTACGTCGGCGACTCGATCACCGACGTGCAGGCCTTCCAGCTGGTGCGCGAAGGAGGGGGTCTCACCCTGTCGTTCAACGGCAACGAGTACGCCCTACGGGAAGCGGAGTACGCGGTCATCGCGGACAACACGGTCATCACCTCCGTCCTCGCGGAGGCGTTCCACAAGGCGGGCATGGAGGGCATCAGCTCTCTGGTGGAGGACTGGAGCCTGGATGGCCTGAGGTCCTCGGGCCTGGTGAACTCCTATCTCATGCGGGAGTTCGAGAGGGTGTTCCCGGACAAGCCTCCCACGGTGGCGAGGATCACCCCCCACAACATGAAGTCCCTGACCCGGCAGAGCCTGGCCTACCGGCGCTCGGTCCGGGGAGAGGTCATCGGGGCCCTCGGCTGATCACTGGGCCGCCTCGACCGCCTCGCCCATCATCTTGGCGAACCGGGCCCACTCCTCCTCCTTGATATCCGGGAAGTAGAAGCGGGTACAGTTCTCGCACTTTCCCAGCTCGCGGTCCACCGCATCGTCGAGGGTGACGCTCACCTTGGGGGCCATGCCCGCCTTCTTCAGTATGAGGTCCGCGCACCGGTTGCGGCACCCGTTCACTGCCACCATGTGCTGGGGGTCCCCTCCGCTCATCTGCACGAGGATGGGGGAGGCGGCCACGGTACAGGCGCTGAACTGCAGGATGCGGTCGAAGTACTTGGGGGCGAACTCCTCCACCGCCTTCTCGATGAGCAGCGAGCGCTCCCCGTTCGCTCCGCATATCACCACCATGACCCTCATGCGCCCATCTCCTGCAGGTTCGCCAGGATCTTGGCCTCGGCCGCGGCCACGGCCTTCTCGTCGGCCACCGCGGTCTTGTCGATGATGACCGTGCGAGCGGGGGCGACCCCGTACAGCATCATTGTCTGGGTACCGCAGCAGCCGTCGCATCCCTCCACCACCATGGTGCGGCCGGGGTCGAGAGCCTTCAGCTCGTCCACATACCGGGCCAGCCCAGCCCCGGCGGGGCAGGGCGTGAGCACCACGATGTCCTTCTTCTCCGCCACCCGGCGCAGCGCGCGCCGGACCACCCTGGCCGACGGTGAGAAGCCCGCGCACATCAGCACGTTGATCTGGGTCATGTGTCTCCCTCGTAGAAGAGGCGAGGCTTGCCCACCCCGGTCACGGTGAGGATGAGCTCCAGGAGGATGTTGCCCCCCCAACCGCCTCCCAGCTTGGCCTCCCGGCGGTAGGTGTCGACGATCATCTCGACGGTGTCGGCCCCCGACGCCAGGGCCTTCTCCTTCACCAGACGGCTGCCCTCCACCCTGGCGTACTCGATCGCCTCCTCCATGTGCTCGAAGTCCCTCTTCTCCTGCTTCCAGTACAGCGTGCAGGGAGGGTTCTCCATCTCTGCCAGGCCCTTCTTGGGCCGGATCAGCAGCTCCAGGGACTCCATGACGTTCCCGGAGATCGCTCCCGCGGCGTTTCCGATCTCGGAATGCTCCGGCAGCACCAAGGGGGTGTCGAAGATCCTGGCGACCTCCGGCAGGTAGGCGCCCACCGGCGCGCCGATGCCGATGATGGGCTTGTTGAGCTGCAGGTGGCAGGCGAAGTCCCGGCGGCCGGTCCCCCGCACCATGTTGTTCATGAGGGACATCGCCACCTCGTCCAGCTTGGCCTCGCCGACCTCCTCGAACACCAGCTTCTTCAGGACCTCGAAGGTAATCTTCTCGATCGCCGCGGTCTTGACCGCCTGGACGAACTCGGGGGCCGGCATGCCGAGGATCTCCGACTGGATCCTGACCCCCAGCTTTGACGCCTCCGCGTCGTACTGTACGTACGAGCCTTCGGCGTGCAGCATGTCCGTCGGGGTCAGGCCGATGCGCTGGACGATGCCCAGCGCTTCCATCCGCCTCAGGTTCAGGGAGAGCGGGTGCACCTTCATGAGGTCCGCCAGCTCGTATAGGGAGCGGGGCTCGTGCTTGATTAGCTCCAGCGCCATCCTCTGGTCATCCCCCAGGTCAAAGCCGTTCACGTCCTTACAGAAAGTGAAGAACTCGGTCACCTGGGGAACGGTGTCCAGGTCCATGTACGAAGGGACCCACTTACCCTTGGTGCCCACCAGGGCCTCGAGCTTGGGGCGCAGGGTGGGGAAGCTCGCGGACGCGATGCACAGCGGTATCACCCGCAGGGCGCTGAGCTGGATCTTTCCGCTGGCCACGACCACCCGGGAGTCGCCTCCGATGCCGGAGGTGAAGACGTCCACGGCCCGGACCCTGGTGCGCCACCCTCCGAGCATGGCCCCCTCGCCGTCCAGTCGGGGGCGCCCTTTTCTCAGGATCCCGATGTCCGTGGTCGTCCCTCCCACGTCCACGATGATGGCATCGTCCAGCTTGGTCAGGGCCTTGGCCCCGATGATGGACGCTGCCGGTCCGGAGAGGATCGTTTCCACCGGCCGCTCCCTGGCCACCGACTCGTCCATCAGGGAGCCGTCGCCCTTGACGATCATAAGCGGTGCGTTGATGGCGAACCGGTCCTGCACCTGCTTGATGGAAGCGATCAGGTCAGCGATGATGGGTATGAGCCGAGCGTTGAGCACGGCGGTGATGGTCCGCTCATGGAAGCCGAGAGCCGACGAGAGCTCGTGACCGCACACCACGGGGCAGGAGCTAAGGGACTTCACCATCGCCTTGACCGCGATCTCGTGCTCCGGGTTCCTCACGCTCAGGTACCCGGAGATGGCAAAGGCGTCGACCTTGTTCTTGACCGACTCCACGAACTCCCTCGCCCCGTCCAGGTCCAGCTCCGCCCTGCTCGCTCCCTCTAGGTCATGACCGCCCTTGATCCGGGCGATCTCGTCCACCGGGATGTTGGGCACGGCGTCATGACCGATGACGATGAGCCCGACCCTGCACCCCTTGCCCTCGACCACCGAGTTGGTGGCCAGGGTCGAGGACACTGCCAGCAGTCGGATCCTGCCGTACAGCGACCGGTCAAGCGCGGATATCGCGTTGCCGATGCCCACGGTGAGATCGCCCCTGGTGGTCAGGGCCTTGGCCTTGCTGAGTACTCTCCCGTCCGCCATGTCGAGGATGGCCGCGTCAGTGTATGTCCCGCCGGTGTCTATTCCCAGTCCCAGGTCAGCTGCTCCTTCGTTGCCTGATGCCATCATTGTTGCCACGTCCTTGTCTGCTCGATCGCTTCCTCGGGCCTCACCGGCCAATTCATAGTTTGATTATGGGCTTCCCTGTCGCTGTGGCGGTCAGGTCCACCCAGTTGGTGAACTTCATCTCTTGCCCGTATCCGTCACAGAAACGGTGCTCGTCTACATCCATTTTTACTTTGACGTCCGTCGCTCCGGTCCGCTTGATGCGCTCCTTCACAAAGTACTCGGCATATGACTTCCCGGCGGCCATGGCCGAGTCGTAGTTCGAATACTCCATGGGCGAGGAGCCAGGGCCGAAGACGATGTACTTGAAGTCCTTGGGGAATATGCGGACGGTGACCGTCTCCGTTACCTGGCTGAGGACCGCCCCTACCGCGTTCCCCACGTCGTGGTTCTCGGGGATCAGCACCGGACAGTCCAGCCGGGCCTCCAACGGCTTGATGAAGACCTCGGCCGGGGCGCCCACGCCCACGATGGGCACCTTGGGCCGCGCCCTTATGTCCAGGTCCTTGAGGTACCTGGAGCCGGTGGATGCCCGCAGCAGCATGTCGAACCCGCTGGACTCGGGGAGGTCCCCGCCCTGGTCGACGACTGCTTTCTTGACGATCTCCTCCCCTATGCGTGTGACCATGAGGTCCATGATCATGTCCGCCAGCCTCTCCGGCTCGTCGCCGTACTTGCTGGCGAAGACCTTGAGCGCGGCCACCGAGACCTCGGTGTCCCCGGCGGTGTAGATGCCCTTGACGTGCATGATGTCCGTGGGGGTCAGCCCGGTCTGCTGTATGTATCCCCTCTTGCGGAGGGCCACGAGCTGCTCTTCGACGAACACGACGTCGTCGATGCCGTTGATCGCCTCGAACAGCGTGCAGTTATCGCGCTCCCAGACGAACTGGAGCACCCGCCTCTCCTTGGCTGACAACACCGGGCTCTCCTTCCTCACCGGCAGGAAGAAGGTGAGGGTGTCCGCATCCGCTATCCGCTTCCTGAGCTCGGGGCGGCCCTTGGCGGCCATGGCCATGGGGACCACGCGGTCAGGCCCGATGATGAGGTTTCCCTTGCCGTCCATGGTAACGCTGGAGTCCCCACCCAGTCCCGCCGTCCAGATGTCGATGGCCCGGACCCTGGTGCGCCACTTGCCGACCATGGAGCCCTCCATGTTGAGCCGGGGGAACCCGCCCTCGAGGTACGCTATGTCGGTCGAGGTCCCCCCGAGGTCGACCACCAGGCAGCTATCGAGGTTGGATATGGCCCGTCCGCCCATCAGACTGGCCGCGGGGCCGGAGAGCACGGTGTCCACCGGGCGCTCCCTCGCCACCGGCAGGCTCATCAACCCCCCATCGCCCTTGAAGACGTAGATGGAGGCATCGATGCCCCTTGAGAGCAGCGAGCGCTCCATGGAAGTGAGGAAATCGTTGATGATCGGCAGCAGCTTGGCGTTGAGCACCGCGGTGACAGTGCGCTCGTATATTCCAAGCTCGGCGGTCATATCGTGGCCCATCACCACCGGGAGATTGTACTTCGACTGCACCAGGCCTTTGGCCGATGCCTCCTGGATGGGGTTGGCCACCGAGAACATACCGGAGATGACCACGGCGTCCACCTCCTTGCAGACGTCGTCGATGGCCGCTTCCAGCCCGGCCTCGTCCAGGGCCTCGAGCCGTCGGCCCATGGAGTCGTAGCCCCCGCGGACGAACGCCGAGCGCTTGGCTCCAAAGGCCCAGTCCGCCTGGGGCGTCCACCCGATGCCGATCAGCCCGACGTCACCTCCCCGGCCCTGAAGAATGGAGTTCGTCGCCAGCGTGGTGGACAGACCGACGAGCTTGATGTCCTCCGGCCTTATGCCGTTCCCGCCCACCGCGGCCTCCACCGCCCCGACGATGCCAATAGAGAGATCGTGGTAGGTGGTGGGGGCCTTGGCCTTAGCCAGGACCTTCTTGGAATCAAGATCAACGATAGCCGCATCGGTGAACGTTCCACCGGTATCTACACCAAGCCCCAGTGTCATGTGAATTCTACCTTATCAGCATGAATGGAGCGTGTAAGAGTGGATTATGATGCCCCCGTATAACCATGTCTGATTCCGGACACAGGCCTGCGGACCCGTCCAGCGGGCACGAGGGATTCTCACGGCCTTATCCAGAAAGGCTAACTAAGAGCGTCCCCATTATGGCCCGTCCGCATGATGGAAGCCGAGTTTTCCATCCGAGGGATGCGCTTCTGGATAGTCGACCTCGCTGCCAAGATGTCCTGCAGTGTGACCGTCACGGAGTGCATCCCGTGGAGGAAGAGAGGAGGTCAGGCCCTGTTCGAGGTGAACGGACTGGAGGGCGATGCAGCCGCGGCCATGGACGGCGTGCGGGACCGGCCGGAGATCATCAGCGTGGAGGTGATCGAGGCCTCCGAGGGCAGGGTGGTCGGCTCGGTGGCCATGCGGGAGCTGTGGATCATCTGGACCATCGTCGACTGCGGTTGCTTCCTGGAGTCCGCGTGGTCCAACGGGGACGGGAGGGCGACATTCAGGGTGCTGTCCGGCAGCGAGGGCTCACTGCCCAACCTGATCAAGGCGATCTCCTCGCGGGGCGTGGACATCGAGATAAACCGCATCGCCCGTACCGTCGATCGACCGGTGGTCACCAGGAAGCAAGAGAAGGTGCTTCGGCTGGCCCTGGAGAGGGGTTTCTTCGACTACCCCAAGAAGGTCACCCTGGAGGAGCTTGCGCTCATGTCCGGGATGTCCACCTCCACCATCGCGGAGACGATAAAGAGGGGGGAAAGGAACGTCCTCAAAAATTTCTTCGAGAAAAAGAGGTAGAAGCCGGGCTCAGCGGTGCCTGGTCCGGCCGAGCTGCTCGTTGTAATCGCGCTCCACCCTGGACTGATGCTTGGCCACCGCCCTCTCGGCGTAATCGCTGCCCCCGATGTGGGACATCTCCTGGATGTAGAACTCGTGATCGCACTTGGCGCACCGCACCTTGGGGCAGTTCCTAGTGGCCATGGGGCAGCCCCGGCAGGCAATGGTCCGGGCATAGGTCAGGGAGAACTCGAAGCCGCACTGGGGGCACCGGGACTTGCGTATGGAAGCGAGCGTGTTCCAGCTCACCCCATGCTCGTTCATGGACTTCACGTAGTTGGGGTGGATGAAGTCCCTCTGCTGGGGCTCCTCGTCATCTCTCCTTGCCATCTCTTCAGCCTCCGTGATGGGCCACGCCCTTCTCCTTCTCGTAGAAGTCCTTGATCACCTCATAGTGGAGATCGTACTTCCTTAACACCGCATCGATGGCTTCCCGGCTATGCTCCCGGACCTCGGGGTCCCAGATGCCATGGACGATCACGTGCATGGTCAGCTCCGCGTCCTGGAAGGTCTCGCCCTGACCGAAGTCGTGGGTGATGTTCGGCCCCTTCTGGGGGTCGATGAGGCTTGCGGACATCGCACCATTGGTCGTCTTCAGGAACGCCTTGACGTGACCGACCAGGTCCGCGCCGTGGTCCATGCAGCTCTTGGTCACCACCGTCAGCAGCTCCCCGAGCACCTTGGCCGCCTCCTCCCGGGACATCGCCTTGGGGGCATGCACCCGGAGCTGGGTGGCAAATTTCCCCAGCTCGTCGGCCTCCCGATGCATCGCAATGTGTACGTCCTCGTCCATCTCATCCACTCCCATACTGCTGACGGAGAAGCTCGCGCTCCACCGCCTCGTCGTAGCGCGATGAGGTTCGCTCGGCGATGATGTCGGCGACCTCCTTCACCCCCATCCCATCGTGAGTAGAGGTCCTCATCAGCTCGCACTTGGGGTTAATTTCCTTGACCAGGTCCTCCGAGCGCTTGATGCGCGCATCGTCCGAAGCGTCGACCTTGTTGATGAGGCACACGTCCGCCTCCCTTATCTGGGTGACCACCAGCCGCCGCACCGTGCCCAACAGGGTATCGATACGGGTGGAGTCCACCAGCGTGATCACCGGGGCATGCTCGATGATGACCGGCACCTCGGCCTCGGAGTACTCGGCCGCTCGCTTCAGGCCCCATGGTATGGCAACCCCGGACGGCTCGACGATCACGATGTCCGGCTTGAAGCTGGTCCACAGCAACGCGAGGGTATTGGCGAAGTTGCCGGCGATCTCGCAGCATATGCAGCCGCCAGACAGCTCCTTGGCCTTCAGGCCGTAGGACTCCACGATCTTGAAGTCGACGTTGATCTCGCCGACGTCGTTGACCACGATGGCGACACGCTTCCCCCTGGCCACCAGTTCCTTGGCGACCTCGATAAGCAGCGTGGTCTTCCCGCTGCCCAAAAAGCCTGCGATCTGAGCGATCTTCATGACGTCACTCGTCCGAGATATGGCCAACACACTATAAAGAGCATATCAACCACCCACGAATGTATTCAAGGGCTTGCGATTGAGGCTGTCCAGCGGACCTAAAAGATCCCTCGTCACGATGGGGCCGTTGATCCGGTCCCTGGCAGCGATGTTGATCGCTACCGTGCTATCGGCCGGGCCAGCGAACCCACACCGAACGCATGTGAAATCTTCTCTTGTTCTTCTATTCTCCGCCGCGACGTGACCACATTTTGGGCACGTACGAGAGGTGTTCCTGGGGTCAACAAGAATTACCTGAACCCCGCTCAGCTTCGCCTTGTATTCGATGAAAGATCGAAGCTGGAAGAAGCCCCAAGCATGGAGGTCGCGACGCTGAGCCTTCGAAACCGTAGTCCGAGAGCGAATACCCCCGAGGTCTTCGAGGACGATCGCTCGCTTCGTGTCTTTGGCTTTCGCGACGATGTGCTTGGAGATGCAATGATTGACGTCTCGCTGGAAGCGCTTCTCCTTTCCAGAGAGCTTCTTGAGATGCTTTTTAGCGGACTTGGTGCCGCACGATTGCAGGCCGGAGCACAGCTTAGCCGTGCGGTCCCTTACCTTGAGGACCTTGTCGCCGGAGTGCGTTTCACCGTCCGAATCGACCGCTAAATTGACTATACCGAGGTCCACACCTAACGCATCGATTGGCGTAATCGCGTCCTCTTCTTGAACTTCCACGGCTACGCATAGGTAGAATTTTCCGTTCCTCAGGATAAGGTCGGCCTGGCCGTGGACGATGCCCTTGCGAGCTTTGTAGTAATCGCAGCCGAGGAACGGCATGACCGTTCGACCGTGGAGCGTCAGCAACGAGACGCGGTCCGTGCCCTTCCATGACAGAATGCGTTGATCGTAGACGACCGCACCGTGCTTATTGAATTTTGGTTTTCGACTCTTATTGAGCTTGTAAGCTTCGCATGCTTTGGCGATGGCTCGGATGGCCAATTGAGCTGATAAAGAGAAACGCTCTCTAATCTCGTAATAAACTTCTTTCTGCAGTAGCAACTTGTTCGCCGCCCTGATGCGAAAAGCGGTTTCGGCGGCGAAGTCGCAAGCTTCGTTGAACCGTTCCATAGTCTCCAGGAGAACGGCCTTCTGCTCTTCGGTAGGTAGCAGCTTGAGCTTCTGGGTTAGGATCAACGAGAACTTGTATGCATCGACGCATAATGGCTAGTGCCATTACACCTACTGTACAAAAGGTGGGCATCCTCGCATCTGTAGTGGTGAGAAATGCGCCCCCGGATGAGAGCCATCCAGCATGTCCGAGTGTGGTCGGCGGCGGATTGCCCGCCGTATGTCCTCGGAAACCTGAATCGTCAAGCCCGGGGAGCACGCCGGTGAAGGACGGCACCAAGAACGAGATGCCGCGGGAATGGGGGGCGAAGCTTGCCGGCGATCATATGTTCCCAAATCCTCGTCCGTCTTACTAGAGCCTAAGGCACCGGCTGGCGGGGCGGCCTTTAATCACAGTGAGGATGCCTCCCTGGGTCTACCTTTCCCTTTTCTCACCGAAGAACTTCCCCAATGATCTCCGGAGGACGGGCTGCGGGATCTCCTCAACGCTCCCCCGCGGCAGCTTGCCCAGAAGGAACGGCCCGTATGCCACTCGTATCAAGCGCATCACCTGCAGACCCAGATGGTCCATTATCTTGCGAACCTCGCGGTTCTTGCCCTCACGGATCGTCACGACAAGCCAGCGGTTCCCTTCTTCCTTGCCTTTCTCGACCTCGATCTTGATAGGCCCGTACCGGATGCCCGAGATCGTCACCCCGTTGGCGACCGAGGCGAGCTTCTCGGGGTCGACGTGACCGTGCACGCGCACGCGGTACCGCCGCAGCCACGCGTTCTGGGGCAGCTCCAAATGCCGCGCCAGCTCTCCATCGTTGGTCAGAAGCAACAGCCCCTCGGTATTGAAATCCAAGCGCCCCACGCTCACGACGCGCGGCATACCGGGAGGCAGCCTTTCGAAAACGGTTGGACGCCCCCGAGGGTCCTTCGCGGTGGTGATTGTACCCGTCGGCTTGTGATAGCGCCACACCTGGGTCTCCTCGGCCCCCTTCAAAGGCCTCCCATCAATCGAGATCGTGCTTCTCTCCTTGACGTTCAATGCGGGCGAGGTCAGGACCTCGCCGTCGACGGCCACGCGGCCTTCCGCGATCAGCCTTTCGGCATCGCGGCGCGAGCACACGCCGGCCCTGGCCAGTACCTTAGCGATGCGCTCGCCTTCGAATGAAGATCCGCTTTTTACCATCTCATCCCCGCTTTACTTGTTTCTTGCCTCTTATAACGTTAGATGAAACCTGCCAGCGCCGGCGTTCATGGCTGCCCTGCGCAGGAGGTCATGGCATCGGCCCTGCAAGGAGCCCGGATCGCCAAGAGAGCAAGGCCCCATCAGAAAGCGCTTGGGTCCCCGGGGTCACTTCCTCTTGGTCCCCAACGCCGCCTTGACCTTGGCCACGGCTTCCTGGGCGTTCATAGCGTACAGGTCCGCGCCGATCTCGTCGGCGAACTCCTGGGAGGTGGGCGGCCCGCCGATCATGACCAGGGTCCTCGAACGGATGCCATCCTCCACCAGAGCGTCCAAGGTTGTCTTCATCGAGTCCATGGTCGGGGTCATGAGGGTGCTCATGGCCACAATGGAGGCGTTAGACAGCTTAGCCTCGCGCACGAAGGCGTCCTCGGGCTGGTCCTTCCCGAGGTCACGGACGTCATAGCCGGCCGCCACCAGCATGGCCTTGACGATGTTCTTCCCGATGTCGTGGACGTCGCCCTCGACGACCCCGATGAGGATGACGGCCCGCTCCGCGGCCGCCCCCCCCCCCCGGCG
>Ga0183100_1001534_pt1 | contig 11417 bp, 12 predicted proteins | sample Biomet2_FD_127789 | JGI IMG/M metagenome (GOLD analysis project Ga0183100, IMG submission 127789) | Microbial communities from bioreactor (seeded with anoxic lake sediment) at LBNL, California, USA - Biofuel metagenome 2 | ecosystem: Engineered > Bioreactor > Anaerobic > Unclassified ...
ATTGTTATAGTATTCGATATATTTCTCTATCATTTCAACAACAGATTCTCTGCTAGTAAATCTTTTACCGTAATAACGTTCTCTTTTGAGAATCCCCCAGTATCCTTCCATCGGTCCGTTATCAATACATTTGCCTACTCTTGACATACTTTGAGTCATTCCGGCTGCTTCAAGTTTTGAATGGAAGGTTCGGTTTGTATAATCGACTAAAGAAAAGGGATTACTCCCTTTCCCTCGTCTAAGAACCGTACGTGAGAGTTTCCCGCTCATACGGCTCAAGCATCTCTTCACCTTTTCAGGCGGCATTCAGTGAGTGTAGTTCCATCTTTCTCTTTGCATAATAGTTTTTATGTAAAAAGGGATTTTTCGAAATTTGTAGCTTTGGGTGTCGAGCGATTTTTATTCTTTTTAAGTTTATTAGACAATAATCGTCCGTCATGAACACCCACCTTTTCCAGTTCTTTTCATGCCAATACCTATTTAATCGCCACCATTTGTTCTTATTGGGGTGTCGGTGCTTAGCCCAGTGATGTAACAAGTAATATAACGTATTGTTGATGTTCGAAAAGGCCTGACTTGCTACTGTGTGTTTATGGTAGTTAGTCCAACCTCTAATTACTTGATTGAGTCTACGAATTATGTCAAATTGGGTACTTGCTTTTCCTTCTTTTAGAATAATGGTAGAACATTTTCTTATCAGGCTTTTTATTGAACTTTTTGATGGCTTAACAATAAGTTTGTCCTTAAATTTTCTAAAAGTCCATCCAAGGAAGTCAAACCCTTCGTCTATATGTGTAATTTTCGTCTTTTCTTCGGATAACATAAGACCTCGTGCGTCTAGAAATTGACTGACAATAACTTTTAGCTCTTCTGCAACTTCTTTAGTATTTGCAGTAATGATAAAGTCATCAGCATATCGGACTAGATTCACTTTAGTTTTTGCTCGATAGTGATTTTCGATGTTTCCTTTAGAATTTCGATGGTATTTATCTTGAATCACTTTTTCAAGACCATCAAGTGTCATGTTTGCATATAGACTTGATATAGCTCCTCCTTGAGGAGAACCTGTATCTGTTGGGAAAAGTTTACCCTCATATATGAATCCAGCTTTTAAGAATTGTTTCATTATTCTTTTATCCATCGGTATATTCTTTTGTAGCCAACTATGATTGATATTATCGAAACAACCTTTGATATCACCTTCTAAAATCCATGTGGGTGAACATTTTCTTGCTAAGACGCAAAATATCTGCTCACAGGCATCTTTTGCACTTCGTCCTCTGCGAAAACCAAAGGAGATATTATCGCCTGTGGTTTCAGCTATTGGTTCGAGTGCTAGTGCATACAATGTCTGCATTGCTCTGTCATACATGGTAGGGATTCCTAAAGGGCGTTTCTTGTTCTTGCCTTTCTTTTCAATATAAACACGCTTAAGCGGTTTTGCTTTATAATGTTTATCAGTGAGCGCGAGTACAGCTTTCATTTTTGAGGCAGAGGTTAACCACAGCTTTTTATCTACACCTGATGTATTTTTCCCTTTGTTGGTGGTTACTTTTTTTATTGCATAAGCTTTAGCTGAAAATGAATGGGCTAGTAAATATTGTAGCCTTTTGGCTTTGTTTTTGTCACCCTTCACTGTTGCCTTAGCGATTCGGGATTGTAGCCTATTAACATCATTTTGTACTTGCATCCAATCAATGGATTCCCATTGGTATGCAAGTGCTTTTGTGTCTTTTAGCCTCTCGGTTTTATCCGTCGTTGAGTTACTAAAATTCATACGTTTACTATCCTTTCCTGCCAAGAAATACCATATGATAAGTCAGCACTCTTTCGAGTTGGAGCAAAGTTTGAACCCCTATCTGTCTTCATTACAAAGTCAGCATTCGCTTTTTATCTTTTTCTTCTGCCCTCTATGCCATTTCTTCCCCTTGCGGTTGGATACCTGATAAATGAGGAACATATAGGGTTTACCAAGTTCCGCATAATACATAATTGTGAAAGCCTTAGGAGCCACCTTTAAACCGGGAGTTCTTTATCCATTCGCATTGGTTTATCAGAGCGCCTTTGCTCGACTCCTTACCTTTTGGTCGAAGCGTTTCAGCCTATTTCGCTTCCTCCAGCGTAACGATTCCTACAGTGATTCACTTTACGTTCTCCATAGCTTTCTTACTCTAGCAGTTATCCCAGTTTTAGGCTTCTTGGATTTCCACATTGTTTTGTGAGCTTTCTAACCCAGACGTTGCCATCTACGCTAGTCACAATTGAGTTACCCCGAATGGATGGGGTAGCCTTACGGCAATATATTACGCGACTTCTTGTCGCACTTGATATCCCCGATCACTGTGGAATAATGGATGTGCGTCCGGTTCCAATCTGACAGCCTCATCAAATGTGTCCATAACTAACGGGTTATCATTACGATCACTTATCATAAATGCAACAATCCTACGGTCATATAAATCCAGAATTGCACTTAAGTATATTTTGTGTACTTCTATTCCAACATAGTACTTAAATTCGGATACATCGGTCAACCATTTTTCATTAGGTGCAGTTGCATGGAAATCCCGATGAAGATAATTCTTGGCAATATGGTCTGGGTTTTTATCTGCTCTAGTGCAACTTTTCGGCTTCCATTTAATTGTGGACTGGATATTTTGGCTCCTGCATATTCTCAGAATACGTTTATCATTCACATCAATATCATGATATACTTCCAGTTCATCACGAATGCGGCGATAGCCCATATCTGGATGTTCCCCATGGATTTTTTGTATTCTCTCTGCAATTTGTTTGTTTTTGAGTTCGCTTTCGCTCGTTGGATGCTTAAGCCAACGGTAATAGGATGAGCGTGTAACTCCTAAGTACTTACAAAGTTTTTCTTTAGGATATCCTTTAGATTCAGATAACTCTTTAATAGCTTTATATGCGGTAAGATAGTGAATTAGCGATAGCGATCCCTCCTCTCCAGTTCCCTGACTTTTTTTAATAAATCATTCTCCATCTGTAAATCTTCATTCTTACGTTCCAACTTTGCAATCTTATCCCTAAGTTCTTCTTCAGGAGTGCGGCTTGGCTGAGAGCCAATACGCCTTCCTCGCCTGTCTTCAAGTCCTGCCAATCCCATTTCTTCATACTTTTGAACCCAATTTCGAACCTGTTGATATGAACAGTTATACTTAATTGCTATCGCACCATAATTCTTATCATATTCCAAACAATCCTTTATGATTTCAATACGTTCTTCTGGCGTAGTCTGTCTTGCCTTCTTCATAGATGCACCTCCGGTGGATTCTTTTAGATTTCCACCAGTATTATACACCTTAATCCACTGCTGAAGTTGATAACGTGAGCGGATTTGATACCTTTTGCATATTACGTTCTGTGAACCATTTCCATTTAGATAATCATTAACTGCATTTATCTTCAATTCCTTTGAGTAACTTTGATTTTTCGATTGATTGAGCAAGCCGACTGGTCCATCAGTGTCATATATGCTTATCCATCTTTGTACACTCTGATAGGCTACATTTGCTTGTCTGCCAGCTTCTCTAATACCTATTTCCCCCTTTAAATATCGTTCAACAATCCTGACTTTTTCTACAGTTTCAATTTTGCTTTTTCTAATTCAACAATCCCAGAAAAAGGTGTAAAATAAATTTATATAATTATACATTCATGGTATATTTTATTTATATTTATAGAAGGAGTGTTATCAAATGACGGGAATTGTTGATGTAGGCGGTGGACTTAGAGGAATTTATGGCGCCGGTGTTTTTGATTATTGTCTTGAAAATGGGATACAGTTTGACTATTGCATTGGTGTATCTGCCGGCAGTGCCAACATTGCATCTTACCTGGGGAATCAGAAAGGCAGAAATTATCAGTTTTATATGGAATATACATTCCGCAAACAATATATGAGTCTGCATAACCTGCTCCACAAAGGTTCCTATATTAATCTAGATTACGTATACGGCGAACTTTCCAATATGAATGGTGAAAATCCATTAAACTATGTAATGGTTAAAAGATCCGGCAGTATAATGAAGGTAGTTGCACTGAATGCACTGACAGGAGAAACCACCTATTTTGATAAAAGTGATATGACCCAGGATGACTACCATATACTCAAAGCTTCATGCAGCATTCCTGTTATTTGTAAGCCTTATTTAGTGGATGGCATCCCCTATTATGATGGTGGAATTGCTGATCCTGTACCTGTGGAAAAAGCTTTTACAGATGGATGTGACAAAGTCGTTGTAATTCTGACCAAACCCCAGGATGTGGTTCGGCCACAGAAAAAAGATATTCCTCTGGCAAAGCTGTTAAGACATAAATACGTAAAAGCCGCAGACAACCTACTGCTTCGTTACAAAAAGTATAATGAGGGCGTTGCTCTGGCTAAAGAATACGCAAAACAAGGCAGAGTACTTATTATTGCACCAGACAATTGCTGCGGGATGAATACACTGACTAAGGATAGAAAATGTATTGATAATATGTATCATAAGGGGTATACTGACGCGCTAGCCTTACAGGAATTTTTGTAAAAAACAAATACCATTCCGGAAATTTACCTTTTAAAACCCATAAGTTTTTTAACATTATTACAGTTTTCCTCAGATGTAAGCATCTCCAGAAGTTTAAAAGCAACTTCAAAGGCTGTGGAAGGATTATAAGAGGTAATTATATTTTTATCTATAGCAATTGGCTGATTACCCATGACATTTGCACCAAATTCAGCCAGCTGTTTTTGTCTCCTGCCATTTCCTAAATTATATGTTGTGGCATTTCTTCCTGCTAATACTCCGCTTTTCCCTATAGGAAGAGCAGCAACACAGATAGAAGCTATTATTTTTCCGGCTTTATCAAATTCTCTGATTATATTTAAAAAATCTTCGCTGTACGCATCTTCATAAAATCCTGCCTCTTCAAAGCCTCCCGGTATTGCTAAGGCATCAAATTCTTCAATATTAACCTCATTAATGTCCATTTCAGGAATTACCGTAAAGTTAAAGGTACATTTTAAATTTTTATGCATACCAGCTGTTACTAAATCGGTGCTGCCATCACCCTCTAATTTATTCCAGCCAATAACATCTGTAAAAACACTTGCTTCTGCCGCTTCAAATCCATCAGCCAGAAGTAATAACACCTTTTTCATTCTGTATTAACTCCTTTCAAATATTTAAACTAATTTTTATTATTATAACTTAATGTAAAATATCAGTAAATCTAAATTTCATATTGACCTGATGGTCATTTAAATATATAATAAAATTAAGTAATGACCATGTGGTCAACTGAGGTGATGTAATATATGTCTATATATTTCAAAGAAACAGGAAATCCATCAGCAAAAACCATAGTATTTATTCATGGCGGGGGTATCAGCGGCTGGATGTGGGATAAACAGCTGTACTACTTTAAAAATTATCACTGTATTGTGCCAGACCTGCCTGAACACGGAAAAAGCATAAATGAAGGACAAATATCCATTAAAGAAAGCGCAGATATTATTGCTGATATTATCAAAAAACATGCTGAGGCGGGGAAAGCCCATGTAGTTGGACATTCTTTAGGAGCTAAAATAATAGTAGAATTATTAAACAGTAATTCAGAGGTAATAGATCATGCAGTAATAGCAAGCGCGCTGTTTAGACCAATTCCCTATTTAAAGCTTACTCACAAATCATTTTTTTATAACCTTACTGTGTCTATGCTTAAATCAGACTGGCTTCTTAATCTTCAGGTTAAGCAGTTTAAGTTCCCCGATAAGCAAAGCTGTGATAACTTAAAAAAAGACTTTAAAAGCTTAACAGCTGATATGTTGTATAGAACTTATGATGAATTATATCAAAACCTCACACTGCCAAAAGGATTAAATAAAGCAAATGTGCCCACTTTAATATTAACCGGAGAAAGAGAACCTAAAGCCATGAAGGAGTCTGTGAAGGATATGCTTAGCCAGCTGCCAAACTCAAAAGGCACATATATGAAAAACGGACTTCATACCTATCCCTGGGTCATGCAGGATACATTTAATGAACTTATAGATTCATGGATAAATGACAGGGATATAAATAACAAAAATGTTATAATGCTATAAAAGCTGCTGACAGAGGTGAAATAATTGCATGCAAATTTTGAAAAACTGCCTGAAGAAAAAAAGAGAAAAATAACAGATGCCTGTATAAAAGAATTCAGTTTAGGCGGCTACATGAATGCTTCTACTAACAATATAGTAAAAGAAGCCGGAATATCAAAGGGTGCTTTGTTTGTTTATTTTAAAAACAAAAAAGATCTTTATCTTTATATTTTAGATTATGCCATAGAATATTACATTAATTATATGCAAAAAAGGATGAAGAATAATAATCCGGATTTCTTTCAGCGCATTCTGGACTGGGCTGAGCTCAAAATTGACATATCAACTGAAAAACCTGCAGTTTATAACTTTTTTGCTTCTGCTTTTTTCAATGTACCCGAAATTTTAAAAGAAGATATTGAAATAAGATATAAAAAGTTATATGAAACAGGATACAATTTATCTGTTGAAGGAATAGACTGGACTAAATTACGGGAAGATATAGATAAGCAAAAAGCCCTGGAGTTAATCATGCTTTCTCTTAATGGAATTTTAGAGAAAAAAATAAAATCCTATAAAGCTTCAAATGATAATGGTTATAGTCACAGGTGTCAGTCTTTTCAGGAATTAAAAGAGTATGTGGATATACTAAAAAAGGTATTTTATAAGTAAGTAAAATTCAAAAGGTTTGATATAATAATATTTCCATGCTATAATTTTATAAAAGCAAATAAAATAATCATGTAACTGGCGGAAATGGAATTAACCATAGGGAGCATGATTAATAAAGTATCGACCGCCTGGGTAAATTATATTTATCCAGGTTTTTTTGCGTTAATTTATATTGGAGGTTAAAAAATGAAAAGTTCAGAAATTATTCTTAAGTATGGCTGTAATCCACATCAAAAGCCGGCTAAAATCTACAGTACAGAGGGAAAACTTCCCTTTGAAGTTTTAAATGGCAATCCAGGTTACATTAATTTCATGGATGCTCTTAATTCCTGGCAGCTGGTAAAGGAACTAAAACAGGCGACAAATCTTCCTGCAGCCGCTTCTTTCAAACATGTCAGTCCTGCAGGAGCCGCAGTTGGTATTCCTTTGAGTGATGCGCTTAAAAAATCCTATTTTGTAGAAGATATGGATTTATCCCCAGTGGCTGCTGCTTATGCAAGAGCGAGAGGTGCTGACAGAATGTCCTCCTTTGGCGACTGGGCAGCTATAAGTGACATAGTGGATCTGCCTACAGCACAGATACTAAAAAGTTCAGTATCCGAGGGGATTATTGCCCCGGGATACACTGAGGAAGCTTTCGAAATTCTAAAGAAAAAGAAAAAAGGTAATTACTGCATTATAAAGATGGACTGGGATTATACTGCCAGGAATACTGAAAAAAGAGAAATATTTGGAATTACCTTTGAACAGAAAAGAAATAATGTATTAATAACAGATGAGTATCTTAATAATATAGTTACAAATAACAAAAATATTCCGGAGGGCGCTAAAAGAGATCTCTTAATTTCCATGATTACTTTAAAGTATACCCAGTCAAATTCTGTATGTTTTGCTTATGGCGGTCAGGTAATTGGTGTTGGCGCAGGCCAGCAGTCAAGAATTCACTGCACAAGATTGGCAGCATCAAAGGCAGATATATGGTTTTTAAGGCAGCATCCGGCTGTTTCAGATCTTCCTTTTAAAGATGGAATTTCAAGACCGGAAAGAGATAATGTAATTGACCAGTACTTAAGAGATGACATTACTCCTATGGAAATGAAGGAATGGGAAAATGTACTTAAGAAAATGCCCGAAAGACTTACAAAAGAAGATAAAGAATCTTTCCTTTCAAAAATGACTGGCGTTTCCCTGGGCTCTGATGCTTTCTTCCCCTTCAGAGATAATATTGACAGAGCATCAAAAAGCGGAGTTAAATACATAGCTCAGCCTGGCGGCTCCATTAGAGATGATATCGTTATTAAAGCATGTAATGATTATGATATGGTAATGGCTTTCTCAAATTTGAGATTGTTTCACCACTAAAATATTAAGGGAAGCGTTCTATTAAAATGCTTCCCTTAAATTCATCATGCTACCATTCTCTCCACTCTTCAGTGATGTCTTCATCAGTTTCCAAACCGGCTATTTGTGCAGCTTCCATGATAAAATCACATAAGTCCTCTCTTTCAAGAGTCTCTATATAGTAATCATATTTTTCATTTAAAGCATTAAATTCTGTTACAGCCTTTTCTGCAAGTTTCATGATTCCTTCTTCATTTCCGGTATCACCCAAAGATATCAATCCGTCTATAAACTCATCCAGGACTCTTTCACTTTCAGTAATAGCATCTTCTGTAAACAGCTCATCCCCCTCTTCCAGGCTTTCTCTCCACTCTTCTGTAGGTTTATTATTTTTGAATTCCTGTAATGTCATATTTTACCCTCCTTTGTTTATTCCATATTACTTAATGTTATTTTACTTCAGTTCCACCCCATTCAACAACTGTAAATCCCTTTCTTACAAAAGGTTTAAGTTTCTGCTCTTCTACCTTAACAGGTTTGTTTAATGGCTTGAAAATCATCATTATTCTTAATATAGAATCCGGTTTTGGTGTTATCTTAAGCTGTGCCAGATTTTCATAATCCTCACCTGCAAAAGTTATCAGATTATATTTATTCTCCTGCATAATAGGAAGCCAATAAACTATAAATTCATTATATTCCTTTGGTGTTAACCCCATGTACTCCAACTTTTCCTGAAGAAATTTCTCAGTTTCGCTTCCTTTTACCACAAATCCCTTTGACATATTCCATTTGTTACTGGAAGTTCCTTCCCAATATAAATATGAATATTTCCTACTATCCGAGATGTTAGTTAATGCCCCATCTGGCTGTGCTTTTACTATCCATTCATCTTTATATTCCGGATAGGTGCAGGTAATCTTACCTCTATAATTCAGTTTCACATTTACTGTCTGTTCTGATGTTGGATATAGATATATTACCGGTTTCGCAGTTTTTTGTTCCTGACAGCCCATCAATAATATAGAAAGAATTAAGAAAAAAAGATTAAGAAACTTAGCTTTTGACTTATTCATATTGACCCTCCAATAGAATTTTTAACTTATTTTAATTCGCAATATGTATTCTTAAGCACCTTATATTTCCTCATCTCCTATATCCATTGAAATCATATAAACAATATTAAATAAAGATAGCTCCAATTTAAAATTAAATTATTCACCTGACACTCACATTCAACTTAAAGTTAAACTATTCCATTATTATATTTTATATACGAAATTAGATTCCTTTGGTTCGCATAAATATAAGTCTGTTGCAATATTTGAGGAAACCACTGTTGATATACTCCCCTTAATCCATGATTATTAATAACGTTATTATTATATTCAACGTTTTCTCATTTATCAGATGATTAGTATTTCTTGACAACATTTCTGCTGTCCTGTAAAATACTCACTAATAGTTAAATATCGTTTTTCTTATCAAGAGAGGTGGAGGGACTGGCCCAATGAAACCCGGCAACCTTCAGACCCATTTGTCTGAAAGGTGCCAATTCCTGCAGGATTATTTCCTGGCAGATAAGAAGCTGACTGTGCTTTATTTAAGCCGCTTCTTATTATTAGGAAGCGGTTATTTATTTATGCAATTTTTTATTATTTATTTGGAGGTATAGCATGGAAAGCATCAAAATTGGGCTGCTTGGTCTCGGCGTTGTGGGAAGCGGAGTTTGGAAGGTTATTAAAGAAAACAGCTTTGAACTAACTGAGTGCTGTGGCAAAAAAATCGAAATATCAAAAATTCTGGTAAAAAGTATTAATAAAAATAGAAATGTGGACGTGCCAAAGGAGATTTTAACTCTTGATTTTAATGATATTCTGGCGGATGAGGACATAGATATTATAGTTGAAGTCATGGGCGGAATACATCCTCCAAAGGAGTATATCCTTAAAGCCATTGAGAAAAGCAAGCATATAGTAACAGCAAATAAGCAGCTTCTTGCAACCTGCGGCAATGATATATTTAGTGCGGCAAGGGATAACAATGTGAAAGTATTTTACGAAGCCAGCGTCGCAGGGGGGATCCCAATAATAAACGCTATAAGAGAAAGCTTAACATCAAATAAAATCGAAGAAATAATCGGAATCGTAAATGGAACTACAAACTATATATTAAGTAAAATGACTGATGAAAACAGTAATTTTGAAGAAGCGCTTCAGGAAGCAAAGAACAAGGGGTATGCCGAAGCAGTACCCACATCTGACATTGAAGGTTACGATGCTGCTTATAAACTTGCAATCCTGTCTTCCCCGGCCTTTAAGACTTCTGTAAATATTGAAAGTATCTCAAGAGAAGGAATAACAAAAATAACCCGGGATGATATACAATTTGCAAGAAATTTAGGCTATACTATAAAGCTTTTAGCAATAGCAATACATAAAAATCAAAGCTTAGAGCTTCGGGTCCACCCTGCAATGATTCCAAACAGTAATCCTTTAGCTCATATTACAGACTGTTATAATGGAATTATTATAAAGGGAAACGCCGCAGGAAATTTGATGTTTCAGGGAAAGGGTGCTGGTGAACTGCCTACTGCCAGTGCCATCGTTGCAGATATAATTTCTATTATCAGTAATAAAAAAGACTCAGCAGTAAATTATAAAGATAAAAACAGCAGAATTCTGTCTCCTGATGAAATTCATGGAGATTACTACGTAAGATTAAAGATAAAAAATAACTCTGATGCCCTGTTTAATATAACTGATATTTTATCAATGAAAAATATAAAAATGTCTTCAATCACTGAAAATAAGATAAATGAAGATGAGGCCGCTCTTTTATTTACTATAAGTGATATTGGATTTTTAAGTCTAAGTTTTATACTTAATGAATTAAAGTCCCTTCCTCAGGTTCTTGAAATTGAAAATATTATTAAAATAGAAGACTATGCAGCATAACCTGATATCTTAGAATAGCTAAATGTAAATCACATTGATTTCACATATTTAATTTAAATTTATATGACAATTTACATTTATAATTTCTATATAGAAATTAAATTTGCCTTTGGCTTATTCTTTGGAGGTAATCATGAAAAAAATAAATTATGTAAAAATAACACTCGATATTCTTATGGCTCTGGTTTTTGTTTTACTTTTTAATAAAAATGCAATATCAGGTATTACATTCCATGAAATTGCAGGTCTTACTATAGGACTAGCTTTTATAATTCATATAATAATAAACTTCAAATGGGTAAAACAAATAACTATTAAATTTTTCAACTCTAAGATGAAATTAAAGACCAGATTTG
>Ga0183100_1001536_pt1 | contig 11411 bp, 8 predicted proteins | sample Biomet2_FD_127789 | JGI IMG/M metagenome (GOLD analysis project Ga0183100, IMG submission 127789) | Microbial communities from bioreactor (seeded with anoxic lake sediment) at LBNL, California, USA - Biofuel metagenome 2 | ecosystem: Engineered > Bioreactor > Anaerobic > Unclassified ...
TAGGCAAAATGGCAAGTAAGGCTGTAGTCTCAAATGGCGATTATGAACTAAAAAGGGAGTCTTTATAACTCCCCTTTTCTCAAATAGCGTGAAAAAAAATTCTCAAATACCGTGATCAATTACAATACTTCAAAAACTTCCGGCTCAATGAACTCAATATTCTGGAAATCATCTAAAACAACTTGTAGTCTTTTTTCTCTTGATATATAGAAAAGGTATTCAAAAAATTCTTTCCAGGTTTTAAAACTGGGAACAAATATATCTTCTTCAATAAAATTAAATGTCTTAAGATAATCAGAAATATCGGATAGCTGTAAAGAAGTAGACTTAGAGCCGATAGATATATACGCACCGCGTTCCCTGTTAAGATACTCTTTTAAAAGAGTAGTCTTACCGGTTTTGCGCTTCCCGGTTATAAGGCAAAAGTGAGAGCCTATGCCTTCATTTAACCGCTGCGTTAAAAAATCAACTTCTTTCTTTCTATTTGATAACATATATAATAATTCTATAAATAATTATTCTTTCAAGTATTATTATAACAATTTAATCAAATAATGTCAAGCAAATGAAGCATCATTTTTTGCTAACTATTGATATTTACGTTAAATAAGAACGGTAATTGTTCTTGCATCATCGATTTTTGCAAGTGAATGCAATTAATAATTAACAATTAACAATGAATAATTAATAATTATGCCCGGAACACCGGTGCTTTGTTATAGTTTTACCGATTATGTGGAGTTTACCAGTCCCCCATTCTTAATAACGCTGGAACTGTATTTTAAGTTTTACTTTTCTGTCTATATTCTTGGAATAGTGTTTAGCTGGAATCCATTTGGGCATTTTTTTTATAACATTTATTGCAGCTTCACCAGTTTCCCCGCCAATATCGTTAAGAATACCAATATTTTGAATTGTTCCATCCTTCGTTACAATAAACTCTGCATAAACATTTCCCTCGATATCTATTTGCGAATTTTGTGGGAGTTCATAATAGGATAAATTAGCTCTAATAAACGCCTTCATCTCGCATTCTCCCCCAGGAAATTGCGGCTCTTCAATGTCACTGCTTAAGTTTTTATAATCTATGAGGCAAGAATCTTCTGTCTTTGAATAAGATGGCCCTTTTTTAAAACTTAAAGGTATTGTTACAATATCATTTAAAAAGGGAACTTCAGGCTTGGTTGGAATCCAATCCGGCATTAAGTTTAGAACTCTGAGTACTTCTTTATCAAATTCAGGTGAAAGACTTTTCCTAATGCTAATGTCTTTCATTTTTCCTTTTTTATCAATCAGAAAGGTTGCATAAACTCTTCCTTCACAGTCCACTACACTTCCATTCACTTCCGGCCATTTAATGTTTTTCGCAAAATAACTCCTAAGCGAATCATCTCCTCCAGGAAATGTAGGCATGCTACAATAAAGATATTCAAATACTTTTTCTCCCTTTTTAGTAAACCTCTCTTTACCTACCTCATCAAAGGTTACAGGTATAATCACATCCTGAGTAACATTCTTATTATCTATTTTACCGGGAATCCATTTCGGCATCATCTTAATAACTCTAATAACCATATCATCATAATATTTATTTATTCCCTGTAAGACTGAAGCATTATATACTTGCCCCAAAGAATCTATTGAAAATTTAACATATGCAGTCCTATCTTTTTTAGAGTTACAATCAATTGAAAGCAATTCCAATTTTCCATTAATGAATTTATACATCCCATCTCTTCCGCCAGGGTATTTCGGAAAATTGTCATATGTTGATTTATTAAAAGTCACTGGAAAAGATACTTGAGTATCCTTTGGTTCTTTACTTGCTAAGTCTATCCCTGGAATCCAAACGGGCATACTCTTTATCATATTTATTGCTTCTTTATCACATTCCGGGTTAATTCCTCTTTGAATTTTCAGATTTTCAATTTCACCCTTCCTGGACACAACGAATTGGACAAACACTTTCCCCTCAATGTTACTATTATATGCAATTTCCGGGTAAACTAAATTGCTATTAAAGAAGTTCAACATTGCCATCTGGCCTCCGGGGAAAGAAGGCATTACTTCAGGGTGATAATCAGGAGAAGGAAGATCTATTCTGTCAAAGTCTCGACTAATTTTAATCAGAGTTAAATATGCAAGTTCTGCTGTACTCTGAAATAGCTTTCTATTTAGAGTATTAGGTTTATCGCTTGGCAGATGTAAATGCTCATAGCTATTAGTGGTAACAAAATAGACAGTTATGATTCCGGCGTCAAAAAAGGCCTGGGCATCTGCCCCGCCGCCAGGCCAGGTAGCATCCACCATCAATTTTGAGTTGACCGAATCTATGTTTTTAATTCTTCTCCATAAGTCACGGATTGATTTCCCGCGGCTAGGCCCGATATCAACCGTCATCAATTTTGAGTTGACCGAATCTATGTTCTTAATTCTTCTCCATAAGTCAGGGTTTGATTTCCCGCCCCCTATTTGAATGCTGTCGCCATATCCGATGCAATCAAGATTAAGCATATATTTAATTTTGTTCAGCGGAACAACAGGATGGTTTACAAAATACCTAGAGCCATCCATTCCGTGTTCTTCATCAGAGAATAAAACAAAGATAATAGAGTATTTTGGATACATATGAGAACCCATCATTGTTTTTGCAATTTCCAATACAGCTGCTGCGCCGGAAGCATTATCATTTGCGCCGGGGAACATCAGGCCACCCTGTGTGCCGACGTGATCAAGATGTGCACCTATTACTATATACTCATCTGCATAATCTGGATCATACCCCTTTATGCGGCCTATTATATTCATAGTAGGCTTTTCCTCTTCATACTTTGCTTTTACATAAATGGAAACTTTATTTATTAAATCAAGACAAAGCGGCTTTTGCGTTGAATCGATTATCGTCTGAAGCCTGCTTAGAGTGTATCCGGTACCTGATAATAATTCATTTGCAGCAGTAATATCTATGTGAAGCTGCGGAACTTTTTCATTCTGCTCTCCTTTCCCGCTGATTGTACTGCCAATAGGTTTTTGAGGTTTTTGATCATTCGGGAGAGATACAAAAAGTATTGCTTTTGCACCTTTTAAGGCTGCAAAATTGGTTTTTTCCCTTGGATCATTATAAATCCAACCCTTTCCCCATTTAGGAGAAGGTTTAAATATCATTACAATTTTATCTTTAACATTTATATTCGTATAATCGTTATAAGAGCTGTCGTTTGAAGTTCCATACCCACAAAAGACCACGCCCCCGGTTACTTTCCCTGAACCTGTAAATCCCCTGCATACAAAATCTTTACCCAACGTATAGTTTTTAACCTTACCCTGCTTGTTTATCATTTTGTACGAAGCATACGTTATATCATTATATTCGACGTTGAATTTTTGAAAATAATTTTTTTCAAAATGTCCCAGCCCCAGTTTCTTAAATTCCCCTGCAATATATTCAGCAGCTTTATTAAATCCCTCCGAGCCGGCTAATCTCCCACTGTATTTTACAGAAGACAGTTTTTCAACAGTTTCCATTAAGCCTTCAGAACTGATTTTATAATTGTTATTTTTTTGAGGATAAGCAGAATAAGAAATTATAAGTATAAGAATAAATGTTAAGCAGTTTTTCATTTTATTTGCTTTGTTAATTTTAATAAATAAAATTAGCTTTTACCCAGCTAAAAGTCAAAGAAATAATAGCGAATATATTTCCCATAATCGATCAATCGACCTATTCTCCGATACATACATCATCCCCAACGATTGATCTTCATTATGAGTTAACCATAATAAGAAAATTATTAGATAAACTCTTTACCAGAATTTGTAAAAAGCGATTTTAGATGATTATCAAAACGAACCCATAAGCACTAATAATATTAAAACATTCTTCTTATTATCAACCCCACATAGTGGCAGGCATAATGAAGGCAAAACAAATGCAATTAACAATTAACAATGAACAATTGATAATTATACCCGAGACGTGAATATTTTGTGATAGTTTTGCCGATTATGGGTGGCTTGTGTATACCTTGTTCCCATAATCGATCAATCGACCTATTCCCATAATTGAGCAATCGATTTAATAAAAAAGTTATTGCAAATTTCTATATTAAGACCTAACTTTAATGATTAAATATTTTTTTTATTCTAATATCGTAATATTATGAAAAACTTCTCCTTCAAGCCATTCAATGAAATGACGGAAAAAGATTATGAGACAATAGGTTTCAAATCAGGTTTAGAAATACACCAGCAATTATTAACAAAAAAGAAATTATTTTGCAGATGTCCTGCCGGTGAGTATAGCACACACTATCACGCAGAAATACTTAGACATATGCGTCCGACTCTTTCTGAGTTAGGCGAATATGACGGAACTGCATTAATGGAATTTAAAACCAGAAAAGAGATCATATATAGAATAAACAGAGATACTGTCTGTACTTATGAGATGGATGATACTCCACCGTTCCAGATAAACGACGAGGCTTTGGATATAGCTTTAGGCATTGGAATGTTATATAACAGCGCCGTAGTGGATGAAATCCATATTGCACGTAAACAGTATTTGGACGGCAGCATTCCTACCGGTTTTCAAAGGACTTCAATAATTGCCTTAGACGGGCAGATCCCTTATAAAGATAAAAAAATTAATATTATTCAGCTTTCCATAGAAGAGGATTCGTGCCGTGAGGTAAGCGATATCGGGCATCAAAGAGTTTATAAAACCGACCGTCTTGGGATGCCTCTAATTGAAACTGTAACGGGTCCTGAAATGCGGACTCCAATTGAAGTTGCTGAAGTAGGCGAAATTTGCAGAAGGTTAGTAAGAAGCACAGGTAAAGTAAGAACAGGTATTGGAGCTGCAAGAGAAGATGTTAATGTTTCAGTTGAAGGCGGTACACGTATTGAAATTAAAGGGGTACCTAAGCTATCTGCTATTCCCCTGTTAACATATAATGAAGCCATGAGACAATGGAACCTCTTAAAACTGAAAGAAGAATTGAACAACAGAGGAATTACTACCGATACCTTTGCTGCAGAGACATCAGAAGTAACTAAGATCATTAATAAATCATTCTATGAGCCACTTAGAGGAGCTGTACTACGCGGAATTAAAGTTTATTGTGTAGTACTTAAAGGCTTTAAAGGATTACTGCACTGGCAGACTCAAACCGACACTTATTTTTCAAGAGAAATTTCAGATAGAGTTAGGGTAATAGCATGCCTTTCAACCATCCCAAATATTATTCACTCAGACAGTAAAGGCGATACTTTAGCATCCTCAGATTGGTTAAAAATTAAGAAATCTGTTAACGCAGGTGAAAATGATACTATGGTTCTGGTATGGGGTAATGAAGAAGATGTAATTACTGGAGCTAAAGAAATCATAATCAGGGCTAAAGAAGCTACAGTAGGTGTCCCATCAGAAACACGCCAGGCATTTAGAGACGGTACAAACGGATTTGAGAGAATATTACCCGGCCCTGAAAGAATGTATCCTGATACAGATCTTCCACCCAAGTGTATTACTAAAGAAAGGAAAGATGCCATACGGGCAACTCTGCCAAAGCCGATATGGGAAAGAGAGGCTTTATACAGAAAATTAAAGCTCCCCAAGGATGTTATACTACCACTCAGCTATTCCAAGTATGCAGATTTGTTTGAACAGCTTGTTAATGATCTGAAAATTGAACCCGTATTAGCTTCTGTTGCTCTTATTCAATTCCCTAAGAGATTAAAAAAAGAAGGTCTGGATATTTCACTATTGAATAATGAAGTAATCATTGAAATATTTAAACTTTATAAGCAAAAGAAAATTGGCAAATCAGGCGTGTTAATTCAGTTGAGAAATTATTTAGAAAAAAATGGCGGTTTAACTTTTAATAACTTCCCTGATAGCCCCGAACTAAGTGAAATTGATAATCTGATATGTCAGGAAACAGAATTTTTTGAATCTATAAAAATTAAAATCCCCGAAAACATAAAAAAGCTTGTTATGTGTGAAGTAATGGATAAGCTGCAAGGCAGGATGGAAGGAAAAATAATTGAGGAAAGAATTGAAGGCCTAAGAAAGGAAGCAGTAAAATGAGTGATACATATAAAGGCTATAAGGGCGAAGCTCTGGATACATTAAAGAATTTTGACGCACCTGTTTGGAGTGATGTTGAAATTGTTGCAGAAAACGGGAATTATAAGGGTATAATTCTTCCGCGAAGTGAAAATGCGGACTCTTTACACGTTGTAATAAAATTAAAATCAGGTTATAATATCGGCGTTGCCGCTTCTTCGATTAAAGCTATAAATACTTTCGGACATAAAGAAGCACATTATAAGATTCCGGAAAAAGAATTTCCTTATGACCCCAAGAAGCCTAACGTTAAGCTGTTAGGAACAGGAGGAACAATTGCAAGCCGGCTGGATTACCGTACCGGGGCAGTAATACCGGCATTTTCTCCGGGAGAGCTCTACGGATCAGTACCTGAGTTGGCAGACATCTGCAACCTTGATACTGAAAAATTGTACGGAGTATTTAGCGAAAATATGGCTCCGGAGCAATGGATCGGTACTGCAGAAGCAATCGGACGCGAGATTAAAAAAGGTGTTCAGGGAATTGTTATTGGGCATGGAACCGATACGATGCATCATACTGCTGCCATATTATCATTTATGGTCCAGAATTCACCTGTACCTATTGTTATGGTAGGCTCTCAGAGGTCCAGCGACAGGCCTTCATCAGATGCGGCATTGAACTTAATGCACAGTGTTAAAACCGCTGCCGAAAGCGATATTGCCGAGACTATGGTCTGTATGTTTGGTCCTACTTCAGATGCTTACGGTTTGCTGCACAGAGGCACAAGAGTAAGAAAGATGCACTCAAGCTACCGCTCTACTTTCAGGACTATCGGAGACATCCCAATTGCTAAAGTAAGCAGAACTGAAATTACTCCTTTGCGGCAGGATTACAAGCGCAGACGCAGTGATACAGACGTAATAATAAACACTGCCTTTGATGAACGTGTAAGCATTGTTTATTATTATCCTAATATGAAAGCAGACATTATAGACAGCTTAATAGATAACGGGTATAAAGGTATTGTTATTGCAGGAACAGGTCTAGGGCATGTAAACAAACCACTTTACCCTGCTCTTAAACGTGCACGAGAAAAAGGTGTTGCCGTTTATATGACCGTACAGACTCTATGGGGTTATGTACAGATGTATGTTTATGATACAGGGCGTGATATGATGGATCTTGGTGTTGTACCAATGGCTAACATGCTCCCTGAAGTTGCTTATGTAAAACTTGGCTGGGCTTTAGGACAGACTCACGACCTTGAGGAAGTTAGGAAAATTATGTATACTCCAATTGCAGGCGAAATAACGGAAAGAGAACCAAGTAACGGTTATTTGATTTTCCAGGGCGGCCTGCCTGAGGTTGAGGAGTTCATTTCCAAATATAGGAAATAAATTACTAGACTTCTCTGGGGTTCTCGTGGTAAAATCCCTTAGGGGAATTGGACACAGAGTTTACCAGAGGATACCCGGAGTTTCACAGAGATTTCTCCGGGGTTCTCTTGTCCTTCTCTGGGGTTCTCAGGGTAAAATCCTTTAGGAGAATTGGACACAGATCTTACCAGAGGATGCGCGGAGTTACACAGAGATTTCTCCGGGGTTCTCTTGTTCTTCTCGGGGTTCTCAGGGTAAAATCCTTTAGGATGATTGGGCACAGAGTTTACCAGAGGATGCCAAGAGTTTCAATGAGATTTCTCCGGGGTTCTCTTGTTCTTCTCTGGGGTTCTCAGGGTAAAATCCTTTAGGATGATTGGACACAGAGTTTACCAGAGGATGCCAAGAGTTTCACTGAGATTTCTTTTTTATGGAATGGGATTAAATAGCGATTTATTTATATGTCTCTTTATTCCGTCTTTTAGAACAGACACATTAAAATTTATAAGCAGACCGACTTTCTTTTCAGCAAGTTTTAGATAAGTAAGAATTTGAGCAGAATGTACCGGTAATAATACCTCAACAGATTTTAATTCTATTACCACTTCATTTTCAACAACAACATCCATTCTATAGCCATAATCGATATGTATGCCTTTATATACAATTGGCAATTGTTTCTGACGCTCAATAAAGAGTCCCTTGTTTTCCAATTCAAAACACAGACACTCTTCATAAGCAGATTCTAATAAACCGGGTCCAAGTATTTTATGGACATCAATTGCGCAACCAATTATTAGGTTAGTAATTTCATTTATATCCATTTTAGTTACAGAGTTTGTTGGGTTGCTAAGTTAAACATTGAGAGTATAAGTTTTAAAGCTCATACTCTCTCTTTTTTTTATAACTCATTCATAATTTTAGCACAAATGCTGATAAATTTTTCATTATTCATCATCACTTCTGCAAATATCTGGCGCAAGATTTCTTTATCTATTTTATTAAAATCTTTTTCCAAAGGAGTTATGCAAACACCTCCGACATCCACAGATGCAGGACTAAGTAAAATATTATTATCACCTTCAGCAAAATAATGGGATGGTCTGTGCTTTTCCCTTGGGAACACAATCACTCTCCATCCGTTCTCATCAGAGTAATTAACCAGAATGTTCATCATAGTTTCAATATCAGAAGGGTTAACATTACTGATTATATCAAATACTTTTAATAACTTTTTGGTTAATTTGAACTCATCTTTGCTTTCAAGAGAAATAAATTTTCTAAGTCCGTCATTTACGGAAAAGATTTCGATATTTTCAGATGAAATTAAATTATTACCGTGTTCAGATTTTAAGTTTTCATACTCATTATCAATCGGCATAAAGTCTTTATTACCAGCCTGAAAATGGAGATGATCAGGGGCCGAGGCTCCGCACTTTGGGCCATTGTAGAATACGGTATAATACAGGCCTAAATCTTTAGCCAAAGCAAGTAAACTATTTATACTGCCCACTATTCTTTGAGGTGTATGCTGTAATTTAGGAATAGTGAAATGCTCTTTAAAAATAGGAAAAGGGTTGCTTAGAATTACAAAATCATTTTTATAATAAATACCTTTTTGCTCATCGGGTAAATTTTGCGGACATAAAAAGCACTTACGTTCCTTAATAGAAGCCGGATCCACTTTAGCAGAGCTGCTTGTCAAGCGTCCATTATTAAATTGAACTTTTATAGTAAATCCGTCAAACTCAAAAGTCTTTACCTTTACAGAGTCCAATAAACTATAACCCTCAGCAAGCTGCGGCCAGGTTAATTTTTGTTCATTTAACAATTTTTTAGTTTCTACAGCAATATTACCCGAAACAGAATAAAAACTATTTTCCATTAACCTGCTTCTCTCCATTTAAAGAAATACGGGCATAAATTTCCATAGTTCTGATTCTATCTTTATAGACATTGTTATAATTCTGCTTTTCAATTGATAAAGCGGAATCGGTATTACCCTCCCAGCGTCTGCAAACATAAACAGGCTCATATAATCTGCCGATTTGATAAGCTCTGGATATTTCCAGTCCGACAGCATAATCTTCGCCATAGCTTACATTAGGTATTTTTATTTCCCTTAACAGCGGAGTATAAAACGCGCGAGGAGCTCCCAGACCATTTATACGTAAAGCATTATTACGGCCATTTTCCGGAGTCCATTCTTTATGATCAATAATTCCAGGGGGGATATCATTCAATTGGAAGTCAGTTAGTTTATAAGTGCCGACTACCATAGCACATTTCTCTTTTCTAAACACATCAATTATTTTCTGCAATGAATTTTCATCCAAATAAATATCATCGCTATCTAACTGAGAAGCAAATTTACCGCATTTAGGGTGATGCACAGCTTCATTCCAGCATCCGCCAATTCCAAGATCTTTTCTCTTAGGAATTATATGGATTAATCTTTTATCCTTCTTAGCACGTTCTTTTAATAGCTCTGTTGTGCCGTCAGTTGAATAATTATCTACCACTATAAGGTTAAACTTGAAATCTGCTTTTTGAGATAAAATTGAATCAACAGCATCTCCGATAGTTTTAGCTCTGTTCTTTACAGGAATTATTACTGATGCTTCAAACTCAAAACTGCCTTTTTCCAATTTAATGGATTTAAATTTAGGCTTAAGGTAAGCGCCAACATTCTTTAAGTGTTTTGTAGCAGCTTTTTCCATTTCGATTTGGAGATCCCTATTCTTGGGATTTACATAATCAAATAATTTTTCTCCTGATTTACGTACATCAGTTTCAATAGTAGAATATAAGAATTCAGGAATTCTTATAAGATTATTCTTTTCACCTACTGCTAATCTAAGAGCATACAAGCCGGCAAATTTATAGGCCGAATCTATTTTCTTTAAAGCCTTAACTAATTTACCAGCACCAAATAACAGGATTGGCCCAAAGTTAAAATCGTCTCTTACACTTCCGAACTGGTAGTCAGTAACAGGGTGAGCAGTTCTCTCTGTGCCTTTAATTTCGTAATAATCAGAATAGACAATACCTGCTTCAGTATTCTTGGCAACATTAAGCAGTCTTTCCAATCCGAATTGACCAAATTCAATAAGAGTATCGTTAGTTAACAACAGAGCAAATTCATCTTTTGCTTTTTCAGCAATAATCTGCATAGTCTTAGAGCCAAAAGGGGTTTCAGTTTTGATAATCTGTGCCCCATCAATTTTGGGCGCGTCAGATTGAGTTAAAAGAAATATTTTTTTAACAAGACCGGTATCTAAAAGATTATCCACGGTCTTTTTTGTAAAACTATTTCCGCCATAAGGCAGAAAAGCTACAACTTGCTTTGACATTTTAGTCCTCGAATTTTATAAAATTTATGGTACAAAATTAAGGATTAAAGGCGAGTATAAAAAGAGAATTAGCAGTTTACAAATAAAATAAATAAAAAAAGCTCTGCCTCACAATACGAGGCCAGAGCTTTTTAGTCAAAAATATTTAATATTTTTTACTTTATGGACAATTTTTGTTCAGCAAGTAATTTATCACCGCCTTCATTAGTAACCATAAAAGAATAATCTCCTGAAGGTAAGTTTTTTATTGCTGTCTGTACATTTAACAAACATACACAATCCGGTCTTGATGAATTTGTATTCATAACTTTTATTTTTACTACTTTATCCTGTTTGTCAATTTTAAAAGCTAATTTTGCATCACAATATGTCCTTACATCCATATTGGCAAGAATAACTCCACTTTGATTATTTAAAGTGAAATTATTTACCGTTTCTCCATAAAATTTATTCTGGGCATCAAGTTTCAACTGCTCTTTGCATGGTTCTTGGTTTATCATTGAAATTTCAGCCACTTTTGATGAACAAGCTGTAAACAAAAGTCCAAAAGTAAATAGTACAATTATATAGCGCATTTGATCTCCATTATTTGATAATTATAATATATAAAAA
>Ga0183100_1001538_pt1 | contig 11406 bp, 9 predicted proteins | sample Biomet2_FD_127789 | JGI IMG/M metagenome (GOLD analysis project Ga0183100, IMG submission 127789) | Microbial communities from bioreactor (seeded with anoxic lake sediment) at LBNL, California, USA - Biofuel metagenome 2 | ecosystem: Engineered > Bioreactor > Anaerobic > Unclassified ...
AAAACTAACATAGTTAGTTTTGCAACAGCCACTTTTAATTATCAGATAATTGTATTAGAATTTAATTTTTTAAATATGTTTTGCTATTTATTTACTATAAATTATTCATAATAACAGACAATAGGCGTTCCTGCCTGAATATTAGCAAAGATTGTGCTTGCCAACTCATGTGGTGAATTTACACAACCATGAGAACCATTTGTAATATATATATCTTTTCCAAACTCTGTTCTCCAACTTGCATCATGAATCCCAATATTTCCATTAAACGGCATCCAAAACTCAACAGGCGAACTGTAGTCTTCACCTTTTAAAATTGCATTTTTTTCTTTGTAATTTAATATGTACGTCCCTGCTGGCGTTAAAGTATTATTGCTTAAGTTACCTGTAACAACGTCTCCATCTACAACAAGAGAATCATTTTTATAAAACCATAAATGTTGTTTTGTCATATTAATTTCTACATATGTATTCCCAATATCATTAGCATCACGTGATGCTGCTTTTTGTGAATATACTGGTTCCTTAGTTATTGATTGTCCATTTTTTATGGTTTCAATTAAAGCTTTCACTTCTTTAGAATTATCAACAATCCAGCCATAATTACCCCCACTAACTTTTACTGTTGTTTTATATGTAGTAACAAAACTTCTTGTATTACCAAATGTATTATATATGCTAGACAGTTTATTTACATACTTTTTAACTTTCGCCTCATCAAATGTAACTTCCATGTTTTCATTAACTCCAACCCAGTTATGTATTGTAGAACCATCTAAAACTTCTGTATTATTATCACAAGTATAAGTAATTGTTAAACCGGTATACTTATCAAGCGTATTTTTAGCATCAATAACTTCTTGCGACTTTGAAGTGTATTGTGGATTTTCATAACAATCAATTTCATCTAGATTTATTGTTGATTGTCCATTAAGAATTGCATTTGTTACGCGATCATATAAAACATCTTTGTTTATTTTATTTCCATAAACTTCATCTATAATTTCATAGCCATTCTCTGTATATTTAAAGCTAGCGTTTTTCGGTTTAATTATATTACTGCTATCAAAACAAGAGAGGTTATCAAAACATTTATTTAACAATTCTTCATCATAGGTCACTATTTGAGACATTACAGGATCTTTCTTCTTAAAAAGTGCAAAAAGCCATATGCTAGTATTCTGATTATCCTTTAGTTCTTTAATTTTATCCCCATAATATTTTAATCCGATATCAGTTGCTTTAATTTGTTCTGTTACATCTCCTCGCTCCTCTAATTTCAATGTATATGTGTCTATTTTAGATGATAGGTCTTTTTCAACTTCTCCCACAGTTTTACCTGAAATATTATTGCCATTAATTACAGAACCAAAATAAAAATGATTCTTAAAATACATCGTTAGTCCTAAATATATAATAATTAAAGCGCACAGAGAAATTATAACCACTGGTACAACTTTACTTGGTTTATTTTGTCTTTTTTTTCTCATTACAATTACTCCCCTCCTGTTTTATTATACTAAAAAGTCGAACTTAATAATAGATGCTTTTTTCAAAAAGAACTGCATAAATAAAAATCAAGTTTTTATTTATGCAGTTCCTTCTTATATACTTTTACAACAATACTCTGCTATATCATTTGCAGCCTTCATACCACTACTTACAGACCCTTCTATCCAACCATGGGTTAAAGAAATATGTTCTCCCGCAAAGTATACTTTATTATCATATTCTGATTTTGCCATTGCATATGAAAAAAGTTTTTGTTGCTGTGGCATAAAATAACAAAATGCTCCATAAAAACCTTTTTCCTTATTCCAATCAACAGTTTTAAAGTCTTTCACTACTGAATCAAGATATCCATTTGGAAGACCATGAACAGCTTCAACCTGTCTTTTTATTTCTTCAACACGTATTTTATTATCTAAATTCCCTACACGGATTGCATCTTGATTTAGATTGTAAGATGCTAACAGGATTCCAGGTTTATCATATATTTTATATTTTTTTTTATCCATTTGATTAGTGTCAATGTAATTCTCGTGGCTAGGATACCATATAGTTTGAATAGGTAAATCCGTACTAGAACCGCCTCCAATTATTCTTTTATTATCATCCCCTTTTTCCCAAAAACGTTTATTGCACATAAAAACAGTTTTTTGAGCTGATGTATAATTAACTTCTTTTATTGATTGCATTTTTTCTGTACTAAACATAGGATCTATATCAACATTACGAAGACTAGAAAAAGGAATTGCACAAATAACAAAATCAAAATTTTGCTTAAAAGTTTCTGAATCCTTTTCTTTCTTATATTTAAGCATAACCTTATTATTTTCCTTTCCTATATATATACCAGTTACCATTTCCCCATTTTTCCAAGTTACTTTCCCAAAAGCATCTTCTTTAATATTATCGTATTCTTTCGGTTTTTCAGACATTAAAGAACGATAAAAAGAAAGTGGCAAATTAACTGTGCCCCCAACTATTTCATACCTATAAGCATAATCTACAGTGTATTCTTCAATCAAATTTTCTAAATAACTGTTGTAATAAAATGAACCTAGAAAAGGAGCAATACTTGATATTAGCTCTATAGCACCCTTACTTAACCCCATTTTTTCAAGTACTTTTCTTATCCCTAAACTACCTAAGTATTCAATTGTTAGCGAATACTCTTTTTTTATCTGTAATAATTCTTTTCTTATGAATGGCTTTATCTTTAATAAATTGCTTCCTAATGCATCACCAATAAGCTTTTGCCATGGTGTATTTCTTTCCCTTGGAGTTAAATTAAATTCAGGATAAATATTTTCCATCACACTTTTACCTTGAGAATCATTTCTTGCACGTTTATTTCTTACATATATAAATGCATTTTCGTTTGTTTGAATAAAAGGTCTTGTTTTTAATCCAAATGTGTTAATATAATGCCACGTAGTTTCATGATCCACAGGTATGCGCATAGCTCCAAGCTCACCGTAAAGCCCTTTATCCTTATCAAAATAATACGTATAAATTCTACCGCCAATACGATTTTCCTGCATTTCAAATATGGTAACATCAAAACCAAGCTTTCTAAGTTCAAATGCAGAAGCTAATCCAGCAACCCCTCCACCTACTATCCCAACTTTAATTCCTTTACAACTTCCTGGTGCTCCAATTGTTGTAATATCTTTGGGCGGACTAAGTAACTCTACTATATTATCAAAATCTTCTGTACGATTTACTTCCTCTAAAGTAATCTTTAACATTGTATGTCTTTCTTCATCAGTTGGATTATCTGGCTGTATAAATTCAATTTCTCTAGCCAAATAAAGTCAACTCCTTTTAAATTATAGTATTTACAATTAAGTATACTATTCACCATATAACAAAAGACCAGCAAAATGCTAGTCTTTAAAAAAGTAATAATCTTTAGGGATGTTCAAAAAATCAATCATTAATGCTTTGTAGATCACTCATAATAACAAATTACAGGACAACCTTCTTCAATATTATTAAATATAGTATTTGCTAAATAGTATGGTGAATTTACACATCCATGAGAACCATTTGTCTTATAGATATTACCACCAAACATATACCTCCAACTTGCATCATGGATTCCAATTCCACCATTAAACGGCATCCAAAAACTAACATGAGTGGTATAACCCTCACCTTTTAATGTAGCATCTTTTTGTTTAAACTTTAATCCATAAATACCTGTTGGTGTTGAACAATTATTATTTACATTACCTGTAACAACATCACCTTCTACTACGAGAACTCCATTTTTATAAAACCATAAATGTTGCTTTGTCATATTAATTTCAACGTAGGTGTTTCCAATATCATTATTATGATCAGCTAGTGCGACTTGCTTATATATTGGTTCCTTTGTTATAGTTTGCCCTTCTTTTATTACTTCAATTAAATCTTGTACTTCTTCATTCGTATTAATCAACCAACCATAATCACCACCACTAACTTTTATTGTTGTTCCTAATGATGTAACAAAATCTCTTGTCTTGCCAACTGTATCATAAGTACTAGAAAGTTTATCTAAATAGCTTTTGATTTTTTTCTCATCAAATATAATTTCTAAATTCTTATTAACTTGAATCCAATTATTTATTGTAGATCCATCTAAAACTTCGTTCTTATCTTCAAACGTATAGGTAATTGTTGAATCTGTATATTTATTAAGCATATCTTTAGTATCTATAACTTCTTGAGAAGTTGAAGTATATTGTGGATTTTCATAACAATTGGTAGCTTCCAAATCTATTGTTTTCTCCCCTTTAAGAATTGCCTTTATTATCCTATCATAGAAGATATCTTTATTGATCTTGTTTCCATACACTTCATCTATAATCACATAACCATTATCTGTATATTCAAACTTAGGATTTTGCGATTCAATTATATTACTACTATCAAAACAAGTAAGTTTATCTAAGCACTCTTGTAACAGTTCATCATCATATGTTACTATTTCTGCTGTTTTAGAATCCTTTTTATCAAAAATTCCAATAATCCATGCAAATGGATTCTGTTTCTCTTTTAATTCCTTAATTTTTTCGTCTGAATTATATTCCAATCCAATATCAGAGGCTCTAATTTGTTCTTTCGTATTTCCTCTCTCTTGTAATTCTAATGTATACTCCTCAACCTCAGATGGCATTTGTTCATCTACTTCTTCCACAGTTTTACCTGAAACATTAATACAGCTAATTGTAGAACCAAAATAAAAATGATTCATAAAATATATTGTTATACCAAAATATATGACAAGCAAAGTACAAAAAGAAATTATAATACCCATTACAATTATATTATGTTTATTTTTTTGCTTTTCCATAATAATGCTCCCACCCCCGTTATTATTATACCAAATTTTGGAAGGAATTATTTATCTTTTTATTAATTAATAAACTCTTTTATACGCCCATTAATTACAAAATGGTACTTATTATCTATTAATACTTTAAAGGTATCTAGGCAATTTAATCATTCTTGGTAACAATATATATCTGTTCATCTGCTTGTATACCTGCAAAAACAACATCTTTTATATTCTCAATATTCTTTGCCTTTAATTGTGCAATAACCCATTCTTCATCTTTTTTAATTTGCTGTAGATGTGAATATAAAATAGTCCCATCTAAAATTATATCTACCATCATGCCAGTCTTGGGTTTTTTAATATTCATATCTTCTATGGTTAATGTTGTATGTTCAGATTTCTTTAAGACACTAAGTTTACCATCTGGCTCTAATATTGCTATTTCCACATCAGTAATATAAAAAATATCCTTAACCCTTAATTGCATTAATAAATCTCCAATATTGTATTTTGCTTTTTTCATGTTTTTATAAATAACTTTCCCTTTATCTATAATTAATAGCGGTTCGCTATTTACTAATAATCTTATTTTAATATTTTTTAAAGTTATTTCCGAAATCAATATTGTAAGAATACTCCATATAATAATACAGAATATACCCTCATACATATTAACATTTTTATCCAGAGAGGCTACTGCTGCAATAGAGCCTATTGTTATTCCAACCACATAATCAAAATAAGTAAGTTGAGAGATTTGCTTTCTCCCCATAATCCTTGTAAAAAGAACCAAAATAAAATAAGTAACAACTGATCTGAAAAAAAGAATTAAATACTCCTTCATATAAACACTTCCTTATCAGCTAATACTTATATTATTTCCTTTTTATATTATTTTTATATTATTTTTTTCTGCACAATTAACTTTTTTATAGGTAATAATCAAATAGCTCCCACCTTCAAATTAAGGTGAGAGCTATTTCTGACCTACTGGCAGTTAAATTAATTATGAAGAAACCACCATTTTGGGTAAATTGTTTATTGCAAATCATTTTTAACACCTTCTTTACCCATTTATAAATTTAAATTAATAATTATATAGTACTATAATAATATAATGCTGATTTAAAAGGATGGTGTGAAAATGCAGACTAAAAATTTAGTGGTTTGTACTTACAATTTCAATTTAAGATCAAAATTCACAAGAAATTTTAAATCTATAAAGAAATCAAATCTGTTAATAGGCTTACTCATTTCATTACTATTAGCTATTTCTGTCTCAATTATAAGTGATTTTCTCCAAGTTTTAAATAGTGCTAATAATAAAGATATTTCAGTGGCAGATTTTAAATCAGATATCAATAAACTTAGTGAAACAGCACTTGTTATTGAAAGTGAAAGAAAATTAAGTAATGATTCCCAAATTAATAGTTTTGGTTCTGATGGGACGCTAATGAAATCAGATGACATTACACCTAATTTAACTGCTGCATTAATTAATATTGCAGACGTAAATAAGGATAAAAAACTATCTAATGAAGAAATATCAGTACTTCAAATAATGAGATTAAACTCAGATCTTTTTAAAAATCAACTTAAAATACTTGGATTCAACTTAACATCAGTAGATTGCAATTTAAAGAATTATATCATCATAACACAAGGAAAATACACAGGTACAATTCTTTACAATGGATCTTTTAAATTTATTGATAATACAAATAAAAGATATTTTGGATTAGAATTATCTATTTAATTTTTAGAGGTAGGTTAAACTTTAAATTATACATTCTTTGATTACACCTTTGTTGTCTTAGAATTATTTGCTATTTTAGGCATTACTATTGATAAAATCAAGGATATGATAGATATCATTATAAGTATTATAAATAAAACATGTAAAGAACTATTTAAAGAAAGCTTTATCTGCTCACTGGTGACAGCAGTATTATATGTAGAAGATTTATATAAATTACTCGGATCTACTCCATTTATGCCTAACTTAATAAAGTATTTAATTATATATAAGTTAAATATACTTCCAAATACACTTACACCTATTGTTTGCCCTAATGTCATAAGCAATGAATTAGTAGCCATTGCAACACCTCTTTTGTTATATTCTACGGACTCTTGAACAATTATAGTTAAAGTAGTAAATGCTCCACCAAATCCAAAACCCATTATAAAAACATACACTAACACTAATAATAGTGAAGAATTTATGTTTAGAGTAGGCAGTAATATTGTACTAATAAGTAAAATAATATTAGATATTATTATTACTACTTTTCCTCCATACTTTCCTATACATTTCCCTAAAATTACTGAAGCTATAAGCCAAGAAGCTGACATTGGAGCCAGAGCTAATCCTGATACCTTAGCATTAAAACCTAGTACATTTTGCATATATATTGTCAAATAAACATCTGCACCTATCAATACAGCCGCAGCTAAAAAACTTACTAAATTTACAATTGCACTTGTCTTTGTAAATATGTCAAAAGGAATAATTGGCTCTTTTGCTTTTCTTTCTATTTTATAGAATGCCAATAACAATATAATAGTTATCACCACTGATATTACAATAAATATATTACGATTAAAACTTATATTTTCAGCTGATAGGAAAATATTTAAAAATATGATCATTGCTGCTGATAAAGTAATAATCCCTGCAAAATCTATGTTATGTTTTTTCTTCTCAAAGGTTTCATCTAGATTTCTTTGAAGAAGTATAACTGATAATATTCCAAAAGGAAGATTTATAAAAAATATCCAATGCCAAGACAGCATATCAATTAAGATTCCTCCTAAGAATGGACCTGCAAGACTTGCAATCCCCCATACTGTACCTATAACTCCTTGAACCTTAGGTCTTTCCTCCAGTGTAAATACATCTCCCACAATTGTATATGTAACTGTAAATATTGCACCTGCACCCACTCCTTGAATTGCACGGGTTCCAATCAACATATACATAGTCTGTGATAATCCACACAAACAGCTTCCAACTAAAAATATTATTATTCCGATTGAAAGTATATTTTTTCTTCCATATAAATCTGATAGTTTACCATATATAGGCGTGGAAATTGCAGAAGTTAATAAATATACTGAAAAAACCAAACTAATAATTTCAAATCCCTGTAAATCCTTTACTATTGTTGGAATGGCTGTAGTCACAACTGTGCCTTCCACTGCGCCTAAAAACATTGCTACCATTAGCGCTATTACTATATTTCTCTTTCTATAATTCATTCTTTGAATCACTTCCTTACTAAATTCCTTAGTTATATTTATTAATCAGACTTTTATAAGTATATATATAGTAAACCATTTATACAACATATTCAAACTACATAAACTAATCAAAAAGACCACGCCGAAACTACACTCTCCCCTTCACCCAAAGTTCTTCCTTCATCAGAATCATAAAAACAAACTATGTTATTATCTTCAACTTCTTCCTCATCATTGATATCAGAGAGCTCACCTTTTTTCTTCTTTTTATTTACCTTCTTATTTTTCTTAGTTTTCAAAAGTATAGGAATATTATCCTGTGAATTATTATTAGTCTTTTCGTTACTGATATTATCAACTTTGTTAATGCTACTACTAGTAATTTGTAAATTACCTCTGTCATCAATTTTAACAACTTCTGCTTCATTTTGACTTATTTTATTTTCAAATTCTTTATCTTCATTATCATATGTTTCATTTTTTGAAGCTTCTTTTATCACAACTTCTTTGTTCTTTACATCTTCCCCATTATCTTTAGACTTTATTTTTTCTTTCACCTTAATACTTTGATGCTTTGCAAAATTTTTCACTCTATAAACATCCTCTTCAGTAAGTTCAAGCATTTCTAATTCTATGAATACATTTAAGACTAACTTAATTTGCTTAGCACATCTATTAAATTCTATCGCTAAAGTTTCTACTGTATATGGAAGGTTTTTTGACATATATAAATCTCCCTCTAAATTAACCTTGCCAGCTAAAGTTACAAGCCTAGTCCAAACATAGTGAATAAGATCTCTTTCAGGCTTCATATCTATTATTTTAAATTTAGTATCCTCATACATATCAGCTCTAAGTTTCACATATTTTCTTTCTCTCATATTTATCATTCTCCTTAAAATTTTTTATTTTTTCAATATACTCTATATTTAATATATATGCTTTACTTAATAAAATTTCAGTAAATTTTATGAATTTTTTTCTACTAAAATGCTACAAATTTTTCATATTGATTAAATTTTAGAAAAAAGAAAAAAGACACTACATCCTACAAGATGTAATATCTTTTTATAAATAATGGATATGAATTTCTTCTTTTGCTTACTTGTCTATGCTTCTAAAGGAATTTTAGGTCCTGTTAGATCCAACTGATAAAAAACTAGGTCTAGCCATTTACAAAATTTAAAACCTGCTTTTGTTACTGTACCAGAATACTTAAATCCAAACTTTTCATGAATTTTAATACTATTTTCATTTAAGCTATCAATACATGCTACCATAGTTGCATATTGATCTACATTCGCAATGTCTATTAGTTCCTTTAATAAAATCTTACCTATTCCCAAGTTCCTATAATCCTTATGAACATATATAGAATGTTCTATTGTATATTTAAAAGCTGGATAAGCTCTAAATGGTCCGAATGTAGCAAATGCAACAACCTTATCATTTTCTTCAAATACTAATAATGGATATCCATCTTGCTTCTTTTTTTCATACCATTGTATTCTATCTTCAAGAGTATGAGCCTTATAATCATAAATTGCTGTTGTGTTCAATATAGCATCGTTGTAAATCTCCAAAATATCCATTAAATCTTTTTTTGTTGCTTGTCTTACCATTTTTTTATTCCTTTCACTTTAATTATTGACTTGGTAATACAATATAAACAAGTAAATGTAATTTAATTTTTGTCTTTTATATCATTATACATTGTATAACTATTTCCAATAATTTTTTTTGATTGATACATAGCATTATCTGAAAAATTTATTAATAAGTATCTATCCTGTGCATCATCTGGAAATATTGCAACGCCTATACTAGTATTAATCATAATTGTCTTATCATCTATTTCTATTGGTTCACTAAAAACATTAAATACCTCATTTATAAAATCTACCACATCTTCATTGCTTTTCACACATGATTTTACAACGACAAATTCATCTCCTCCCATTCTTCCTAAAATGTCTTCTTTTGTTATTATCGAATTAATTCTAGCTGCAACTTCCATTAAAACTAGGTCACCAGCCACATGACCATATGTATCATTTATACGCTTAAATTTATCAACGTCGAAAAATAGCACTGCTAATTTATTATTATTTTCCTTTGCGAATTTAATCATAGAGGAAAATGTAACTAAGAGTGCTGCTCTGTTGTATATATTAGTCAAAAAGTCATAATTAGCCATATACTCCAAATTATCAATCATTAATTTTCTCTCAGATATATCTCTTATTATAGCCATTACTATATTTTGTTCAGCTAAAAAAGCACTATTAAGACTAGCTTCTATTTGAAATTTAGTCCCATCCTTTTTTTTATGGATAGCCTCAAAACTAATCGATTCATTTATTACTTTACTAAAATACATTTCACTTTTTTTTACTTCTTCTTCAGATAGTAAATCATAAGAATTCATTCCAATAAATTCACACCTTTTATATCCATACAACTTCTCTGCTGCTTTATTTATCTCTATAACAGTTTTATTTTTATCAAGAAATACTATTGCATCAACAGAATCATCCATTAAAGTTCTGTACATTTTTTCATATTCTCGACCCTTCACCAAATCTTTTACATTTACAAACAATGCATAAAATTCATCTTTAATCCCCATAAAAACATTAATTTTATAATGTATATTAAACTCACTATTGTAATATTCAAAACTTTTAGATTGTCCAGTTACTGAAACTTCGTTCAATACATATAACATATTTATATATATTTTTTTAATAAATGTTGTACCAAGTATACCTTCAAAAGTCTTATTCATATCTGTTAAAGTGAAATCAACAACATTTTTATTTTTATCAAAAATAATTCTACCACGAATTAAGCCTTCCCCCATATTATTAAATAAGGCTTTGTAGTAGTTTGTATCGGTAGTGTAATTTGATTGTTCCATAAAATCACCTTTCGCATATAATAATTTATCCCCAACTAAGAAGCTTTATTCATAATATGTCATAATTGTTGAGCTTTTGATAAAATCTACTGATAACTATTGATTACCTTTATACTAAAGATTATCATGAAATAACTTTGATATAAAAGTTATTAATTCTATATAATTTGATATCTTTAATAAATCACATCTTAAAATGCAAAAACTAAATATCCAACATCATAAGAATTCTTAAACGCTTATATAAATAATTTAGCAGAAACCACTTGCTATATCAAGTAAAAACAAAATTATTGCTACAACAGCTATAAATAGTATCGAGAAAATAAAATCAATGGATGTAGATTAAATTTGGTGATATCAATCTTAATTATATTTTAAAATGATGTTTAACTAAGTAAAATGAATAATA
>Ga0183100_1001539_pt1 | contig 11402 bp, 11 predicted proteins | sample Biomet2_FD_127789 | JGI IMG/M metagenome (GOLD analysis project Ga0183100, IMG submission 127789) | Microbial communities from bioreactor (seeded with anoxic lake sediment) at LBNL, California, USA - Biofuel metagenome 2 | ecosystem: Engineered > Bioreactor > Anaerobic > Unclassified ...
GTTGAAACCATCGGCCAACAGGCCATTTCTGGTGGCTATCTTCTGCGCTTTCAATTCCTTTTTCGTTCCAAAAACAAACCAGACCTTATTCATCTGCTCCTCTTTCGCGAGCAGTTGAGATTCTTTGCCGGTCACATCTTGCTTAAGGTTTGAAATCGAATCGCCCATCGCGTAAACAAGTTCATCCAATTCCTTGATACGAATATCTTTTTGAGCCAGTTTTTCCTGAAGCCTTGTGATGGTTTTCACATGTCCTTCAATCTGAGCATACAACCTGGCAATCAACTTTTTCATCTCTGCAGACGCTTTCCGGTTGTGTGTAAGTTGGTTTCTCAGGTTGGTAATCTGGCTTTTATTCTCCATCAACGTCTTACGGATCAATTCGATATCCTGGACTATCCGGTCAAGACTATCGGTAGCCACTTGTTCCTGATTGGCCTGAAATGTCACATAGTTTTCAGCTTCTTTTATCTGATCGAAGTTCTCTTCCACCATATTTATAACTGACAGCATCTGATTAACCTGAGCCGATTTCTTTTGTTCTTCGAGCAATAAGGAATCTTTTTCAGCCTCCAGTTGCTTATATGAATCTGATTTATACTTACAGCCTGAAAAGGTAAGGGCTAGGATCGCCACCACCATGACGGGTTTTGACATTAAGACAAGACGGGCCATAGATGGAAGGATACCTTCAGCACGATCATCATGGCAATTGCCGTTTTTCAATTCATACCTGTTGGTATTAGAAAAAAATGCTCGTTTCATACCTTATTATCATTTAGTTGGTTGTTATCGTTAAAAACGTATCATTATAAATGAGGGAATCCGTTCATTTCGTACCTGAGACTACAATAACAAATTCCCCACGCGGTTCGTTCTCGGAAAAATGGGTTATCAGTTCTTTCAACGTACCTCTGACTGTTTGCTCGAACAGTTTGCTGATTTCACGAGAAACAGAGGCAGGTCTGTCTTCTCCACAAAATTCAGCTAGCTGCGTTAAGGTTTTGACCACCCGGTAAGGCGATTCATACAAAACAAAGGTCTCCTGAAGCGCTGCCAGTTCAGTCAACCGGGTTTGCCGTCCCTTCTTGACAGGCAAGAACCCTTCAAAATGGAAACGGTCATTCGGAAGACCTGACGTAACCAATGCCGGGACAAAAGCCGTCGCTCCGGGCAAACATTCCACCTCAATCCCTGCTTTTACGCATTGTCTAACTAACAAGAACCCCGGATCTGATATACCGGGCGTTCCTGCATCTGAGACCAGTGCAATATGCTGACCAGCCAGAATCCGCTCCGTTACCTGCTCCACCATCTGATGTTCATTAAACTTATGGTGGGATTGCATAGGTGTATGGATATCATAGTGTTTCAACAGGAAAGAGGTGGTCCGGGTATCTTCGGCCAGAATCAGGTCACACGTTTTCAAACTACTCAACGCTCTCAAGGTGATGTCCTCAAGATTTCCTACAGGAGTAGGGACAACAGTTAATTTTGCCATAATTGATTACGCTCCCGGATCAAACATTACAGTTTATTCAATTGATACGCTAAAGGCGATCCTTCCTCACACAATCGCCGCTTCGGGCACAAAATTATTAAAAAAAATCAGAGTGTTAGTAATAATTCTTTCATATCATTACGGACCTGCTTACTAGAGACTTGTGTGTGATTAACCAGCATGACGACAATAAGCGTTTGCCTTTTTTGCCTATAGTAACCGGCATAGGCGGTTGTTGTCCGGTTCGAGCCACTTTTCAGACGGATTTTTCCTGCCAGCGGCGTTTCCTTTAAAAAGCCGGAAACCGTTCCTTGTATGCCTGCCAATGGTAATGATTGTTCAAACACGCTTGCATATTGGCTCTTATTGAGCATATAATCCAGCAAATCAGCTATAAAGGAAGAGGAAACCCGGTTCAAAGGTGACAAACCGCATCCGTCAACCATATATAATCCGGTGACATCCAATCCTTTTTTCGCCCAATAGTCCCGGATAACGCGTAAACCATTCCTCGCTGAAGCAGGCTGATTGCCTTCCGTCAGTGCAATGTGCCGCAGCAGGTATTCCGTATAGATATTGTCACTATATTCGTGAATAAGGCCGATAAGTTTGGACAACGGTTCTGACTGAGTCACACCAAGCAAGGTGCAACCGGAAGCAGAGGGCAGTTGATTCAAATCTGACCGGGCTGATCGTGCCGTACCTTCAATCCGCACACCGGCTTTCGTTAAGGCGTCATATAATAACCGGGCTGTAAAGGCAGGAGGATCCGGCAAATCGCCACGGATGGAAAAGGCTTGCTGATAAGCAGGAATGGTTCCCCGAAGCACCCTGTTCCATTGATAGGGAACGCCATAAAAATAAGCACTGTCTTTTGAATTGTCTGCTGCCAGCAACTGATTTTCGATAGTCAGTCCGGGCAAAGCAGGAGAAACAGCGACAATTTCCGGTTGAGTACCGGGAGCGCCTGATTTCAGAGTCAGGGTAAAGCTGTTGTCGTAGATGCCAAGGCCATAAATCCCGGCTGCATAATAATTGCCGATGTCTTCCCACAACCAGTACGGTGAAACCGGTTCATCATCAAACAAGGACGGATCGGCGATGATGTTTCCTTTTATAACCTTAATGCCGGATTGAACAATCCAGTTTACCCAATCGGTTAAAAAAGCTTCTGCCTGCTTGCCCATATGACGAGAGCCAAGTTCCGGATCGCCCCCACCTTTGATAATAATATCTCCGGTCAGCTTTCCTTCAGTTAGTTGACCGGAATAAAGCAATCTGGTTTCAAACCGGTGATCCGGTCCCAACAATTCAAGTGCGGTGGCTGTCGTTACCAGTTTCATCACAGAAGCCGGCATGACACATTGATGTTCATTCTCTTGCATGACATCTTGGTGGCTTTCCGCTTTACGGATACATAGGCTGACCGTCTCATGTTGATAACCGGGTTGTTTAAATGGTTTGACAGATACACACGCGTACGCGGCTCCCTGCATCAACAAAATAGAAAAGGCCAGCAAACATCGATTCATAAATACCTTCTTTAACGCCATTGGCCTGTCAGTTGTTTCGTTTCAATCAGACCGGAAACAAAGACATGCCAGGATTGTTTAAAACAAAGATACTGATGCAAAACGGCTTTTCAAAACGTCGAACTTATGAACACCAGTTCAAGGTCTTGAAAATATATCATAAAGTCTTACATTTGTAACATCAGACGAATCAACTATGAAACGAGCATGCTTGTGCAAAGCGTCCAAGCCAACCACCCAACCGGCATGCGGAGTAACTATGGTCTTCATGTAAAAATAGAAACGCACCTATGAACCATCCTGTCAGGAAACCGTTTACGCTCGATCGGATCGTCCGCCTTTCAATCGGACTGATTATCCTTGTTTGTGCCGGATTACTTATCCATCGTCTCAGCAATGTCCTGCTACCCTTTCTGCTGGCCTGGCTGTTCGCCTACCTGATGTATCCGCTGATGAGTTTTTTCCAATATAGACTGCATCTTAAAAATAGGATATTGTCTATCGCCGCTACCTTGCTGACGGTTTTTGGCGTCTTGTTTTTAGCTGCCTACCTGCTTGTTCCGCCTATTATCGACGAAACCCAGAAAGCAGCTGTTATCATCAATCATATGATGACTGTGTCGGGGTTTGGGTTCAATATTCCACCGGCAATTTTGAAGACCGTTCAGGGATTCCTGGCCAATTTCACTACCGGCAGTCTGGATTTTAATAACCTGGACGGCCTGCTCAAAGCCGTATTGCCCTACGTCTGGAATGTCATCTCCGGTGCCGGCAGCATTGTAGTTAATATTGTGCTGGCTTTTATGGTTTTGTTATACCTGATCTTTATCCTGAAAGACTACGAAACCATTTCCACCAGATGGATCGAGCTCATTCCGAAGCACTACCGCCCGTTCATTCTACAGGTTGGTGAAGACCTCAAAGACGGGATGAACAAGTATTTTCGCGGTCAGGCATTGATTGCTCTGATTGTCGGTATTCTTTTCGCTATCGGTTTCAGCATTATTCAACTACCCATGGGCATCATATTCGGGCTGGTCGTCGGTTTGATGAATATGGTGCCTTATCTGCAAACGGTTGCCATCATTCCCGGTATGATGCTGGCTGCCGTCAAAGCGTCAGAATACGATCAGAATTTTTTATGGGTTGCGGTAAGCGTCATGGCCGTTTTTGCCATCGTTCAAGTAATCGAAGATACCTTTCTTACCCCTAAAATCATGGGAAAAGCGACCGGCCTGAACCCTGCCATCATCCTGCTGTCATTATCCATCTGGGGATCCTTGTTTGGGGTAGTCGGCATGATTCTGGCCTTGCCTGCAACGACCATTATTTTCTCTTATTACACTAGGATCGTGATCAAGGAGGGGATCATTGAAAAGTTGGTATTGGATATGGATTCTGACAAAACGGCACCTCGAAAAGCGCCGGAGGCCGAACAGGAAAAAGAGCCGGAAGATACACTTGATTCGTAAACCTGCCGGTTAATCCTTTCCGGTTTGAGTGTGGGTGTTTTTGATTCGATAAGTCACTTGCTTTTCCCCGTTCTTCGTCCATTCAATGGTATTGACAATCAGGCTGTCGGTAGTATAGAACGACGCAATACTGGAACAAGGAAACGAATACAAGGAAGAAGTCGTTTTAACCGCCTTGTCGTTATTGGCATGATGCATAAACGTCAGATACCGCTTTTTGCACCCATTCTTCTCGGTCAGAGAATCACAAACAAGCCAAACGGAATGTTTGATGGAGGCATCGTTATAGCGAAAACTAAATTCAAAATTCAGGAACCCTCCTCCGAACCAGGGCTGATTAATCAGGTTAACAGGATCTGAGCCGGCGGTGCCAGGAAGATTGGCCCGTTCGATGGCGTCTTTAATCAGCACCGGTTGCATATCCAGCACCTTCGCCGAATAAGCAGAACCGGAAATAGACAACTGATCCATAAGCACATACGTAACCAGATACCTGTTGCCGGGTTCATAAATAGTTGAATCGAGCGTTGAGACGGGATGAAGTTGAAGACTATCGTCCGTCAGTAAATAAACGGGCAATCCTTCACTTTGTTTCACGACGCAAAGGCCGGAAGCGTATTCTGTTGACACATCAGTATAGTCGTTGGAACACGCCGATAGCAAAAGCCATGCAGTCATCGCAATCAATGCGTTTTTCTGGACAAAGGCTTTCATTGGATCAATCTGTTAATAGCTGAAAGACTTCCCGGAAGACCACTGAGCTTGCTTTCTAAAGAAAGCTGCTCCTGCCAGCTGGCTTGCATTGTCTACTGGGGTATAGGTAAACTGATAGCTGTTACTTCCGTACGTATTGTCATCATTCCAGGAAACGATCAGTTTAAACTTCACAGCATTAGGGAACTCCGTTTTCAATGAAGACAGGTCAAAGCTGCACGCTCTAACAACATAGCTATCTTTAAGAACAGCTGGTGTATTGTGACGGATTTCCAGATGAATGGCCGGAACGGTATCCGTTTGCAAGTTTGACTCCTGTCCTTTGTAGCGGACCAGCTCAACCGTATTCAGGCTGTTGTATGAAATGTATGTCTTAACAACGACATCCATATAATCGGCCGATAGCCACAAAGCGTAAAGACTGTAAAAATTGCAGTTCTTATAAGGATCAGCCGAATCTGCAGCTACGACCTGAACGTCCTTCACAGTTGCTTTGGCATAATTAACCACGGTGATGGGGTAAATTTTAGTCGTTCTCGATGCCGTCGTATCGCCTAAGGTAAACCGGATAAAAATCCTGTCTCCCACCTTATAGAACTTGGAAGAATCGGAATCAACCGTGCCTGTTGATACCAACGTAGAACCGTCATCCGTTTTGAAGGTAGGCGTTGTGCTGTTTGAAGCCACAGTAGCAAATAGTTGATAATACACTTTATTGTCATTGTCGTCATCCGTATTCAAACAGGAAGACAGATAAACGGCCAGGAATAAGACAGGAATAATCCGGATAATTTTTTTCATAAATAAAACCATCATGTTAAATCTTAAAGAGCTGATTCTGCATCAAGCTTGTTTTTCAGGGGATTGGCATACATTTCAAGCATACGCTTTTGCAGGAAACTTTCATCCTTTTGCTTCAAATCGATTTTGTCCAATTGTTGCTTAAGGTATTCCGCAAAGTGGTCACGCTCTTTAGCCGAATAGCAATGAGAAAAACGATCCAGGCCATCATACATGTCTGCAGCAATATAGTTGCCCGGGTACAAATGATAATTCACATGTATACGTTGGTCGATCAACTTGGCGATCCTTTCCAACAATTCATTCTTATGCATACCAGCAGCTCCCATTTTTAAGATTTCTTCCGAAATACAGGGACTCACCTTATAAAAAACGCGTCCCTTGAATCCCATTAATCCGGTTTTCATGTTCAGAAGATCATCCGCCGTGTTTTTCCTGTACATCGGGTCATCCCGCTTTTGCTGCATTTCCTTTGCCTTAAGGAAATCACACGGATCATACTCATACGAAATAGAAACCGGAACTATCTGGATAGATGCAAGATTTTCAGAAACGCTACCTGCGCCACCTAAATTTAACATTTTCAGCACACTTTCCTGTGTTCTGTCATCCGCGTCCTTGGCTCTTCCTTCGCGTTGGGCAATCCAGATGGACTGGTTCCGGTCATTGATCACATAATGCATGTAGGAAGACAGTTCCAAAGAAGCAGACAATTGTTGACGGAGAGGCAGATTTCTCTTGACGATAAAGCTCCTGTTCAGACGAACCAAATCTTTAATCCAGGGATAGATGAGCAGATTGTCTCCAATGGCAATTTCGAACGTTTCAAGGCCTTTTTCGATCAACAGAATATCCAGAAAAGCCGAATCCAGGATAATATCCCTGTGATTGGTGACAAACGTATAGGCTTGATTCTTATCCAGATACTTGAAACCCGACAGATCCAACGAGGTGGTGGTTTTGTCTGACAGTGCACGCACAAGCGGATGAATGATGGTTTTCTGAAACTCACCAATTGACTTGTTGCTCAGCAGCTTTTCCTTCAACTTTTCAAGAGGCATACCAGGATAGATCGACGACAGGATCGTGCAGAATCGCTTATCATTAAACAGGCGGTCAGCTACTTCAGGAATTTCCTCATCAAAGTAGGAACGAATATCATCAAATCTTTGTGCTTCCATAAACTATTGTTTTTAAAAACGGTCAAAAACTATCTTCAATGATTTCCTGCATCACATCGCCCATGGACAAACCGGCTGTAGCCACTTGCTGAGGGATAAAACTGGTTGCTGTCATACCTGGGGTCGTATTGACTTCAAGCAGGTTGATGCCGGTTTCCGTGATAATGAAATCAGCCCGGATGATGCCTTTGCATCCCATGATATCATAGATCATCGAGGTAACCTGCTGAATGTTGTCACGCAGTTTATCCGGGATGCGGGCAGGTGTAATCTCACTAACCTGGCCTTTGTATTTGGCATCATAATCGAAGAACTCGTTCTGGCTGACAACTTCGGTCACAGGCAACAACCGGGTGACTTTCTGCGTTTTATAGCAGCCGCAGGTAACTTCCGTCCCTTTCAGAAACGATTCGGCAATTACTTCGGGACCTTCTGCGAAAGCCCGTTCAATGGCCGGCTGTACGTCAGCTTCGTTCTTTACTTTGGTTGTACCGAAACTTGAACCACCGACATTCGGTTTGATAAAACAAGGCAAACCAAGCGCTTCTACGAGCTGTTTGGTGGTAATGGTCTGACCTTTGCGAAGCATCAGGGACTCGGCCACTTTCACGCCGAAGCCTTTCAGATACTGGTTGCACGTGAATTTATTGAACGTCATTGCTGCAGCCAACACGCCACAACAATTGTAAGGCAAGCCGATCATGTCAAAATACCCTTGAAGCCGTCCGTTTTCTCCTGGGGTACCGTGAATGGTTATCCAGGCATAATCAAACCGGATATGTTGACCATCCTGAACAAAACTAAAATCATTTTTATCGACCGGTATCTGCTTATCTCCTGGTAACGAGACATACCACCCCTCTTTGCGGATGACGACCATCCACACCTGATATCTTGTCTTGTCAATGAAGGAATTCAGTCCTTCAGCACTTTTAAATGAAACTTCCATTTCGGAAGAATCCCCTCCACATACGATGGCGATTTTTCTCTGGTCCATAATTTTTGTCTTTATATAGCTCTTGAAGAAACATAGTTTCTCCACTTTTCAATCAATTGTTGCATATCATCCGGCAATTCACTGTCAAAAAAAAGCGGTTCGCCCGTAACCGGATGATTGAACCCCAGGGTTTTGGCATGCAAAGCCTGCCTGGGGCAAGTATCAAAGCAATTGCGCACAAATTGGGTGTATTTGGCATATCTCGTACCTCTCAGAATTTCATGGCCTCCATACCGTTCATCATTGAACAACGGATGGCCGATGTATTTCATATGCACCCTGATCTGATGAGTCCTTCCTGTTTCCAGCCGGCACTCGACCAGTGTCACGTAACCCAATCGCTCCAGCACCCGGTAATGTGTCACGGCAGTTTTCCCACTTTCACCATCGGGAAAAACCGTCATTTGCAACCGGTCTTTAGGATTCCTTCCGACATTGCCTTCGATGGTGCCGCTGTCCTGATCGAGCTGTCCCCAAACCAGCGCGATGTATTTGCGTTGCGTCGTTTTGTAAAAAAACTGCCAGCCAAGATTGGCTTTTGCCTCGGGATTTTTGGCAACAACCAGCAAGCCGGACGTATTCTTATCGATACGATGAACCAATCCGGGTCTCGGATCATCTGAAGGAAACGCCGGGTTATTTCTGAAATGCCAGGCCAGCCCATTCACCAATGTGCCTGTAAAATTGCCATGTCCGGGATGGACAACCATTCCTGACGGTTTATTCACGACAAGCAGGTCATCGTCTTCATATATGATGTTGAGAGGAATTTCTTCTGCTATCAGCGTGGTATCCTGAGGCTGATAGGTCACCATAACCAGCACCTCATCCAGCGCCTTTACGCGATAATTTGACTTGACAGCCTGACCATTCACCAACACACAGCCAGCATTGGCTGCATCCTGTATCCGGTTTCTTGATACGTGCTGGATCCTGTCTACCAGAAATTTGTCGACCCGGAGCATTGTTTGCCCCGGATCTGCCTTAAACCGGTATTTTTCAAATAATTGCCCGCCGCTTTCGCCTTCAGGGAGATCGGTCAGATCATCATCAGAAAAATCGGTTTCATCCAGTATGTCCAGTCCCTCTTTACTTTCCTCATCCATCATAGACTCATTGGATATATTCACCAGCCTCTTCGGTCTCTGTTCCCTCATCAGCTTCTATGAGTGCATTATCGGTTGTCATCCACAGTTCAATCTTTTTGCCCATCATGGAAGGACTTCCGGCTAACGGTTCCTGCTTGTAAATACGGTATTTTTTGGCTTCTTCTGCATTGGCCGGAGTTTTGTCATAATGAATATCTCCCAGGTTCAAACTTCTGGAATGAGCAGCATCAATGGCTTCGCTCAATGACATGCCCTTCATGTCCGGGACTGTAATTTCACTGGCTACCCCTCCCTGCCCGACTGTCAGCGAGACGTACGATCCTTTAGCCAGTTTGTAACCGGCCGAGATGGCCCTGCCGTTGTACCGGACATCCAGCACAAGGTCACGGAATTCAGATGGAACATAATTGATGGAGGCAACCCTGATTTCCATCGCTTCCAGGGTGGCAACAGCCTGCCGTTGAGAGAAATCCTTCACATCCGGTAAAGCGACGGTTTCGCTAGACCTGGCATTGATGGTCAAAAAGATGATCCGGTTTGTTTTCACTTTGGCACCAGGTGCGGGTTTTTGTTCCAGAATAGCCCCTATAACCTGGGATCTGACATAAAGGGAGTCGACTACCTTATAGCGCAATCCTTTCTTTTCAAGAAAGACAGCTGCCTGGTCAGTGGTCAGCGACTGGACATCCGGTACCACGATTTCTTCGTTGTGATGGGTATATTTATTGAGACCAACCATCACCAATGTTATCAACACAGCCAGTATCACTGCAAAAATAGCTATGTTTTTCAGCACTCGTTTTAAACCAGGATCCATTATCAAATCGTTTATGGTTCAAAAATACAAAAAAACCACCATGAAAGGCATTGTCTTAAAACAAAAAAAAGTAAAGACAATACAATCCTTACTTTCTCTTGAATTTAAGTGGCAAAATGGCTTAGCCTCTCAAACGTTCTTCATCAGAAACTGAGAGTTTTTTACGACCATTGGCACGACGGTTAGCCAATACGCGACGACCGTTTGCCGTTGCCATTCTCGAACGAAAGCCATGTTTATTCGCTCTCTTCCTGTTGGATGGTTGAAATGTCCTTTTCATTGACCTGTATGTATTGAGTTTTGTATTTCTTTTTGGCTTGCAAAAGTAAGACTATTTTTTCGATTGCCAAACTCCTTCGGCCTTTTTTATCAATAAAGTTTGGTTCTTCCCGTTGCATTCCTTTATGATAGGCTGTTATAAAATTTGCGTGTTTAACTATTTTTGCCGATATTTGCACGGCTTTTCAAAAAAGAATCAATTCATTAGTAATCAATCTATCAGATAAACAAAAAATGGCAACGACAGCAGACATTCGAAATGGCATGTGCCTGGATATTGAAGGACAGTATTATTTTGTTGTGGAATTTTTGCATGTAAAACCAGGCAAAGGAGCAGCCTTTATTCGTACAAAGCTTAAAAACGTTGTAACCGGACGCATTCTGGAACGCACCTTCAACATCAATGTCAAGATTGATGAAGTACGCATCGAACACAGACAATACCAATACCTTTACAAGGATGACATGGGCTACAATTTTATGAACACCGAAACCTATGAGCAAGTGGCGATTCCTAAAGACAACATTAACGGTGTCGCATTCTTGAAAGAAGGTGATGTTGTTGACGTGGTGGTTCATGCCGATTCCGAAACCATCTTGTATGCCGATATGCCGACACATGTCATACTGGAAATCACCTATACGGAGCCAGGCCTTAAAGGTGATACAGCCACCAACACCCTGAAACCGGCCACCGTCGAAACCGGTGCTACGGTTCGTGTACCGCTGTTTATTAATGCCGGAGAAAAGGTCAAAATCGATACGCGTGACGGCTCCTATGTTGAACGTGTCCGCTAAGAATAACTAAGAGAATCATCCCTTAAACCGGATGATTTTTTTGATCATTTGTGTTTATTTATTGTTTGTTATTTGTTTTCTTTGTGTATATTTGCCTATCCGGAATCAGAAAACAAACAGACTATGAATCAACTAAAAGAGACAGACAAAGAGCCGGCCGTTGAGACCGTCAATAAATTCAGCATCCGTGAATGGGCTGAA
>Ga0183100_1001541_pt1 | contig 11394 bp, 15 predicted proteins | sample Biomet2_FD_127789 | JGI IMG/M metagenome (GOLD analysis project Ga0183100, IMG submission 127789) | Microbial communities from bioreactor (seeded with anoxic lake sediment) at LBNL, California, USA - Biofuel metagenome 2 | ecosystem: Engineered > Bioreactor > Anaerobic > Unclassified ...
TGAAAGCGGTATGCCGGAGTTACCTTTCATCTTGTTTACGATCCGTCGCTTTTTCGAGATGTCCTTGGCGTACATTTCGTTCATAATATTTTTGAACGGAGTAAAATCGTTGTAGCGCGACAGGATTTTTGATAAATAGGGACAAAATAAATGATAAAAATTTAGCCGATTCTTAGAAGTAAATCTAAGCTTGGTAAAGGGAGAGTAGCCGCCGCTGCTCTCCCTTTTTTTGCCTCATGCCTTCAGGTAAGAAGTGCTCACCCAACGGTCGGTTCCAATTCTGGACCAAGTCCCACGAACCTCCAACACCGTGACCACAGTATTGCGCTTCAGGCCGTCCACAATCGCTCCTCCCGGAGCAGATCGAACATTTAAACTGCTTGCTGTCACAGTGCGCTGATAGAGCGGATTCCGGTGGTACGCTAAGAGTAGCGTATACACAATCCGGTGCTTAATGGGCTGGATAACGCAGTCCGCCAGATATCCCTGTGTACTCCAGCTGCCATCAAATCGAAGGACATCCACGCAACCGAGATCAGTGAGAGCTTTGACGGCTTCGGTTGACGTTGCTCCGAAAACCTTCTGACAGAGCAACCACACTGGCGTCCCATCTCTTTTAAAGCCGACCATGGTAGTTCCATTTCTACCGAAGGACTGGGCGGCTGCGGCTCTGGCCCCATTTTTCAACATAGGGGGAACCGCCGGGCAATAGTTCAGCTTTCCGGCTGCGCTGGTGGGCACATCACGACCCAGATTTCCGGCAGCATCAACAGTTACTCCCCAATCCTGATATCTGGGTGTTAGCAATGTTCGCCCACCTACGATCAGACCTTCGTTGGGAACAAATGCATCAAGATCAAAATAGCCCAGGTTAATGATCCTCGCGCAGCTTTTTTTAGCTTTAATCTGCTGCCAAGTCAATTTATCCGTGTTTACAAAAATTTCAAAGCGATAATCGCGATTAGAAAGAGACTCCGTAACAAATTTACTCATATGTACACCTTCAGAATAAAATATATTTTGGCCTTCGTTCCTCTCCTGGCCACAGGAGCCATCTCAGCCAGTCAAACAAGACGATTCCGATGCCTGCGACGAAACACCAGATCAGAGCCCATTTGGGGCAAATCTGGCCCCACAGGTTTCCCCAGCCGGAGTAGTCCCATATTCCCAGTCCCAACCAGCAATTTAGGATGATACCCGCTCCCAGTTCCGCCGCTGTGATTGCAAGTCCTCCAAGGATCGCCTGCATCCAGATCGGCGTGTCCCAGCTCATGACCTCATTGGCGCGATCAAGCGGAATGCATATGATCGCCGCCAAAATCAGCATCGTCCAGCTGATGGATTGCTGATGTCCGGTGGCAATCTTGAAGACCACCTCCGCCATGAAGTAGACCGCCCCGCCGAATAACCACAGAACCATGGATTTCAGTGCATTATGCAGTCGTACCATTTGAACTCCCTCCTAGCATCTCTGCGATCTGTGCATTGCACTGCGCCTGATAGCTCTCCGGCAGCACTGTGGCCCAGTCCACCGCAGTTGCGCCGGTCAGATTTCCCGCGTCGGCCAAATCGTGGGCCAGCTGCTCCAGCCAGTCTGACCGGATTTTGCATGAGATGATATAGGCATAACCGGCCTGAAAAAGTGCCGTAAACTGCGCCGCCGTGTAGACCTCGTGCGTAACCCGGCTGGCGTCGTGCCATAGGGCGGACGTGGCCCCAGCCTGAATAGCTGCGTACTGCGTCTGTAAGTCACGCTGCTGGATTTCCGTGAGGGTGTAGTGCAGGCTTCCCCGTCCCAGCACGTCCGCATCGAAGCCCCCGGTAATAGCCTCGGCACAGGCTGATTTTATGGCTGCGCTGCGCTCTGCCTTGATGTCTGCTGCCGTGGGCGTCACCGGCTCCACCGGGGCCGTGTTGCTGAGGATGATGGTGTTTCCCTCGATGCGAGGATGCTCCCAGTCCGCCACGGTGTCCTCCCGGATGCACGCGCCGTCATCGGCGTAGAGCTTTACGTCGGCCCCCAGCGCCGCCGGGGCCTCCTCCAATTGATACTGCACCTCGACGATGCCCAGGGCCGTCGAGGCCACGGCGTAGCGCTTGGTGCTGCCTGTGGTGATGTACATGGACTGCGCCCCCTTACTTTACTTTACTTTATCGAAATAAGCGTTTACAGGACCTAAATTTGCAAACCCATTAACATAGGAAGATGGAGCAATGCCTGTCCCTGACGCTGTTGCGGTGGACACCAAAGATGTTCCGTTAAAAGTAATTGTTACATAGATATAAGCCAAAATATTTGCTGATGCAGGCAGTTGCTTTAAATAGAAAGTCTTACTCACACTTTGTCCCGGTTTTAGTGTAACGGATGTTATACCATCTTGTAGGTAGCAAGAACCCGCTTCTGTGATAGCTCCATTTACAGTAAATGTTACAGAGGTAGCCTTATAGTTAGGAATTGAAATAGTGAGTGTTGCCGAACTTAGAGATGTGACCCCGGAAGTATTGACACTCACTGAAAAGAGAGAATACGTACCTGTACTTGTATAAAAATTATACGGTTCGGTTTCTACCCCGCCTCGGCGCGTGATGAAGCACTTTCCCATCACGCCACCGCCTTCCGGCGGCGGTTAGGTGCCGTAGATATAAGAATAAGAGGTGCTGCTTGTGTTGGCCTGCACTCTGTAATTCTGGGTATCGTAATAGACTTGAAAACCGTTGCTTGCAATACTGACAGATGTTCCATAAGACGGAGCTGACGCAGGTTTTCCGGAAATTGCAAGTCCGCCTGCAATCGCCATAAGTCCTGACACGTTCCAAATTCCCGTTGCATAACCGTCCTCAAGCACCAGTACCCACTTTGGAGTAACGCCCAGACTGATGAACTGACTCGCCGCGCCGTTGCCGGTGTACGTCCCGTATCCGATCTGCCCACCCACTGGCGGATGGCCACCCAGAATGCACTTACCCATTGCAGGCACCGCCTTCCGGCAGCCCGCAGCAGTTGCGCAGGTCTACTTGTGTGTGTGTGTGTAGGCGCTCACGGCCTTTTGTTTCTGATTCATGGACGGTGCCTCCTTAAATGTAAGTCGCGGTCAGGATGGATATGAGGTCATAGCGCTTGAGCGTCGTATTGCTGCTGCTGGCGGAAAAGCTGTACTCGATATATTCGTAGAAAGATCCGTCTGCATTAACATGGACTCCTAGGTTTGCATAGCCGCCTGTGCTCGGTCCACCTAGATCTCTCAGTACAACGGATTTGCTCTCCCCCTTATTTACAGTGACCGCAATGGGAAGTACCCCAGTTCGGAATCCCTGCACACCCAAAGACAGACTAAGGGGAGTTTCCGCGATGTATATTTTGGAATAATCGGTTGTGGGGGCGGATACCGTGTTCCCGTTCATGGTCCCGGACACGGCGGGAGCCGGTATGTTGTTGCTGCCGAGGAGCGGGTCCCATGAATATCCCCCGAAGCATTCAACCGGCGCTTTCCCGCCTCCGCCCCTGCGGGTAATCATGCCCTTACCCATTTCGGATCACCTCCAGTTTTAGAGGGAATGCCGTGGTGGGAGCAGCCGTGCACCAAATTTTGATTGCATCGTTGAGAGAATCAACAGACTGCGCCTTGCTCCATGCCTCGGCGTATAGCTTGTTGGCAGCGTTATCGCTGCCGGGGTAGATGTCTATATGGATTTCTTCGTCGCTGGCCAGAACTCCCGGAACGCTCACCTGCTGGTAGTAAAAACCGCCGCTGGCCGTCCAGCTCACCGGCACGGTGCAATATAGGAGCTTGGTAGTTGCCGCCCCGATCTGTGCCGGAGTCAACGGATCGCTGCCGCCCGTTGCGTGGCTCGAAGCGTGGGAGCTTGCAGCATAGGAGGAACTATCCGTAAATGCCGCGCTTCCAAGACTCGCAAGCCATTTCTTCACTTTGCCAAACAAAACGGCCAGCGTTTCTCCAGACTGAATTTCCGCCCGATCCGCAGCTTGGGTAAAGGTAACGGTATTGTTGCTTACCGGATCATCAACACCGAGATAGAGAGGATTTCCGGATGCGTTAAATGTAATGTTGTCGGTCTCCTGTGTTTTAATAAGCAACTTCAGACGCTCATAGATAACGGCACCGTTTGCCCGCGTATCCAGAAATTCGCATTCTTCCCCGGCGTTGTCATAGAGATATAGCCCTTCCTGGCTGGTGTCCGGGTCCACGCCCATCAAACCCAACTCTCTATATGAGAAACCTTCCGTAAAGCTGCTGTTGTCCAGCGTGGCAATGATCGCCGCAACCGCACCCCCATCTGTCAGCTGCTTGGCATCAATGAGCATCGAAAACCGCTCACTTACCAAGGCGGTACGATTTACCATGGAGCCGTTCCCCAGCAGGCCGTCACCAATTACCACCCGCGAGAGGTGCAGGCCCTTGCCCAACTTACACTTAGCGTCCAGATTCTGGCCGAACGTCGTGAGTTTTAGATTTGTAAATGCCATATTGTCACCCCTGGCTGATTGTCATTTGCCGCCCGATCACCCGGACAGTGCCCTGGTAGATCGTTGCGGTGTATCGTTGCTCCTTTGAAACCGTAAGCAGAGCACCGGCTGGCTTGATCTTGTTGAGCTCCTTCAGGAGCAGTGCCTGATCGTCGAGTACGATCTTTCCACCGATGAATTGCACTGTGGCCTCAGCCCACTTCGCCGGGTCCGTGTTCCGCTCAATTGAAACATTGTCGTATCCGAACGCCTTTGCGACGTAGAGAATCGCCTTGTTGGTTCCCGCCTCGGAGGCAATGATATATTTCATAGCCAACCGTATGCGGTAGTTATTCACCGTCTCGCCCTTCAGGCGAACCATGCTCCGATCAAGACCATGCAGCTCTAATACAGACTCGCTTGAGCTGGCGATCATCGACTCCGATCGGACGCGGAAGACATCCTGCTTTGTGTCGTCGAAAACCTTCCCGATCACGCTGAAGAAGATCGCCCACTGGTTGATGCTCTTTTGCACCTTCCTCAGCGGGGCAAACAGGAGGGAGTACATATAGTCACCAAAATTGCTGGCCATCCTATACCTCCTGTATCGTGACGGTGATGGTGCCGGGAACAATCACAACGTCGGTGGCGAGAATCAGATCGTCCGCTGGGGCCGTCACCTTGACATTCACAATGGATGTGATGTCCCGTCGAATCGCATAGATCAAATCGGACTGCAGCAGTTCGTTCAAGTTCCGATCCTTGGAGATTTTCATGATGGAATTGATCGTCGCTGTGACCCGATCAGCAAGGCCGTCCGTGTTGGTCCCTGTCGCCACGGATACTGTTACGCTTACATTGGTCGAGGAGATGGTGGAACTCTTCACCAGCACATCATCATAGGGGGCCTTTATCTCATCTGCAGCCGTAGAAACCAGAGACAGCAGCGTCTCTGTAGCTGCGCCCACCGTAGAGGTTACGATGATGTCTATGGTACCCTGGCCTCGGGGATGTTGGTCATTCACTCGGACAAAGAGCACGCCGGGGACAGCCTCGCAGACGTTCTTGTACTTCTGCGCAATCGGCATTGTGGCCACGTCCGCCCAGGCATTGAGCAGCCGCTCCCGCAGAGACTCGTCATCCTCGATGTCACTGCCTTCCCGCGTGATCCAGCCCGTGCCGTTGGTGATGGTGTCGATCCCGCTGATGTATGTCAGGCTCTTTGTAATCTTGCCTGCGGCAACGTTGTAGAGGACGCCCTCTTTTTCGGCCTCGACGGGGACATCCACGCTGAGAGAACCTTGCTGCAGGATCGTGTTCGCGGTAGCGAAGAAGCGCAGCTCCGTTCCGTTGATGTCCTTTTCTGTCTTGAAAATATTTCCTGCTGGGATCGTAACGGCCACACCATCTGCAGCACGGCTCACGGTAACTTTGCCCTGGGTCTTGACTGCAGCCTTACGCTTTTTAGAGAAGTCCGCTGCCTTCAGTTCCAGCCATACGCCCGTGGCGCTGGAAACGAACATATTGCTCAGGACGCTCCGGAGCAGCTGCACAAGCTCAATCCGAATCCGGAAGGCGATCATCAGGAGCGTGTAGAACACGCCGCCCGAGTTGAAGTTCGTGATCGCAAAGCCTTTTGCCTGAAGCTCCGTTTTGGCATCGTCCATCAGATCATCTATTTCCGGTACCGGAAGGATCTGATCCAGGATGCTAGAATCAATTGCCACTGCTTACCACCTCCACACTGATAGAATCAATTACGATGGTGAGGTCCCTGGTCTCCGTCTCATCCGTAAACCGGAAGGAACAGTGGAGAAGGAAAGCGTCGTTGCTGTAGTCAACACTGACCTCAATCGAATCGGGATCAATAGCGGTCCTGCTCTGCAGGCCGGTACGTGCCCGCTGCATGATCTCCAGCCGCGTTAGGTCGTCATCCTCCGACCGGATAAAATCATAAAGGCTCCATCCCCAGTCGAGATCATAAAACAGGTCCCCTTTCTGGGTGGTTGCCTCCAGAACGATAGACTGATAAAGGCAATCCGCTCCGGAACACAGGGGCGCGTCACCGTCCGCGCCTTGGGTGAGCTGGCCGTCGTCGTCCAGGCGGATGTCTGTATCGGTTACGCTGGTCATAAGACCACCTCCCCGATGATAATGGGTTCCACGGTGTTGAAGGCGAAGCCGATGGCCACGGTGGCCCCGGCGCTGATCTGTAGCTTTGAGCGTACCGCCGGAATTTCCGGATAGCTCTCATCCGCGTTGCCGAACTGATCCAGCACCCGGAGGGAATACTCAAACCAGTGAGCCGTCACGCTCCCTGCATACGATGTCCCGGAATCGGTGCTTGTAATCTGAAGGTTGGTGAGGGTGTAGGTGTCGGAGCGTATCTTTACAGCGGTGACGGACGCATACACGACGGCGGGCCGCTTCAGGTGCGGGTACTGCTTTTCAACCACGTTCTTCACGAACTGTTCCAGATTTCCCATTTGCTCCTCCTTCAGCTGAAATAAATATACGTGCGAATAAACCCTGCGTCATTGGTGGAGAAGACCACCTTCGAGACTTCAAAGGTCCCATTCACTTTGGGATGCGTAACGGCGATCTTATGGGAATGCTTGACGAACGGGGCTGAAACCGTCTCAATGATCCACACGCCGCCGGATCGCTCCAGGCTCAGGATGTTGATGCCGTACTCAAAGGCATAGACCTTTTCCTGCTTCGGCGCTGTTCCCCAGTAGAAGGTACCGCCCGAGAAAAAGAACTTGTTCTTCAGGCCCCAGGCAGCATTGACCGCGTCGATTGCCTTGACTCCGGACAAGCCGCAAATGGGGACCCGCTTCCGTTCCGGGTATACCTGGGATGATAGGCTCACGTCTGTGATGCCAGCCAATGACAGGAAGTGCGCGATCATCTCTTGGGGCGTTGTGTTGAGGTAAGTATCATTGATCGTGAGATCCTCCAGAAGCAGCATGGCGTCCTTCAGGATGATCTCATCGGCGTTGGCTCCGGTGCTGTACGGCTTTGCCACATAGCCGGAAAAGGTCTCTTCATAAACGTTGTTATAGCCGAGCTCAATGGACGCCGGGTCCTTCCTGACCAGGGATATCTTCTCTTGATACTCTTCCGTGAAGCGGATCTTCGCCCAGTCAAAATAGGAGTCCTTTGAAGAGTGAATCTCAACCTGAATCCCGCGATCGAAGGTATAGCCTCCGGCATGAACCGCGATCTGCGGGTAATACAATTCCGTGATTTCCATACTGTCAGCCTCCTTTAGTAAGGCATCTGAGCGACGCTATTGAGGGCAGCTGTTGAACTGGCATCATCTACAGCCGGAGATTGCCCGCGCTTTGTTGTGAGATAGGTTTTATAGTCTGCAGTCAGATTGCTTGATGCGCTGCTGGAACTGCTTGAGGAACTTGATTTCTTCGCGGCCTTGATGGTCTGGGGAACGTATTCCCAAAATTCAAGGGTAACCGAGAGCTGATCTCGTTTGCTTTCCACCTTGTGGGTCAGCCCCTTAAACAGCACCTTGCTGATCCCATGCGCAGCGGTATCCTCATTCACAAAGGGAATCGGCTGGGGGACGGTCTGTCCGGACTTCCTGAAGATAGTCCGGACGACCGCCAGCCGCTGATACTTAGTCTGCGTGGCCGTATCGTCGAGGATGAGCTCAACGTTGATCTTCGCATCCTCGTAGCCTGTGGCCTGCTTGGGCTTTGTGGAACTGCCCTCCACGGTCTGCTCATCAATCTGCGCCGACTCCACGACCTCAATGCTTTTAACGACGCCGGGGAGGACGACCCCATTCACTTTGATACTTTGGTCTTCAAGAAAAATCATAGCCGTCCTCCATCCATTAAGCCGGTTCGGGACTCGGATCGTCCGAGTCGCTGTCGTTTCCGTTGGTATAATCCTCAATCTCCGCCAGGAGCTTGAGCAACTGCTTCAGGTCCTTAATTTGCTTGAGGTCCACCGGCATGAGCAGCTTCTGAATAATCACGCGCTTACCGCCGGAGGAGCTGTCCTTTGTTTCATCGGCATCCGCGTCCTGGCCGCTGCCGCTGCTGAGCCGAACCTTCTTAACAGGCTCACGGTCCAGCGCGGTTTTTGCCTTACTCATTCCCCTCTGGATTGCCTGAGCCGGTGCGGCCTGCGCCAGTGTTACGCCCTGTGCGTAGGTGGTCATGGTCTTGCGGCCTGAGAGCGTCAGGGTGGAGAGCGGGCCTTCCTTGGCGTCGGAGTGCGGGAACAGATTCCCAATCTTTCCGAAGATGCCCTTTACTGCCTCGATGGGCTTTGACGCCACAGACTTGATTCCGTTGACGAAGGTGGTGATGAGCCGCTTTCCGGACTCCCCAAACCACGCGATTTTCCCGCCGATCCATGTGATAATTCCCTGGAAGCCGGTCTTAATCCAGTTGACGCCTGCCAAAACGCCACTGCAGCAAGCGTTCCATGCCGTTTTTAAGAAGGCTGTCACTGCGCCCCAGTGCTTATGCAGCAGGATGATGACCGCAATTAAGGCTATAATACCGATCACAATCCATGTGATGGGGTTTGCGAACAGCGCAGCTCCGAACTTTCCGATCGTTGAGATCAGACCAGGCAACGCGCCCGCAACCTTCTTAATTGCGTCCATGCCAAACATTCCAAGTAGTCTGACAGTATCGATTGCACTTCGAATATTTTTGACCACACTTAAGAAGCCCTTAACAAACCCAGCCGTCTTGGTGAATATCAAACCAACGCCACCGACTACGGCAATGGTTGATCCGGCCACCGTCAGAAAACTGCCGAGGCCAAGAACCACGAGCATGATGACTTTCACGAGCTGCTGGTTGTTCTGGACCCACGTTCCAAACTGTTTGAGACCCGCTGCACCTTTTTCCATGAGGCTGCTGATTGTTGGGAGGAGCGTATCGCCGATGGCTTCTTTAACATTCTGCGCCTGCTGCTTCAGTACCTGGAACCGCTGCGGGTCCGTGGAGTTGATGGCATTGGCCATGTCCTTTGTAACTTGGGTGCCGGAGCTGAGCGACCCGTACATATCGACGATATTGTTCTGCAGGTCGCCGGTCTTGCTGTACATGAGATCGATCAGGGAGACCGCCTCGGTATCACCGAATGCTTCCTGCAGCTTCATCTTCTCCGCCGCATCCATGGTCTCTCCAAACTTGCCTCGCAGCTTGGCCATGATCTCCGGCATACTCAGAAGCTGATTGTTGGCGTCGGTAAATTTAAGCCCCAGCTCCTCGCCGCCCTTTGCTGCCGTGCGGAGGAACGCCTTATACTTGGTGCCTGCCTCCTGGCCGCTCATCGTGGCCTGCAGCATACCGAGAATCGAAAGCTGCTCTTCAAGCGGGACCTTAGCCGTAGTTGCCGAAGCACCCAGCGTCTGAATAGAGTTGGCCATGCCGGAGCCGGTTGTCTTAAATTGCTTAACGCTCTGAGCGATGCCTGCTGAGAACATCTGCCCAAATTGGAGATCGCTGAGATCGCTGTAATAACCCTTGTAGATGTTGTATCCGGAGGCAAACAGCGACGTCATTTCTCCCGCCGTGGACTTCGTGGCCTTTGCAGTCAAGCTTGCCAGATCGGTCATCTGCGCAACGCCCTCATCCGAGAGCGTCGCAATGCCGCTCTTGATGTCGTAGGCAGCGCTGATGAAATCGGACTTCGTGGTCCCGGCCCATGTATCTGAGAATTTTGTGGCGGCGTCTTCAATGGCTCCAAGGTCTTTCACACCCAGGGAAGAGAGCTCACCCAGAGCGTTTTGTGTTTCAAACGTCGCCCCCACCGGCGCAAGTGCTGCGTCTGTGATCTGGGCTCCGATCCCGGCCATGGCCGCGCCCGCCTTAGCAGCATTCGCAAAGGACTGGCTCAAGCCATCAATTCTGGAAATGGAGCTGTCGGTGCTGGCTGTAACCTTTGCCATAGGCCCAGTCAGGTTGTCGATCATACTCATGATAAGGGACAATTTGAAGACGGATTCTAAACCCATGCTTGCTTTTCACCTCCCATTGTGATATTTTGGAAGAAAAGAGGAGGCGCTGATGATGATCATTTTCTGGGTAATGCTGAAGGTGCTTGTGTTCGCGCTTTGCCTGGGTGCAGGGCTTGCAGTTTTAATTTTCGTTCCATTGACTATTTACGCGATCCCTTATTGCTTATGGGTTGGAGGTCAAAACTGCATTGGAAAACAGAAGGATAAAAAGAATGAGGGTTTGCGTAGGACTGTACGAAATGCAACCATACTCTATAAAGCAAAGTTGTCCGGGCAGGAGCCGATCTTTTAAGATCGGCTCTTTTTTTATTCTGAAAACACTTCTGAGATTGCCTGTGCCAAGAGGTTCTGCTCAAGCTCCTGGATGTAACGCGCCTTTGCCACATAACCGATAAACTCGTCAAAATCAACCTTAGTCCGGTCAAATTCCTCTAAGAGAGGAGGAGGGAGAAACCTGTAGATTTCCAGCAGCCCGCTTTCATACAGGCTCCCCTTAATCTCCTCGACCTTCTCCCTTAGAGCTTCTTCAAATTTACCGTGTTGGTCAGCCCCAGAATCTCCGTGAGCCTGTTGCCGATGGTGATGGCAATGCCGGGATTCTCTTCCATATCGGCGATCAGGCGGTCCCGATCCTCTTCGACCACCGCATCCAGCATGAACGCCTTGCTGGCCTTTGTGATGCCCTGGGACGCGGTCTTGATGTAACGGTCATAGCTGGGAACGGACGGACGCTGGAAGTAGTAGGAGTATTCCTGCTCCTCCGTATCGTCTACGGGAACCGTCATGGTTACGCAGTAGACCTTCCCATACTTCGCTCTAAGAGCCGCTTCTTTGGATTCCTGTGTGCCGGTTGTCGCCGCCGCGGCGGCGGGGGCCTGGACGGGGGGGGGGTCAGCTTTCGGGGGGTCTTCCCTGGGGGGTGCTC
>Ga0183100_1001542_pt1 | contig 11394 bp, 9 predicted proteins | sample Biomet2_FD_127789 | JGI IMG/M metagenome (GOLD analysis project Ga0183100, IMG submission 127789) | Microbial communities from bioreactor (seeded with anoxic lake sediment) at LBNL, California, USA - Biofuel metagenome 2 | ecosystem: Engineered > Bioreactor > Anaerobic > Unclassified ...
CTGGCGCCCGACGGTGCCCCCCATGGGGGACGGCTTGATCGATACTGATGTCTTCAGCTGCCGGTTGGCCACTTCGTTCATCAGCTCTACGTATTCGTCATGGGACCGGCGGGCGTTCTGCTCGTCCTGATGGTATCGGCCCAGAATGTCCATTATGCATCGGATTCCCTGCTCGTTGCGTCTAGAGCACCATCTGAGGGCAGCATCTCTGTCTGGAAGGGTCCAGCGGTCCGGCATGGTTCACCATATTAGAGGTCTTTAACAAAAAGGTTAGGAAGGATCGGGAGCCAGGACCTTTCTACTGCGCTTGCGGGGGTCCCTCGTCTTGGAGGCCGCGAGCTCCTGGACCCGGTTGTAGGTGTCCAGATCGATGATCGAGTCATGCCCGCTCCTCACCAGATATCCGTCCCAACGACGGTATCCTGCATAGGCGGGATTGTGCAGGATCTGGCGGATCGAGTACAGGGTCCAGTGCGCGCCCCGGCGGGTGAACATACCCCGCCCGTTGAGAAGCTGGGCGATAGCGTTCATTGACATCCCTGAGCGGTAGGATCCGAACATCTCCCTCACCACCACCGCCTCCTCCTCTTTGACCACCAAGTCATTGTTGGCGATCCCGTATCCGTACGGGGGATTGAAACCCAGGAGACCGCCCGTCTCGGCCTTCTGCGCCATTCCCATGTAGGTCCTCTCCCCGATCTGTTCCGACTCCAGCTGGGCGATCCTCTCGATCATGTCCACGACGAAACGGCCGATGGAGGTCGAGGTGTCCAGCTCCTCCTGCATGGAGGTGAACTTCTTGCCCCACCGCTCCAGGTCCTCCATCATCACCATGAAGTTCTTGGAGTTACGGTGGATACGGTCCATTTTCATGACCAGGAGGTTGTCCCACTTGTCCTTCTCGGCCATCATCCGCTTGTACTCGTCACGGGTTCTGATGCTCCGGCCGGTATGCCCCCTGTCCGCATAGATGTCCGTGATGTCCCAGCCTTGGGCCTCACAGTATGCGACCAGCCGGTCTTTCTGTGCCTCCAGGGAGTAGCCTTCCTCAGCCTGCTCCTCCGTGGACACCCTGATGTAGATGGCGGCCCTAGTCATCGGTGGCCACCTCCAGCTGGCGATGGGGCGCTCCGAGGCCGTTCCTCCGGCGCTCCTCCATCAGCCCCTGCACGAGATTATAGGACCCTGTCGTGACCAGCTTGGGATGGTCCAGAGGCACGAGGCGCCCATCCCACCGGATGTAGCCGCAGTACATCGGATTGCGGAGGATGCGGCTGACCGACTGCTTGCTCCAAGGGCCTCCCTTCTTGGCCGGTATGCCCTTGTCATTGAGCGTCCTGGCGATCTCCTCGAGCGATAGGCCGTTCACGTAGCTATGGTAGATGAAAGGAACAACGCCCGCCTCCCGGTCCAGGGCCTTCAGCTGACCGGACTCGATCACGTAGCCATAGGGATCGGGGCTGCCCAGGTAGCCAGAGCATTTCTTGGCCTTCTGGGTCATGCCCACCTTGACCCGTTCCCCGATCTGTTCCGACTCCAGCTGGGCGATCCTCTGGATGATGTCCATGACGAAGCGGCCCATCGCCGAGGTGGTGTCGAACTTCTCCTGCATCGAGCTGAACTGCTTCTTCCACACGTTGAGGTCGTCCATCATCTGGGTGAAGTTCCTCGAGTTACGGTGGATACGGTCCATCTTGAGGACAAGAAGCACGTCCCAGAGGTCCCGCTCGGCCATCATCCGCTGGTACTGCGGCCGGTTGATGTCGCGTCCCGAGTAGCCATCGTCGACGTATTCCGAGCACACCGTCCAGCCCTTGGCCTTGCATAACGCGTTCAGGCGCTTGAGCTGTGCAGGTATGCTGTAACCTTCCCTAGCCTGATCATCGGTCGATACCCTGGCATACAACGCTGCACGCAATCGAACGGCACTCCTACCTTCCCGGTGCGGCCACCGGGTGCATCCCAGCGTGAATCGGTTATCTATGATTAAGATTTCCTGTTCGGTCGCTGAACATTTATGCTCATTGATTAATCGTGATTAATTATATTAGCTAGTATCTTTACTTGCGATACATTAAAAGCTGCGGTCGTACACAATAATTTAAGTTCAGGTCCTCAATCGCTTCGGCGCATGACAGAAAGCCCAGAATCCAGAATGGCAAGGCTCCGGGAAGAGTTCGGGGGCCTGGTGGACGATGCTACCATCCGCCGCCTGGTTCTGGGAGAAAGAGGTATAAAAATGACTGCAAACAAGATTGCCGATATCAAGGACCGGGAGGAAGTCTCCGCGGTCGTCAGGGTCACCAAGATAAACGACATCAAGACGTTCAACAAGAGATCCGGCGGACAGGGGAGAGTAAGGAACCTCGAGATCGAGGACGACTCAGGTAACTGCCGTCTTACTCTTTGGGACGATGATGTCGAAATGCCCGAGCAGTCGAACATCGAGATCGGAACTCAGCTTACCCTGACCGACTGCTATGTCAAGCAGACCGATTTCGGGACCGACGTTTCGAAGGGCAAGAAGGGGAAAATCGAGAAGCAATAATAGTAAAGCTTCTTGCGTTACATCCTTTTTATCTTTAGCAACAAACTTTTTCTTCAGTATTCTTTACCAACAATATATTACTGGCTGTGAATCGGTCACAAATCCTGATTACCGATAATAAAACCGGAAATCGGCCGTTCTCGAATTCATACGAGCGCATGATAATGGGCGCCTCACAGGTCTCGGGACACCGAAGAAGGACCAAATTGACCTTGCGCGCGTGCCCTTGAACCTCGAGGTCGGGAGGGCTCGAGGGATAAGCTGTCGAGCGTCCGGAATGGTGGATCGCCAGCGGGGGGTGAGGAAAAAAATGGATTGTATAAAAATTAAAAAATATGAAGAGGTTTAGGTCGGTCAGAGCTTGCGGAACTTCACCGCGTAGAACACCAGGACGGCGATCGACATGGCGGCAATGACGACCATCAGGATCCCGATGAAGGGGGCCTTGAAGAAGAAGTCGCTGATGTTGAACCCCTTGTCGTTGGCCTCGGCCGCCAACTTATCGGTGTAGGACTCGATGGACCTGATGTTGTTGCTAGCTGCATCCGCATCCATTGGCTCCATGTCGACCTGGCTGCCGATGAAGTTCGTCACGTAACTGGCGCTCGAGGGCAGGTTCATCTCGTCCGTGTCCACAGACATGGACAGGCCGGCGAAGAGCCCTCCGTCCGGGGAGTACAGGAACCTCTCCCCGTTCCCAGCCTGTATGACATAGTACTGCCTCTCCTTCCCGTCCACGACGTGGCTTTCAGTGTTGCGGGAGCAGTACATCGACGTCCCGGTCAGGTTGGCGGTGTACGGTCCGAACGTGCCGTTGGTCATCTCGCCGTCGGGGGTGGTGAGCTTGTCCAAGCTTATCGGGAAGTCCGTCGCCCCGGTAGCGTTCGTCAGCTCCTCGGTGAATATCTGGGCCTTCTGGTCATCGGTGAGCCCGTGGGCGTCGACGTGACCGTTGACGTTGCCGCTGATGGTCACCGTGCTGGCGTTGGTGTGCCACCCCTCTCCCTGGGCGATGGGCAGCTGGAGCACATCCAGCGAGGGAGCGAAGTCCATGTACAGGTTCATCCCGGCAACGGCCTCCACGCCTACGTCGTAGTTCTTGTAGGTGATGGTCCGGGTCGTCTCGGTGGTGTTGATGTCGGGGACGTTCTTGGCGTTCAGGTCTACGGTGAGGGCGCCCTTGTAGTTCCAGGTGATGTTGGAGATGGCCATCGTCGACTTCTCGAGGATGGTCGTTGCGGTGAGGACCATGCCCATCTTCTCATCGAGGTCGAGGCTCATGGTCTTGGCCTCCTTGGCCACGGTGGAGGAGGGGCTGAAGAGGTCCTCGCTGACCCCGTAATCGCCCGCCACCGGCATGGCTCCCGTGATCTCGATGTTGGCCACGGTCGCGACGCGGACCGCCATCTTGGCGGTGACGGTGTAGGCGGTATCGTTCTCTCCAGTGACCTCGAAGAGCACGTAGTAAGCGAGGTCAGAATCGACGTCCATCTCCTTGATGGTCAAGTTCGCATAGCTCTGGAGATAGCCATTGATGGCATCCATGTTCGCGGTGATGTTGGAGCCATAGTCGATCTCCTCGCCCATCGCCCAACGGTCACCGACCTTTAACTCCGAGGTGGAGGCCGACGCCGTCCCCAGCGGTACCGTTATCAAGCCCGCAAGGAACAGCCCGACCACCAACACTGCGGCCGCGGATGTGATCTTGTGCATAGGAATCCAGCCTTTTGATTTTACAAGAATTATAGAAAGCGAATATTAGTAGATAACGAGGCAAGATGCGATGGTTGGTAAGTACCTCGTGCTGCTGGTGCAGACGATAAAAATGTGAAGGGAAGGGGTTTCGAAGGAGGCTAGGACAATGCCCGACCTTACATCATGCCGGGCATTCCGCCCATGCCGCCCATTCCTGGGGGCATTCCGCCTGGGGGAGCGCCGGCGCCGGCGGGCGCCTTCTTGGAGGCGATGACGTCGTCGATCCTGAGGATCATTCCAGCGACCTCGGTGGCGGACTCGATGGCCTGCTTCTTGACCCTGAGGGGCTCGATGACATTGGCATCCATCATGTTGGCCGGCTCCCCGGTCTCCAGGTCGATGCCCATGTACGCGGCGCTCTTCTTCTTGTCCTCATGAGCGGTCTTCAGCTTGATGACCAGGTCGATGGGGTCCAGACCAGCGTTCTCGGCCAGAGCCCAGGGGATGATCTCCATGGCCTCGGCAAAGGCCTCGATGGCCAGCTGTTCGCGGCCTCCAACGGTGGAAGCGTAGTCGTCGAGCCTGAGAGCGAGCTCGATCTCGGGAGCGCCGCCTCCGGCCACGACCTTTCCGTCCTCCATGGCCACGCCGACGACCCTGAGGGCGTCGTGCAGCGCGCGCTCGACCTCGTCGATGACGTGCTCGGTGCCGCCCCTGATGATGATGCTGATGGCCTTGGGGTTCTTGCAGCCGGTGACGAAGGTCATCTCCTCCTCACCGATCTTCCGCTCCTCGACCGCATCGGCGATGCCCAGGTCGGCCTTGGCGATGGAGTCCAGGTTGCCCACGACGTTGCCGCCGGTGGCCTTGGCCAGCTTCTCCATGTCCGACTCCTTGAGCCTCCTGCAGGCGTAGATGTTGGCCTTGGCGAGGTAGTGCTGCACCAGGTCGTCCATGCCCTTCTGGCAGAACACGACGTTGGCGCCGACGGACTTGATCTTGTCGACCATGCCCTTCAGCTGGGCCTCTTCCTCGTCCAGGAAGCGCTGCATGGCGGCGGGGTCCCTGATCTGGATCTTGGCCTCGACCTCGGTCTTCTTGATCTCCAGGGCGGAGGAAATGATGGCGATCTTGGCGTTCTTGACCATCTTGGGCATCCGGGGGTGCACCTTCTCCTTGTCCACGACCAGCCCGTTGATGAGCTCGGTGTCGGCGACGGTCATGCCGGTCTTCTTCTCGACCTTGATGTTCTCCACGTCGACCTTGACCTTGCCGTCGTTCTCCTCGGCCACGGCCTTGACGGCCTTCACTGCGAGGTCGGAGAGATACTCGATCTGGCCGCCCACGGACTTGCCGGTCATGGCGGTCTTGGCGACCCGCTTCAGGACGTCGTTGCCCTTGGTGTCCACGGCGATCTTCTCGAGAACCCTGATGGCCTCGGCGGCAGCGAGCTTGTACCCGTTGGCGATGATGGTCGGGTGAACATTGTGGTCGATCAGCTGCTCGGACTTCTTCAGGAGCTCGCCGGCGATGACCACGGAAGTGGTCGTCCCGTCCCCGCACTCGGAGTCCTGGGTCTTGGCGACCTCCACGACCATCTTGGCCGCGGGGTGCTGGACGTCGATCTCCTTGAGGATGGTCACACCGTCGTTGGTGATGACGACGTCGCCGATGGAATCAACGAGCATCTTGTCCATGCCCTTCGGTCCCAAGGTGGTGCGTACCGCGTCAGCTATGGCGCGGGCAGCAGCAATGTTGTTGGCCTGAGCTTCCTTGTTCTTGGTCCGCTCAGTGCCTTCTCTCAGCACGATGATAGGTTGGCTCTGTCCTAGAGAATATGCCATTAATTATCCTCCTTTCGTTGGGCCCGATAGTTTATCGCTTCTATATAATACTTATTGTTTTTAAGGCTTCCGAGCCTCCGTGTGGCACCTCTCCGTCGGTGAACGACGTCGACATCCGCGGGCAGATCCCCTCTCGGGGGTCGCTACGGGCCCGGTCATCCCGGCGGAGCGCCCGTCAAAAGACCTTCGCTGCTGAGGGCGATGGACGTCACCCTGTCGATGGAGAACGGACCTTCGGCCTGCTCGGGCTAGACGGCGTAACCCTCGTGAGTATTGAGGCCTCGCCGCCCTGCTGGTGTTCGCGGTGCTCGCCTTTATCGGAGCGGTCCTCTCCACCCGGGAGACGGTGGCCTGAGCTCAGAAGGCGTCGACCACCACGATCCCGCCGTCCGTCAGGGAACGCTTCAGGTAGGTGACGACGTCGTTGTAGAAGCGATCGTCGTCCACCATGGACTCGAACTCGTCAAGCGTGGACGGTGAGCGCTCCCTCATCGCCGCGCTCATCCTCTCCTTCATCCCCGGCCTCAGGTTCAGGCGGTCGATCATGACCGAGCGGACGCGGGTCTCTATGAGCGAGTTCACCAGCCCGTCCAGGTGGAAATCGGTGATCGTCGGTATCACCGGGCCCAGAAAGACATAGACCCCGATCCCCGCGTCCACGAGGGCGCGGACCGCCCTCAGCCTCTTCGACGGGGGCGGGGCGCCCGGCTCGAACACCGCCGCCCGGGCATCGATGGAGGTGTTGAAAGTGATGCCCACCTCGGCCGAGGCCATCTTCGTCAGCAGGTCGATGTCCCTGACGACGAGGTCCGACTTGGTCAGCAGGGTGACGCTCGACCCCGCCCTCACCATCTCCTCCAGGCACCTGCGGGTGAGCATCAGCTCGGCCTCCGCCGGTTGGTAGGGGTCGGTGACGGTCCCTAGGCCGACGACGCCCTTCTTTCTCGGCAGTTCCCGGGCCAGGAGACGGGGGATGTTGACCTTGGCCTGCACCGAGGTCCCCCACTCCCTGGGAGCCACCCGCATGATGTACGGGGCATAGCAGTAGGTGCAGGCATGCGCGCAACGGGTGTAGGGGTTGAGGGCAAGGTCCAGGCCTGGCAGGCGGGAAGGAGAGAGCGCCGTGGAGCACTCCTTCCTGATGATCTTGGGGGCGCTGCTGCCGCTGTCTATGAACGCATCGAGGTCAGACATAGTCGTCCAGCCTCCTCTGGGTAAGCATGTCGGTCAGAACGGCGGACGCCTTTATCCACCTTTCGAGCGCTATGTCCATGCGTGAGGTCACATGCTGGAGGGCTGCGGTCATGGTCTCGAAGCTGTGCGGCCTGGTCTTCAATGCCGCCCGCACGTTCTCCCTCACGTTCCACACCCCCACGGGCATGACGTAGCCAGGATGGGCCTCCCTGAAGATGACCGCTCCGGCCTGCCTACGCTCGGAGGTGAGCAACTCGTTCACTGCCAGCCTGGCCGCGTAATAGCAGCCTCCGATCTCGGCGTAGTCCCGCCTGCCCTCGTAGAACTCGTGAGAGCTCATGATCTCGATGTCCCGCCCCGCGGGGTTCCACGTGGTGTTGGGGTACCAGGCCTCGATGAGCTCGTACTTCCAGGTGGTTGGCATCAGCAGGATGCTCCACCGGTTGTCCAGCATCTCCCAGTCGTAGACCCGCCAGTCCTCGATGGGGGGAGCGCGTTTCGTCGACCGCAGGAGGTCCTTTCCCAGTATATCATCGACCGCGGTGATGGACCATCGGGTGGGAACGAACCGGCGGTTCTTGTCGATGCCGAACGCCCCCACCGAGAAGGCCTTCTGGATCTTGGAGATGAGCACCCCCTCGCGGTAGAGGGCCTTCACCGCATCGGTGGCCTTGAGATCGGTGTCGTAGTAGGCCTTCTCCACGTGCTGGTCATAGCGCGGGTTGCCCACCGACAGGTCGCGGAGCCTCGCCGACGGCCCGAACGGCTGCACCTCGTCATCGAGGACCAGCCGTCCCGATGGCCTCTTTTGGAACCGGGCCTCTACCTCCAAGGGATTGACGGCCAATGCCAGGTCCCGGGTCTGATCAACGATACGGCCGTACTTGCGGAAGTCGGTCGCATCGATGCGGTGCTTCCCCCTGACCAGGGTGAACCTGAAATCGACGATCTCGTCGATGGACTTGCCCACCCATCGCTCCGGAGTGTCCATTATGGACGTGTCGCCCATCACCGGGGGGACCAGGGGACCGACGTCCACCTTGGGATACCCGAACCGCCCGACGAAGATCCCGGGAGGGGACATGCCTGCGAGGTCCAACGAGTCGATGAGCGTCTTGGTGCGCGAACGGGAATAGAACTTAATCATCAGGGGGCACCGGTTCTTGCCGCAGAGGTTGCGGGAGCCCTTGCACAGCACGCACGGTGACCCCGCCGGCACCTCCAGCGCTCCGGCTTCGGACAGCGACCGGACATGATCATCGAAGGCACCGACCTCCCCCTTGAACATCTCTTTGTCCAGCTGCCTCAGGCTATTTAGCCTTTATGACCGGTCCTCCGAACAGGGCCGAGGGGCCGGCCGCTAGGGGCCCCTGGGAGCGGCGAGGGGAATCATCAGCCGGGCGATCTCGTACGGAGCGGAGCGCAGGATGGGGAGGAAGGAGCTCATCGACCGCCGGCCGCCGCACCGCCCGATCGTCACGGACAGCTTGACGGCGGCTCGCTCTGCCCGCCGCACCCGGAGCTGGAGCTCTTTGATCAGTCTCGATTCCACGTCCTCGGGAAGGACGCACCGGTCCGCGGCGCCCTTTCGTTCCTGGGCGTCCCTCACCGTGCAGCGGAAGAGCAGGGATTCCGAGCCCGTTACCTCACGGCCGGCCTGGAGGGCGCCCTGGAGGTCGGCGATGTCGTCAGAGAACTGATGCACCGTCCCCAGGCCGCTTCCGTACGCTCCGACCAGGCCGGATTTCTCCTCGCAGCATCCCGCGGCCAGCGCGCCGAATTTGGCCGCGAGCTCGAACAACCCGCCCGACTTCAGGGATATGAGGCGGTCATAGGCCGCCACCCCCGCCCTGGGACCAGCGGGGTCGAGCTCGATAAGCGATCCCCTCACCATCTCCTCGTGGGTCCTGGCCAGGCTCCCGACCGCCATGCTGCCGTGAGGGGCCACCAGGATGTAGGGAACGGCAAGAAGGCGCACCGCCTCCAACATGGTGCGGGTCGGCCCCCTAAGAGCGTGGAAGGTCGCGGTCCCGCGGCGCACCCGGTCCCCGTCCAGCATATCGTCGATCATCAGGCTCGTTCCATGTGCGATCTCCACTGCCGCGGCGAGGTCCATCGCCATGTCCCTGCCCTTTCGGCCGTCGGAGAGGGACTCGTAGACCAGGAGGACCGTCCCCGCCCGCAGGCGCTTCCCCCCATGGAAATGGGCCTCCATGCCCCTGTCGCCACCGGAGACCTGGGCGATGCGTTCGTCGATACGAAGATCGACCTCCGGCCTCGACCGGTCGAGGAAGTCCATGAACGGCTCGGCATCCGGTCCCTGCACCTTGGGCCCAGTGACCATGTTCGATGGGACGGTCAGGTCACCAGCCTCCCGCTACCAGGACGGCGGACAGGACGACCGAGAAGACCACCGACACGTACAGCTGGCCCAGCCTGATGTGGGCGGACACGCCCTCCGGGCGATCGGTCCGTCCATCGATGAACCGGAGCCTCAGCTCGTCCACCCGCGAGCCCAGGAGAGCAAGGAACAGGAAGGTCAGGACGGAGGCAACGACCGCTGCCACCGCCGCCCATCCTCCGGGGGACACCAGGATGGGGACCGCCCCAACGGCCACGGCGAGGCCCAGCACGGGATATCCGAGGCAGTAGCGGACGCGGGGCCAGCGGACCACCGTGGTGATCTTGCCATTGGCCCGGTCGGTGGGATAGTCCATGCTCATCATGCTGACGAAGAAGGCACTTGCGGCGAACCCGAAGACCGCGCTCACCGCGACCGAGAGGGGGGTGATGGACCCCGAACCGATGAACGATATGACCAGAACGGAGAGTACGTTGATGGGGACCCCAAGGTACAGCTCGGTGTAGGGCTTGTAGGCCCATCGCATCCGCGAGCTGTTGTACCCGAACAGCGCGACCATGCCGTAGGCCGCCGGCAGGATGAGCACCGGTTGAAGGAGAACAAGGTAGGCCATCATCACGAGCACCGCGGCCACGATGACCGAGCTGAGGCCTTTGACCTCCCGAACGGTGGCGGTGCCGTCCACCAGGGGCTTGTGACGTCCCGTCGGACCGATGGGAGCCTGCCTGTCGAGCTCGAGGTCCATGATGTCGTTCATGGGGTGAGCGGCGTACTGCATCAGGATCACGCAGGCCATGGCCACGACCATGGGCAGGGGGTTCTCTACCACTCCCTTGCCCAGGATGAGAGCGAGGGACGCTCCCAGGATGGAGGCGCTCACGCTCCATGCAGCGAGGGGCTTGAACCGTGCGAAGTGGACCAAGGATATCGAGCGCATGCCGTCTCCATCGTCCCGACCTGGGACAATACCTACTGAGTTCGGATGGGTCATCAATCTTCCTGCTAGCTCCATCGCCTGCCAGGGTCCGGGGCCATCACGCCCTCATGGCCCACGATGCGGCGGCCAACGCGTACACCATGAGGAATTGGAGCGATAGAAGCTTCCAGAACAGCCGGTGCGCGGGGGTCTTGGTGCTCTCGTACAGGGCCAGGAGGACATATCCATAGCAGGAGCCAAAGGCGAAAAGCAGCAGTGCGGTCAGGACGCTCCAGGTGGCGCCAGAGATGATAGCCTGGGCGAGGTAGGAGAACGGCGTCACCGCCCCCATGCCGATCCCCCCGAAGAGCAGGCTGTGGAACCCCCGCACCTCCAGCCCGTACAGCACGGTGAACGCGATCCCCGCCATCACCCCGATGACGGGCACCCCGGTCCCGTAACGGAGGCTGGCGTACAGCGCGATGCCCAACGATAGAACGAACAGGGCGGCGGCCATGACGAAAAGCGTGCCATCCCCGAACACGGTGTTCCATGGTTTTCCGACCCCCTGGGTATCGTCGAGCATGTGCTCTCCGTAGAGGAGCAGGGCCACCACGGCGAGCGACAGGGCAAGGATGGTCCCGTCGACGACCTCGCTGGCCATCGCTCCGACGATCACCAGAGATAGGAAGGCGAGCATGAACGGGAAGTGCAGGAGGGTGAACAGACTCCCCGCCGCCGTCCGATTGTGCACGAGCACTCCGTACCACCCGAGGCGCTCCTCCCGCCCGTCCGGGAGATGGGCGACCCTGGCCTGGGTCGTCACTTGGCCCCG
>Ga0183100_1001543_pt1 | contig 11390 bp, 7 predicted proteins | sample Biomet2_FD_127789 | JGI IMG/M metagenome (GOLD analysis project Ga0183100, IMG submission 127789) | Microbial communities from bioreactor (seeded with anoxic lake sediment) at LBNL, California, USA - Biofuel metagenome 2 | ecosystem: Engineered > Bioreactor > Anaerobic > Unclassified ...
CATGCTTGCGGCGGGGGAACGCCGGAAAACGACACACGGAGGATTGAGACCATCACCCTGCCGCCCACGTTGCGGCGGGTGGGGGACTATGCCTTTTTTAACTGCGCCGCGCTGCGGGAACTGCGGGTTACGGAGCCGGTGGACAGCTGGGGTGGCAGCGTGTTTATGAACTGCCGCAGTCTCCGCCGGTTTTTCGTCCGGGTGCGGGACAGCCGGGCGGAAAGCCTCTCCTTCTTTGCCGACGAGTTGCCGGTGGAATTGGACGTGGCCGTGGAGTACCCGGACGGAGGGACGGCCCGGCTGATTTTCCCGGAGTACCGAGAGTCCTATGAGGAGAATTCCCCGGCCCATCACTTCGATTTCCACCTCTACGGACCGGGTTACCCCTATCATCATGTGTTCCGGGAGCGGGCGCTGTCTCTGGCGGCATACGACGCGCTGTTCCCCGGACTGCTGGCCACGGAGCACGACCCGGACTGCGCGATGCGCCTTGCGTGGTACCGGCTGCGGGCCCCCCGTGAGCTGACAGAGGAAGCGGCGGCGCGGTATCTACAGTATTTGAAGAGCCGGACGGGCGACGTGCTGGGTTGGCTGTTGGAGGAGCGCGACAGCCGGGGGCTTTCCTGGTTTTTGCCCCGGTGCGGCGCGGACGGGAAGACCCTCGGCGGCGCGGCGGAGACTGCCCGGCGTCTGGGCCTTGCGGAGCCGCTGGTACTACTGCTGGAACAGCGGCGCGGGCAGATTCCGGACGGCCTCAACAAATCATTTGACTTATGAGAGGGGGGGGCGGCGTCATGCCGGAGGGAAATACAAAGGCGGAGATCGGCCTTGAAATTCTGCGCTCGGCCCAGAGCGAGCTGTATCTGAACTTTCCGTATCTGGATGCAGCGCTGTGCGGCCTTCAATTCCAGCCGGGAGACGGCGTGACGCTGTCCCTTGCCACCGATGGCGAGCGGCTTTTGTACGATTCCGCCTACCTCTCCGAGCGGTTCCTGCGGGGCATGGCTCACATCGACCGGGCATACCTCCATGTGATTCTGCACTGTCTTTTGCGCCATCTGGCAAAAAAACAGGGGCGTGACTCGGAGCTGTGGGATCTGAGCTGCGACGTGGCGGTGGAGAGTATTCTGGACGGGCTGGACCGTCCCTGTCTGGGGGTTACCGCGGCCCCGGTGCGCCAAAATTTTTACGGGAGTCTTCAAAGCTGCATGAAGGTTCTCACCGCCGAGGGCATCTACCGGGAGCTTCAGCGGCGCAAGCTCCCGGAGTATGAACGGGCGAGGCTCCAGCGGGAATTTTTCGCCGACGACCACGGACTGTGGGATCCCCAGGGTAAAAAGGATCAGGAGCGCAGTGAGCGTCAGGACAAAAAGTGGCGGTCTGCGTCGGAGCGCACCCAGACTGGGATGGAGACCGTTCTCGCCGGCAAAGCTACCGGCGGCGAGGCGGTGTACGAGCAGGTGAAGGTTGCAAACCGCCCCGGCGTAGACTACCGGAAGTTTCTCCGGCGGTTTGCCGTCCCCCGGGAAGTGCTGGGTGTGGACGGCGACGGCTTTGACTACGGATTTTACTCCTACGGACTGCGGCTTTATGGCAATATGCCGCTGGTGGAGCCGCCGGAAACCCGGGAGGAAAAGCGGATTGAGGACTTTGTCATCGCCATCGATACCTCCATGTCCACCTCCGGGGAGTTGGTGCGGCGATTCCTGTCGGCCACCTATACAATTTTGAGGAGTACGGAGACGTTTTCCTCCAGAGTGAACATCCGGGTGATGCAGTGCGACGACCAGCTGCGAAGCGACACGGTGCTCCATGATCTGGGGGAATTGAAAACCTACATGGAGGACTTTCATCTGGAAGGCGGCAGTGCCACGGATTTTCGCCCGGTTTTCCGGCGGGTGGAGGAACTGCAAAAGGCCGGGGAACTGACAGGCCTGCGGGGCCTGCTCTACTTCACGGACGGCATGGGTCGGTATCCGAAAAAGCGCCCGCCCTATGAGACGGCGTTTGTGATGATGGAGGACCCGGCTATGGCGGTGGAGGTGCCGCCCTGGGCCATCCGGATGGCGTTGACGGAGCCGGAACTGGACGCTGCCCAGAGGCAGGCGGCGTATACGGACGAGCGGGACGAAACGGACCTCCGGGACCTGCCGGAGCTATAAGGAGACGGACTTATGAATATCAAACAGGCAAAAGAGGAAATTGCCAACACCCTGAAAGCCTATCAGACCAGAGACGACCTGGGGAACTACTTGATTCCCGCCGTCCGTCAGCGGCCTGTGCTGCTGATGGGGCCTCCGGGTATCGGGAAGACCCAGATCATGGAGCAGATCGCATCGGAGACCGGCGTGGGGCTGGTGGCCTACACCATCACGCATCATACCCGGCAAAGCGCTGTGGGTCTGCCGTTTATCGAAAAGCGGACCTACGGTGGGCGGGAGTTCTCCGTCACGGAGTATACCATGAGCGAAATTTTGGCCTCGGTCTACGACCTGATGGAGCGGACCGGAATCAAAGAGGGCATTCTCTTTCTGGACGAGATCAACTGCGTCAGCGAGACGCTGGCCCCCATGATGCTGCAATTTTTGCAGTGCAAGACCTTTGGCAACCAAAAGCTGCCCGAGGGCTGGCTCATCGCCGCGGCGGGGAACCCGCCGGAGTACAACAAATCCGTCCGGGACTTCGACGTGGTGACGCTGGACCGGGTGAAGCGCATAGATGTTGAGGAGGACTTCGCCGTTTGGAAGGAGTACGCCCGCCGCCGGGGTCTGCACGGGGCGGTTGTTTCGTATCTTGACATAAAGAAGGAAAATTTTTACCGCATTGAGACCACGGTGGACGGTATTCAGTTTGCCACCGCCCGGGGCTGGGAGGACCTGAGCGAGCTGATTTATGCCTATGAAAAGCTGGGTCTTCCCGTGGACCGGGAGGTCGTGGAACAGTATATCCAGCTGCCCCGCATTGCCCGGGATTTCGCGGGATATCTGGAGCTTTACAGGAAGTACCAGCGAACCTACCGCGTGGAGGAGATCCTTGCGGGGAAATGGACCGCCGCGGCCGTCTCGGAGCTTCGAACCGCGCCCTTTGATGAAAAGCTGTCGGTACTGGGATTGCTGCTGAGCCGTCTCAGTCAGGAGGCGGGCCGTGTGCGGGCGCAGGACGCCTTGGCGGATACGCTCCACACCGATCTCACCGCTTTGAAGGCCCGGTTGACCGGGGGAACTGTGGCGGGGGAGGCCCTTCGCGATTTGGAGCAGTTCCGCCGGGAGAGCATGGAGCGCGCTGCCGCCGCCGGACAGCTGGACCGGGAGCACCGGACTATGGACCAGCGGGAGCTGGAGATTCTGGCGCGTTACCGGCAGGATTTACTGGACGGCGATATTGCGGACAAAGACGCCATGGACGCCGTCCGGGGCTGGTTTGCCACGGAGGTGGAGGTGCGTAAAGCTGCCGTTCAGGCGGCGGGGCAGTGCTTTGACAACGCGTTTGGGTATCTGGAAGAGACCTTTTCCGATTCGCAGGAGCTGGTGATTTTTGTGACGGAAATCACCGCCGGGTACGATACCAGCTGGTTTGTGGAGCACTTTGGCTGCGACGCCTATTTCCGCCATAACAGGGAACTGCTGTTTGACGACAGCCGTCGCCGCATCCGCGAGGAAATTGCGGCGGAAAGATCGGGGGAATGAGCGCATAAGAATACCGGGAGCCTGACAACGTCAGACTCCCGGCATTCTTATGCGCGGGGCTTAAACGCGCGACGCATTAAAATTCGGCTGGAAAATTACTCTTGACAGACATTGGCCGCACGCCTATAATAAAAATCCCGACCGACCGTTCGGTCGGAATTTTTAGCTTTGCAGAAATTTGCGCCCTGCGCAGAAAAAGGAGTCCTGATATGAAACGAACCTTAGCGCTGCTTTTGTCTGTTGTACTGACGGTGGCCGCCGCGCTGCCGGTCATGGCGTACGATCATGTTCAGACCGCGCCGGAAACGGCTTCGTCCGCTGCCGATCCGGGGGCGGGGGCCCCGTTGTCCGCCTCCTCTGGTGCCTCCGCTGCCGCCGGTTCAGAGACGACTGGGGAACCCGCTCCGGATGCGCCGGCGTCTGCGGGTCCGGAAGACGCGGCGACGTCTTCGGATGTAAATGTTTTGACGGCGAACAGCATACATAACACAGCTCTGGTAGCGGACAACACCGCCGACACGCTGCACTTTGAAAATCTGCGCAAGGCGTTGGAGAAGTATAACTACACGGTGCTCTCACTTCAGGGGCAGATGAAGGATATTTCCAACACCACCACGGCCGATGTGTGGGACATGATTGTCCCTTTGGGTCAGATGAAGAGTGGCGTAAGCGAAGCGAAGAATTCCGTGCCTATAAATACTCCCCTGTGGACTGCGCTGTACACGGAGGAAGCTTTGCTGAGCAGCCAGATCGGCGCTCTGCAAGCTCAGCGTGACAGCATGAACGACAGTACGGAGTCCGCGAAAAACTCCCTGAACGACGCCATCAATCAGATCGTCAAGGGAGCGGAGACGCTGTACATCGCCATTGTCACCATGGAGGATGGGCTGGACGCTATGAACCGGGGCCTTGAGACGCTGGACCGGGCTGTTGCAATCACCGAAAAGCGGCAGGAGCTGGGCATGGCCTCCGCCTATGACGTGGAGAGTATCCATCACCAGCGCAGTCAGCTGCAAAGCCAGATTGACTCCCTGAAATTCCAGATTTCCTCCAACAAGGTCACCTTGGAAGGAATGTGCGGCATGGAGCTCAGCGGCTCCGTAAAGCTGGCTGCGCTTCCCATACCCACTCAGGCCGACCTGGACGCCGTGAGCTACGACAAGATGCTCAGCACCGCCATGGATCGGAACGTGGACGTGGCAAACGCCCAGATTTCCTATAGTACCAAGGACAGCGGCGCCAACAAGAATGCGCTTTCGGGGGCAAAGAACACCTTTGCCGCAAAGTTCAAGGTGGTGTGCATAACGATTCCGGAGAACTCCCGCCTGGTGACTGCGGCGCAGGAAACGGTGGACTTCCAACAGCGGACATTTGACATCGCCGCGAAAAAATATGAGCTGGGGATGCTGTCCCACGAGGAGTATCTGTCCGCCAAGAGCAATCTGGACAGCGCACAGGATGACCTGAAGTCCGCTCAGCGGAATTTGTTCAGCGCCTATCGCGCCTATGTCAATGCGACCCAGTACGGCCTAGTTTGAGGCTGCTTGAAATAAAGGAGAAAAGCATGAAAAAACAACCTCTTTTTGCGCTGCTGACGGCAGTGCTGCTGATCGGCTCGCTGACGGCCTGCGGCCAGAGCGGCGATACCTCTGCCGAGCCGGAAGTCAAGGGTACTGCCGTGGAAGTTCAGACGGTGGAGACCGGCAACATCGCCACACAGAGCACCGTCACCGGCAGCGTTACCGCCAACCGCAATGTGCCGGTGCTGAGCAAGGTGGCCTGCAAAGTAAAAAGTGTGAAGGTCAAGGCTGGCGACACCGTGGCTGCGGGCGATCCGCTGTACACGCTGGATACCTCCGATCTGGAGGATACCTACGGCAGCGCTCTGACCACGTATACCAGCACCCGGGAGCTTCTCGACGAGCAGGTGCGCCAGACGCAGGAGAGCTACACCAACCTTCAGTCCCTCTTTGAACTGGGCGCGGTGAGCCAGAACCAGCTGGATCAGGCGAAGCTTGGGGCGATGCAGGCGGAGAACACCCGGAAGAGCACCTTGACGCAGATGGGGCTTGACGACGTATGGGATGTGCTGAACAATCCCACTGTTACGGCGCCTATCTCCGGGACTGTCTCCAGCGTCAGCGTCACCGCCGGGGTCAGCGTGGCTCCCAACACTCCCACGGCGGTGGTGTCTGAGATTGGGCGGCCCCAGGTAGTTGTAAACGTCTCCGAGACGCTGCAGCCCTCCATCAGCGTGGGCGACGCGGTGGATGTGTCGATCCCATCCATCGGCAGCGGAACCGTTCAAGGAACGGTGGCCTCCGTGGCCTCCGCCGTCAGCCAGACCTCCGCCCTGTATGAGGTACATATCGACCTTCCCAAGGATCTGAAGGTCTCTATCGGCATGTTCGCCAAGGCCGTCTTCCGCACCGATTCCCGGGTGGGTACGGTCCTGATTTCCACGGAAGCCATCCTGACCGGGGAAGACGGGCATCAATTCGTTTATATTGTAGATGGCGATACGGCCTATCAGGTGAACATCACCACCGGACTTGTGGGCGAGACCCAGACGGAGATCACTTCCGGACTTCACGGGGGAGAGCAGCTGGTAACCCGGGGACAGAGCTATCTGAACGACGGAGCGCCCGTCCGCATCACCAATGCCACGGCGGCCGCCTCCGCCGCGGACGGAAGCGGCGCGTCTTCTTCTGCCGCTTCCTCCTCTGCGTCTTCTTCTGCCGCCGGCGCAAAGAATTCCGCGGCCTCTTCCGGCGCGGCGTCTGGCGGCGCGGAGGGTGCGAAAGGATGAAAATCGTCACATTCTGCATCCGGCACCGGGTAACGACCATCATGGCCTGCATCATGGTGGCGATCTTCGGCGTGCTGGGCTTTTCTCAGCTACCCCTGGCATTGCTGCCGGACATAGAACTGCCCATGATGCTGATGTACACCACCTATCAGGCCGGCCCTCAGGAGATTGAGAATCTGGTAACGGTTCCTCTGGAAAACGCCTGTGCGTCGGTGGCGGGCATGGATAAGCTCCAGTCCTACTCCGTTGAAAATATGTCCCTGGTGATGGTGACCTTTGCCGACGGCACCGATCTTGACACCGCCAAGACAGATCTGCGGGACAAAATTAACATGGTAAAGAGTACCCTGCCCGATGATGCCGGCGATCCGGTGATGATGGCTTTGAATATGGACGCCATGCCCGTGATGGTTATCGGACTAAAGGGCTCGGATCTGGCGTCTCTCCAATCCATCGCGGACGACACCATTTCTCCGGCGCTGGAGCGTATCGAGGGTGTGGCCTCCGTGGACGTAGAGGGCGGCTATAAAAATGAGATTGCCGTAGAGACCTACACGGAAAAACTGGAGGGCTACGGACTGTCCCTGAGCTATATCGCTCAGATCCTGTCGGCCGAAAACGTGGCGATTCCCGCCGGCAGTGTGGACAATGGGGCCAATACCCTCTCCGTTCGGACCGACGGGGAATTTTCCTCCGCCGAAGACGTTGCAAATTGTTTGATTCCTCTGCCCACCGGCGGCAGCGTCCGGCTGGGCGAGGTGGCAAATGTATACCTCAAGCCTCAGGAGCGAAGCGCAATCGCCCGGGTGGACGGGGAGGACTGCGTGGTCCTGTCCGTCAATAAGCAGTCCGACGTGAACACCGTTACCACGGCCAGGAGCGTACAGGCGGCCATGGCGGATATCGCGAAGGAAAACCCGTCTTTGAGCTGGTCCGTGCTGATGGACCAGAGCGAGTATATCAATCAGTCCGTTGACAGTGCAATCTCAAATATCATTATGGGCGTGCTGCTGGCGGCGCTGGTACTGTTCCTGTTCCTGCGGGATTGGGGCGCTACGATGGTCATCTCCGTATCCATGCCTCTTTGCATCGTGGCGGTGTTCCTTCTGATGAAAGTTCTGAACATCACACTGAACATAATGAGCCTGGGCGGCGTGGCCATGGGTGTCGGTATGATTGTGGATAACTCCATTGTGGTGCTGGAAAACATTTTCCGATACCGATCTGACGGATATGATAACTACTCCGCCTGTACTCAGGGTACCGGCGAGGTGTCCCTCGCCATCGTGGCCTCCACACTGACCACCGTGGCGGTGTTCCTGCCGATGGGACTGACCGACGGGATTGTGGGCATGATGTTCTATGATTTCTGCCTGACTATCTGCACTTTGATCGGTATGTCCTTGGTGGTGGCGCTGACGATTGTGCCGCTGCTGAGCTATATGCTGCTGGGCCGCAGCCGGAAGGACCTGAAGGGCAACGCCCAGGCCATGGAGGCCGCAAAGAAGGCAAAAAGAGGCCGCCTGACACAGTGGTATGTGAAGAAGCTGGAGTACTTCATCAACCATCGCAAGCGGGCTATGCTGGCCTCGCTGGGCATGATCGTGGTCTTTACCGGTATCATCGCCGTCTCCGGCTTTGAGATGATGCCCGCCATGGACCAGAGCAGCGTCAACGTTACCGTGGGCTTGCCGGTGGGTACCGAGACGGAAGAGGCGCAGCACATCGCCGAGCAGGTGGTGAATATCGCCATGGATACCGTTCCGGAGATCAAGGATATCTACTATACCACCGGAGGCGGTACGATGAGCAGCATGACTGGCAACAATTCCACCTCCGTCACGCTGAACCTTGTTCCCATCGGGGACCGCCATCGCTCGGCAGAGGAGATCGGAAATCAGCTGAGGGACGATCTCCAGAATATTGCCGGAACGGATATTTCCGTGTCCTCCGCGGGTATGATGGATATGTCCGAATTGACCGGCAGTCCCATTGACGTTACCCTGTCCGGCGACGACTATGACGAGCTGAAAGCCACTGCGGACGACCTTCTTGATCAGATATCTGAAATTCCCGACGCCATTAATGTCTCTTCCAGTGCCGGCGATCAGGTGCCGGAGGTGGATGTGACGCTGCGGCGCGATGTGGCAGCGCAGTACGGTCTTACCGCCGCGACCATCGGCACCGCCGTTCGCAGCCAGCTCACCGGCTCCACCGCCACCGTTCTGAAGGTCAACGGCGAGGAGATCAACGTGGTAGTCCGGGGTGAGGTGGACGCGGGCAAGAGTCTGGACTCGCTGAGATCCATGCCCATTACCACGCCGATGGGTAGTTCTATCCCGCTGAATATGGTGGCGAACGTGGACGTGGTGATGGCGCCCCAGACCATTACTCGCCAGAACCAGAGCCGCACTATCACCATCACCGGCGACAGCCGCACAGACGACACGGTGGGCATCGCCAAATCCGTACAGACAGTGATTGACGGCTATCACGCTCCCGACAGCGTCATTGTGGATGTGGCCGGAGAGAACAGCGAAATGATGAGTTCCTTCAGGAGCCTGGGGAACGCTCTGATCGTGGCGCTGGGACTTGTGTACTTCGTGCTGGCCTCTCAGTTTGAGTCCTTCCTGATGCCGGTCATCATCATGATGATTTTGCCGGTGAGCCTGCTGGGGTCCCTGAGCACACAAATTTTCTTTGGCATGAAAATTTCTATTATTTCGTTTGTAAGCGTAATTATGCTGGCGGGCACTGTGGTCAACTCTGCGATTGTGCTGGTGGACTACATCAAGACCCGCCGCCTCCGGGGCGAGGAAAAGAACGAGGCTATTCTCAACGCCTGTCCCCGCCGTGTCCGGCCTGTGATGATGACCATGCTGACCACGGTGCTGGGCCTGCTGCCCATGGCCATTGGCGTGGGTGAGGGATCGGAGATGATGAAGCCCATGGCCATCGTCATGATTACAGGTATGCTGCTTTCCACCATCGTGACGCTGTTGTTCACCCCGGTGTATTACAGCGTTCTGGACAGCCTCAGCCAGCGCTTTTCAGATAAGCGCGCGGCAAAAAAGAAACGGCCCGCGCTCCTGGGAAAGGAGGAACCTCCCCGTGTCGAAGATCAGTGACCAGCGGCGCGCGGAAATTTTGCAGGCCGCGCTGAAGGAGTTCAGCCTCCGGGGCATCGGCGGGGTTTCCATGTCGGAGATTGCCGCCCGGGCCGGGATCGGAAAGTCCACAATCTATGAGTATTTTCCGTCGAAGACGGAGCTGTTTAGTGCGTCGTGCAGGACAAAGATTCAACGGGTCGAGGAGCAGTTTCTATCTATTTTTATGCAGGAGATTCCGTTTTCCAGACAGTATGAGCTTTACGTCGAAATGATGCTGGGACTGGCGCAGGAAATTGATTTCAATGAGGTCCTGCACATGTTTACCGACGGTTCTCTCACGGAGCTGAAGCCGGTGATCGAGGAACTTGGTACGGATGTCACCGCCATGGTAGAGCAGGCTATTCGGCGGGCACAGGCCACCGGGGAGCTAATCTCCGACCTGGATGTGGACATCATAGCGGCGTGCCTGCTGAGCCTGCCCAACCCACATCTGATTTTTCGCCTGCGCCAGCTGGGTAAGAAAGATCCGGTAAAGGCGGTGGTGAAACTGGCACTCCGGGGGATCCGGGCTGAAGACTCCCAAAAAGCGATGCAGTGATTCAAAAGTATGCTCCTGTGTCCAGAAGCATACGATAGCTTGAAAGCCGGCAGAGCCTGTAAGGCTCTGCCGGCTTTTTCCAGAGGCTATTAAGCACTGGAAAAGACAGGATAAGAGTGCTGTGACTGTTCTGCTGACAGTCACAGCACTGGGCATTATAAGAACAGGCATTAAAAAAGTTTAAATTTCTATTGACTCTGACGTAACGTAATAAAGTATGTTTATTTTGTGGCCCGCAGAACAGGGGAAGGGAGGACTTATCTATGAAGATCAACGAAGTGGCGAAGCGCACAGGGGTCACTGTGCGGACGCTGCATTATTATGACCAAATCGGTCTGCTGAAACCCAGCCGGGTTACCGAGGCGGGCTATCGACTCTACGATCGGGAGGCGCTGATAGCGTTGCAGCAGATCCTGTTTTTCAGGGAACTGGATTTTTCACTTCAGGAGATCCGGGAGATTACGGGAAGGCCGGATTATGATCGACGGGAGGCACTGGAGAAACACCGGGAAATGCTTTTGAAAAAGAAGGAACGCCTGGAAGGTCTGATCGGTTTGGTAGATAGAACTTTGAAAGGAAAAAGTGACATGAGCTTTCGCGAATTTGACAAAACGGAAATTGAATATATGAAGGAGAGGTACGCGGCGGAGGTCCGAGAGCGATGGGGCGGTACCGCGGCCTATCAAGAGGAGCAGAAAAAGACAGCGAAATACAGCGCTGACAAATGGAACGCCGTCAACGATGAGGGTGCTGCGCTTATGCAGGCATTTGCGGCGCGCTGGAGCGAAGCACCGGAAGGTGCTGCTGTGCAGGAGCTGGTTTGCCAGTGGAAGGATTATATTACAAATAATTTTTATCACTGCACAGATGAAATTTTGGGTGGTCTGGGGGCCATGTACGTGGACGATAAGCGGTTCACGGACAACATCGACAAAAACGGTGTAGGCACCGCGGCATTCATGGCGGCCGCCATCGAAATTTACTGCCGCAAATAAGAGAAGAAAACGCTAAGAAAGCAGAGCCGCCGGGTGGAATGCAATTCCGCCCGGCGACAATTTGTGCTCATAGGAGGCTGTCTCCCGCGCATAAGATAGCGGGGAGGACGCGCAGCTGCGTGCCCTTGGAATCGGCGGGCCGCTCGCCCTGAAAGCGGCAGAAGCTGCGCGCAGCGCGGCGCGCTGGGGGGG
>Ga0183100_1001544_pt1 | contig 11385 bp, 12 predicted proteins | sample Biomet2_FD_127789 | JGI IMG/M metagenome (GOLD analysis project Ga0183100, IMG submission 127789) | Microbial communities from bioreactor (seeded with anoxic lake sediment) at LBNL, California, USA - Biofuel metagenome 2 | ecosystem: Engineered > Bioreactor > Anaerobic > Unclassified ...
CAAATTCCCCAGCTCGAAGTTTTCCCGGCAATTGGCTGGTAACGGACATTCAGGCTGGAAAGAAATTTTTGGAAGAAATTCAGGTTCCGCATCAATTTATCGGTCTGATCTGAATCCGTTTCATGAGCATAAATCAGCTGAACCTGCGCACGGTTAAACCGGCCAAAATACGAAGCCCAAAGCGAGGTTTCTTTCGAAGCTTTGCGAAAATCAATCGGGACCATCACATTTTTATAGCTTAAAAAACGGGGGATTTCGCCATTCACAAATAGAAACGCAATGCTGCTTTGCCGGAAGGCTTTCAGCGCCCAGATGATGTCGGCCTGATGAAGCACAACCAAAACAGCCTCATAATCATCAACCAGCTTTTGCATATTATCGTGCAGCGATTTTTGAAGCAAGAGCCACGAAATTTCCATGTCGGGCAGGTTTACTTTCAATCGCTTCGAAGTTTGGATCAATTTCTCCTGAAGAATGATTTTCTGATCTTTATTTTTCCAAATCGCCGTCAGGCAAAGCTCTTTTCGCAGAACACCGGCCATGCGCACTCCATGAACAATGACCTCTTTCATTCGTTCTGAAAAATCACAAATAACCACTATTTTTTGGCCTGAAGAATTTGACATTAACTAGCTGGATTAAAATGTACGAGTACACAAAGTTGAATATCCGGAGTTTTCTGCAATGCAATCTCGCACTTCAAAAATTTACCGAATTACGAAAATCTTCGCTTGAAACCTGGAACTTTACTACAAACATAATTGTTTTTTGCGAATGATTAACATCAATGAAATGCAGGCAAATATCAGTTCTTCTGAGATTGCTTTTGCTAACTTTGTTTACAAATAAAATCAGCCAATGATAACAAAAGAGTTAATAGCCCCACGGAGTATTGTGGTTGTAGGTGCTTCAAATAACACATCGAAGCCAGGAGGAAAACTTCTTAAAAATTTGATCGACAATAATTTCAAAGGCGACCTTTGGGTGGTCAACCCCAAAGAATCACTGGTTCAGGGCATTACTTCCTTTTCAAGTCCGGAGGAATTGCCACAAGTCGATCTGGCTGTTTTAGCCATACCGGCAGCTGCCTGCCTTGCCGTGATGGAAATTCTTGGGAAGCAAAAAGGGACTAAAGCATTCATTGTTGTTTCAGCAGGATTTAGTGAAGAAAGTGAAGCAGGCCGGCAACTCGAAGAAAAAATAACAGAACTGGCCGACCGCGTTGGCGCCAGTTTGATTGGGCCTAACTGCATCGGCGTTTTAACTCCTAACCATGCAAGTGTTTTCACCACTCCCATTCCCCACCTCGATCCCATGGGTTGCGATTTTATTTCAAGTTCAGGAGCAACCGCCGTGTTCATTATGGAATCGGGTATTCCCAAAGGATTGCATTTTGCAAGTGTATTTTCGGTTGGCAATTCGGCTCAAATCGGGGTCGAAGACTTGTTGGAATATCTGGACGAAACTTTTGACCCCAAACACAGTTCGCCTGTAAAATTACTCTATATCGAAAGCATTCACGATCCGGATAAATTACTAAAACATGCTGCTTCGCTGATCCGAAAAGGATGTAAAATTGCTGCCATCAAAGCTGGGAGCAGCCAAGCGGGAAGTCGTGCGGCGGCCTCACACACCGGCGCAATGGCAAATTCCGATCTCGCCGTTGAAGCCTTATTCCGTAAAGCCGGAATTGTCCGTTGTTTTGGACGCGAAGAACTCACTACCGTTGCCAGTGTTTTTATGTGTAAAGAAATGAAAGGCAAACGAATAGCTATTATCACCCATGCAGGAGGACCAGCTGTTATGCTGACGGATGCTCTCGAAAGCGGTGGCCTGCACATTCCAAACATCAAGGATTCCGAAGCTAAAACAGCCTTGAAGAACAAACTATTCCCCGGTTCTTCTGTAGAAAACCCGATTGATTTTCTGGCAACCGGGAATGCTGAGCAACTGGCGGCGATTATTGATGCCTGTGAAAACGATTTCAGGGAAATTGATGGAATGGCCGTTATTTTTGGCAGCCCGGGACTTACAAAGGTCAGGGATGTGTATCAAATCCTGAACGAAAAAATGAGCGCCTGCAAAAAACCAATTTATCCAATTTTGCCCTCGGTCATTAATGTAAAAGACGACCTCGCATATTTTCTGTCCAAAGGAAATGTAAATTTCCCGGATGAGGTTTTGCTGGGGAAAGCGTTGACCAAAGTGGAAACAACACCCCGGCCATCCGAAGAAAAAATCTTTCTCGATAATGTAAATGTTCCTGAAATACGTCGAATCATCGATCGTGCTGAGGATGGATTTCAGTCGCCTGAAACCATCCACCGGCTATTCGCTGCCGCAGGGATTCCGATGGTTCATGAAATTACAGTGACAACTGAAGTTTTGGCTACCGAGGCCGCAGAAAAGCTTGGATTCCCATTGGTAATGAAAGTTGTTGGCCCAATTCATAAGACCGACGTTGGCGGAGTTGTGCTAAATGTTAAAGATATGGAGACCGTTCAGCATGAATTCAAACGATTGATTCAAATTGAAGAGACCACTGCAGTCTTGATGGCTGAAATGGCTTCAGGAATTGAGTTATTCCTAGGGGCCAAATACGAAGACCGGTTTGGACATATCATTTTATGCGGAATGGGTGGAATTTTTGTGGAAGTCTTTAAAGACATCACATCAGGCCTTGCTCCATTGACCATGTGCGAAGCGGCATCGATGATAAAAAATCTGCGGGCATATAAAATCATTAAAGGTTACCGCGGCAAAAACGGGGTAAGCGAGCGGAAATTCGCCGAAGTTATGGTGCGATTATCTACTCTGCTGCGATTTGCTGTTGAAATTAAAGAAATGGATATTAATCCTTTGATTGGAGATGGTGACAAACTTATGGCTGTCGATGCGCGAATCCGAATCGAGAAATAAAACGACATAAAAAGAAGGCTAATAAACCACGAGAGTTTATTAGCCTTTATGTAATTGCAAGATCAGCGATCTTACCTTAATAGCACATTAAAAACAGGAAATACGACTAGTATTCAGATCTTCTGTTACCTCCAGCGCTTGAACCACCACCGCGGTTGAAACCACCTTTGTTGAAACCGCCGCCAGCATTGCCACCACGGTCACCACCACGGAAACCACCGCCAGCATTACCGCCACGGAAACCACCACCTGAATTGCCTCCGCGGAAACCACCGCCTGAGTTGCCACCACGGAAACCGCCGCTAGGACGACTACCTTCTTTTTTCTCTTCAGCTTTATTTACAACAATTGTACGGCCTTCAATCTCAGCGTTGTTCAGTTCTTCAATTGCTTTTTTAGCTTCTTCTTCATTAGTCATTTCTACAAAACCAAAGCCCTTAGATCTTCCAGTAGCACGGTCTGTAATAATTTTTACGGATGTTACTTCTCCGTATTCTTCAAAAATTTCCTGTAATTCGCTTTCCTCAATTTTAAAGGGAAGGCTGCCAACAAAAATGTTCATAAATAACTGTTTAAATAATGGATAAATATATTTTCCAAAAGTAGTTATATTTTGATTCAAAATACATTTGGCAAAAGAAATTATTCTCCAAAACCCCTTTTTTCATTTTTTTTATTGGCCTAAGCTCTAATTGGTTACAGTTAAAAGAATCAAATTCCCCATTCGCAAGCTGCTACTGATTGCAAATTTGCACAGCCAAAAATGCGTTAGCTCGATTACTTTATTCCAACGTTCAAGGTTCAAGTGTAGAGGCCATCGAGATGAAAAAGCCTGCTTATATAATCGATTCAATTAGATTTGTTGATCGGATTCATTAAATTTACCGCATCCAAATCACTTCAGCAGTTACTCTTTATTCAAACTGAATCTAAATTACTCCATTTTTACTTTTTTAGATAAATCGAACTATTCCTTATAAATGCTTTATTTTAATACATTTCAACTTTTATAATGAAAGCATAAAGACCAAATTGCTTACAACTATCACTTTCCCAGATTTGTAGTATAAGATAATTCATTTACTTTTGGGTTTAGTTTTGGATGTAGTGGGCTTAGTATATTGGGTTCCACTTCGTTCAGATCAAAAAAAATTAGTATATAAAACCAAAGATCTGCAAATTGATTCCTTCAGGATTTTCAGTTTGATGAGTTTCGCTGGTTGACCACAACCGCAGCTGAAGATCTTCTGAACCTAACATTAAATGAAAAATTTATTTTTTTTGTGTTTATTTTTAAGTTCTTTAACAACTATCGGTCAAGACGTTAAACCCAAAGAAACATCGGCTGAGTTTTATGGTTTTATTCGATTTGAATCCTATTTCGATTCGTACAAAGGGTTAAACGCAGCTAACGAACAATTTTTTATTGTTCCGTTATATGCTGGTGTTGATGCGAATGGGAAACACATCAATCAAACTCCAACCTACAATTTTTCATCGATGGCAACCCGACTGGGAGTTCGGATCAGCGGTCCTGAAATTTTAAAAGCCAAAACAACTGCCAATATTGAAACCGATTTTGCCGGCGATTTGGGTAATAATCCGGCTATGCTTCGGGTAAGGCAGGCAAATGCTGTTTTTACGTGGACAAAATCATCGCTCTTAGTCGGTCAAACCTGGCATCCGTTCTGGAGTGGAAAAGTTTTCCCCAATGTAGGTGGCCTCAATACCGGCTGTCCCTTTCAGCCTTTTAACCGGAGCCCACAAATCAGGTTCGATTATAAGCCCAGTGCCAAATTCATTTTATCGGCAGCTATGGTTTCCGAATTTCAATATAAATCATACGGATTCACGAAAATCGAAACGATGACCATCGATAAGGCTGATATTTTCAACCGCAATTCCGGAATCCCGGAAATGACTGCCAACGTTGAAATGAATAATGGTGGTTTCACCTTAGGAACCGGCGCCAGCTTGAAATACATAAAACCAACTCTCTACACGATTGGAGCTGATAGTAAAAAATACGATTCGGAAGATTTGGTTCGGGCATGGTCGTTTATTGGATATGCTCAATACGTTAAAAAGATGTTTACAATTAGGGGCAAAGCGGTCTTGGGTCAAAACATGACACATTTGAACATCCCCGGCGGATATGGTGTCAAATCGGTTGATAAAACGACCGGAGCCATGACTTACACTCCTTACAATTCGTTTACCAGCTTTATTAATGCGTTTTATGGCAAGAAATATCAGGTTGGTATTTTCGGCGGATATATGAAAAACCTGGGGACAGAGGATGCACTCTACAATTTTGGAACATCGGGCACCCCATCAGTAGTTACTCCCGGATTAGTTCCGCAAGTCGCTTCGATCTATCGGGTAGCGCCTAGTTTCGCTCTCAACATATCAAAATTGCGCCTCGTTCTTGAATATGAACTAACTTCAGCAGAATACGGAACTGGCAATATTAAAGTCAGCGATGGACTTTATAACGAAGGTATTGATGTTACTAACCACAGAGTCCAGTTAATGCTAATGTATTCTTTCTAAAAATAAACGATCATGTATTGGGAAAATGAACTCGAAACGCTTGAGCGTAAAAATCTGGAGAACCTTCAGGTTAAAAGACTGAAAAACACCATTCAATCAGCCATGAATTCTCCGTATTACGGAAATCTGTATAAACAAATGGGACTATCGGCTGATTCGGTAAAATCGGTTGACGACATCAAAAAGTTACCTTTTACGACAAAACAAAACCTGCGTGAAAATTTCCCATATGGATTCCTTGGATTGCCACAAAAAGAATTGATTCGGCTACACAGCACCAGTGGAACTACCGGAAATCCGACTGTCATATTCCACAACCGCCACGACATTGATTCATGGGCAAATCTGATGGCTCGTTCGTTATATTGTGCCGGTGTTCGCGATACCGATGTTTTCCAGAATATCTGCGGATACGGTTTATTCACCGGAGGACTGGGCTTTCAATATGGAGTCGAACGTCTGGGCTGTCTGAGTATTCCGGCCGGAGCAGGCAACAGTCCTCGTCAGATCAAACTGATGCGCGACTATGGAACAACTGTAGTTCATGCTATTCCAAGTTATCTGAACCGGTTGTACGAGGTTTTCCTGGAAGAAGGACTTGACCCAAAAAAAGACACCAAACTTCGCACGTTCGTCATTGGAGCTGAACCACATACCGAGGAACAGCGCCAACGGATCGAAGAAATGTTTGGCGTTAGAGCCTACAACTCTTTCGGGATGACCGAAATGAACGGTCCGGGAGTTGCCTTCGAATGTACTTATCAGAATGGATTGCACATTTGGGAAGATGCTTATCTGATTGAAATTATTAATCCCGAAACGCTTGAACCAGTTCCTGACGGCGAAGTCGGAGAAATGGTGTTAACCACCCTCGACCGGGAAGCAATGCCACTTATTCGCTACCGGACCCGCGACCTGACCCGCATTCTGCCCGGCGATTGCCCATGTGGAAGAACTCATGTGCGACTCGATCGCATTACAGGACGAAGCGATGACATGTTCATCGTTAAAGGATGCAATATATTCCCGATGCAGATCGAAGGCGTGCTCATGAAAATTCCGGAAGTAGGTGCCGATTACCTGATTACTCTTGATACGATTGACGGGAACGACGAAATGATTATCGAAGTGGAAGTGAAGAAAGACTGGTTCAATGGCGACATCTCCCGGCTCGATAAATTAACAAGGCAGATTACCGCTCAAATTCGCGACGAAGTTTTGGTTAAACCAATCATCAAACTCGTTGAACCCAATTCGTTGCCAAAGCCGGAAGGAAAAGCTGTTCGGGTAAAAGAACTCCGGATTGCATTAAATTCTTAAAAGATTATTAAGTATCAGGATTCAGGTATCAATAAGCCTTGAAAAGCGATGTATCTTTGAATAATAAACCGTTCATCAATTAATAAATTCCACAATGGCATATCAGGTTTCTATATTTCTCGAAAATAAGATCGGTCACCTCGAAAAGGTTACTGCCGTTCTGAAAGCCGCTAAAATCAATATCCGCACCATGAACCTGAACCACACCGCAAATGGCTGGGGAATCCTGAATCTGGTGGTTTCAAATCCAACATTAGCTCAACACTTGCTAAATGAGAATCATATATCGGCAGCATTGCGCGAAATTGTCGTGATCGAAATGCTGGATCAGCCAGGCGGATTGGATGATTTGCTCAAAGAAATCGTAAATGCTGGGGTCAATTTCACGAATGCCTACGGACGATCGGCCTTCGGAAACGAAAATGCCTATTTTGTTATCGACACCGAAGATGTTGTCGATGCCCGAAAAAAACTCCTTCAGGCAGGATTAAACGTACTTTCAGACGAAACCATCTACGGAATTTCGTAAGGAAGAACGAATGTCACACTATTAATATATCAATTCACACAATAAAATGATCTGGAACGAAAAGATGGAATGTGCGGACCGCGACTTAATGAGAGAGGTCCAATCTGAAAGACTGAAAGAAACAGTCAACCGAATTTACCACAATGTACCCAGTTATCGCCAAAAAATGCAGGAAGCCGGTCTGGTTCCCAACGACATACAATCTGTTGACGATTTAAGCAAGTTGCCGTTTACCCTGAAAACCGACTTGCGCGACAATTATCCTTTCGGAATGTTTACCGTTCCGATGAGTGAAATTGTTCGGATTCATGCTTCATCAGGAACAACCGGAAAACCAACCGTAGTGGGCTACACCCGCAAAGACCTGAATACCTGGGCCGAAGTTGTGACACGTTCATTGTGTATGGCCGGGGTTCATCGCGACGATATTGTTCAGGTTGCCTATGGCTACGGACTTTTCACCGGCGGTTTGGGATTGCATTATGGCTGTGAAAATTTGGGTGCTTCGGTGATCCCAATTTCAGGAGGAAACACCGACAAACAATTGCAACTGATGCAGGATTTCGGCACCACCGTACTTGCCTGTACACCTTCGTATTCGCTCTTCATCGCCGAAGAAATGGAAGCCAAAGGCATCAAAAAAGAGAACCTGAAGCTGCGGGTGGGCGTTTTTGGCGCTGAACCTTGGACTGAAAACATGCGCAAAGAAATTGAATCGAAACTCGGCATCAAGGCCATCGACATCTACGGATTGAGCGAAGTTATGGGACCGGGAGTTTCGTGCGAATGCGAACATCAGGTTGGAATGCACGTCCACGAAGATCATTTCATTCCTGAAATCATTGACCCGATTACCTTGCAGCCACTGCCAGCCGGAGAAATCGGAGAACTGGTGTTTACCACCATCACCAAGGAAGGGATTCCGCTTATCCGGTACCGTACCCGCGATCTCACTCGCCTGAACTACGAAAAGTGTGCCTGCGGACGAACCCTCGTCAGAATGGAGAAATGCAAAGGCCGCAGCGACGACATGTTGATTATCCGTGGCGTGAATGTATTCCCGTCGCAAATCGAAAGCGTATTGCTCGAAATGAGCGAAACCGCTCCTCACTACTTGCTAATTGTTGAAAGAGAAGGTAACTTAGACACATTGAAACTGATGGTCGAAGTTCAGGAACAGTTCTTCTCCGACGAAATCAAACAACTGGAAGCACTACGAAAAAAGATCACGCACAGGCTTCAGAGTACGCTTGGAATTTCAGTCGATGTAAAACTGGTTGAACCCAAAACCATTGAACGCACCGCAGGAAAAGCCAAGCGTGTAATTGATAACCGCAAATTGTAGGAGGACCAAATCATGATTATCAAACAATTATCTGTATTTCTTGAAAATAAAACTGGACGACTGAACGAAGTAACCCAGATTCTTGGAAATGCTGGCATTAACATGTCGGCATTCTGTGTGGCCGACACGACAGAATTTGGCATTTTGCGAATGATCGTTTCAGAACCCGAAAAAGCGCTTGTAATACTGAAAGAAGCCGAATTTTCGGTTAGGCTAACCGATGTGGTTTGCCTGAACAGTCCGAACGAGCCGGGGGCATTGGCCCGGGCATTAAACATTCTTTCAGCAGAAAGCGTTTTTATCGAGTATCTGTACGCTTACTCGGTAGATAATAATACCGCCAATATTGTGCTAAAACCCGACAACATCCAAAAATGCATTGAGGTTCTTCAAGCTCATCAAATGGAGCTGGTAAGCGCAAGCGATATGTACAAAATATAAATTAGTAGTCAGGCTGAAAACTGAACTCCGGTTCGTTTGTTATCTTTGCAAACGGATGTGCCGGAGAATTGTTAGGATATTTTATTGAACTATCCCGGCTTTGTCCGGGATTTTTAACATTAACACGAAGATGAAGAAAATAGCGATACAGGGAATTGCAGGTTCTTTCCACGAAGACGCTGCCAGAAGGTATTTTGAAGATGAAATCGAGGTCGTGGAATGCAAAACCTTTACCAGCGTTTGTGAATTGATTGATGCCGATCAAGTTAACATCGCGGTTATGGCCATTGAAAATTCAATCGCCGGAAGCCTGCTCCAGAATTATCAACTGATTCGCGACTACCATTTGAAGATTATTGGCGAAATATACATTCACATTCAGATGAACCTGCTGGTCAATCCGGGGGTTGCCAAAGCCGACATCAAAACCATTTATTCGCATCCGATAGCCATCAAACAATGCTCCGAATACTTGGAAGTTAATTTCCCTGATGTGCATATCATCGAAAACCAGGATACTGCCGCTTCCGGGAAATTGGTTCGTGAAAATAAACTGACAGATGCCGCAGCAATCGGGAACCTGCGTACCGCCGAAATTTACGACCTCGATGTTTTGGAAACAGGTCTCGAAATCAACAAACGAAATTACACCCGTTTTCTGATTCTGTCGAAACATGCCAAACCCAACGAATTGGCAAACAAAGCCTCATTGTGTTTTGAAGTGGGCCATTATTACGGCGCGCTGGCCAACGTGCTGAACACCTTCGCCGAAAACAAAATTAACCTGACAAAAATTCAATCGGTGCCAATTATTGGCAAGCCAAACGAATACACCTTCCATGTTGACGTGGAATGGGATTCAATAGACAATTACGAAAAAGCAATTCATGCCATCCTGAAAAATGTATCAAGCTTATCGGTTTTAGGTGAATACGTGCGTGGCGAATTAGCAATTCACAATCAGTAAAATAAAAGATTATGAGCAAAATTGGATTATTTTTTGGTCCTGAAAAAGGTTCGGTTCACCGTGTTGCAGACAAAGTAAAGGCAGCTTTAGGCGAACAAAATGTAGATATGATCTCGGTTAACGATGCTACGGCTTCTCATCTTGGAAAGTATGATCAGATTATCTTTGGTATTTCAACCGTTGGAAAAGAAACCTGGGATTCCAACTATTCAAATACTGATTGGAGTAAATTCTTCCCAAATATCAGCAAAGTAGATTTCTCAAAAAAAACTGTTGCTATTTTCGGATTGGGCGACCATATTACTTATTCAGGTCATTTCGTAAATGCAATGGGCGTTCTGGCCAAAGATATCCTGAAAAATGGTGCGACTATCGTTGGAAAGGTTGATCCTTCCGGATATGAATTCGAAGATTCGGAAGCTATTTCCGATGGAATGTTTATCGGACTTCCAATCGACGAAGATTTTGAACCGGAACTGACCGACGAACGTATTGCCAACTGGATAAAAGACATAAAACCGGCATTTGGCCTGTAAAATCCAAAACATGACAAAATACAGGTTCAGCTTTTGACCTGAATTTCTGTCAAATCAAAACATAAAAGGGTTGACTGCTTTCATATTTCAATTCGCAAACCGATTGCATTTTCGAATTGCGAAACCTGTTCAGCAATACCTTGAACCTGTTTGATTTATAGCAAATTCTTTGCTTATTTTTACTAAAAATTTCCAGATGAATAACACACCGGTAAAACAAGAAATTGTAAAAAAATACATCGACCAACTCCGGATTAGCGATCCCGCAAAAGCTTCAATCCGCGAAATAGTTGCCTTGGTTAACTTGATTGAGGAAGAAAGTAAGGTCAAGTTTGTACGCATGGAAATGGGAGTTCCCGGATTACCGCCCGCCCAAGTTGGTGTCGATGCCGAAATTAAAGCGCTGCAATCAGGCGTTGCTTCAATTTACCCCATGATGGACGGTATTAAGCCACTTAAAAACGAAGCTTCCCGTTTCATTAAGATGTTTATGGATGTTGATGTTAATCCGGTTAGCTGCATTCCAACCTGTGGATCGATGCAAGGGACATTTGCGGCACTTTTGGTCGCTGGAAATATCGACAAGCAAAAAGATACTACGCTCTTTATCGATCCGGGATTTCCGGTTCAGAAACAGCAAATGACCGTAATGGGTCACAAGCACCAATCGTTCGATGTATTTGCTTTCCGTGGCCAAAAACTACGGGCGAAACTTGAATCCTATCTGGCTTAGGGAAACATCAATTCAATTGTTTATTCCAATCCAAATAATCCA
>Ga0183100_1001545_pt1 | contig 11364 bp, 10 predicted proteins | sample Biomet2_FD_127789 | JGI IMG/M metagenome (GOLD analysis project Ga0183100, IMG submission 127789) | Microbial communities from bioreactor (seeded with anoxic lake sediment) at LBNL, California, USA - Biofuel metagenome 2 | ecosystem: Engineered > Bioreactor > Anaerobic > Unclassified ...
GCATGTTTTTTCCCAGATAGCCCATAAAGGCGGGGTCATGCCCCCAGCCGCCGCCCGCGACCAGCCCAACCTTGCCGGAAACGGGCGCGCCCGTATATTTGAGCGTCCGGGTACAGGCCGTGTGCGCCACCACATCCGGATAGCACTTTACAAAACCAACGATGGAATCGTCAACAAAGGTTTCCCGGTTGTTCACGAATTTCTGCATCACATTCACGTCCAAGCAGAGTCCCTCCCACTTATTGATGCGGAATTGCCTTGTAGTAATTGATGTATACGTCGATCTCCCGGTCGCTGAAACGTTTGTTGCGCTTGCTGACCAGCACAAAGGGCTTCATCCGCATGTAGGTTTGCTTTAGCTCGTTGGTGCTCAGAAAATCGGTCATACCCTCCACGGCGTGGCTGATGTGGTTAAACAGTTCCGCAACGCTCACCTCGCTGGCGGTAATCAGCTCATCCAGCCGGATCACGGAGAGCTGCGCCGCGTCAAGCCCCATTTCCATCTCTTTTTGGGAGATTAAATCAATCAGCGCGGCGTATATTTTTACAAAGGTCGTAATCCGCAAATCATTGGAACGATTGTACTTTTGATTGAATCCGGCGGAGTCCCAGCCGATATAGGTGCTGATGTCTACATTGTTGATGCCGTACCGTGAAGAGATGGTGTTAATCCTGCCGTAAATGCAGTCGACAAGGTAATCTTTGGTGATTTTTTTGAGCGCGAGCTCTTCAAACTCAGTCAAAACACTCTTCCGCCTTTCCACACACAGAGCTCAAACGTGCAAATGCCTCGACCTGTCCGAGCGCCGACGGACACGTCTTCTCTTTTCCTGTTTACGCCTAGTATACCGGATTCTACCCGATGTGCAAGCCATAATCATACCGGAAATGAGCCAATTCACCTTCTGTTTCAAAAAAATGGATACGAAAACAACATCGAAACCAAACAACATAAGCGTTTGAGGCTCTCGGTTTTTTCAAAAACGCAGGGGTTACAATCGCCTGCAATCGCATTCGGTGTAAAATTCGATGTGAATAAGCTCATTTCTCGCATGTTTTCACCATTGCGATTTGTAACAAATGTGGATAATATAAACCACATAGTATATGAAAAGCGTGTTGCGCAGGCTTTTTTGTGGCACAATGCCCCCGCGGTGCAACAGGTTATGCGGAAAAAGGCGAAGAAAACGCGTATCGTGAAACCTTGGACGCGTAGGCATACGTCCATCATCCCGTTTGTGGAAAACGGGCATTTTGGGGCTATGCGGCCGCTGGCGGCCAGGGGAAACGAAGGAAGGCGAATGCGTGGAACCGTTTTATGCAACCGGTTTATTGTTTTTCACCTGGCCGATGGTTACCCTTACGATCCTCGCGGAGTATGTTTGGGCGGTGCTGAGTTTTGCGCTTTCGCTGCGCTTTGCCGGCGTAGAAAACCGCCGATCCGCGTTGAAAAGCCGTTTTTTTGCCGTTTTTGTGGCCTCTTTTGGCGCGGACGCGCTGCTTGCCGTTGCCGTACTGCTGCTTTTGACCGTTACCCAATCCAGCGCCGCGCTTACCGCCTGGCTGGAACACCCGTTTGTGGGCGTGGGCGGCACGCTCGCGGCGTTGGGCTGCCTGCTGCTGGTGGCGCTTTGCGGATTGCTCAAATGGGCGCTGTACCGCAACATTGTGTTTGGAAAGCTGCAGGGGGTAAGCGCGCGCCAACGGAAAACGCTGGCAACCGTACTGGCCATCCTGACAACGCCGTGGCTGTTTATCCTGCCTACCGCTACGGTGGGCGCTGTAATGGGGGAAATGATGGTTGCCATTGGCGGCATCGCGGGCGCGCCCGCCCCGGAGAGCCTCCTGCCAGTGATTACGCCGATTCCTTAGGTTTGCAAAGGCAGTAACCGTATCAGGTACAACCATGCTGTGCGCATTGACGCAAATGGCACAGATTTTGAATAAAGGAGGGCAGAAACCGAACGCTTGTCAACGTATCAACAGCACTTACTGACCAATGAGTTGAGGAGGAAAAACGGATGAAAAAAGTTCTGGCTTTCGTCGTGGCAACCCTGATTATGGTGACGATGTTCGCAGGCGTGTCTGCGGTGGCGGAATCATCGCTGGCCGGCAAATCCGTAACCCTGTCCATTCTTGGCATCGGCGGCTGGAAACCCAGCTCGCTCGCGCAGGAAATGGGCTCCGAACTGTTCGCGTCCTACGCCAAGCAAAAATACGGCTATGATGTGACTGTCACCTTTGCCGAAGCGCCCTTTGATTCGCTGTTCCAAAAGGCAGCAACATCGCTGGCCGCGGAAAGCAGCGAGTACAACCTGATTATCTCCGACAGCCAGTGGCTGGGCGCTTTGTCCGAGCCGGGCTGGATTGTGCAGCTCAACGATCTGATCGCCGCGAACCCCGGCCTGAATGTTGACTGGTATTCCAAATCTGCCTCGTCCGCGTACCAGATTTATCCCGACGGCACCGATAAAATCTGGGGCCTGCCGCAGGAGGCCGACGTGCTGATTATGTACGTGCGCGCCGACAAATTCACCGACGAAACCGAACGCGCCAACTTCAAAGCCAAATATGGCTGGGATTTGCCCGCGGACAAATCCAACGCGGCCTGGGAAGACATCGACTTTGTGAAGTATGGCCAGATCTGCGAGTTCTTTACTCGCCCGGATCAGAACATGTATGGCACCACCATCCAGTATTCCAAGATTTATGACTACCTGACCGGCTCGCTGTACCCCTACTTCTGGTCCGCTGGCGGCGAAGTGTGGGATCCTACCACCGGCAAGGTTTCGGGCGTGCTCAACACCGATAAGAACGCCGAAATGCTCGCGCTTGCCAAGAGCATGATGAGCTACTGCCCGCCGGGCGCCATTGATGTGGACATCGGCGGCATCGTGGAAAACTACACCACCGGCAAAGCGGTTACCGCTTGGCAGTGGGCGGCGATGGGCTCTACCATGAATGTGGAAGGCACCGACACCTGGGGCGTAATTCTGCCCGGATACCGCAAGGAAGATGGCACCGTGAATCGCTGCTCCAGCCTTGGCGGACAGCCTTGGGTTGTAAACGCGTACAACGACGCCGATCAGATGCAGGTTGTGACCGACTTCCTCAACTGGTGGTATTCCGACGAAACGCAGCTTGAATTCGCAAAGCGCGGCGGCAGCCCGTTGGGCAAGAACGTCATCAACTCCGAAGGCTTTGAGGATCTGCAACCCTGGTTTACCGCTTATAAGTACATGATGCAGGATGGCAACTCCAAGGATTTCTGGCACGCACCCGCGTATGCCGAGCTGCTGGCCGTACAGCAGGAAGCCTGGAGCGCCTTCATGGCCGGTACCGACGGGTCTGTCGCGACCGCCAAAGCCGTGTTGGATGACATCGCCGCTAAGCAGGACGCGATTCTGGCGAAGTAAACGCGGCCCAATCGAACCATCCGATGATCGGATTTTCAAGGCACAGAGCACGCAAGTGCTCTGTGCCGCCCAAATTTTCACAGAGGGGGAAGGTTGGATATGGCGCAGGTTGCCGTTCCCGAGGCTGGTAAGAACTCGCCGGCTAGAAAAATTGGAAGAGTCCAGCAGTTCTTTTCAGATGATAAGCGATTTTTATTGGTGATCCTGTTGCCGGTTGTTTTGTTTTTCCTGATCTGGAACGCATTGCCGACCATGTGGATGGTGGGGATGAGTTTTCGGGAATATTCGCTGACCTCCGCAACCAAAATCGCGCACTTTATCGGGCTGGATAATTTTGTGTACCTGATTACCTCGGCGGACACCTGGTCCGCGTTGAGCAAAACGTTCCTGTTTGTTGTGGGCGGCGTGTTTTTTGAAACCGTGCTGGGAATTATGCTGGGGTTCCTGTTTTGGGACAGCTCCAAAATGCCCGGCAGGCGTTTTGCGCTGACCTTGCTGTTTTCGCCCATGGTGCTTGCGCCTATCGCGGCGGGCAACTATTTTCGCCTGATGGTAAACCCCAACTTTGGCGTAATCAATTACCTGATCTCCCTGTTTAACGGCGGGAAAGCCGTGGAACTGCTGACCAACGCTTCGCTCGCCTTTCCCACGTGCCTTTGCGTGGATATTTGGATGTGGACGCCCTTTATGCTGATGATGACGCTGGCCGCGCTGGGTTCCGTGCCCAAGGCGGAGTTGGAAGCGGCTAACATAGACAGGCTGGGCTGGTGGCAGAAATTTACGCATATCATCCTGCCCCATGGAAAATACATACTGATGCTGGGCATTTTGCTTCGCACCATTGACTGCTTCAAAACGATGGACCTGGTATGGACCATGACCACCGGCGGCCCCGGCAACAGCACGGAGCTTTTGGGCATCGGCCTTTACCGCGTGGCGTTTCAATCGCTCAACCTGGGCAGGGCTTCCGCGTATGCGCTGATTACGCTTCTGATCGCCATTGCATTCACATCCATCTTCCTGTTTGTGCTTAACAGGAAAAACAGCGCAGAGGAGGCGTGACCTGTGAAAAAAGAAAAGAAAAAAGTTGGCTATTATGTTCTGCTGTGGGTTGTGGCTGTGCTCTTTTTCCTGCCGGTGCTCTGGATTATCCTGTCCGCGTTTAAAACCAAAATGGAAATACTGGCGTGGCCGCCCAAATTCTTCTTCGTTCCCACGCTGGACAACTTCCGGGATTTGTTTTCCCGCCGTATTTTTATTACGGCGCTCACAAACAGCATCGTTATTTCGCTGTCCGCGATGGTAATCGCCATTATGGTTTCCTTTCTCGCGGCGTACGCCTTCTCTCGCTTAAAACCCAAGCTTACGGGCTTCATGATGTTCATGCTGCTGTCCATCCGCATGGTGCCCGGCGCGGCTACGGTGGTGCCCATGTTTATGATGTACACGGCGCTGGGCTGGAAAAGCACGCACTTTGGCATCATCATGTTCTATGCCATGTTCAGCGTGCCTTTTTCCGTGTGGATACTCAAGGGGTTCCTGGACGGCGTTTCCACCAAATTTGACGAAACGGCGCTGGTGAACGGGGCCGGGCACTTGAATACGATGTTCCGCGTGATCCTTCCGCAGGTGAAGGCCGGGCTGGTCGCCGCTTTTATTTTCAACATCATCTTTGTGTGGAATGAGTTTCTGTTCGGCTTCATTCTCGGCGGCAACAAGGTACAAACGCTGCCCGTGGCGCTTGCGACGGAAACGTTTACCTCCTCGGGCATGGATTGGCCATACCTCGCCTCCATGTCGGTAATCAATCTGGTGCCGCTGCTGATTCTGCTGTTCTTCTTCCAAAAATATCTGCTGGTTGGCATGACGTTTGGCACAGTGAGGAATGAGATATGAAAAAAACAAGCTTCGCGATGAAATTTCAGGCCGTGCTGCTGCTTTTGCTGCTGATTACCTTCGCGATGATGATGCAGACGGGCAATGAAACCGCCTTCCGCATTGGCGCGGTATCGCTGATTATCCTCTCGATACTCCAGATTGCCGTTGGCAATATCGACCTTTCCTACAGCGCTGGCCGCTGGGTGAAAACGCTGCTCAAAATTCTCGCGATTGTGGCGCTTGTGTTTGGCGTGAGTATGCTGATCCTGCCCCTGTTCCTCAACAAACACTTTGTAATAGCGTTTTTGTGGGTGCTCATCCTGGGCACGGTTGCGATGTTCGCGCTGTTTATCGCGCGGGGCACGCGCAAGCCCAAACCCAACGGCAGGAGGTGAGGAACATGGCGGCGATTATTGAACTGAAAAACCTGATGAAAACCTACCGGGGCAAACAGCCCCTGCTTCAAAACCTGAACCTGACGGTCGAGGACAAGGATTTTAAGGTTGTGTTCGGCCTTCCCGGCTGCGGAAAATCCGTGCTGATGCGCATGATTATGGGGCTGGAGCGCCCCGACGCGGGCGAGGTGTTTCTCCGGGGCCGCGAGGTGAGCAACGTAAACCCCGGCGAACACAACATCGGCTATGTGCCGCAATCTTTCGCGCTGTTTCCGCATCAGACGGTGTACCAGAATATCGCGTACCCGCTGACGATTCAAAAGCGCCCCAAGGACGAAATCGACGCCGAGGTGCACCGGGTTGCCAAAATGCTTTCCATTGAGGAGTTGCTGGTAAAAAAACCGGAGCAAACCAGCGGCGGGCAAAAGCAGCGCATCGCGATTGCGCGCGGCATTATCAAGCATACCGACCTGTACATTTTTGACGATCCCTTTGTGGGGCTGGATTTTAAACTGCGGGAGCAGCTGGTGTACGATCTGCGCGACCTGCGCGAGAAGCTGGATACCACGTTTGTCTACACCACCTCCGACAGCTCTGAGGCGCTGCAGCTATCCAAAACCATCTCCCTGCTCCATGCGGGTTACATCATGGAGACCAACGATCCCTTTACCCTGTACGATACGCCCCAGTGCGCCGACAGTATGCGTATTTTGGGCTTTCCCAACGCGAACATGCTGGAAGGGAAAATCGAACGCGGCACGCTGGTCACCGACGCTTTTACCGTGGAGGGGATTGGAAAACCGGATGGGCAAGTGCTGGTGGGCATCCGGCCGGAGCACTTTACACTGGAGAAAGCCGGAGAGCAGCCTTTCACCTTTGCCGCGACCGTGAGCCTGCGGGAGGATCTGGGCGGCGAGGAGATTGTATATTTTGACGTGGGCGGCCTGACGCTCACCATGATGAGCTGGCACGCCGAAGGTTCGTATGAGCCTGCACTGGGTGAAAAAATCAGCGTGAGCATAGAAAAAAAGAAGTTGATCTGCTTTGACGCCGCAACCGGGCTCAGGCTGTAAGGAGGACGGAGTACATTGGCTGAAATCAGGATTGTGAACCTGCTGAAGGTTTTTGGATCGCTGCACGCGGTCGATAACCTGAACTATACGTTTTCCGATGGCAAAGTCACTTGCCTGCTGGGCCCTTCCGGCTGCGGAAAAACCACGCTGCTGCGGATGATCGCGGGATTGGAGTCCATAACGGACGGCGAGATTTACTTTGGCAACAAGGAGATTACCAACCTTTCTACCCGGGAGCGCAATATCGGCATGGTGTTCCAGTATCCCGTGGTGTACAAGGGCCTTACGGTGGAGCAAAACATCGCCCTGCCCCTGAAGGAAGCCCGAATGGACAAGGATGAAATCGCGGAACGCGTAAACGAGGCGCTCTCGCTGCTGGCGATCCAGGACATTCGCAAGCGCGACGCGTGGGAACTGTCCAGCGTTTTACGGCAGAAGGTTTCCGTCGCGCGCGAGGTGGCCCGCAGGCCGGACATCATCCTGTTTGACGAACCGCTGACCAACGTGGACGCCAACTCCAAAACGCTGTTTAAGCGCTCGTTCAAGGAGCTTACGCAAAAGCTGCAGCAAACCATCGTGTACGTAACGCACGACCAGACCGAGGCCATGACCTTCGGCGATCACATCGCGCTGATGAAACAGGGCAAGGTGGTGCAGTTTGACGCGCCGCGCGAGCTGTACAACCACCCGCGCGAGGTGTTTGGCGGCTGGTTTCTGGGCAACCCCGGCATGAATTTTTTCCAGCCGACGGTGCAGGGCAAGGTGGGCGGCAGCCTGATCACGCTCCCCCTGCTGGGCAAACCCATTGAAACGGAAAAGAGCGCGCAGGAGCTACAGGGGATGAGCCTTGGCATCCGACCCGAGCATCTGGCGGTGTCGAAAACCCAAACGGATGATTTTTCCGTGCGGGTGCCGCTCAAGCAAAAGTGGATTGTCGTTGGCGGGCAATACCTGCTCACCTCACAGGTGGGGGATACGACCTTCCGCATCAAGGTTTCGCCGGCGGTGGGGCGGGAAATTGACGGTGATTTTTACTGCCGCGCGCCCATGGAACACCTGATGGCATACGATCACAAAGGCGTGCATTTTACGCTGTAGTGGGGAAGGACGAGATCACAGATGGCGAATTACTTTGTCGGTTGCGACATTGGCACCAGCGGCACAAAATCCTGCGTGATGGCGGAAGATGGTCAGGTGCTTGGCAGCAAATACATTGAGTATCCGCTGTACACGCCCCATCCAAGCTGGGCGGAGCACAACCCGGATGATTACTGGAACGCCTGCGCGGACTCCATTCGCGCGTCTATTCAGCAGTCCAACATCAACGCTTCGGAAATTCGGGGGGTTTGCGTTTCCGCGCTGTCGCCCGGCTGTATTCTGGTGGATAAGGATTTGAATCCCCTGCAATACAGCCACATCTGGATGGATCGCCGGGGCGTAAAGCAAAGCAAATGGCTGAAAGAACACATTGGCGACGACCGGGTTTTTCAGCTTTCCGCTAACCCCATCGACCCATATTACGGCACCGTTAAGCTGATGTGGGAGCGGGACAACCGTCCGGAACTGTACCGCAAGGCCTATAAAATGCAAACCGCGGCGGACTACCCGACCATGAAGCTGACCGGGCGCGCCGTTACGGATTTTTCCAACGCGGCGCTCATCGGGATTGCCTTTGACATGAAAAATAAGGTTTGGGATACCGCCATGCTGGAGGAGATCGGCCTGAACCCCGACCTGTTTCCCGAGCCTTACGCCTGTGACGATGTGATTGGCGAGGTCACCAAGGCCGCGGCGGAGCGCACGGGCCTCAAGGCCGGCACGCCGGTGCTGGCGGGCGGTGTGGATTGTAACATGGCTTACCTGGCAAACGGCGCGCTGGAAGCGGGGGACTGGGCGCTGACGATGGGTACGGCGGGCTGCATGGGCGTGATTCATACAGAGCCTAAGTTTCCCCGCAACATGATTATCATTCCCCATACGCCGGATAGCCGCAACACCTTCGCCTCCGTGGGGGCGACCATCGCCTTTGGCTCCGTTACCCGCTACTTCCGCGATACCTTTGGCCAGTATGAAAAAACCTTTGCCAATGATATGGGCTTGAACGTGTACGATGTGATGAACGTGGAAGCGGCCGGCGCGCCGGTGGGCAGCGACGGTTTGATTGTGTTGCCGTACTTTTCCGGCGAGCGCACGCCCATATGGAGCCCCAACGCCCGCGCCGTGCTTTATGGCATGAGCCTGAAGCATACCCGCGGCCACTTCCTGCGCGCGCTTATGGAAGGCGCGGCGCTTGCCCTGTACGATAACCTCCTCTTTATGAAGGACGCGGGCATCTATATGAAGGCGCCCACGCCGACGCGCCTGTTCCTGTATTCCGTTACGCGGTTACGCCGGCTCGCTTTCGCCCTGTTCCTGCTGAATTATCCACTGCGCCGCAGCAAGCAGCGTATCCGCCACATAGGCGGGTTCGTAATCCGCCCACAGGGGACGGTCTACGCCCAGCGCTTCCGGGCCGCGGCCGGTTTTTACCAGCACCAGCTTCATGCCCATACGCCCGCCCGCCAGCATATCCGTCCAACGGTCGCCCACCATGTAGCAGCGGGACAATTGCAGGTGATGGCGGTCGCGCGCCTGCTCTATCAACCCGGTTTCGGGCTTGCGGCAATGGCAGTGGTCCTGCGTATCATGTGGGCAGATGAACCAGTCCGTCGCGCCAATATCGCGAAATTCGGCAGCAAAATCATACCCGCCGTCCAGCCTGCGCGCAATGCAGGATTGGTTGGTGACGATGTAGGCGGGAAGCTGGGCTTTGGCAAAAGCCTCAAACGCCTCGCGCGTGCCGGGATAGGGCGAATAATCCTGCGGATGCTTCACGTAGTATTCGCCGCCCATGGTGCCGTCGCGGTCAATCAGCACCGCGATGCCGGCAGGGTCACTCCGCATATTTGCGCAGCTTACTGGTCAGGCCGCGCAGGTTGTACGCCGATACGTACCGCCCAATGCTGCGCTTAAGGCAATCCAGCACATAGCGGCGGGCGGGCACGTTGGCTTTTTCCAGCTGATCCAGCATGGTTTTCAGCACGGGGGCGACTGCTGGGGTTTCGTAGGTATAATGGCCGCTGATGTCTGCGATCAGGCGCGTCAGCTCCGCATCCTTAAGCACGTCCTTCACGTCCAGATTGCCCTGCTCGCCTACCATCCACTTGCGCCAGCGTCCGGTTTCCACGGCGGCTTTGCGCAGCACGTCGGCCAGGCCGGAGGGTTTTTCGATCCGTTTCATTTGGGCCAGCGTATCCTCAAAAGCGGCCAGTTGCAGGTAGGCGCGCGTTTCCACCACGCCAAACTCCGGCGCGACATTGGAGGAGGATACTTTGAGCGCCGGGTGCATCAGCAGCAGATGGTCGGGCAGATAATCGCCGTTGTGCTCCTTGAGTTCCATCCCGTGCGCGGCGGCGATGGCGGAAAGGCGAGCCGCGTTTTCGGTGGAGTAATGGCCCACGTTTTCCGTCAGGCGGGTAAGCGTGCCGGTTTGCCCTACGATGAAGTTGGAAATGGGCAGGTTCTTTTCGCTAAGCATGTTGCAAAGCCTGCCGATAAACTCCTCAAAGGCGTCTACGCCGGTCAGGCCGCCGTTGGTTTCCTCGGTGCCCACTTCGTAGCCGATTTCGGGAAGGTTGTGCGCCTTGCGGTAGGCTTCCACTTTTTCAATCAGGTACACGGTGCGGTTGAGCACCAGATCCATAGGCACTGTGCCTTCGGAAAAATTGGGGTCCTTGGTAGGGTCGATGTGCAACAGGTCAAACCCCGCGTCCAAATCGGCGTAATAGCTCTCCAGCCCGCGCTCCATAGCTTCCGCTTCCGGCAGGCGCGCCTTGCGCTCCTCGTCGCGCTGCCAGGGGCCGCCGTGATCGCGGCAGACAAAGTACTCGCTTTGATAGCCGATCTTCCGGCTCATATCTTCAATGGCTTTCACAAAGCGCGCCTGATCCCACCCGGACACATAGCCGCCGCCAAATTTGTCCATATCCACCTGATTGCGGCTGGCGATAAACAAAATCGGGAAGTCCTGCTCGTCGCTCAGCTCCAGCGTAGCCTGCAACAGCATCGGCGACATGGGGCCGATGCCCAGCAATGTGGAAAAGCCTTCTTTTTCGCGCGCTTTCCAAAGCGCTTTTTGCATTTGACCAATGTTCATGGATGAAAAACCTCCTTTGTTTCCCCCCTGAAATGTTCCGCGGCCAGGCAGGCCGCGCCATACAACCCGGAATCCGGCTGCAGCGTAGCGGAAAACAGCCAGTTTTCAGGATAATCCGCCCAATAGCTGCCGGCCTGCGCGCTGCGCACCAGCGCGGGCCGGAGCAGGTCCATCGAGGCGCTTACCGAGCCGCCGATGATTACGCGATCCACATCCAACAGCTGTTGCAGGGCGGCGATACCGCGCCCCAGCACCTCGCCGGCCCGGTCAAAAATCGCGCGATACCCTTCGTCCCCCGCCCGCGCCCGTTCGGACGCGGTTTTCGCGTCCTTGTCAAAAATCTGCCTGGCTAACGCTTCTCCCTTGCGGGCGCGGCCGGCAATCACCTCACAGCTGGCAGGGCGGCC
>Ga0183100_1001546_pt1 | contig 11355 bp, 8 predicted proteins | sample Biomet2_FD_127789 | JGI IMG/M metagenome (GOLD analysis project Ga0183100, IMG submission 127789) | Microbial communities from bioreactor (seeded with anoxic lake sediment) at LBNL, California, USA - Biofuel metagenome 2 | ecosystem: Engineered > Bioreactor > Anaerobic > Unclassified ...
GCCATTCAGAAAAGCCATCAGACGAATCGATACACAAAATATCAGCGCCGGCTTCTACCAGTTGTGGAACCCGTTCTGCATAATCGCGGGAGTTGATTCCAGCGCCTACAAGTAGTTTTTTATTCGAATCGAGCAATTCGTTTGGGTTTTCCTTATGAGCATCATAATCTTTCCGGAATACAAAATATTGCAGGTTCTGGTCTTTATCGATAATTGGAAGGGTGTTTAGCTTGTGGTCCCAAATCACGTCGTTGGCTTCGGTAAGCGAGAGTCCGAGCTCACCGGTAACCAGTTTTGTGAATGGAGTCATAAATTCATGGATTTTGGTATCCAGATTGTCTTTTGATTCGCGATAATCGCGGCTGGTTACGATTCCGAGCAGTTTCCCATTCGATGTCCCATCGTCAGTAATACCAATGGTAGAATGACCTGTTGATGCTTTAATGGCAAGAACATCTTTCAAGGTGTTTCCAGGAGTTAAATTAGCATCAGAAACCACAAATCCAGCTTTGAATTTCTTTACCTTACGCACCATCTCCACTTGCGTTTCAATGGATTGAGAACCGAAAATAAATGACAATCCTCCGTTTTTTGCCAAGGCAATGGCCATTTTATGATCGGATACCGACTGCATGATGGCTGAGACAAATGGAATATTCAGTTCCAAATCAGGAGTGGTTCCTTTTTGATACTTGACAAGAGGTGTCTTTAATGATACATTCTGCGGAAAACATTCTTTCGTCGTTAATCCCGGAATCAATAAATATTCATTGAAAGTTCTGGAAACATCGTTGAAATACCTGGCCATATATTCGTTTTTAAATTAAAAAAATTGCGCAAATTTAAATAAAAAAGTGTTCAATCGAGGTGCCCAGTGTTCAGTCTCAGTGTTCAGTTTTACTATTTTTATCATTTATTGTCATTAAGTCATACAGTTGTCATTAATTGTAAAATGTTGTAAACAATGAATGACGCAAAGCGAATGATTACAAAATGACTAAATTTCAAACAGAAGTGCCATTGACCACTGCGACTTATTACTGATCGTTTTTCTAGTATTCTCCTTTCAGGAAAGCCGTTCCGTTGAACAGCGCAATTTTGTTTCCTTCTTCGTCGGTGATGTCAACAATGTATGTCGCCAGGGTTTTCCCGGAACTGTGTTCTTTTGCTCTGGCCGTTAACTTTCCGGAAGACACCCCTTTGAAAAAATTAATAGTTGCATTTGCTGCGACAGCAATTCTTCCATGTGAGTTGGAGGCTGCAGCAAAGGTGAAATCGGCTAATGTAAACAGAGCTCCTCCCTGAACCGTGTTGACTCCATTCAAATGTTTATCGGTCACTGTCATTTCAGCGATGGCCTCCCCTTTGCCTATTGAAACCAAATGAATTTCGCTGTTGCTGGCAAATCGGTCGTTCTGTAATATTTGTTCCAATTTTTTGATTCGCTGTTCCATGTTAAATTCTTTTTGTTCGTTAATCCTGAAAAAAAAAGCGGGCTGTTAGCCCGCTTTTTTTCTGCAATGTTCTATTAATAGAATTTTGATCGTTTATCGACAATTTCAGTGACCTTTTTCAGGGATTCAAAAACCTGCGATCCAGCCCGATAACCCAAGCTTTGGGCGATTCGGTTCTTCTCACCTTTCAGATCTGCATCTGTATTGGTTGTGAACGAAGTAACTTTGGCCAGATAAACGCCATTGTTTCCTTCGATTGGTGCTGAAACTTTTCCTTCAGGAAGTGAACAAACAGTGCCAATGACGGCTGGCTCAAACCCGAGAGAAGGAACCGAGAAACTGGTAAAGTTAACGCCGGAAGCTTCTTTAACTTCAGTTGAAAGTTTAGAGGCAACACTCGGCAAATCCGATCCTGCACTTTTAAATTTTTCAGCAAGCATTTGTGCTTTTTTCTCTTTACGAACAACCAAGTCAACACGGATTTTGGCTTCTTCAAAAGTTGATGGCCCTTCTTCCGTTCCTCCGGTTAATGCTGCTATTATGAATTTATTTCCAAATTCGAATATGGAAGATCCTTCGTTACTTACAAGGATTTTTCCTTGTTCTGCCGTAAAAGCGGCACGTACAATGGGACGTGATGATTCTAAGCCCGGGATTTCGTGGTCGTTTTCTTTTAGTGTGGCAATTTTCTTATCCAGTTTCTGGTCGACTATCGACTTCTTGAAAGCTTCCAGTGTTTGGTTTTCGCTTGCAAATTTGCTGGTTTCTGAATATACTTTTTGATAAGTTTCAGAACTTGGTTCTATTTTTTTAGAAAGTATAGCGACACGAACCTGATTGGTTTCTTTGCCTTTTTTTGTTGGTTTGATGATGTGGAAGCCAAAGCGTGTTGCAACAACGTAGAGTTTATTTACCTCACCGGAGAAAGCAGCTTCTTCGAATTCAGGGACCATTTGTTTGCGTTTAAACCAGCCCAGATCGCCACCTTTCATTTTTGACCCTGGATCTTCTGAATATTTCATGGCCGCTTCTGCGAAATTTCCGCCTAGTTCAATATTCCTTTTCAAACTATCAGCTAAAGCTTTTGCTTTTTCAACACTTCCAATTGTTTGTGGGTTAATTAGTATGTGGCTGGCCTGAACCGAATCGGGCAACATTTTAAACTGATCAATTTTGGCAAGTTTGTATTCTCCATCTTCAAAATATGGACCATAAAAATCTCCAGGTTGTGCACTAAATGCCCATAAAGCAATTGTGGGGGAAAGATCTGCACTTTTCGAGAAGCTTGGGTCGAAAGGAGTATCTGAATTGGCGTTGATGTACTGTTTATTGTCTGTAGTTGCAGCAAATTCAGTTTTGCTGTCATTCAGCCATTTTTGAGTCGCAACTTTATCCGCTTCAGAAGGAAGTACTTCAAACGTAACGTACTCGATACTGCGGGTTTTATCTTGTTTATATTCGTCTTTGTGCTTGTTGTAATAGGCTTTCAAATCTTCGTCTGAAACTTTTACCGTTGCGTCAGGTATCGATGAATAAGGAAGAGCTACATATTGGAAGTTTGCGCTTTTGTTCTTTGATGCCAGACTTTTCTTGGCTTCGTCAGAAGTAACATACAGTCCTTTTGAAACCAAATCGCTGTATTTGGTACGCAGTTTATCTTGTTTAATCTGGTTCTCGATGTATAACCAATACGATTTTTGCGCTGGGGTCGCATTGGCATCTAACGATTTTAAAAACTGAATAATGGCTGATTTGTCAACCTGACCGGTTTTGGGATTCTTGAAGAGTTGCTGAATGATTGGATGAGGGTTGTTCCCCTGAACCAAGTCGAAAAGTTCTTCAGCACTGACCGTAACACCTAGTTTTTCGGTTGCTTTACCTATAATATTTTCCTGAAGATAACCTTGCCAAACTTGTTCGCGAATCTGATCCCATGTGTTTTCATCGATCTGAGTTTTCTGAGTATTCATTTTATAAACCTCAGAAAGCTCTTCAACTTTCTTTTGAAAATCAGGATATTGTATAGATTCACCATCGATTTCAGCAATTTTCATCTGACTGGGTCTCATTAACTTACTTCCTGAATTGAGCATATCGCCCAAAATAAATGCGCCTAAGGCAAGACCGATTACGATCGCTATCATCACACCCCCGCGATTCCGTATGTTTTGTAAAGTAGCCATTTACTGTTAGTTATTTTATTATAATTATTCGTTAAAATTTCGCGGTACGAAGATAATAATTTTCAATATTAAACCTCTATATTCAATTTTTATTTTAGGTAGCATCCAATATCTTAAGGTGAACCAGTTCGATTTTAGTGTTGGTTGCTTTAAGAATTTTAAATTGATACTGATCGATTGTAATAACTGTATTTATTTTAGGAATGCTTTCGTAATTTGAAAGGATAAATCCGGCGAGCGTCTCGAAATTCTCATTTTCAGGGAATTCAAGGTCGAAATTCTCGTTTAGCTCATCAAGTTCTAAGCGGCCTGAAAGAATGAATTCATCGTCAGCTACTTTTTTCATGATCAGATCAATGGTGTCGTGTTCATCTTCAATTTCTCCAAAAATTTCTTCCAGAATGTCTTCGCTTGTAACCATTCCTGAAGTCCCGCCAAATTCGTCAACAACAATGGCCATACTTAGCCGCTTTTGGATAAACTGACTCAATAGTTTACTTGCCTGCATAGTTTCTGGTACAATGAGTACATTCCGGAGGTTTGATTTTATAGAATCGGGTTTTGTAAAAATGACTGAGTGGTGAATGTATCCAATGATGTTGTCGATATTTCCGGAATAGAATAAAATGCGGGAATATCCGGTCTCAATAAATTTTTGGTGAAGTTCTTCAACGGTCGATTCAATGTCGAGGGCAACCATTTCTGTTCGAGGAATCATTACTTCGCGCAGTTTAACTTTCGAAAAATCGAGCGCATTCCGAAATAGTTTTACTTCGCTATCCATTTCGTGACTCGATTGGGGAGCAATGTTATTTTCTTGTTCGTTCACCAGATGATCCAGATCGATGCGGCTAAAAACAATTTTTCCATCGATATTCTTTATCTGTTCGTTTATGAATATTTTTAAAACAACTTTTGAAATCGCCATGGCAATTTTGGTCGCCGGGTAGAATATGAAATAGAAAAAAGCAATTGGGACAGCAAAAATCTTTAATACTTTGTTTGGATTGATCCGAAAAAGCATTTTGGGAAGGTATTCTGCGGTGGTTAAAATAACCAAGGTTGCAATAATGGTTTGCGTCAGTAAAATCAGCGTATTTGAATGCAAATAAAGAATCAGGATTGGGTTAAGGAGATTCGCAAATGCAATGCCATATGTGACCAACGCTAAGATGTTGCCTACAAGCATCGTGGCAATGAACTGGCCAGGGTTTTGGGTGTACAGCGAAATTAAACTGGAAAATACAATGTTTTGCTTCTTGTCGATTTCGAGCCTTAATTTATTGGCCGAAAGAAATGCAATTTCCATTCCGGAAAAAAAAGCAGAAAACAAAATTGCAATACTTATGACCCCAAGCAAATTCATCTGTATTCTATTTATTTGTTCACGTTCACGTACATGTTGCCTTTCAGATTTTTGATGTGATATACTGAAAAATCCTGATTCGATTCAAAACCGATGCCAGTATAAATCTGATCTTTTTGAATGATTTTTACGAACTGATCGGAGTAGATTTTCCCTTTTTTATTGTCCCAAACCAAATATTCGGTCTTCAGAGTGTCGCCTCTTAAATTAACTGCGATTACATTGTTTTTTGCTTCCCAACGGTCGTCAGAAGAGAAGTTTTTGGCATATTGAGCAGTAATGCTTGATATGATGTTCATTTTAGCATCATATTCTTCAATCTTCACACCTTTTGGAAATTCGGTAAACGGATCTTTTTCCTCTGAGTGTCTGATTAATTCCGGGGTTTGTAGTTTAAAACGAATGACGGCAGAGTCGGAAACCAGCATCTCAAATCCTTCGGCTGTAATTGCAGGCAATTCTTCTGAATTGGCAACTGTCTTTATCTTCGCAATTTCGTTTTCGCACGAAACCATTATCAGTGTTAGTAAAACGATCAATGAAAAAAAAGTCGTTTTCATGAAAAGGAAGTATTTTATCTTTCGTAATAACATAGTTCTGTATTGAAGCTTGTTTCTGACCCAATCGGTTTAAATTAGTTAATTTGATTTGAAAGATTAAAACTAGGAATAAAACATGATTAAACGAAATGAGTTGTGTTTACACATGTAGGAAGGTAAAAATATTAATTCTTTTTCGAATTGTATTCCAATATCCTGTTTAAACCAATAAGGGTCAGATTCAGGTGGACAAAGATGGAATCATCTAACCTTTTAGCAAGAAAGATAGAATCGCCGCCTGTAAGCACCACCTGTAGATTTTGATAATTTCTGCTAAACACCTCGATTGTCTGTTCAATTTCGTATAAAATCCCATTCTGAACTCCGGCACGAATTGCATCAGTCGTATTTGTTCCAAACAGGTGGAAATCATTAGAATAGTTAATTAGCGGAAGCTTTCCGGTAAAGTGGTTCAGCGCTTTAAAGCGCATCTCCATACCCGGAGAGATATTCCCGCCAATGAACTGTTTTTTTTCTGAAACTAAATCGTAGGTTATGGCAGTACCGGCATCGATGACCAATAAATTCTGATCGGGGAAAAGTTCGTTGGCTCCGACTGCCGCTGCAATCCGGTCTTTCCCAAGAGTTTCAGGCGTTTCGTATAAATTTTCAATTGGCAGTTTGGTCTGGTGATCGAGTTCAATGAAAAGATCGAAGTTCCCGGATAAAAACTGGAGTAATTCGTTGTCAACAGGTTTTACGCTCGAAAGAATGGACCGACATAATTGAGGATGCTCGTCTTTTAGCATTTTTACATGATTTACGGTCAGTTGATCGATTGGAACACTGAACATTAAATCGTGCTGATTGAACAAAGCAAGCTTTGTACGGCTGTTTCCTATATCTATTACGAGATTAATCAAAGGCTAATCTTCTATGCGTTGACTGATGTCCAAAGCGTTTACTGAATGGGTAAGCGCACCGATTGAGATAAAGTCAACTCCGGTGGCTGCCACTTCGCGTAAGCGTTCCAGTGTCATATTTCCTGAAGCTTCCACTTTTGCTTTTCCTGCAATCAATTCCACTCCTTTTTTCATTGTTTCGTTGTCCATATTATCGAGCATGATGATGTCGGCCCCGGCATCAATGGCTTCCTGAACTTGCACCAAGGTGGTCGTTTCAACTTCAATCAGAATTCCCTTCTTTATTTTGCTGCGAACCGCATCGACTGCTTTGGTAATTCCACCAGCGATTTCGATGTGATTATCTTTAATCATCGCCATGTCGTATAACCCGATGCGGTGATTGCTGGCGCCTCCGCTTTTGACGGCATATTTATCGAGCATTCGGAACCCGGGTAACGTTTTGCGGGTATCGAGGATTACGGTTTTAAAATCTTTAACGGCATCGGCATATTTAGCCGACATTGTTGCAATTCCCGACATGCGCTGTAAAAAATTAAGCGCGGTGCGTTCTCCGGTTAAAAGAGCCCGGTACGTTCCTTCGAACTCAACCAATACATCACCTTTTTTTACTTTCGACCCTTCAGTGGTAAGTACATTCCAAACCATTTTGGGGTCGAGGCTTTTAAAAACCATTTCGGCAACCGGAAGTCCGGCAACAACACCGTCGGCCTTGGCTACCATCTTGGCTTTTCGCCGTGTTTCAGCCGGAATAATGTTATCGGTTGTGATGTCGCCATCGCCCACATCTTCCTTAAGGGCAAGTTCAATAAGTATTTGAGCTGCTTTTAATTCGAGTTCGTTCATTTTGTGTTATTTCCGTATTTCCTGAAATTTGTATTCGTGATTTTTTTGCTGAATCAGGTGTGCACAAAATTTAGGATCTTCTTCCTTGAAATCTTCACGGATGTGTCCGCCACGGCTTTCTTCCCGAATTAAGGCTGATTCGCAAATGAGGGTACAAATATCTGTAATGTGTTTGATTTTTAAAAGATTGTATTCGTCAATTTTTTCAGGCAATTGGGCTTTTATGAATTTTAGTTCTTCGAGAGCTTCTTCTAATTTTTTAGTCGACCGCACAATCCCAGCCTTTTTACTCATCAGTGTGGCAATGTGATTTTTGGTTTCCAGAAAATTGGTTTCGTTTCTAGGGTCAAGATGAATCCTGTTTATTTCAGGCAAAGCAACCGAAATGTTTTCTGCCTGTGTGGCCTTTTCTGCCGCACGCTTCCCGAAGACCAAACATTCCAGTAGTGAGTTGCTTGCCAATCGGTTGGCTCCCATAACTCCTGTGGACGCTACTTCTCCACAGGCAAAAAGTCCTTTAATGTTAGTCTCTCCCTGCAAATCAGTTTGGATTCCTCCAACCATGTAATGAGCAGCCGGCGAGATGGGCAACAGATCTTTGGTCAGGTCGATGTTGTACTTTAATAAAGTATGATATATCGTCGAGAATCGTTCTTTGATTGTTTCGGGATTGAGGTGCTTTAACGTCAGGTAAACAAAATCGGAATGATGAATTTGTAGTTGATTGTATATTGCATAAGCGACAACATCGCGTGGAGCAAGCTCTGCAAGAGGGTGAATGTGTTGCATAAACCGTTCTCCGTCGGTATTAAGCAACCAGGCGCCTTCGCCGCGAACGGCTTCACTAATCAAAAATGCATCCTCTCCTGGTATGTATAATGCTGTTGGATGAAACTGAATAAATTCAATGTCGGATAATTGAGCTCCTGCCTGGTAAGCCAAAACAATTCCATCACCGGTTGCAGTATGCGGATTGGTCGATCGATCGTAAATGCGAGATAGCCCTCCAGTCGCAATAATCGTTGATTTTGACCTGAAAATGATGTTGTTCCCGGATACAAAGTCGAAAGCCTGGACTCCAGAGCAAATTTGATTTTCAACCAAAAGCTCAACAACGGTTGTGTATTCGAAAGCGGTTATGTTGATTTGCTCCTGAACTTTCTTCAGCATAAATGAAGTAAGCCCTTTCCCTGTAGCATCGCCTCCGGCATGAAGTATTCGTCGATGGCTATGTCCGCCTTCCAATCCAAGAACAAAATCTCCATTATCTTTGTCGAATTGCATCCCAAGCCGAATCAGTTCCTGAACGCATTTTTGTCCTTCGGAAACCAATATCTGGACGGCATCCAAATCGCAAAGCTCCCGACCGGCAACAAGCGTGTCTTTAATGTGCGACTCAAATGAATCTTCCGGTGCAGTAACCGCGGCAATTCCTCCCTGAGCGTAATACGAGTTACTCGTGTCGAGCTGCGATTTCGTAATGATGGCAACACTTCCGTTTTTTGAAGCGTGATAAGCAGCAGTAAGGCCAGCTAATCCACTTCCTACGACAATGGTGTCAAATTCTTTAATTTCGATTGAATGATTTGCCATCTGAAGAATGTTTTCTTACAAGGGCGCAAAGGTACAAAAACTGGTCGATCGGAATATGACAAACGGCATTTTGTTCGTTTGAGCGCTGTTTCTTAACTCAAACGCCATATTTGCTAAGCAATAAAAGTGAGATGAATCATTTTCCCGGATACGAATCTTTAATTTCGAGCATGAACCCGCTCCCGTGAATGTTTCGGATTTCGACTGATTCATCTTCAGCAAAAAACTTCCTGAGTTTGGTAAGGTAAACATCCATGCTACGGGCTGTGAAATAACCATTGTCGCCCCATATTTTTTGGAGTGCTGTTTCGCGTGGCAAAAGTTCATTCTGGTTTTCGCAAAGCATTTTTAGAAGTTCAGCTTCTTTGGGCGATAGCTTTTGTTTCGAACCGTTCTGTTCGAGGGTTCGCAACTTAAAATCGAACTGATAGGTGCCAATCTGATAAAAGTCCGATTCTTTTGCCGGAGTTCCATTTCCCCTCTTTAGGATAGCTTTAAGCTTGAAAATAAGAACTTCGGTGTCGAATGGCTTAGTGATGTAGTCATCGGCTCCAATTTTATAACCTTTCAAAACATCATCCCTAAGGTTTTTTGCGGTAAGAAACAGGATTGGAACGCCTGAATTAATTTTCCGGATTTCGGCGCCGATGGTGAATCCGTCGATATTTGGTAACATGACGTCCAGAATGCAAATGTCATAACATCCATTGTTGAATTGAGGCAAGGCACGTTGTCCATCATCGATCCAGTCAACTTCAAAATCGTTGATCTCAAGGTACGATTTTAATACTGCGCCAAAGCTAAGATCATCTTCAACCAAAAAAATATGGGGCTTTGTGGTCATTTGCTGATGTTTTTGTTTCAGGTTTCAATATATGTGTAATTTCCCTTTTCCCTAAATTACGATTCCCGAATAAATGGGATGAAAACTTCAAAACGGCTACCTTTTCCAAGCTCGCTTTGTACACTGATGCTTCCCCGATTGGCTTCCAATACGGCTTTTACGTAGCTCAGTCCTAATCCGAAGCCTTTTACATTATGAATGTTTCCGCTGGTCTGCCGATAGAAACGTTCAAAAATGCGACTTTGAGCTGTTTTGGTCATCCCAATTCCTTTGTCTTCGACTGTGATTAGCACTCCTTTATTTGTATTTCGGGTTGAAATTTTAATTTCAGGTGCATTTAACGAGTATTTGTTTGCGTTGTCGAGCAGGTTGTAAATCAAATTGGCAAAATGGTTGGCATCGCTTGTCGCTACCGGATTGATTGCCAAAAGTTCGCTGGCTATTGAACCGCCTTTTTTTTCGACTTGAAGGACAATGCTTTGAGTGGCGTTTTCGATTACTTCGTGTAAATTGAAAGCTTCCCATTTGAATTCAAAATCTTTCTTGTCGAGGCGGGCAATCGTCAAAATATCTTCGACCTGTCGATTCATGCGCAGATTTTCTTTTTTAATCATTTCAATAAAATACCTGATTCGTTCAGGGTTTTCAATCACTTTCTGATTCGAAATAGAATCGGCTGCTACCGAAATAGTTGCAATCGGTGTTTTAAATTCATGGGTCATATTGTTGATAAAATCCGATTTCATTTCCGAAATTTTCTTTTGTTTCAATATAAAATAGATGCTGACCGCAAAAGTGACCAAAACAATGATGGAGAAAATCAGGGAGATGATTAGCAGCCAGTTGAGCGTCTTGTATATAAACGATTGCTTTTCAGGAAAATAAACTGATAATTTTATGTTTTTTTGAAAGATGTCGTTTGGAAACAAGTTTACTTTGTAATTGCTGTGCCTCAGAATGATTGAATCAGCTTTTCCTGTTTTCGACGAGATGAGCGAGTCTTTGATGATCCCAAACTCAAAAGGAATGGGAATATCCCGGTTTTGAAGTTCTTTTTTCAATATCTCGCTGACGCGATCGGTTGAAAGTTCATTTTCTTCCCATAAAGTGATTTCGTTCACAATTCGATTAGCAACTCTTTTAAGCCGGTGGGTTTTTATCTCAAACCTTCGTTTAATTAATGAAGATGAATCGTTCAATTCATCGTATTGTTCAGCCAGCGAATCGAGTTTATTAATCCCGTGTGAGTATATGTTGTGTAGATTTTTGGCCAGGCTGTCTTTGTTGACGATTGTAACTTTCTTTTCGCGCCCGTTACCTGAATATTTGTTTTTTGCTGAAATATTATATTGAAATCCATTTCTGTTTCTTTCGGCATTCACAATCATTTCAATTTGCTGATCGGTCGGTTTTTGACGAATTGGAATCCGATTTGAGTTTGGCTCGTGAATGCTGGGGGCAGGAGGAGGAGGAGGTGGCGGCATATCTTCAGGAAAATTGGCAGTATCGCCCATTGAAAAATGATTTATCATCCGGAAATCTTGCATGGTTTCAAGGCGGCTGGCTGGGCTGGCGGTGGCCTCGGTGACGCTACGGTCAACGCTTTC